>Ga0209698_10004773_pt1 | contig 14779 bp, 13 predicted proteins | sample LitLauG_LLR_2012_FD_187203 | JGI IMG/M metagenome (GOLD analysis project Ga0209698, IMG submission 187203) | Freshwater sediment microbial communities from Pennsylvania, USA - Little Laurel Run_MetaG_LLR_2012 (SPAdes) (version 2) | ecosystem: Environmental > Aquatic > Freshwater > Creek >...
TGGTAGAACGGCTGCAGGTAGCGCCTTCACGGGTCAGCGTCATTTACCCCGGAGTAGATCCCATATTCACTCCGGAGGCCGACCAGCAGGCCGTTCAAGCGGTCCTGCGCCGGTATGATCTGGCGCAGCCGCTCGTCCTGGCGGTAGGTACCCTGGAGCCTCGAAAGAACTATGAGCGACTGATCGAGGCGTTCGCCGCTGCCACGGCTGCGGTCCGGGCCAGACGCTGGCGCCGGGTCAGGCGTCGGGTGGTCACGGGCGGGACAGCGCCACGACGAAGTCTTTGATCCACCACTGCAGGTACACACTCGGCGCGTGGACGACGGCCGGCAGGATCCGGCTCCCGGCGACGCCGCTGGCCGTGTGCGAGTACACGAAACCACCGGGCTGGGTGATGTTCATGTCGAGCATGATCGCGGTGCGGGCGTGGACGCTGACCAGGCCGTCGGCCATGTTGGCGGCCGTCACCAGGTGCCCGTACTCGTAGACCAGCGACCCGTCGGTGAGCTCACCTAGGGCCGACCTGTTCGCCAGGTGGGCTCCATGGTCGGCCCATCCCCAGGTGCTGTTGGTGTCGGACGATCGGGTGCGGGCGGTGTACCCGTCGACCAGCAGCCCCATGTTCTGGCGGACCACAGTCAGGCCCGACGTCGAGCTCACTTCACGCCCCCAGGACACGACCCTGAGCCTGCCGTGGGTGTCGATCACCAGCGACGCCAGGGCGGTTCGCAGCGGGCTGACCGTCACGCCGGCGTAGTAGTAGCCGCCGACGTGGTCGCGCAGCTTGAAGGCACCGTTGAATGCGGCCGCCAGCGTCGGCACCCAGGTGGACGGCTGCTTGTCCGCAGCCAGGACCGGTCCACCCTCGGGGTACTGCGAGCCCGGCACGTACCGGAACGAGAGCAGCTTGGGGTTCATCCACATCAGCGCGATCGACCCGGACCTGGTGGTCGCCAGATAGGTGGGGTACTGCCCGGCCACCTTCGTACCGGCTGGACGCCAGACCAGGCCGGCCATGGCCGGCGGGGCGTAACGGCTGGGTGTCGGGCTGGGTGTCGGGCTGGTGGCGGCGGCGACCGAGGACGGGGTCGGTGACGACTGCGGGGTGTTCAGCGCGTTGAAGGTGGAGCAGGCGGACAGTCCGAGCATGCTGGCGGCAGCGAGCGCACCGAGGAGTCTGCGGGACATGCTGTGACGCTAGGTAGCCCAAGGTTAGTCAGCGGGCCTGCCAAGGTCACTGTCAGGCAAATTAGCCTGTGTGCTTGCTGTGAGTTCTGGCTGCGCCGCCGCGCTGGGCCCGGCCGGACGGCACTCGCCGCTGTCGCAGCTGTCAGTGCGGGCCCTGTTTGTAGGCGACGCCGGCCTCGTCCAATGTGTGCTTGACCCGGGCCCGCAGCTCACGTGCGACGTCGTTCTGCCGCAGCGGCTGGGTCCGCAGCTGGACCCGCAGCAGCACGTTGTCCGGGGTCATCGACTCCACCGTTGAGCTGGCCGGCTCGGCCAGGATGTCGGCGTCCCAGTCCGGGTCCGCCGCCAGCGTCTCCGCCGTGGTGCGCAGCATCTCCTTGACGCTCTCGAGGTTCTCGCTGTAGGCGACGGGGACCTCAACGGTTGCCACCGCCCACCCCTGCGACTTGTTGCCGACCCGCAAGATCGCGCCGTTGGGGACGTACCACAGCACCCCGTTGTCGTCGCGAAGCTTCGTCACCCGCAGCCCGAAGTCCTCCACCGTCCCCATCGCCTGACCGACGTCGATGACGTCGCCGACGCCGTACTGGTCCTCCAGGATCATGAAGATGCCGGTGAGGAAGTCCTTGATCAGGCTCTGGGCGCCGAAGCCGACGGCGATGCCGACGACGCCGGCGCTGGCAATCAGGGGGGTGATGTCGATGCCCACCAGGCCCAGCACGATCACGGTGGCGACGGCGAAGATCACGAACGTTGCGATGCTGCTGAGCAGGGCGCCGACGGTTCGGGCCCGGCCGGCGATCCGCGCGGCGATCGCCTCCGCGGTCGCGGTGCCCTCCACGTTCTCCGCGGCTGCGTGGGTGGCCCGGGCCCTGGCGACGCGGCGGGCGAAGGTGTTGTCGGAGAAGGTTGTCACTGCGCGCAGGATGATCCGGCGCACCAGCCAGCGCACGATCACCGCGGCCACGACGGTAGCCAGGATCGTGGCGATCACGGTCCACGGCGAGCTGACGGCCCAGGAGTGCAGGCTCGTGAGCTCGCCGATCCTGGTGCCGTCGGTCATGGGTGGCAGCCTAGAGGTCGCGGTCGCCAGCACGGCCCCCAGCCGGCGCCGACCCGGCCTGGCGTGCCGCGTCCACCGCGAGTGTGGCCCTGGCGGACCGGTGGACGGCAGGTCGGCGGGACTTCGTGGCGGCTGCTACAGGTCCAGGCCGGTCCAGGCTGCGGTGAAGGCCAGCGAGTCCACCGACAGCTCGATGGACCGGGTCACCGAGCGGGCCCCGTGGCCGACGTCGGCTTCGCGCCGCAGCAGGATCGGCCGGTCCGATCTGGTCGAGTGCTGAAGCGCCGCACACATCTTGCGGGCGTGCATCGGGTCGACTCGGGTGTCTCCGTCGAAGACGGTGAACAGCACGGCCGGGTAGTGGGCGGGGTGCTCGGCGCCGTGGTACGGGGAGTAGGCCAGCAGCCACTGCAGCTGCTCAGGGTCGGCGGCGCTGCCGTACTCGACGTTCCACGTCGCCCCCAGACCGGAGTGCTCGAAGCGGACCATGTCCAGCAGCGGGGCCGAGCACACCACCGCCGCATACAGGTCGGGTCGCTGCACCAGTGCCGCACCGACCAGCAGCCCACCGTTGGAGCCGCCGGAGATGCCCAGCTGCCCCGGCGTCGTGTAGCCGGCGTCGACCAGCCACTGCGCGGCTGCGTGGAAGTCGTCGAAGACGTTCTGCTTGTGGGCGAGCATCCCGTCGCGGTGCCAGTCCTCGCCTTCTTCACCGCCGCCGCGCAGGCCAGCGACCGCGTACACCCCACCGGCCTCGATCCACGCCAGGACCGTCGCGGAGTACGCCGGCGTGAGTGGAAGCCCGAACCCGCCGTACCCGTACAAGATCGTAGGCCGCGGCCGGTCCGGCTCCGGGCCCAAAGACATCACGAACATCCGCACCGAGGTTCCGTCGGGGGAGCGGTAGGTAACTTGACGGGTGTGCACCGGCGGCACCTCGACGGTGCCCGGCGCCGAGGCCCACAACCGGGTGGTGGCGGTGCGCGCGTCGTAGTGCTGGACGCAGGTCGGGGTGGTGTGGTCGGTGTACCCGAACCAGGCTTCGTGTCCACCCTCGGGTCGCTCGACGATGCCACCGGTCGAGCCGAGCCCAGGCAGCGGCACCTCGCCGGTTCGCTCGCCGGTCGCCAGGTCGTGGACGCTGACCTCGCTGACCGCATGCCTGGTCCAGGACGCCAGCATGACGGGACGCTCGAGCTCGGCCCCGTCGAGGATGGCGTAGCCGTCCAGGACCGCCACCGGGTCCTGGGCCAGCAGGTCCTGCCAGTGCTCCGACGTCGGGCGGTCCGGGGTGGTGACGCAGACCCGGCCTCGGGGGGCGTCCAGGTCGGTGAAGACGTACAGCTTGTGGTCGCGCCCGACCTCGACCCCGGTCTGGGCGTCGACGTCGACCTGCACCGGCACCAGCATCGGGGAGTGCAGCGGCGAGGCGTGCAGGTCGGCCAGCCACAGGTCGTTGCGCGGCGCGGTGCCCTCTGACGCCGACACGGTCATCCAGCGGCCGTCGCGGGACACGCTCACGCCGAAGTACTCGGTGGCCTTGCGTCCGTGTCCGAAGACCATCACGTCGGTGTCGGGGTCGGCGCCGAGGCGGTGCAGCCAGACCCGGCGGTGGAACTGCTCCTCCCCGGCCGGGACCAGCTCCGGGGCCAGCCGTCGCACGTAGTAGTAGGCCTCGCCGCCGGGGACCCAGGCGATCGGGGAGTAGCGGGCCCGGTCGATCGGGCCGTCGACGAGCTCGCCGGTGATCACGTCCATCACCCGGATGACCGACTCCTCGGTTCCGCCCTCGGAGATCTGGTAGGCCAGCAGGTGCCCCTCTTTGGTGGGCTGCCAGCTGTCCAGGGTGGTCAGGCCGCTGGTGTCGAGCAGAATCGGGTCGATCAGGGTCCGCTCGGTGCCGTCCGGGTCGACAGTGAGCAGTACCGCGTGCTCCTGCTCGGCGGTGCGCCGCATCAGGAACTGTCGCTGCCCCCGCCACACCGGGGGGCTGACCATCCCGGCGCCGAGCAGCTCGGTCAGCCGTCCCCGCAGCCGCTGCTGGCCGGGCCAGGTGGCTCGCTGGGTGGAGAACAACGTGTCCTGGGCGGCGGACCAGGCCTGGGTCTGCTGGCTGGTTGGGTTCTCGAGCCACCGGTACGGGTCTGCCACCTGGTGCCCGAACAGGTCCTCCACCAGATCGAGGCGGTCGGCGGCGGGCGGACGGGCGGCGGCCGGGCGAGGCGTGGTCTCGGTCACCGCGCCAACCCTATGCGGCCGGTTCGCGAATAGCGCTGGCGCCCGTGCGTGTCGGCATCGGACACTGGACCCGGAGGGACACAGCGTGATGGCGCACACCCTGGTGCTCAACGCCACGTACGAGCCGCTCGGCGTGGTGGTGGACCGGCGTGCCCTGCTGCTCGTGCTTGCCTGCAAAGCCACTTCCGTGGAGGAGTCCGGGCGTCAGGTCCGCTCGGCGAGCGGGTCGCTGGACCTTCCGTCGGTGATCCGGCTCAACCGTTTCGTCCGAGTCCCGCACCGGGCGGGGGTGCCGTTGACCCGCCGCGCCGTGTTCGCCCGCGACGGGGGGCGGTGCATGTACTGCGGCGGGAGCGCCGCCAGCATCGACCACGTCGTTCCGCGTAGCCGTGGCGGCGGGCACGCCTGGGACAACGTGGTGGCCGCGTGCCACCGCTGCAACCGGCTCAAGGCCGACCGGACCCCCGCCGATCTTGGGTGGCGGCTGCGCCAGGCCCCCACCCAGCCGGCCGGCCCAGCGTGGCGGGTCCTTGCCAGCGGACGGCACGACCCCTGCTGGATCCCCTATCTGGTGGGGCACGGACTCGGTGACGCGCTGCTGCAGGTCGCCGGCGCGCCGTAGGCTCGGCAGTCCGGCCACGGTCGACAGGGGGCAGTGATGGGGTCCAGCGAGCACCAGCCGCCGGCGCGAGGGTCGGGGGCGCGCGGGGTCGGAAGCCAGCGGGCCAGGATCGTCGGGCTCGGGGTGTTGGCTGTGGTCGGGCTGGTGTTCGTTCTTCAGAACACCAGCGGCACCGAGATCCGGCTGCTGTGGTGGAGCGTGCGGCTGCCGCTGGTGTTCGTACTGGTGGCGATGATCGCCCTCGGGGTGGGCCTGGACCGGCTGTGGACGTGGCGCAGGGGCCGCAGGTGAGCTCGCGGGCCCGCCTGGACGCGGACCGGACCGACCCGCGGGCGCTGCCGCTGCGCCGGCGGGTGCGGGCAGCGATCGTGGCGGCTACGGCCGCGGCCCTGGTGGTGTTCGCGGTGCCGTTGATGATCGCGATCCGCAGCGCCTACGTCCAGCAGTCCGAGACCGAGCTGGAGCGGGAGGCGGCGCGGGTGCTGGCGGTGGTCCCCAATGACGCGATCTTGTCCCGCAACGTGCTGCCACGCCCCGGGGACCCGGCCATGACGTTGGCCGTGTACGACCCCGCCGGCCGCCTCACTGACGGTCAGGGTCCGGCGCTGTCGGCGTTGGCGCGCGAGGCGGCGGTCTCCGGGGTGGCCCGAACTGTCCGGGACGGCAGCTTCCTGGTGGCGTTGCTGCCGGTTCGCTGGGACGGTCCCTCGCGGGCGGTGGTGCGCGCAGCGCTGCCCAGTACTACCGTCGCCGGCCGGTATCTGCGTGCGTGGGCCCTGATGGGGATGCTCGCAGCGGCCGTCCTGCTGCTGGCCTGGTGGGCGTCCGGCAGGCTCGCGGGCCGGCTTTCGGCGCCGCTGGAACGCCTGGCTGACAGTGCGCAGTCGCTCGGGCAGGGGGGTTTCGCGCTGCGGGTTCCGCGCAGCGGGGTCAGCGAAGTCGATGTCGTCGGGGCGGTGCTGGAGGACTCCGGTCGCCGGCTCGGGGACCGTTTCCAGCGGGAGCGGGCCTTCTCCGCGGACGCGTCGCACCAGCTCCGGACGCCCATCACCGCCCTGAGGGTCACCTTGGAGTCGGCCCAGGTCGACGCCTCCGCATCCGTCGAGGAGGTCTCCACCCGCGCTCTGGTCCAGGTCGACAGGCTGGAGCGGACCGTGGAGGACCTGCTGGCCTTGTCCAGGGACCTGCCCGGCCCGGCCGCGCCGGTGGAGGTCACCGACGTCGTCGCCGGGCTGGCCGAGCGCTACCGCGGCGCCCTTCTTGCGCAGGGCCGGGAGATGGTCGTCGACGCCGGTCAGGAGCTTCCGCTGGCGGCGTTCCCCGAGGCAGCGCTGCGTCAGGTCCTGGACGTGCTGGTGGACAACGCTCTCTTGCACGGCGCCGGCCGGGTTGTGGTGGTGGCTCGGGCGTCCGGGACCGGGGTCGCGGTCGACGTCGGCGACCAGGGGGCCCTGCCCGACGGTGACCTGGAGGAGATCTTCCAGCGCCGTTCGGCCAGTGCGACCGGCACCGGGATCGGGCTGGCGCTGGCGCGGTCGCTGGCCGAGGCCGAAGGTGCCCGGCTGCTCGCGGCCAGGGCCGAGCACGGCACCGTGTTCACCTTGGTGATGGCCGAAGCGCAGCTGGCGGCCAGCGCGCCGCACTGAACCCGCGGCGGTGCGCGAATGCCGCAGGCACCGCAAGTGCTTACCCTTGCAGCATGGCCGGTCCGGTGATCCTCCTCGTCGAGGACGACGAGGCGATCGCTGCCCCGCTGGGTCGGGCTCTGACCAGCCAGGGGTACCTGGTGCGCACCGCCAGGACAGCTTCTTTGGCCCTCGACCTGTCGGTGGAGCTGCCCCCACCTGATCTGGTGCTGCTCGACCTTGGTCTGCCCGACCTGGACGGCGTCCAGGTGGCCCGGCACCTGCGGGAGCGGCTGCCGCTGGCCGTCATCGTGATGCTCACCGCTCGCGGCGCCGAGGTGGACGTGGTGGTAGGGCTGGACGCCGGCGCCGACGACTACGTCACCAAGCCGTTCCGGCTGGGTGAGCTGCTGGCCCGGATCCGGGCCCACCTGCGACGGGGCGTCGTCGACGACCGGGCGGCGCCGCTGAGCGTCGGCGATGTTGTGGTGGACCTGGCGGCCCGTCGCTGCACCGTCGCCGGGGTGGAGGTGGCGCTGCGGCCCAGGGAGTTCGACCTGCTCGCAGAGCTGCTGCGCAGATCCGGTGAGGCGGTCAGCCGCGACAAGCTGATGACCGACGTGTGGGACGCGCACTGGTATGGGTCGACGAAGACGTTGGACATGCACGTGTCGGCGTTGCGTCGAAAGCTCGGGTCCGCCGGAGTCGACCCCGCGGTTATCACCACCTTGCGTGGCTTCGGGTACCGGTACGAGACCCAGCAGCCCGCGTCAGACCAGCCGGACGCGCCGCCGTCGCAGCCGTCGCCGCTGTCGCGGCGCCGCAACCGCGGAACCACCACCCCCACAGCTGCTGCCGCCGCGGGCGCTGCGACAGCGGCGGACGCCGGCCTGTGACCGAGCTCGACCCGCTGGTCGGTGAGCTGGCTGCCGCGCTCGGCGTCGCCACCGACTACCTGGACTGGCAGGGGCGTCGGACCCAGGTGCCGGCCGGGACCGTCGTCGAGGTCCTCACCGCGCTGGGCGCCCCGGCCCGGACTGCGGAGCAGGCCGCCGCCTCCCTTCAGGTTCAGCTGCTGGCCCCGTGGCGGCGGATGCTGCCGGCGACAGTGGTGACCCGGCAGGGCGAGCGGTCCACGGTGAAGGTCCATGTCCCGCACGGAGACCGGGTCCAGGTGTGGGTCGAGCTCGAGGACGGGTGCCGGCGCGACGACGTCGAGCAGGTGGACTGCTGGGTCGAGCCGCTGGCGGTGGACGGGCAGCTGGTCGGTGAGGCCACCTTCGCCGTTCCCACCGACCTGCCTATGGGCTGGCACCAGCTGCGGGCCCGGTCGTCGCCGGCGACCGGCTCCCGGCCGGTGCGGGCGTCCGCCGCCACCTTGGTGGTCACCCCGCGGGCGCTGGACCTTGACGAGGTGACCGGGCCAGGCCGCGCCTGGGGGTTCATGACCCAGCTGTACCAGGTGCGGTCGCGGCGGTCGTGGGGGATCGGTGACCTCGCGGACCTGGCCGAGATGGCGACCTGGAGCGGGCGCGAGCTGGGCGCAGGGTTCATCCTGGTCAACCCGCTGCACGCCGCGTCACCGGCGCCTCCCATCGAGCCTTCCCCGTACCTGCCGACCACCCGCCGCTTCCCCAGCCCGCTGTACCTGCGGGTCGAGGACATTCCGGAGATGGCTGGGCTGGACGACCCGCAGCGGGCCCAGGTGGAGCGGTTGCGCGAAGGGCTGTCGTCGGCGGTGGACAGCTTGGACACCATCGACAGGGACGCTGTCTGGGCGGCCAAACGTGGCGCCCTGGAGCTGTTGGCGTCGACCGCGTTGACCCCGCCTCGGGCGGCGGCGCTGGCCGCGTTCGTGGAGCGCGTCGGCCCGGCGCTGGTCGACTTCGCGACCTGGTGCGCGCTGGTCGACGCCTACGGCCCCCGATGGCGGGACTGGCCGCCGGCGCTGCACAGTCCCGACAGCCCGCAGGTCAGGTCGCAGGCTCAGCGGCTGGCCGCTGGGGTGGCCCTGCACACCCGGATGCAGTGGTGGCTGGACGAGCAGCTCGACGCCGCCCAGCGCGCCGCCCGGGACTCGGGGATGGCGATCGGCATCGTGCACGACCTCGCGGTGGGGGTGGACCCGGAGGGCTTCGACTCCTGGGCGTTGCGTCCGGTGCTCGCCGAGGGGCTGTCGGTGGGTGCGCCACCGGACGAGTACAACCAGCAGGGCCAGCGTTGGTCCCAGCCACCGTGGCGGCCCGCGGCCTTGGCTGAGGCCGGCTACGCCCCGTACCGGGACATGCTTCGGGTGGTCCTGCGGCACGCCGGCGGGATCCGCGTCGACCACATACTGGGGCTGTTCCGGCTGTGGCTGGTGCCAGACGGGGCCCGCCCCGACCAGGGCACCTACCTGCGCCAGGACCACGAGGCGCTGGTCGGCATCTTGGCGTTGGAGGCCGCCAGGGCCGGTGCCCTGGTGGTCGGTGAGGACCTGGGAACAGTGGAGCCGTGGGTTCGCGAGTTCCTCGGCGAGCGGGGGATCGCCGGTACTTCGGTGCTGTGGTTCGAGCGGGACTGGGCGGGGGACCCGTTGCCCGCCGAGCGGTGGCGGCAGCTGTGCCTGGCGTCGGTCACCACTCACGACCTGCCGCCGACCGCCGGGTACCTGCGCGGGGAGCACGTCCGGATCCGCGCCGAGCTGGGCCTGCTGACCCGTCCGGCCGAGCAGGAGCGTGCCCTGGACGAGGTCGAGCGGCGCCGTTGGCTGGACTATCTGGGTGGCCAGGGGCTGCTCGAACCGGCCAGCCGCGACGGCGCCGTCGGGGAGCCGCCGGCAGCCGATGACGTCGACGCCGTGGTGCGTGCCCTGCACCGGTTCCTGGTGGGCACCCCGGCCCGGCTGATCGGGGTGTCGTTGCCCGATGCGGTCGGTGACCGGCGTGCCCAGAACCAGCCGGGGACCAGCGACGAGTACCCGAACTGGCGGGTGCCGCTGACCGATCCGGCCGGTCGGCCGGTCTGGCTGGAGGACCTGGCCGTCGGTGAACGGGTGCACGCCCTGGCCGAGGTGATGGCGGCTGGCGCCGTCGGGCCGCGGGCGGCGCCACCGGTGGGCTGACGCACCGGCGGGGCAGTGCGTCCTATAGCGTGAGCGCCGTGAGGAACGCCATCAGAGCAGCCGCGGTGACGGCTGCCGTGCCGATGTCCACCGTGCTGGTGAGCGTGCTGGCCTCACCTGCCTTCGCTGCGCAGCGCCGGTACGAGGGCGACGACCCGGGGCCTGGGCTGACCGCGTTGGAGACGCTGGGTCTGTTCGTCGGCATCCCGGCGCTGGTCATCGCCGTCGTCTACGTGCTGGTGTTCGCCGGGTCCGGCGCGAAGGGTCCCCGCTACCGTCCAGGTGTGGCTTGGCGCGGCCAGCCGCAGTGGTGGGGCGGTCCTGCCGACGCCGAACGCGCTGTCGACTCGGCGCAGCCCACGCAGTCCGGAGGTGGAGCTCGTGCCCACTGGTGAGGTTTTCTCCGAGCGTCAGCTGCAGGACGTCGCGCGGGCCATCGCCGGCGCCGAGACCGACACCGGGCTGGCGTTCAGCGTCTACGTGGGCTCGCTGGGTCCGAACACCCGTGAGAGGGCGCTGACCTTGCACGACGCCCTCGGAGTGGAGGCGTCACGGTCGGTGCTGGTCGCGGTCGACCCTGGCCTGAGGCAGACCGAGATCGTCACCGGCCCGGACGCCAAGCGGTTCCTGGATGACCATGCGGCGGCGCTGGGTGCCTTGGCGATGACGACGCAGTTCAACGCCGGCGACCTCGCCGGTGGCCTGGTCAACGGCCTGCGGACCCTCGGCGAGCACGCCAGGCACCCGCAGACCCTGCACCTGGACCAGCCGTAGCCGCTCGCGCCACGATCTGCGCGGCGCCGGCACTGTCGGCGGGTGGGTGTTATCCCTGCGCGTCGTCCCTGGCCTGGCAGCGCAGGGCCCGCTGCACCCCGTCGCGTCCTTCGGACAGCAGCCGCGCCAGTGGCGGCGCGGGGTGCCCCCCGGCCAGGTACTCCTCGGTGCGGGACACGATGGCGTCCTCGACGAACAGCCCCGGGTACAGGCCCACCACGATGTTGGACGCCATCTCGTGGGTGCGGCTCTCCCAGACCTGTCCGACCACCTCGAAGTAGCGTTCCACGTACGGACGCAGCAGCTCGCGGTGGTCGGGGTCGAGGAAGCCGGCGATCGTCGCCGTCTGCAAGGCGTTGGGCAGGTCCTCGGACTCCACCGCCGCCGCCCACGCATCGGCCTTGGCCTGGGCGGTGGGCTGACCGGCGCGGACGGTGGCCGCGTGCCGGCGACCGGACGCGGTGTTGTCCCGGTCCAGCTCGGCGTCGATCGCGTCCTCGCCGAGTCGACCGCAGGAGACCAGGCGGCGCAGGATGGCCCAGCGCAGCTCGGTGTCGACGGTCAGCCCCTCCATCGTCGCGGTGCCCGCAAGCAGTCCTTGGAGCAGGTCGAGCTGGTCGCTGTGGCCCGCCACGGACGCGAAGACGCGGACGAACGCCAGCTGGTGGTCGCTGCCGGCCGCGGCCTGCACGGTGAGGGTGTGCAGGGCGTCGGCGAACGACGCTTTGGTGGCGCCTCGGCGCTGGCCACTGACGTACAGGTCGATCGCCACCGCGGCCTGCCTCAGCACCGACTGGACGGTCACGATGTCGGTCTCGGCAGCCACTCCCGCGCAGACCAGGCGCACGAAGTCGCTGGCGGCCATCTCGGCGTCGCGGGTCATGTCCCAGGCCGCGCTCCAGCACAGCGCCCGGGGCAGCGACTCGGCGAGCTCCCCGACCGAGGTGGTCAGGCAGTCCAGCGACCGGGTGTCGAGGCGGATCTTGGCGAACGTCAGGTCATCGTCATTGAGAAGCAGCAGGTCCGGCTGCCTGGCCCCGACCAGGGACGGCACCTCGGTGACGGGTCCGATGACGTCGGTCTCGATGCGGGTCCGGCGGACCAGACCGGAGTCCGTGCGGTCGTACAGGCCGATCGCGATGCGGTGCGACCGCAGCGTGGGGTGGTCGGCGGGGGCCTCCTGCTCGACGACGAACGCCGAGTAGGTGCCGTCGGCGGCCAGCTCGAAGCTCGGTCGCAGGGTGTTGCAGCCGGCGGTCTGGAGCCACTGCTTGGACCACTCGGCCAGGTCACGGCCGCTGGTCACCTCGAGCTCGGACAGCAGGTCCGCAAGGCGGGTGTTGCCCCAGGCGTGCTTGTCGAAGTAGATGCGGACACCGGCCAAGAAGTGCTCCACGCCGACCCACGCGACCAGCTGCTTGAGCACGGACGCGCCCTTGGCGTAGGTGATGCCGTCGAAGTTCGCCTTCGCCGACTCCAGGTCCGGGGCGTCCGCGGCGATGGGGTGGGTGGACGGCAGCTGGTCCTGCCGGTACCCCCAGGCCTTGCGGCTGGTCGCGAACCCGGTCCAGGCGTCGGTGAAGCGAGTCGCGGACGCGGCCGCGTGGTAGGCCATGAACTCGGCGAAGGACTCGTTGAGCCACAGGTCGTCCCACCACCGCATGGTGACCAGGTCGCCGAACCACATGTGGGCCATCTCGTGCAGGATCGTGTTCGCCCGCGCGTCCCGGGCCGCCTGGGTGACCTTGCTGCGGAAGACGTAGTCCTCCAGGAAGGTGACGGCCCCCGCGTTCTCCATCGCGCCGGCGTTGAACTCGGGTACGAACAGCTGGTCGTACTTGGTGAACGGGTACGGGCGGGCGAACTGCTCCTCGAAGAACGTGAAGCCCTGCTTGGTGATCTCCAGGATCTCGCCGGCGTCCAGGTACTGCCCCAGCGAGGCGCGGCAGTACACCCCCAGTGGGATCGAGCCTCCGCCGGGACGCTGCCAGCTGTCACGGACCACGTGGTATGGGCCGCCGACCAGGGCTGTGACGTAGGTGGAGACCCGGGGAGTGGTCGCGAACTTCCAGCGCGCGAGGCCCGGCTCGACCGCGTTCTGTTCGGCGATCGGCTCGTTGGAGATGACCTGCCAGTGGGACGCGGTGGTGACGGCGAAGGAGTAGGTGGCCTTCAGGTCCGGCTGGTCGAAACAGGCGTAGGCGCGCTTGGCGTCCGCGGTCTCGAACTGGCTGTAGACGTACACCTCCTTGTCCACCGGGTCGACGAAGCGGTGCAGTCCCTCGCCGCTGCGCGAGTAGATGCAGCGGGCGGCGATCCGTAGCTCGTTGTAGGCCTGCAGGCCGTCCAAGGTGATGCGGTTCCCGGCCATCGCCGCTGCCGGGTCGACGGGCGCACCGTTGAGCTCGATGGAGGTCACCGTCGCCGCGATCAGCTCGATGAAGGTGGACGCACCCGGCTCGGTGCAGCCGAAGGTGACCACGGTCGTGGAACCGAACTCGGTGTCGCCGACGGTCAGGTCCCACTCGACGTCGTAGCCGTCGACCTCGAGCAGGCGGGCGCGCTCGGTCGCCTCGGCCCGGGTCAGGTTGTTGCCGCTCACATGCAGTCCCCTCGCTCGACGTCGAACCCCGCAACCGTAACCGAGATGCCGGGCTGGCGCGGCATCGCGGCAGGCCCCCGGGCGGCCCCGCCGAAGGCTCTGGCACCCTTGGACCATGGCCCACGACTTCGCGCTGATGCTTGCTGTCCACGACGCCGTGCGGCGCGACCTGATCAGGTTCGTGACCTTGCTGGGCGGCACGGCGCCGGTCGGACTCGAGCGGGCCGCCGCCTTGGGCAGCCAGTGGGAGCTCGTGGTGGACCGGGTCGGCGAGCACGAGCGCATCGAGGACGCGGTGCTGTGGCCGGCGGCCCGTGAGGTGGTCCCGGTGGGCGACCAGGAGCCGCTGGACCGGGCCAGTCGCCAGCACGCCCAGCTCACCGTGGTCCTCCAGGTCGTCTCCGCCAGGTTCGCCACCGGCGCGGTCGCCCGCGGTGGGGTCCACCGGGCCGATCTAGCGGACGCCATCGAGGGCGCCGCGGTGATGGCCGACGCACATTTCGCCTTCGAGGAGCGCAACGTGCTGCCGCTGCTGGAGGCCTGGCTGCCGGCCGAGCAGTGGGAACGATTCGTGTCGGCGCTGCGGGACCCGGCCGGGCCGCTGCGGGACCCGGTGGCGCTGCCGTGGCTGCTGGAGGGGTCTCGACCGGACCGGGTGGCGACGGTGCTGGGCCTGCTCGGGCCCGAGCACCAGGTCGCCTACGAGCAGGCGTGGAAACCCGCGCACCGGGCACGGGTCGATCAGCTCTGGTAGCCGGGACGAGCGGCTCGGGCACCGGCCCCGGTCAGGCGTAGATGACCATCGTCCGCCCGCTGCGGTCAGCTGCGGCCGCGCTCGCCGGATACGCCTGCGCGCTGCCGGCGGCTACCCGCTGGGCGGTCCACGCGGCGGCGAGGGCGTCGAGGCAGTCATCGAGCGGGACCCGGTCGGGGGCGCTGTCCAGGGCCGACAGCGGGTCGAGCCAGCCGGCCAGGGCCCGCAGCCGCTGCGCTGCCCCCCGCGCCGACTTCTTCGGCGCCAGCACTCGCCCCGTCATCGCCTTGAACGCCAGCTCGGGATGAACCTCGACGACTCTGCGGTCGTCCGCGTGCCGGGCCACCTCCAAGACGGCCGCCCGCAGACCCCAGGCCTGGGCCGACACCCCGGGCTCACCGAGGGCGCGTAACAGCACATTCGCGCCGGCGTGAGTGTCAACCTCGGTCAACGCCGGCCGGATCGGCAGCGCGAAGACCCTCGAAGCAGCCGGGCCGAGTGCGGCCTTCGCGGCCAGGTCGCAGCCGCGGGGGCCGTGCTCCGCCAGCCCGATCGGGATGTCGACGGCGACGACGTCCAGGTCGGCGTCGAGCAGGTCCGCGAACCTGCCGTGCCTCCAGGTCACCTCCTGGCTCGACACCCGGGCCGCGACCCAGGCGCCCTTGCATCCGTCGACGCCGAGCACGACCAACGTGGTCAGTCCTCGCCGGGCCGCGGGGTGGCACGCCGGACCGGGAGCGTCGCCGCCGCTGCCAGGTCCGCGGCGCTGGGCCGGGAGACGTCCCGGGCCCGCATCGCCCCCTGGACGCC
>Ga0209698_10004774_pt1 | contig 14775 bp, 15 predicted proteins | sample LitLauG_LLR_2012_FD_187203 | JGI IMG/M metagenome (GOLD analysis project Ga0209698, IMG submission 187203) | Freshwater sediment microbial communities from Pennsylvania, USA - Little Laurel Run_MetaG_LLR_2012 (SPAdes) (version 2) | ecosystem: Environmental > Aquatic > Freshwater > Creek >...
GAGACCAGCTCGGCGCACAGTCCGGCACGCAAGTCCAGCGCCGGGGTCCCGCTCCTGCTCGTGGACCACGCTGCGGGAACCACGGAAGCGACGTCTGCACGCATGTCCGCGGGCACCTCGTAGCATCCGGCGCACACCGACGGGCCCAGCCAGGCGACGGTGCTCGATCGGGACCCGCCCAGTCGGGCCATGGCCTCCAAGGCACGCAGCACCACCTGGCTGCGCAGCCCGGGACGACCAGCGTGCACGGCCGCCACAACCCCGGCCTCTGCGTCAGCCATCAGGACCGGGACACAGTCGGCGACCATGACCGCGAGACCGAGCCCGACAGTGCGGGTCACCATGGCGTCGGTCGCCAACGGCGCGTCGCTGATGGCGTCGACCACGGCCACCCTGTCGCCATGCACCTGGTCCATGAACACCAGCGCCGGACCAGGCTGCCCGAGCTGGGCGGCCAGCAGGCGCCGGTTCTGCAGCACCACTGCCGGGTCGTCGCCGACATGCAGGGCGACGTTGAGCGTGTCGTAGGGGGCCGACCCCAGCCCGCCGTGACGGTCGGAGAACCACCATCGCACGCCCATGGCAGATCATCATGGCACCCGTCGCAGCGTCACCGGGTTCTGCCGTCAAAGGGCAGCAACGCCGCTATGCGTCGCGGAGCTGGAGCGTCACTGCGCCCACGCCTAGGGCCCCCGCCGACCACAGTGCCAGCACACCGAGCCCCGCCCACGGGCTGATCGGCTGCTGGCCGAGGTTGACTGTGGCCTGTATCGCCAGCCCCGCGGTCATGGGACCGACCTGTTCGAGATGTTGACGCCAGTCGGGGTTGTTGACCATGACCAGGATCAAGGGGAAGAGGAACAGCAGGCCGAGGACGACGCCGATGCCGACCGCCGAGTCGCGGACGGCAGTCGCAACTCCCAGGCTGAGCAGCGAGATCAGCACGAGGTACATCACCGACCCGACCGCTGCGCGCAGCATCGCCGGGTCGGACACCGACAGCGGCGGGTAGCCGTGGGCCCCGGTGAACCCTTCGCCGGGAAGGATGATCCGGCCGACCACGACGGAGCCGGTCACCCCGGCCACGCCTGCTGCCAGCGCCCAGCCGGCGGCAGTCGCGGCCTTGGCGGTCAGTACCTGCGCCCGCCTGGGCATCGCCGTCAGCGTGGTGCGGATCATCCCGGTGCCGAACTCGCTGCTGATGAGGGTGACGGACGAGATCGCCACCAGGACCTGGCCGACGTAGATGCCGGCGAGGCTGGTCCTGGCCGGGTCCTGGCCGCAGCCCAACGACCCGCAGCGGGCGCCCGCGTCGACCACGGCACTCAACCCGATCATCAGTGCGACCGCAGCAATCAGGAGCCACCAGGTGCTCTGCGAGGTCCGGAGCTTGGTCCACTCGGCGTGCAGGGTTGAGCTCATACGTCGCGGGTGCGCAGCAGGAACGCTGCCAGGCCCAGCGCCACCGCGGTCCACGCCAGCAGGACGGCGAAGCCTTGCCACGGCGACAGCGGGAAGTACCCGGCCGAGGCGACGTAGACGCCGTCGACCTGCGGATACTGGTGGAGCGTCTGCTGCACGGCGAACCCCGCGGCCGGCGTCACCCGCAGCAGCCACTGAAGCGCGCCGACCGACGACACGGCGAGAATGTACGGCAGGACTACCAGTGCGATGGCCACCGCGACCGCTGATGCGCTGCGCCGCAGGATCGCCCCGACCGCCAGCGCGAACACTGAGGTGACGGCCAGCAGCGCAGCGGTGCCGACAGTCACCCGGATCTCGGTAAGTGAGCTCGCGGACGCTATGTAGGTGCCGTTGTTGCGCCGCAGATTGTCGACGAACCACATGGTGACCGCTGAAACGACCAGTCCGCAGGTGAAGACCACGCTGGCGAGCACGACCGCTTTGGCGGCCAGCACCCGGACACGGCGTGGGCTGGCAACCAGAGTGGTTCGGATCAGGCCGCGGCGGTACTCGCTGGTCACGAAGACAGCGCCGAGGACAACCATCGAGATCAGGGCGACGAACGCCCCGATCAGGCTGCCGCTGATCGTGTTGTTGTCGCCGCCGTCTCCTGCCAGCGGCGCGATGTCTCCAGAGCCGCTGACGGTGAAGCTCCCAGCCGACTGGGTGAATCCGGTGGCCACCCCACCCGGGTCGCCGACCTGGGTGCCCTGCCAGCTGCCGGCCGGGAGCTGGCCCTGGGTGCTGAGGCTGTCGAACGTGGCGGTGGCCTGGGATGGGCCGCCGGACGTTGAGCTACCGATGATCTGCTGGCTGGTGGTCACGTCGTACTCCGGTGAGGCGACGAACAGGCCGACCTGCACTGAGGAAGGCAACCCAGTGAGCCTGGTGGAGCCCACCTGGGTCCAGCTGTGCCCGTCAGCCGACTCGAAACCGGTGACCGTGTCCCCCGAGCGAGTCAACCGAAGCCACCTGGGGGCAGCCTTCGGCACGGTTTCGGCGCTGCCTGCCACGTCTTGGGTGTACTGGTACTGCATGCGCACGCCGTGGGCTCCGGTCGCCATGACGGCGGCGTAGGACGAGCCCTGGATGGTGTTCTCTTTCACGATCAACCCGGCTTTGGCCCACGGCACGACACCCGCCTTCCAGCCACCGCCACCAGAGCCCGCGCCGTTGTCGGTCAGCGCGGGGATCTGCTGGTCGAACGTCGTCAGGCGGGCGGTCAGGCTGCCGTCGCCGACCAGCTGCTGGTGGACGAAGTAGAACTGGTCGTTGACCGCCTCGCCGCCCGCCGCAAGGGTCGGGGCCTGCGCCACGCACAGGTGTCCGTGCGGGCCCACGCACGAGCGCTGGCTGCCGGAGGCGGACAGCACACCGACCGCGAAAACCAGGCCGGCACCGACGATCAGGCCGACGACCCACCCGCGTACGGTGCGGAACTTGGTGAACTCGGCGCGGACCAGATGAGGGAACCTGTCGCTGCCGGCGGCCATACTCGACCGGTACGACGTGCCCGGGGTGCTCATCGGGGCCGCGGCGAAGGGCCGTCAGCGCGGAACTCGACGGAGTCTCTCGTCAGCTCCATGTAGGCCTCCTCGAGGCTGGCCTTGTGGGCGGACACTTCGGAGAACGGGACGCCGCTCGCGGTCAGCCGGTCGATGACCTGCTCGGAGGTCAGACCTGACACCGTCAAAGTGTCGGCGCCGAGGGTGGCCACGGTGGCGCCGGCACTGGCCAGCACCGTCGTTGCTTCTGACCGGGACGTCGTGCGCAGGTGAACCTGGCCCGCGGATGCTTGAGCGATCAGCTCGGCGACGCTGGTATCTGCCACCAGGCGACCCCGGCCCATCACCACCAGGTGCGTGGCGGCGCCCTCCAGCTCGCTCATCAGATGGCTCGAGACCAGGACTGCTCGACCTTGAGCAGCCAGGGACCGGACATAGCCGCGTATCCACACGAAGCCCTCGGGGTCCAGTCCGTTGAACGGCTCGTCCAGCAACAGCACCGGCGGGTCGCCCAGCATCGCGGCGGCGATCCCGAGCCGCTGCCGCATTCCGAGCGAGTAGCCGGAAGCCTTGCGTCTGCCTGCGGTGTCCAGCCCGCACTGGGCGATCACCTCGTCGACGCGTCGACTGGGAAGACCTTGCGAGTGCGCCAGCCACAGCAGATGGTTACGACCGGTGCGGCTGGGCTGCAGTGCGGCGGCGTCCAGCAGGGAGCCGACGTGGGTCAAAGGCCGGCGCAGACTCCGGTACGTCCGCCCGCCGACGGTAGCCGTGCCCCCGTCCAACGCATCGAGGCCGAGGATGACCCGCATCGTGGTGGACTTACCCGCCCCGTTCGGGCCGACGAAGCCGGTGACCTGGCCTGGGCTCACAGTGAACGAGACGCCGTCAAGGGCGACGACGGACCCGAATCGCTTGCGCAGGCCGTCGACAGCGATAGTGGCTTCCATGGCAGCCACGCTAGGCAGCGAAGACAGCCGCAGTCGTCACCCTGGCGAGCCATCTTCGCCCTCCCCCGCAGGAGCGAGGGCCATGTCCCCCGCGAGAGGGACGCGCGCGCCGTTTCGCGGCGCGACACTGACAGGTGTGAAAGGCGGCGGTGCGGTGCTCGCCGTGCTCGCCGCCACCGAGTCGATCATCCGGTCGGCAGCGCAGGACTCCTCCGCGCAGCTCGGGGTCGTTGTGTTCCTGCTGGCACTGGGGACCACGGTTCCGTTGATCTTCTTGCCGGCCTCGGGAGCCGCGCTGGCCGTCTCCGCGGCAGCCATCGTGTCGGTGGTGCCCTTTCACAGCCTCACCGCTGCGGGTGCGGTGGCGCTCCTGGTCGCCGCCTACAGCCTGGGCCGCAGCGACTCAGTGCTGCTCGGTGCACTGGTCTGCGTGCCGTTCCTGGTCCTGGGTTTCGCCGATCCGGGGCACGCGCTGGCCCGGGTCCTCACGGTCCTGCTTGCGTCCCTGATACCGGCAGCGGCCTGGGCGGGGGCCGCGACGCAGTCACGGAGCGCTGCCCGCGCGCACACCGCAGCGCAGGAAACTCTGGCCGACACGTCCTTCGAGCATGCCGCACGTGGCGAGCGGGCCCGCATCGCCCGCGAGCTCCACGACGTGGTCGCCCATCACATCTCCATGGTTGCGGTGCAGGCCGAGACCGCCCGGCTGACGACACCGGGGATGCCGGCAGCGGGGGCGCAGCGGCTGTCCGCGATCGGTGACACCGCGCGGGCCGCCCTTACCGAGATGCGACGGCTACTCGGAGTCCTCCGCGAGGACGCCGACAGCGGCGTGGCAGCGACCCGGAGCCCGCAGCCGGGGCTCAGCCAGCTGAACCAGCTGCTCGACGACGCCCGGGGTGCATCGGGTGCCGGCACTCGGCTGATCGTGCGGGGCACACCGGTCGCTGTCGACCCGGGTGTAGAGCTCGCCGCGTACCGAATCGCTCAGGAGGCCTTGACCAACGCGCGTCGACACGCCCCGGGGGCCGCCGTCGACGTTGAGCTGACCTACACCGACGAGGTGCTGTCCCTGCGCATCCGTGACAACGGGCCGGGCCTGTCCGCGGCGGCGGCACACGGCGCACACGGACTTCTCGGCATGGGCGAACGCGCTGCCTCTGTGGGGGGCGCGTTGCGCTTCGGTGACTGGCTCGGCGGGGGGACCTTGGTGGAGGCCACGTTGCCTGCCGGGTCCGAGGTGATCGAATGAGTGTCTGCGGGGGGCCGGTGCGCATCGTGGTCGCCGACGACCACCAGGTCGTACGCGCCGGCTTCGCTGAGCTGCTCGACAGCCGACCGGACTTCACCGTGGTCGGCACCGCCTCGGACGGCACCGAGGCACTGCGCCTGTGTCACGAGCTTGGGCCCGACATCGTCTTGATGGATGTGCGCATGCCCGGCATGGACGGCATCGACGCGACCCGACGGCTGGCGCTGACCGGCCAAGACGGACCTCGCGTCATCATCTTGACCACCTTCGACCTTGACGAGTACGTGTACGAGGCGTTGCGCGCCGGCGCCAGCGGCTTCCTGCTCAAGGACGTCACAGCCGAACAGCTCTTCGATGCGGTTCGCGTGGTGGCAGACGGCGAAGCACTGCTCGCTCCCCGCATCACCCGCCGCCTCATCAGCGCGTTCGCGGCCCTGTACGACGGGTCGGACGCGGGCTCAGCCGGTACGACGGCGACGGGCCCTGCGGGCCTCGCGGACCTGACACCCCGCGAAACTGAGGTGCTGCAGCTGGTCGCCGAAGGTCTTTCCAACACTGAGATCGCGGCCAGGCTGGTGGTGCACGAGGAGACCGTGAAGACCCACGTCAGCCGAGTGCTCAGAAAGCTCGACCTGCGTGACAGGACCCAGGCGGTCGTGCTGGCCTACGAATCGGGACTTGTGACACCACGGGCGCACCGGTAGACGACGGCCGGATGCCGTCGGGGACTGCAGTGTGGGCCCACCGTCTGGCCCTGCCGTCCGGTCCGGTCCGACTCACCTCGGCGAGGGGATCCGCCTGGGCGGTCGGCGTGGCGACGAACGAGCAACGGTCCGGAGCCCGAGCGGACGGTGACCGAACGCGGAAAGCACGGCCGGTCCCAGACTCCGAGGCATCTCGCGGTCGGCCGGCCCGGCCCGTCGCCGTCGGGCGCCGGCCCTTCTCGCGAAGGTCACCCGATCACGGGGACCGGTGGGAACCTCAATGGCGGGACGTCGGCCGACGCATCACCCCGGGGAGTCTGGGCACCGTCGACTGTCCAGGGCGGCTGGCTCCTGTGTCGCCCGTTCCGCGGTCGGAGCCGGGATGGGCCCTTCGTCGCGGTCGCGGCAGGTCTGGGCTGCGGCCAGCTAGGCCTCCCGCAGCACGTCGAGGTCGAAGAACTCAGGCGGCCCGTCCAGGATGTCTCCAAGTGCAGCCCGGATGCGCTCCAGCCCCGGACCGCGCCGCGGATCCTGCTCCCGAGCGCGTGCCTGCTCCTCGCTGTCGAATACGACCAGGACGAACACCACCGTCGGATCGGCCTGGCTCCGCATCACCATGGTCCTGACCAGACCCGAGTTCTCCTGCTCAATGGCGTTCAGCTGCTCGAACACCTCAAGCAGCTCTGCCTGCTTTTGCGGCTTCGAGCTCACCTTCTGCAGCTGCGCCCACATCTGAGAACACTTCCCTTCCTGGGGTTCCCCGATCCCGCCATGGGTCGGGGCATCGGTGGCTAGGACAGGACCGTGGCGGCACTGCCGAGCCAGGACAAACCGGGTGGGGCCGCAGGGCGAGGCCGGGTACCTGCGTGTAGGACAGGCGGAGCGGGAGGGACTGACGATCCGGCTCGGACAGGTGCCGGGGCGGCGCGCCGGTCCACCGGGCCGGCCCTGCCCGGTTTGGACCCGGGGCGGGCGCCTGTCGGTGCGCAGCAGCCGCAGGTCACCATCGTGGCCAGGTTCGGAGATGATGCGCCGGTGGCGAGGTGGCTGGACGTGGAGCTGGAGCAGCCGGCGTTCGCGCAACGGGTACGTGCACTGTTCGACGCCCATCGGCACAAGACGATTTCCACCCTGCGCGCCGACGGCTCGCCGCGGATCTCAGGCATCGAGACACAGTTCGAGGACGGCGAGCTGGTGTTCGGGTCGATGTCGAAGGCTCGCAAGGGTGCAGATCTGCGTCGCGACCCTCGCTTCGCTGTTCACAGCGCGACGGTAGACCCCATCGAGGGAGCTGAGGCGGCCTGGCCCGGCGAGGCGAAGATCGCCGGCCGGGCAATCCTCCAGGCAGCCCCTGAAGATGGAGCCGACGGTGAGCGGTTCCGTGCCGACATCGTCGAGGTGGTGCACACCCATCTCAATAAGGCGGCCAGCCTGCTCGTCGTCGAGTGGTGGACGCCGTCGCGGGGGCTGCGCAGGATCGAGCGGGAGTAGCGCCACCGCAGGTGGCGGGTCGTCGCCGGCAGGTGTGCGATCAGCTGGGGCGCGTCGCCCGCACGTCGACGTTGCGCAGGACGGGGACCCGGCCGCCCGCGGCGGCCACGGCCCTGACGTGCTCCTCGGTGGTGTCGATCTGCCGGCGGTCGGCGTCACCGGCCGCCCGGACCCAGGGCAGATGCGCTCGGCCTGTGCGCAGCGGTGACGGCTATGCGTGGCCCCCCGGGGCTGGGCGGCGCAGGTCGGTGGCTGCCTCGCCAGGCTGGGGCCCGGTGTGAAGGTGCGCGAGCAGGTCCAGCATGCTCGTCCATCCCTTGAGGTGGCCGTCGAACTCCTCGGTCGGCAGATCGTGGTGAACCAGCTGGACGACGGTGTCTGGCCCGTCCTCGGTCAGCGTGACCTCCACGGTGGTCGAGCCGGGCGGCAGCGAGTCCTTACCCGCCACCCCCCAGGTGAACACCACCCGTCGAGGCGGCTCGACCTCAAGATACTGACCGCGCACCGGCGTCTTGGCGAAGTCGAGAGCGAACAACCCGCCGGGCTCGGGGCACAGATCGGCCCACTCGCCGATCCACTGGATCATCAGGACTGGGTCGACGAAGTAGGGGAAGACCTCGGCGGGCGTCGCGCCGATTCGCACGGTGGCTTTGAGCACCTCGGGAACTGTCACTGCTTTCGCCCTGCTCTCGTTGGGTCGGCGGGCTTGTTCTTCTGGTCCTGCTCGACGACGTACTTCAGCCGCTCCAACGCCGACGGCCACAGCTCGGCGAGCATCTCGCGGACCGGGTCGAGGGCTTGCGGGTCCAGCGCGTACAGCCGACGGGCGCCGACCCGGCGCTCACGGACCAGACCGGCCCTGGCCAACACCTGAAGGTGGTGGCTGACCGCCTGCTGTGTCGCGTCGAAATGCGAGGCGATCTGGCCGGCGGCCAGCTCGCCGCCCCGCACCAGCCGAAGGATCTGACGGCGGTGGGGGTCGGCGAGCGCCCGAAGTACGGCGTCCGCGGCATCACCGCGGTCGGGTGAGCCGACGCGTGCGCCGGCCCGGGCTGCGCTCATGACCACAATGCTCTCAGCCAGCGCTCGCCGGCTGCGGGCTTTGAGCGAGTGTCTCGCGGCGCGCCCCGTCCGGCTGCGACCCGCTCGGGTTCCCGACACCGGTCTCGACGTAGTCACGAAGGCTCGGGATGTACCGGTCCCACCCGCTCTTGCAGTCGGCGAAGCACTCCAGTCGCGGCGTCAGACCGGCATGACGGAAAGCCAGCTCGGTGCCCTCCGGCGTCTCCTCGATGTCGAAGCGCAGCGTCGTGCCGACCCAGTCCTCCACGACGCAGGCGAGGTTGGTCCACCGGACCCCGACACCGCGGTCCGCCACGTCCACTCGCATCACAGCCTGAGACGACGGACCGAAGCTGAACCTCAGCTCCCCACCGGCAAGCCCATCGCCGGTGACCGGCACCCACCACGCGCCCAGACCATCGATCGTCGTCAACGCGTCGAACACCACATCTGCGGGAGCCGACAGCGTCAGCCGCAACTGGTAGTCCTGGTCGAGCCCCTCAAGGCTCTCGGTTCTGGTGTGGCTGGTCATGTTCAGCACCTCTCTCAGTCGGGCCCGGCAATGTCACACAAGGCCACTTGTACAAGTATGAACTTGTATACACCTGGCGAAGGACATCTGTCGATAGCCGGGCCACGCAGTTTGTTGAGGCGAACCTTCGGCGACCCAGCGAGATCTGGGCCGACCACTTGCCGGCCTCGGGGTCAGCCCCCCGAACGCCAGCCTCGAGCAGCCATCGGCGACCGCGGGTCGCCTGGGAGGCGTCCGAGGGTGAGCCGGGTCAGCCATCTCCCGCGCTGCGCCCCCCACGCTGATGCAGGCAGCTGGACCTGCGCCGTGAAAGGTCGGACGGCCTCTACGACTACAGTGGTTGATCGATCAACCACTCCGTGGACGACTCTTGCGGTGGAGGCATGGTGCGGATCCAGGTGGTGAACAGCACGACCCGGGAGGGCCGCTTCAGCGATCGGGTGGCCGCGTGGGTCCTGGATCATCTCAAGGGCAGCGCAGACGTCGATGTCGAGCTTGTCGATCTGCGGGACTTCCCGCTCCCATTCTTCGACGGGCCGCCGCCCGCCCGCACCCCGCGGCAGTACCCGCACGAGGCAGTGGCGCAGCTGGGCCACACTCTGGATCGGGCCGATGGCTATGTCCTGCTGACCGCCGAGTACAACCACGGCTACCCGGCGGTGCTGAAGAACGCGCTGGACTGGACGTTCGTGGAGTGGCGACGCAAGCCGATCGCGTTCGTTGGGTGGGGAAACGTCGGGGGCGCGCGTGCGATCGAACAGCTACGTCAGGTGGCGGTCGAGTTCGAGATGGCGCCGCTGCGACACGCGGTCCATATTCTTCCCGAGGTGCTGATAGCCGCGAGACAGGCGGACGCAGGCGACAGCAGTGCATTCACCGTTCTGGAGCCCAGGCTGACGATGCTCGCTGACGAGCTGGCCTGGTGGGCCACCGCGCTGGCAGCGGCGCGGTCAGCCGACAGCCACGACTAGCGACAGGGCCACCGGCGTCCGAGTGACGGCGGCACAGGCGATCACGGGGCCACTTGCACTGTCCAGGGTCGGCAACATTCTCCCGAGGTGGAGCGAGCGCCCCGAAGCCCTGCCAGGCGGTGCGCCGGTCGAGGTTGGGACCGCTGTCCGTACGCTCACCCGCCGCGCCGGCCGCCGCGCGAGCATCCTGCCCGCCACGTGCGTGAGAGCCTGACCTGTGGCTGAAGCAGACTCAGAGATCGTGCTCTTTGGTGGCTGGCGAATCAGCATCGAGCGCCAGGCGTACGCGACCATCGTCTTGATGTCCGTTCTGATCCTCTTCGAAGGATGGGAACGTCTCGCCACTTTCGGCGACGTCGCCATCGTGATCCTGGGGCCGATTCTGGCGCTGGCGCTGGCCCACTTCTTCGCAGAGCTGCTGCAGGACTACGCCGACCTCCAACGACCGCTGACCGGCGACGAGTGGCTCGCCGGGCTGCAAGACCAAGGCCAACTGCTCCTTACGGCAGTGCCTTCGATGATCGTGTTGGCCATTGGTTGGCGAAGCTCCATCGACGAGCCCACTACGGTCAGACTGCTCGTATGGACGGGAGCCGTCACACTGGTAGTTCTGGCCGGCTGGGCCGGCTATCGGGCCGGTCTCCGAGGCTGGCGTTGGGGTGTCGCGGCGCTCGGCGGCGGCATGGTCGGACTCTTCGTGATGTCGCTACAACTCGTGCTGAAACCGCACTAGAGGCTGCCTACGGGTGAGCTCGGAACAGGGTGATGCCCGAAGATGCGTCGTGTGCCACGTCGCCGACCCTGACTGCATCGGGATCCGGAGACCATGTGCCAGTGTCAGCTGCTCGTCGGCGCCGCCCGACTGGAGGGGTGCACCGCCCTTGTTCTTGATAATGGCTCGCGTGGAACCGGGGTGCTCGCCGGTTCCATCGACTGGTGCGTGGCGTCACGTTGGAGGTGTCACAGTGACGACCATGACTTCGACCGCGGGTACGGGTCCGGGGTGAGCGGGGCACTAGGGCAGCTCTTCGCGTCCGGCGTCGGCGTTGCACTCAGCCCCATCCCCGTCATCGCCGTGATATTGATGCTCACCACACCACGCGGCCGGGTCACGGGATTCGCCTTCATGACCGGTTGGCTGGCCGGCCTCGCCGCAGCAACCGGAATCGTCCTGCTGCTGGCGAACGGGGCGAATCAAGCGGGTAGCACCTCGGCTGACGCGGCACACTGGGCAACGCTCCTCGTGGGCCTGCTCTTCCTCGCCCTGGCAGTCCGACAGTGGCGCGCGCGACCCAAAGGCGACACCAAAGCTGACCTCCCGCCGTGGATGGCCGGCATCGACAGCTTCGGCGTACCCAAGTGTTTCGCGCTCGGAGCCCTGCTGTCAGGGGTCAACCCCAAGAACCTCGCGATGGCTGTGAGTGCCGGAGTCGCGCTGGCCGAAACTGGCGGAAGCACGGGCCAGCTGGTGCTCGGCGCGCTCATCTTCATCGTGATCGGCTCACTGTCGGTTGCCGGTCCCGTACTAGGTTCGCTCGTCGTTCCGGCGCGCACCACTCCGGTACTCGCCGAAGCCAAGTCCTGGCTGGTCGACCACAACTCCGCGATCATGTTCGTACTATTCGCTGTGCTCGGGGCCAGCAAGACGGGCGAGGGTCTGGCCAGCCTCCTGCACTAACGACTACTACTGCTCATAGATCCGAGATCACCCGCTGCGCCTGGGCTGACCATCGCCGCCATCGACCCAGGTGCTTGCGCACCGATCAAGTACACCAACGTCGTCGACAAACTAGCCGCCGAGGAGCGACGCAGAAGGCGCGTAGTCGCGTTCACGGCCTTCACATCCGGAACCAAGGTCGAGCAGGTGACCGCCCGGCTGGTCGCTCGCCGGGTCCCAGACGCCAGCCCGACCGTTCACGACGAACTGTTTCACCGTCTCCCGCTTCCACGCAGCGCTCGCCAACAGCCCGATACCGTGCTGGCCACCGAGACCGCTCACCGCCAAGACTGCCGACGACCATGCACGCACCGCGGCGGTCGGGCGCGACGTCGACTTCGGCCGCACCGGTATGTCGGCACGGTGTGCTTCCAGCCCTCCACCCGCGGCAGGTGGCTCCGCTGCCGCTGGTCTGCGCCCAGCCTGGCACAGCTCGGCGAGAATCTGTCCCCAACTCAATCGGCCCGCCCCGCGTCGGCAGCTCACATCAATGACGAGATCCGTCGCCAACAGCGCACTTGGGAGCGCCCGATTGTCGTTTCCACCTACGGAGTTCCCTGACCACTTCGGACGGCCGCTCGTTCCATGTCAAGAAATACTGACGAGCAGCGCGCAACCCGCACTTGCAGCCGTTGGTGGAGGTTCGGCAGGAAACTTTACCGTCCGCCGAAAAGACCGCGACGCGACTCTTCGAGGAATTGGGGGAGGCTGGGAGATCGCCAGTCACCTGTCCAGCCGCCGGAAGCAACCCGGTAGTGATCCCGGCTCCGCGCCCCGGCGAGGTATTCTCTGTCGACGCGGTGGACGTTGGCGCATTCTGTGAACTCATCGCCGCCACCGGGTAGGGGTTAGCAAGAACCCAGCGCAGTCGGCGCCGAAGCCTTGACTCGGACCGTCGACAAGGCCCGTGCGGTATTGACAGACGAACTGCTAGGCTTCCTGGAATGACCTGGACCGAGAGAACCGAGCGCTACTCGGCGCCGGTTGGCGCCTTGCGAATGTCAATCTTTCTTCGGATCCTCGACCGATACACCCCTGGTCGGCTGCTTGACCTCGGCGCCGGTCACGGGATGTTTGCTCGTCTGGCCGCCGACCGCGGATGGGACGTCACAGCGGTCGATGCGCGTCCAGACCGCTTTCAGGTCGATGACCGCGTGAATTGGGTCGTTCAGGACGTTAGAGAGACCCAGTTGCAGGAGTTTGACATGGTGTGCTGCTTGGGACTCTGGTATCACCTTACCTTGGCCGATCAGCTTGAATTAGCCGCACGAGCGGGAGGCGTCCCTTTGATGGTGGACACGCATACGGCGTTACCGCAACTCAAGCGCCATGGGCCACATCGGAAGGCACTGTCAAGAGTTCGGTCTGAAGGTGACTATCGAGGGCGATATTACTCGGAGCGAGGTTTGCAGGCTCGCTTCACAGCGTCATTCGGGAACGAGTCCTCGTTCTGGCCGACGGAGGCTTCATTGGAGGCCCTGCTCTTACGCTCGGGGTATGACTTTGTGGAGTCGTTCTCTCCGCACATATCGCCCGATCGACGTTTCTACCTGGCGACCAGTATCGAGCCCTCCGCCTACGACTCGCTCGACAGTGTGATCAGCAAGTACATACGTCTGAAATAGGTCGCTTCGGTCGTTCTGGCGGTTGTCAGCGATGAACCGTGGACGGCCGAGGATCGGGCGTCGTCGCAGGTGCGTCAGCTCGGCTGAGCATGTCGCAGGGCGGTGCGCGGCGGCAGACTTCTCGGCGGCCCTGCTCTCCCGCTGACTCTTGGTTGTGGCTTCCAAGCGGCTGTGTGGCTGCCGGCGGGCCCTAGGTGACCAGGCCCCACCGCTGCCGGCCGCGGTCCTATTTCAGGAAGTCGGGGACATCCAGGTCGTCGTCGACGGAGGAGTCGTCGAAGACGATCGTCCGCGGCTTCTTGCGCTCGAGCGGGAGGTCAAGGTCGGCGTCGGCCGCCGCCGAGGACGACTCGCCGGCGGCTCGGTCAGTGGTGGTTGAGTGGGCGCCCAGGCCACTCGACCCACCGGCGGACGCGGCGGAGGGGATGGCCGCCGCGGCCGGAGCGGTGGGTGCGAGCGGCTTGGGCTGGCCGCCGTCAAAGCCTGCGGCGATGACGGTGACCCGTACCTCGTCACCGAGGGCGTCGTCGATGACCGCCCCGAAGATGATGTTCGCGTCGGGGTGCGCCGACTCCGACACAAGCCGCGCTGCTTCGTTGATCTCGAACAGGCCCAGGTCGGAACCGCCGGACACGGACAGCAGCACCCCGCGCGCACCTTCGATGGACGCCTCGAGCAGTGGGCTGGAGACAGCCATCCTGGCGGCCTCGACCGCGCGGTCGTCTCCGCGTGCGGAGCCGATGCCCATCAACGCGGAGCCGGCACCGGACATCACCGACTTGACGTCGGCGAAGTCGAGGTTGATCAGGCCAGCGGTGGTGATCAGGTCCGTAATTCCCTGCACGCCGGAAAGCAGCACCTGGTCGGCGGAACGGAACGCGTCCAGTGCAGAGACCGTGCGGTCGGAGATCGACAACAACCGGTCGTTCGGGATGACGATGAGGGTGTCGACCTCGCTGCGCAGCTCGTCGATCCCAGTCTCTGCCTGCTGCTGGCGGCGGCGGCCTTCAAAGCTGAACGGGCGGGTGACGACACCGACCGTCAGTGCACCCAGCCCGCGGGCGATCTTGGCGACGACGGGAGCCCCGCCGGTGCCGGTTCCGCCGCCTTCTCCGGCGGTGACGAAGACCATGTCGGCACCCTTGAGCACCTCTTCGATCTCGTCGGCGTGGTCACGGGCCGCCTGCCCACCGACCTCGGGGTCGGCGCCGGCCCCCAGACCACGGGTGAGCTCCCGTCCGATGTCGAGCTTGACGTCGGCGTCGCTCATCAGCAGTGCCTGGGCATCGGTGTTGATGGCGATGAACTCCACACCCTTGAGCCCGACGTCGATCATGCGGTTCACGGCGTTGACGCCGCCGCCCCCGATTCCGACGACCTTGATCACGGCGATGTAGTTCTGCGGTGCAGCCACGGTGTGCGCCTCTCGCTCTCGACCCTTACCCTCAGGTATAGGGTTATAGTTATGTCAACCTGAGGCTTGGGGAGACGGTAAGCGAGAC
>Ga0209698_10004775_pt1 | contig 14772 bp, 27 predicted proteins | sample LitLauG_LLR_2012_FD_187203 | JGI IMG/M metagenome (GOLD analysis project Ga0209698, IMG submission 187203) | Freshwater sediment microbial communities from Pennsylvania, USA - Little Laurel Run_MetaG_LLR_2012 (SPAdes) (version 2) | ecosystem: Environmental > Aquatic > Freshwater > Creek >...
GGCTCAGCTAAAGCTGCACCCAACATCAAGAACCCATGGAGCTTCGAGCAGCGAAAGCAGATGATCCAAGAGGCTCTTATCAAAGCTAACATCTCAGCCTACAGGATTGAGATTGTTCCAGTCCGCGACTACTACAACAACGAGAACCTGTGGATAAGAGATATCCAGAATCAGGTCTCCGAGTACACCAACCCAGGTGATTCAGTCGCACTCCTTGGTCACTACAAGGACAATTCATCTTATTATTTAAAGTACTTTCCGCAATGGGAATTTGTTCCAGTGAAATCTACCCGACCTCTGAACGCTTCGGACATACGAAAGAGCATGTTCGAGGAAGGTAAGATTCCAGTGGACGACGTCCCGAGCGCGATCTATCAATGGCTCCACAGCTGGATGTGCGAGGTTGGTCCTAGCTGGACTGCTGGCACAGATGGCGTGAGCTTCACAGCAGACATGGGGGCAAGACAAGGTGAATGGGCTTTTATCAAAAAATATAAAGAACAATGGGCAAGCGCTCCTTTCCCTCCTACGTTTGTTACAGTTGATGCCGTGGTTGTATGCTCAGGACACATCCTTGTTGTCAAACGTAAATTTGACCCTGGTAAAGGTCTTATGGCGCTACCAGGTGGATTCGTCAAACAAAACGAACGTCTACAAGACGCAGCTCTTAGAGAGTTGAAGGAAGAGACCGGTATCAGGCTTGATAAGCTAATCTTAGAGAATGCCATCGTTGACTCCCACACCTTCGATCACCCCGATCGCTCGCTGCGAGGTCGCACGCTCTCCACTGCATTCTATATCAAGTTGAAAGATGGCGATCTTCCTGAAGTCAAAGGCTCCGACGATGCTGAGCGAGCTACCTGGATTCCGCTGATGGACGTAATGGCGAAGGAAGAGCACTTCTTCGAGGACCATGCTCACATAATCTCTTTCTTCGTGAACAGAGGCTAAGATGGGAAGCGTCTTCATCCCTATCGTCTACAAACCGAAACTAGGAGTCTATATCTGGGCATGTAAGACCAGCAAGCTAGGTGGATTCTTTGGGTTCAACGTGCATTTTGGTACGTTCAACTCGGTCCACATTGAGGTGTTAGGGAACCTGGTGCACTTTGTTGTTGCAGTTGGTGACTGGCATCCAACATTTAAGAAAGAAGGTTCTGTGAAGTTTCCAAAACCATATCCGAGCTACTGCTGTCAAAGCTGCGGCGATTGCACAGGTTGGCTAGGTAGATTTGTCGAGTGGATGTGCGGAGTTATGCACGATTGCACTCCGAACGAAACTGGAGAGGTAATCGAAGATGAGATTTAGGTTGCTTATCTACTTACTTAAGTGGTACTGCTCGAAAGAGATGGACCAATGGGAGATGTGGAAGTTCAACACTAAGTACGGAAAAGTATTTGTGCAGATCTCTAGGGAACCAGGTTGCAGCGAGGATATCTATGTCAAATTATAAGCTTGGACTTGATATTCATGGCGTAATCACCGACGATATGCTGGCGATGCGTTCGCTTGCTGAGGCTATTATGTTGGCAAAGGTCCTTAATGAAGTCCATATCATAAGCGGACCTCCGGTCGATGTGATCAAGAAGGAACTTGAATCGTTGGGTTTCGTCAAAGGACAGCACTACTCCCACATCTTCTCCATCGTTGACTATCACTTGTCTATAGGAACTCAAGTGACGTGGGATGAGAACGGTCATGCTTGGACTGACGAGTACTCCTGGGATAAGACTAAAGCTGACTATTGCGTGCGCGAAGGTATCAACCTACATATTGATGACTCAGACCAGTACGGTTACTTCTTCAAGACTCCGTATGCTAGGTTCTTCAGCAAGAACAAGCGCAAGCAAAAGATCTTTCCAGGGAGCAAACCATGAAAGTAGTATGGATGTATCATGACTACAGAAAGTTAGAGAAGCTAACGAATTTTCTTTATACACTTGCTGGCATAAAAATGCAAGCCAAAATGACTAGAGCTGTTAGAACTAACAACGAACAAAACCCATATATCTACGAGATTGAACTATGACTGCCGATGAAGTAAGAGCCGTAGTTGCCAACATTCAGTACAAAGGCTGGGACTTTCATGTGTTTGAGAATCCTCAGCTAACTATCCAACTAGGATGGGTTGACAAGTGCGTTGTTACCGGCGAAACGCTGGGGATGGTAAGCAGAACTTGGGACCTTGATGCAGATCCTCTTACCGAGGACTACATAGTCCAGACAGTCTTTAAGGCTATTCAGAACGCTGAAGAACATGAAACGAGGGAGAAGTTCTCCTACAAAGGAAAGCGACTCTTCAATCCGCACACCAAGATCGCGAAGCTCATGGAGATTTGTGATGATAGTGTATAAGAAGGCTTCACTCTTCGATGCTCCTAAAGGAGCATACCTAGTGCATGCATGCAACGCCCAAGGCGTCTGGGGTTCAGGCATCGCTGTGGAATTCAAGAAGAGATTTCCTAATGCCTTCGCTCACTACAACCGCAACTGTCAGAACCCATCAGACCTCGTCTTAGGACATAGCTGGTGCATATCTGAGACAGACTACATCATCACATGCCTCATGGTCTCGTACGGATACGGTAGAAACATCTCTAGCAAAGAGGAGATTCTTGCGAGGACTAGAACGTCGATTACCGAGTTGTTGACCCATGTAAAGCAGCAGAGGAAGTTCATGAAGGACGATCCTGTTATCTGCTCGAACAAGTTTAACTCTGGCTTCTTCAAAGTTCCATGGGAAGAAAGCGAAGCAGTGTTAGTGGAATGTATGAAAGACTACCCTTATAACTGGGTGGTCTATGACCCTGATCTTAAAACCGTAGGTGAACAGTGAGTTCACTGAAAAACAAAGGAGATACCCAATGGGATCTTATATGAACAGTAAACATCTTAAAATCTATCCGGCAATACCTGACTTGCCGTACAACGGTCCTCTGGACACAGACTCGTACAAGACGAGTCACTGGATATTCTATCCAGACCATATGACCTACATGTTCTCTTACCTAGAGAGTCGCGGTGGTCGCTTCCAGAACATCCAGTTCGGTGGCTTGCAGATCATCGTGAACAAGTACCTCAGCAAAGCTCCAACCATGGAGATGTTCGAGGAGTTCTCGAAGTTCATGTCGATGCATGGACCCACTGCGAACCTTGAGCAGATGAAGGAAGTATGTCAGCTTGGCTACTGGCCAGTTCGCATCAAGGCCGTCAAAGAAGGAACGGTCGTTCCTGTGTCCAATGTGGTTATGACCATAGAGTCCACTGACATCAAGTATGCATGGGTTGCCAACTATCTCGAGGCAATGCTGCATCGCGTTTGGGGACCAACTACGGTTGCTACCGTGAGCTACCACTGTCGCAAGGTGTGCGAGCACTACGTCGACATGACTTGCGAAGATCGCACCTGGTTGAAGTTCATGCTACAAGACTTCGGAGCACGCGGAGTTTCAGTCTACGAAGGAACTGAGACGTTGGGTGCAATGCATACCTTCAACTTTGCAGGCTCCGATACGATGGCTGGCATCCGCTGCGCAAACCACTACTATAAAGAGCAGATGGCAGCGTTCTCAGTGAACGCTCTCGAGCACAGCACAGTTACTGCATGGGGCAAGGGCAACGAGCTCAAAGCCTACGAGAACGCTATCGACAAGGTGAAGAACGGAACGATCCTCTCCATGGTGATCGACTCCTACAATCACCTGAACGCAATCCGCATGATCCACAGCTTGCTTCCTAAGATCATCGCTAAGGATCTGAAGATCGTCTTCCGTCCTGACTCCGGCAATCCTCCGACAGTGATGCGTGAGTGTGCTGCTCTTATTGAAGAGCTCTTCGGCACTACGATGAACGGTCGCGGCTTCAAGGTGTTCAACTATGGAATGAAGCTTCTCTACGGAGACGGAATCGACGAGGCAATGATTCGTACGTTGCTGAAGAACGCAACTGACGATCACTTCGCTGCAACCAACTTCCTCTTTGGAATGGGTGGAGCACTCCTGCAAGGAGTAACGCGTGATACTCAGAAGTTCGCAGTCAAGTGCTCTGCTGCTGTCGTCGACGGTCATGAGATCGAGGTCTACAAAGATCCCGTCTCTGATCCAGGTAAGAAGAGCAAGAAGGGTGTTCTCGATCTTGAGAAACGAAACGGTAAGTTTCAGACAGTAAAAGCGCCTGCAGAGTTTGCGTCTGAGCTTGATCTGGTGTTTGAGGACGGTAAGATCTATCGTCAGCAGACGCTCTCTGAGATACGCAGAATCGCACATGGAGAGTTCTAAAAAGCTGTTTGATGTAGACATGGTGAAAGCCATGGAAGCACTTAAGGAGATACTTGATTCATATCAGGTCCTCCTTAACCTTCTACACGTCTTGCATAAGACTTGCATTATAAGCAAGGAAGCTTATCCTCCATTTGACGAGAGAATGCGATGGTCTACCAAGTTTGGGCCTGAATTCAGGGATTAGTATAATTTCCTCTATAAGATAGGAGATTATATGAATAAAATTTTGGTTTTAGACTCAGTAACATCCGATAGTAATTTCAAACGCCAGAGTGCATCCTTTTATAGACACATGGATTACTATGAAGGTCGTCTTCATGACTATGATACTGTTATTATTCGCCATATAAACCAGAAGACAGATGAAGTAGCATTGTCAAGTCCAATAAATAAAGATACTTTTCTCGCTGGACTTGACATCTTCAGTAAGGAAGACCAAGAGACTGGCCATGTAGCTCGCGGCTTATACTACCGCTGGTAATCTGAATCTAATGCTAGGTGGAGGTAATTTATGATGTGTACTATTGTAGTTTCTCTTTTGCTGCAGATATCGTCAGATAGACCTGCTGTACTGAAGCAATATTCATACTCCAACCCCAAGAAAGCAGAAGAGTTTGCTGCCTATTATCGCAAGGTAATGGATAAAGATGGCACTCCTCCTAGGATCACAGATGTGCAGCTGCTTAAGACTAATGAGTTCAACTGTGATAACTTCACTAGAGGTGAGGAATAATGGAAGACCTCTTCGCCAAGAAAGAACTGCAGCTTAGAGCCGCTCAAGCATTCGCTGAGACTGCTCACGAGGGACAGAAGTACGGCGAAGAACCTTACACGGTCCACCTAAAGGCAGTTGCCATGGTGTTGTGTCGATTTGGCTGCACAGACGAGCACCTGCTCTCAGCAGCTTTCCTCCACGATGTCGTCGAGGATACTCCTGTCACGATCGACCAGATCAATTTAGTATTTGGTAAGAGAGTGGCTGACCTTGTCTACAGGGTTACAAATGAAGATGGTGCCAACCGCATGGCTAGGCACATCGCAACCTACCCCAAGATCAAAGAATCTGAAGATGCTACTATGCTGAAGCTTGCAGATCGTATAGCAAATACCGAAGCCTCACTTAAAGATCCAAGCAAGATGAAGATGTACAAGAAAGAGTGGGGATTCTTCAAAGAATCTCTCTACACTCCTGGTGTTCACGAGAAGATGTGGACTCACCTCACAAAACTGATGGAAAACAATGACAAGAAGAAAACATAGGTCTCTACAAGAGATGTTAGAAAAGCGTCCTACATTATGGAAGTACAACGAAGACCTCTATATTGTGGTATCCTCTGAGCAAAAGTTTGGTTTCAATATTATTCAGAAGTCCAACGGCATGCTCATGGCTAAGGGCGTAAGACACTATGGCTGGAACATGTCAAAAGGATATTACTACGGCAACAGTAGACAGCGACAGGTAAATCACGAGCAGGGTAGATTCAAGCTGATAGGGAGCAAACGATAATGGGTTATCATCTCGCAAAGATTAAAAAGGGAGAGCTTGGTAAAATCTCTAAAATTCAAGAAGAATTGGACGAGCTCAAAGATGCTGTAGCTCAGGATTGCAAGATCATGGCAGCAGTTGAGCTGTCAGATCTGTACGGAGCAATCAAGGCTTATGCTAAGACTCAAGGTCTAGATATGCAAGACCTTGATACCATGGCAGAGATCACAGCGCGAGCGTTCAGAACAGGAGCAAGAGGATGACAAAGGAACAAGCACTCGATATCAACTTCCTTATAGGTAACTGCAAGCGACTTTACTTCTTTGGACTGGGATTTATCCAGGTAAAGATCGATGAGGAGTATAGGGTTCACTTCTATACAAACAAGTGGCAACCTACAGCAACAGAGGATGAGATACATAACCATCGCTATTGCTTTGAGTCTACAGTAGTTAAGGGCAAGGTCTCTCAAGAGATATACGAAGTTGCTACTGGATTATCTTACTGGAAGATAGCCGACAACTGTGCTCCAGGCAGCATGGCCAAAGCAGAGATAGAAAAAGGCTTTGATGCCAGACTTATATACCGAGCCACATACGCTCCTGGGTCGACGTACTACGTTGATTCTGAGACCTTTCATAAGTTCTTTGCACAGGATGCAATTACGTTGCTCCAACGTGGACCAGTTCTCAAAGAGAAAGCTGACATCTTGTTTCCTCGCGATACACAGCTGACGTGTCCGTTCTCTGTCAATGTGCCAGATGTCGAACTGTGGGCAGAGATTGGAAGGATCCTTCGTGATTGACTACCAGAAGATAGCAGATAGCGTAAGCTTCTTTGAAGCTGCTGGCTATACTAGGATTGAAGCTCCATGGTGGGTCTCTGCAGAGATAAGCCAGATCACCAAGCCTAAGGATGCATATCCTGACTACTACATCCCTGAGAATAGGAAGTGCTTAGTTGCATCTGGTGAGCAGAGTCTGCTGTATACAGCTAACAAAGGTCGCTTGCCTAAAGGTAAATGGTTCACTGTAACTCCTTGCTTCCGCAACGAGAGCATAGGCATTCTCAGCAAAAAGTGCTTCATCAAGACAGAGCTGATGATCACAGATGAGGTTAATCAAGAAGTCCTGAAAAAGATCATCACTGATGCTCATAGTTTCTTTAAGAAACAAGTTCCCAACGAAGAGTATCTCACTGTGGTTGATACCGCAGAGGGCTATGATATCACCTACGACGGTATCGAAGTTGGCTCATACGGTATTAGGTCTTGTGAGTTCTTGGATTGGGTCTATGGTACAGGTTGTGCAGAGCCGAGACTTAGTAGGGCAATAAACATCTCAACAAAGAAGAGAAAATGAACGACAATAATGTAATTAACCTGGAGAATGTAAGGCTTCTTAAAGAAGCTGGAGATGCTATCGAAGGCATCCAAAGAATCGTAGAGGAAGCTATGGAGCACATAGATAATCCTGAGGTTCAGAAGTTTATCGAGGAAACATCAAAGGTGATGGAGAATCTAGCCAATGAGATGGAAGCTCTTAACCTAGACATTGAGAAGTACAACAAGGAGTGCGATGGAACAGCCGAAGAAAAAACATAAGCCGATTCATTCAGTTAAGAAGGATGCGAGCAGCAAAGATCCTATATACAATGCCTTGCTCCACGATGCAGCATCTAAGGATGCTCAAGCAAAGCTAGACGATCTATCGCTTCACCTTCCTGGTCATGTCGATACGTTCCTCACGTCTGAACAAGACGACGACGAGATAAGATTCTACGTCGGTATTTCTATTCCATTTTAAGTTGGAAGCCCCAGCGAGACTCGAACTCGCTTTAAGTGGTTGAAAGCCACCTTTCCTACCCATAGAAGATGGGGCTGTATAATAGGCGCATGAAGAAATGCACCAATAAGACATGTAAACAACAGAATCCACAGCCATTAACTAATTTCTTTCGCAGAGGTACCAAATATCAATCTTGGTGTAAGCTGTGTAAGAAAAGTCATGACCATAATACTTATAAAACTAAACCTCATAGACGCAAGGCTCTCAAACAATCAACTGCAAAATACAGAATGATTGCTGAGGAGTACGTTATCGCACACTTGAGGCAAAATCCCTGTAAATGTGGCAACAGCAACATACTTAATTTACAATTTGATCACATTCGTGACAAAGAGTTTGAAATAAGTATCGGCATTATGCAGGGATATTCTCTAGAACGAATTAAAACCGAAATAGAGAAATGTCAGGTGCTATGTGCTAACTGTCATAGCATTAAATCCGCTCATCAACTAAAAAGTTGGCGTCTTAAGTGGTTGGCCCAGTCGGAGTGACTACCGACACCTCACCGGTTAAAAGCCGGGTATGCTCATTCACACTATGGACCAGTGTGGTTGGCGCGCTGGGAGTTGCACCCAGACCAAACTCCTTAAGAGGGAGACATGCTAAAACTATTAACACCACGCGCCAATGAAAACTTACTTGGTAGCCTGTGAGAGAATCGAACTCCCGTATGCTGCGTGTAAAACAGCGGTTCTGCCATTAAACTAACAGGCCATTTCTCGGTTAAGTTGTGAGCGCGGGGGATGGTATACGTTTAGACAGAGACGACAGAAACGTATACCTTACGCTCGTAGCGTTTCGCTTTTACTTCGAATAGGTATTGTGACACGTTTCTCATAGATTTAATATACCATCAGAATTGATTAAAAACCATAGAGTTCAAAAATACGGTAGAATAAATATTTTGAAACCCGACTAAGAGACTTAAACGTCAGTGCCGCCTGCAAGTTCTGAATAGTTCGCAGCTTTTAACTTAGCATATAAAGTAGCCACAACGTCACCGACAAGATCGGCCTTCGTTAAAGAAAACTCAAAGGGCTTACTAAATCCAAGTGGTTGATTGACATCAGCGTGTGCCTTATCAGCATAAAGCTGAAGGATAACATGTGCATGCATCATAAGTGGATTTTTGTCCACTATGACTTTAGCTATTTTCCAGTAGCTACCAGTGGCACCATTTGGAAGAGTTTTTGATTTTTGAATTGCCATATATTTTCCTTTTTGGTTAAACGGCAGTTACAGTTTTCCACGTTCCGCCATCGCGTAAACGTAGTCCAACGCCAGTTTGATAATATACAGAGCCATCAGGAGTGCCTGCTGGATCTCCAGAACCAACTGGCAACTTAGCATACAGAGCGTTAAAATTTATAGCGTCTGAGCCTTGCAAGGTGATAGTTCCGTGAGGCACTCCAGTTCCAGCCTGAATTACAATATTCCCGCCTGGATTGAAAAACGCCAATGCACTTGCAGTTTTGATCGTGATGTTTCCCGCTCCTGGGGCATCATCAGTCTGAATAAGCAGGTTTCCGCTATGACCAAATCCTATAGTTGTTCTTATTTGTCCATCTTGCCCAGCGGCGAAGGTAAACGGTCCAGTCATACTGTTGGCACCATTAAGTAGCATTACTTGATCGTATCTAGTTGCCTGACCAGCAGATACAGCTGTTCCCAAGGAACCAATTGTCTGACTACCCATATTGATCGGCACGTTGAACTGTATAAGTCCAGTTTGTCCCCAATCTAATGCTGGGGTCGAACCGTCGTTTGCAATCAGTAGTCTATTAGCCCAATCAAGGCTGATGTTTCCACTAGTAACTCCTGCGACCAAAGTTTCAGAGTCCCAACCTAAAACTAAACGACCATTACTGTCGTAAAGTTGATTTCTTTGCCAGTCGAGCGTGGTTGTATTGCAGTTGTTCATCAGCAATCTGCCTTCACCGCTTGCGAATCCAAAATCTACAGATTCTATGCCATTTAAGTCTAATAGTTGGCGATTTGCTGTATCTAGAACTTTTACATCGGAGCCATCATAGATGAAACCCTGCATCTTTATAGCGTTGGTAAAGACTCCAGCCCAAGGATTTGCACTCGAGCCTATATGATTTACTAATCCGCCACCAGAGCCAAAGACTAATACACCCAAAGATGTACCAGCCGCAATGTGCCAAGATGTATTAAAAAATGCTAAAGATGGAGAAGTGGGATTCAAGCCCTCAGTGAAGGCAAAGGGCGAATGGCTGTTTATGTACGTAGTATCCCCAGTAACAGCAATCCAATAGGGAGTACTGCCTGTTACGTTCACTGGAAGACTAAAAGTAAAAGTTACTTGACTTACACCAGCATCTAGTGTACTAGCTGAAAGAAGATCAGAGGTACCAAGTAGCGTTCCAGGAAGCCCAGATGAATCACTATAAACTTGTGCAAACAAGTTTCCAACCATAGATAAGGTCTGATTTATTGTAGAGAAAGTCGCTCCTGTAATTGCATTATTAGATGCTGGAGTAAAAGGAGAAGCTACGGCGTGAGTGGATCCAGCAAAATCACTTGCTACTACAGTCCCTGGAAAGTTTGAATATATGTTTGCACCACCGCCAGCAGAAATCAAATCTTGATTTATAGCTGTCATGGTTAGGTTGCTAAGCGAGGTATTTGCTCCGCCACCACCGCCAGCAGAAGCAAAGCTTAAGTTACCAGCGCCATCTGTAACTATAGATTGTCCAGGCGTACCATCTGCAGGCGGAAGCATCCAAGTAGTAGGCGTAGTGATAGTATTTGGAGCCGAAAAGCCAACTGGTCCAGCATCAGTACTGTCGTAAAATAAAAGCGATGTTTGAGAACGAATTCCTAAGTTGCCGCTTACCTGAACCTGTCCGCCAGCTTGGGGACTCAGCGCAAGGTCTCTTTGCCCCATGTTTCCTGAAGTTCGGATGGTACTTGCATAAATACTATCGAATGCAAAGCCTACGCCACCGATGCTGGTCGAATGATTTGAGGCAGGCAAAATTGGAGCATTTACTGCGGTAGAGCCTAAGTTAGAAAGCTGTTGATTAGCTCCACTTGCGGCTGCAGCTGCCCACTTGACTCCTAAAGCTTGAGTAGAGTCTGCAGTTAGAACAAAGCCATCGGTACCAACAGGAATCCTAGCATTGACAGTAGAGAAGCCAAAGAGATCACCCTTAGTTGTAAGAGTACCTCCGCCGCTTACTAATGCTGTAGGAGATCCCCAAGCACCGTTAGTTTTTGGTCCATATATAGTCATCGCAGTAGTATTGATGTAGAAATCGCCAGTGATACCTACAGTAGTTGCCGGAGCTACAGTTCCGTTAAGTACTGAGTTACCCCTGATACCCTGATTGATCGTGATGGTAGTAATAGGATTTGTAGACATTAGCGTGTTACCTCTGGAGAAACATTAAGTACACCTTGTAAGACTCTAACTACAGGACCACCGGCGTAGTGGACTTCAACATCATACGCAAGCTGTGTAATAGTGCGATATGCTGTGTAGGAACGGTCCACCTCAAGTTTAGAGGTCTGAGTGGAAGTTAATGTAATGGCAAACTGACCTAATGCAAGGTCAACTGGAATAACATTAAAGATAGCCTGTACATTCCTACTCGAAGCTCTCTCTCTTACATAGCCAACTATAGCTGCTCCAGTGAGATCTACGGGTGCTCCCGTACTATCAGTAGCAGCGCAGTCGAACCTAAAATCAGAGCCCTGATCTACGTCAAAGTTAGTGTCAGCCATAGAGCCAATTATATCATGACCTTATGTTGACTTTTCTAGGTTGCGGATTCTGAAACAACAGCCTATTGCGATTCAGTAGTACTCCTTGTTGTTGTAGGCCGTAGTCCTCCCACTACGGCCTACGTTTTTGCATTGGTGGGCTAGGTAAACGGGTTGAATTGAAAATGAATGATGAGATCGAAAAACAACTTTATCATGGAGTTAACAAGTGAAGGGCAAACGTTCAAAAGTCTGGTATGAAACTGGTGTTCCCACTAAAACTGGTAAGACTAGTGCTGACAAGATGCTTCAGATGCAGCGCGAAGCCAAAGCGCAGAGACTGAAAACATACCTTCTGCAGCAGAACAAGCGACTACAATCGGGGTTCGTTGGTCAGCGCCATGTCGGTCGCGAAGTTGAATACAAAGCTTGGCTGATCAGAGACATCGCACGGCACGAGAAGTTTATTGCTTCGTTGATCTAACATGAATCCGATGTATCAGGAGGTTATAGACCTTCTCAATCAAGCCTACAGCACACATAAGTTTGCTAGCATAAGGTCTAGATTTGCGCACGAAGGCGAGAAGGCAGATGAGGTGGTTGCTGCAGTACAGACTGCGCAACTCTGTTGGTTTAAAGCAAAGCAACTCTACTGCTCCAACAAAGATGTACTTGATACTTGCTACAGAGAATCTCCCGAGGGAGTTTTTAAAGTGATGGTTGATGTTATCGAGAAAGAAGCTCAAGAGGTTGTTGAGAAGGAAGTCCTTGAATGAAGTGGCAAGAACTATTTCATGTGGTTGCAAAAGACAGCGGGAAGTTTATCATAGTGAGAAATGGCGAAGGTTGGTCATACAACATGAGATCTTACGATGATAAGGCACATGCTCATTCAGCAGCTTCACACATATACCGAGCCATTCAACGAAAGATAGAGAAGGAACTACTGGGATGAAGAAGATTGGTAATTACATAGTTGCTCAAGGCAGAGATCTTGGTTGCAGAGAGGAAAACTGGTACAAGTGGATTGTGACCGATGAGTATGGCATGGTCAAAGGACATTATGGAGAAGAGCATGAGGCTTTGGCTTGCAGTCTTGCAGCCGCTCTTGACAAACTAGATAGAGCAAAGGTTGATCAAGAAGTGGATAATATCCTGAGACGATAATGGGAAAGAAAAAGAGAGTCCTTCCACCCTGGCATGAATACTTCTATGTGACTACCCACGGTAGTCCTATATTCCTTGAGTTATTCTTTGTTAGGTGTAGGGAGACTAAGAAGTGCTTCGCCGGAGGGTTCTCGGAGAAGGAAGACGCTATAAAGGACCTAAACAAGAACTGGCAGAAATATCTTGACGAAAAAGTTGACGATATGCTTCTAGTTAACAAATAGATATGGTATATTAGTATTATGAAATTGTTCGGAAAGACAGCTCTCATTCAAATTACGATCCTCGCGCAACGCGGGACCGTACAGCTGCGCCCGGGCACAGGTATTGATCCTCAGTGGTCACATACACTAGCGCAGCCGGCGCTCTAACAAATCACGGCTCTTTTTAAATAAGCGATAAGTAAACTGTGGGCTGCCATGTTCCAAGGGCAGGCGAATTGCACTTGCACTGCGATTGAGGTCGGTTCGATTCCGACGCGGTCCACCAAATAGAAGATAGGAGAAAGTACATTCCGGGTTCGTCTAAAGGTAGGATCTCAAGCTTTGAACTTGAAGAATGTGGTTCGATACCACGCCCCGGATCCAAAATTCGATGTTTGTACCTGTGATGTAGTGGCTGCATATAACGTTGCCAACGTTAGTGAAAGAGTTCGATTCTCTTTAGGTACTCCAGGCTTGTGTGATGTAGTGGCTGCATACTTGACTTCCACTCAAGGTGATAGAGTTCGATTCTCTATACAAGCTCTAAACGTTGCGGGTTCGTCTACGTGGCAGGATACCTGGCTCTGAACCAGGAGAATGAAGTTCGAGTCTTCGCCCCGCATCCAAAACTAAATATGTGCCTTCGTAGACCAACTGGCAGAGTCGTCGGTCTTAGAAACCGAATGTTGTGGGTTCGAATCCCTCCGAGGGTACCAACTTTAAAGGAGTTGTGCTATGGTAACGGTGGTGTTTTGATAAGGTTAGTGTTTATAAGTATCGGGTTGCGATTATAAACGACTTCAAAGGAGTATATGCGTTTGTCGACTTTCAAAAGTGGGGCATAACGGAGATACTCGGTGCCGGTGAGACAATAAGCCCGCACAGAGGCTATCAGCAGAGTGGTGACGGAATATACATATTCCTTAACTTCGATCAGATAGCCGTCGTGAAGAGCAAAGCCGAAGCAGTGTCTATAATCAAGCGTCTGGTTCTCCAAGCACCGGACGAAGCGAGAAAGGAGTTAGAAGAGTACGGAGAGTACTTATTTAGAAGTTTAATCAACTAGGTGTGACCGGAAAAGGCATATCGGTGCCGCTTTGGAGGCGGGAACATGCAGGTTCGAGTCCTGTCACCTAGACCATACGCTGATAGTTCAGTGGTAGAACAGTCGCTTGATAGGCGATTAATATTGGTTCGATTCCAGTTCGGCGTACCAAATAAAAATAACGTGCTCACGTGGTCTGAATGGATTAGGCACCACGCTACGAACGTGAACTTGTAATGAGTTATGTAGGTTCGACTCCTACCGTGAGTACCAGATGCCGCTTTAGTTAAGTAGGAATAACAGTCCCCTTGTAAGGCACAGTGATGGGTTCGAATCCTGTATGCGGCTCCAAATATCATGGTGATCATAGTGTAACGGTGGCACGTTGTTCTGTGAAAGCGAAAGACCTGGGTTCAACTCCCGGTGATCACCCCAAATTCCACTGGTGTAATGGTAGCACAAGGGCCTCCAAAACCCTTAGACTGAGTTCGATTCTTAGGTGGTTTGCCAAGGAGTGTTAGTTAAGTGGCATAACTGTTGATTGTCTATCATCAGTCACGAGTTCGATTCTCGTACACTCCGCCATTTCTCTTGGTATAAGATTTCTATGGCAGTAATGGTTCTGTCAAAACAAAGGAAATCACATGGCACATAAGCCTGTAGGTCAAGTTACAGAAGTAAACGTTTACCTTAACGATAAAGGTAATCTAGAATCCACTAGCAAAACACAATCTATCTTAGTGGGCTCAAACGCATCTATTGTTTGGGTAAAGCATAGAAACTCATTAGAAGCCAATCCTGACGCTCTAATTCGTGTAGATAGAACTGCCAAAACTATTGGCATAATCAAGAAATATCAAACTCAGGTTAACCAAAATAGCTCCCTACAAGATTTCATTACAAATCTTAAGGAACTTGGTTACTCTTTAAAATGAAGTGTGCATATAAGAATTGCAACAACGAAGTCGAAAGGCTTCGTTGTGATGCAATATACTGTTCCACTATTTGTAAGGT
>Ga0209698_10004776_pt1 | contig 14771 bp, 23 predicted proteins | sample LitLauG_LLR_2012_FD_187203 | JGI IMG/M metagenome (GOLD analysis project Ga0209698, IMG submission 187203) | Freshwater sediment microbial communities from Pennsylvania, USA - Little Laurel Run_MetaG_LLR_2012 (SPAdes) (version 2) | ecosystem: Environmental > Aquatic > Freshwater > Creek >...
ACCCGAGCCGGCGCTGAAGCGCGAGGTCGTCGATCTTGATCACGACGCCGTCGATCTCGAAGTCGAGCTCCCCCCTACGCCGCTCCCACTCAAGGCACTGGCGGATCACCTCCTCCTCGTCGCCGATCACGCGGATCCCGCTGTTGACGCGGAAGCCGTGCTCCCGCAGCCAGTCAAGGGCCTGCGAGTGGCGCTCGAAGGACAGCCCGTCGGTGACCCCCACCTGGTAGCACCAGATCGACAGCGGCCGCTCCGCGGCGTCGGCCGGGTCGAGCTGGCGGATCGTGCCCGCCGCCGAGTTGCGCGGGTTCATGAAGGTGGAGAGCCCCGCTTCGGCCCGGCGCTCGTTCAGCGCCGTGAAGTCTGCGAGCGACATGTAGATCTCGCCGCGCACCTCGAGCAGCGGCGGCGCGTCCGCGATGCTCAGCGGGATCGCGCCGATCGTACGCAGGTTGTGGGTGACGTCCTCTCCGATCTCGCCGTTGCCGCGCGTCGCGCCGCGCTCGAGCACGCCGTCGCGGTACAGGAGGCTGATCGCGAGGCCGTCGATCTTCGGCTCGACCACGAACGTGAAGGCGGGCTCGGCGATCCCCTCCCGCGCGAGGTGCGCGCGCATCCGCTCCACCCATCCGCGCAGCTCCTGCTCGGAGCGCACGTTGCCGAGCGAGAGCATCGGCTCGAGGTGCTCGACCTTCTCCAGGCGCCCGACCGGCTCGCCGCCTACGCGCTGCGTCGGCGAGTCCGGCGTCAGCAGACCGGGGTGCTCGGCCTCGATCGCCCGCAGCTCGTCCAGCAGCGCGTCGTAGGCGTCGTCGCCGATCTCCGGGTCATCCAGGACGTAGTAGCGGTGGGAGTGGTGGGCGAGCTGCCCGCGCAGCTCCTGCGCGCGCCTGGCGACCTGTGCGGGTGCCCCGCCCGTGCGGGCGCTCACGGCGCCGCGTCGCGCGCGGCCGGTGCGAGCAGATCCTCCAGATCAAAGCGGCGCAGCGCGTCGAGGCTCGGGCGGTCCGTCAGGTCGAAATGCAGCGGGGTCACCGCGATCCTTCCCGCGGCGACGGCCGCGAGGTCGGTGCCGGGCTCATCGTGGAAGCCGGGGTCGGTGCCGTAGATCCAGTAGCGGCGCCGGCCCTCCTCCTCGGTGTCGAGCTTGAGCTCGTCGCGGTAGATGCGCTTGCCGAGGATCGCGACCTCGATGCCGGCGGGCTCCCCGGCGGGGACGTTGATGTTCAGCAGCGTTCCCGCCGGCAGCGGGACGTCCTCGATCCGCTCGACGAGCCGCGCCACGAACGCGGCGGCAACGTCGAATCCGAAGCCCCCGGCGAAGTGGTAGTCCAGCGCACCCGCACCGGACTGCTGGGAGACCGCGATCGCGGGCAGGCCGAGCACGATCCCCTCGAGCGCGGCCGCGACCGTGCCTGAGTAGGTGATGTCGTCGCCGAGGTTCGCGCCGTGGTTGATGCCGGACACGATCAGGTCGGGTACGAAGTCCTCGACAGTGCCCAGGCTCGCGAGCCGCACGCAGTCGACAGGCGTGCCGTCCGTCGCGTAGCCGACCGTGCCGTCGGCGAAGCGGTGCTCGGCGACCCAGAGCGGACGGCGCGTGGTGATCGACCGCGCCATCGCCGAGCGGTTGCCGTCGGGCGCGATCACGATCAGGCGCACGCCGTCCACGTTGGCGAGGGTGCGCTGCAGCGCCTGCAGGCCCTCGGCCTCGATTCCGTCGTCGTTCGTGAGCAGCACGTTGAGCATCGCTACTCCCAGCATAGGGGTGTCCCCGGTCCCCAGGTGACCCTGGCGTTACCCGCCGCGGACGCCGACCTGCCGAGGCGGCGCGCGGTTTCGTTCGCGATCGTCTTGGCGCTCGTCGGGGCGCGCGGCGCAGCCGTGTTCGCGCGCACCGGCCATCGCCTGGTCCGCTTGAGCCGCGCGGCCGGGCACCCCGAGGAGTCCTGCGCGGCGGGCTGGCTCAGTCGTAGGAGACGGACGCGAGCGCGAGCCCGTACGCGGGGGCGGTGCGCCCCGCTCCCGAGCGCGGGCCGCCGTCCAGCAGCTGCGCGAACTCCGCCGACGTGCCGATGCCCGTCGCGACGTCCAGCATCGTCCCTACGAGCACGCGCACCATGTGGCGCAGGAACATGTCGGCCTCGATCCAGAATTCCAGGACGTCGCCGTGGTCGACCCACTCGGCGCGGCGCACGTCGCAGCGAAACCAGCTGTGCTCGGTCTCGGACGGCGTGAACGCGGTGAAGTCGTGCCTGCCGGGAATCGCCGCGGCGCACTCGTGGAGCGTGTCGCGGTCCAGCCCGTTCGGCCACCAGAAGGCGTGGGTGCGCTCGAACACGCTCCGCGTGCGGCGCGCGAGCACGCGGTAGCAGTAGGTCCTGCCGGTCGCGTCGCGGCGGGCGTCGAAGCCGTCGCCGGCGGGCTCGCACGCGAGCACCGCGATGTCCGCGGGGAGCATGCCGTTCAGGCGCAGCGGGTCGAGCGCCTCGTGCCCGTAGCTCGCTACCTGCCCCCACGCGTGCACGCCCGCGTCGGTGCGGCCCGCGACGGTGAGTTTGAGGGGGCTGCCGTCGGTGGCCGTGTCGCCGAGGATCCTCGTGATCACGCGCTCGAGCTCGCCCTGGACGGTGCGCCGGTCCGGCTGGCGCGCCCATCCGGCGAACGCGGCGCCGTCGTACTCGATCGTGAGCTTGCTTTGCATGCCCCGCGCGGTGGGCGCGGCGCCCGGCTAGACGAGCTCGATGAAGACCATCTCGGTCGAGTCGCTGCGCCTCGGGCCGAGCTTCAGGATGCGGGTGTATCCGCCGGGGCGCTCCGCGTAGCGGGGGCCGACCTCGGTGAACAGCTTGTGGACCGCGAACTTGTCCTGCGAGAGCGTGGACAGCGCCTGGCGGCGAGCGTGCAGGTCACCGCGCTTGGCGAGCGTGATGAGTTTCTCGATCTCCGGCTTGACGGCCTTCGCCTTCGCTTCGGTCGTCTTGATCCGCTCGTGCTCGATGATCTCCTTGCTCAGGTTCATGAGCAGCGCCTTGCGGTGCGCGGAGTCGCGGCTGAGCTTGTGGCGTGTCTTCTTGTGTCTCATGCTCTCAGGAAGTGTAGTTGGCTTGGCGCCCAGGGGGACCGCCACCGGGGCGAGCGCCCACGGGGGCGCGCCGCCCGGGATCGGACCTGGATCAGTCGGCGCGGAGGTTGAGTCCCCGCGCGTGAAGCGTTTCGATGACCTCGTCGATCGACTTTTTGCCGAAGTTCGGGATCGCGTTCAGCTCGGCCTCTGACTTGGAGATCAGGTCGCCGACGGTCTGGATGCCGGCCCGCTTGAGGCAGTTGTATGAGCGGACGCCGAGCTCGAGCTCCTCGATCAGGATCCCGTACTCCTCGCCCTGCAGCGCGGCCTGCGGGCCACCGACAGCGGCGAGGCCGTGACCGTCGAGCTGGCCGCCGGGGGCTGCGCGCAGCTCCTGGATGCGGTCGGCGTCGGTGAAGATCGCCAGCTGCGAGATGAGCAGCTCGGCCGCCTCGCGGAGAGCCGCCTGCGGGTCGATCGAGCCGTCGGTCTCGATGTCCAGCGTGAGCTTGTCGAAGTCCGTCTTCTGGCCGACACGGGCCTGCTCGACGGCGTAGGCGACACGGCGCACCGGCGAGAAGATCGAGTCGATCGGGATCACGCCGATCGGCTGGTCGGCGGACTTGTTCTCCTCGGCGGGACGGTAGCCCCGGCCGCGGCCGATCGTCATGTACAGCTCGAGCTTGGTTTTCTTCTCGAGCGTCGCGATGTGCAGGTCGGGGTTCAGGATCTCGACGCCGGCGGGCAGGTCGATGTCCTTCGCGGTGATCTCACCAGGTCCGGTGACGACCAGCGGAGCCTCGACCTCGCTCGCGTCGGAGTGCATGCGGCAGACGACGCCCTTCAGGTTCAGGACGATGTCGGTCACGTCCTCCTTCACGCCGTCGATCGTGGAGAACTCGTGGGCTACGCCCTCGATGCGGACGCTCGTGACTGCGGCGCCGGAGAGTGAGGAGAGCAAGACGCGGCGCAGCGAGTTGCCGAAGGTGTAGCCGAAACCGCGATCGAGGGGCTCGATAGTGAACGTGCCACGGTTCTGCTCCACCGACTCGCTTGTGATCCGGGGGATTTGGAAGTCGAGCATGAGAGTCCTAACGTCGTTTTGATGTCGCACCGGCGTCGCCCGGACGCCGGCTCTGGAGCACCGTCGCCCGTTCAGGCGCCGGCGCGGGCATATGCCCTACTACTTCGAGTACAGCTCGACGATGAGCTGCTCCTGCACCGGTGCGGCCACCTCGCGCCGCTCCGGCTTGCGCAGCACCTTGGCCGAGAGTGACTCGTGGTCGGCCTGTAGCCACGCGGGGATCTGTCCTGTGAGCTCCGTCGCGTCCCTGACCACCTGCGTGGCCGGAGTCTCAGACTTGATGCTGATCACGTCACCGGGGCGCACCTGGTAGGACGGGATGTCCACGCGGCGGCCGTTGACCATCCAGTGGCCGTGGCGGATCAGCTGGCGCGACTGGCGCCGCGATGCGGCGAAGCCGAGGCGCACGAGGACGTTGTCCAGGCGGCACTCGAGCAGCGCGAGCAGGTTCTCACCGGTGATGCCCGGCTGGCGGGAGGCCTTGACGTAGTAGCCGTGGAACTGGCGCTCGAGGACGCCGTAGTAGCGGCGCGCCTTCTGCTTCTCGCGCAGCTGGACCCGGTACTCGCTCTGTTTCATGCGGCCGCGGCCGTGCTCGCCCGGCGGGTATGCGCGGCGCTCGACGCCGCACTTGTCGGTCAGGCAGCGCTCGCCCTTCAGGAAGAGCTTCTGGCCCTCGCGGCGGCACTGCTTGCACTGCGGGCTTGTATCCCTGGCCATCTCTTACACCCTCCGCCGCTTGCGTGGGCGGCAGCCGTTGTGTGCCTGTGGGGTGACGTCCTTCACGCCCGTCACCTCGAGGCCGGCGGCCTGAAGTGAGCGGATCGCGGTCTCGCGGCCGGAGCCCGGTCCCTTGACGTAGACCTCCACCTTCTGAAGTCCCTGCTCGAGGCCCTTGCGGGCAGCTGCGTCGGCGGTCACCTGTGCGGCGAACGGCGTCGACTTGCGCGAGCCCTTGAAGCCCGCTCCGCCGGCCGACTCCCATGCGATCACGTTGCCGTGAATGTCGGTCAGCGAGACGATCGTGTTGTTGAAAGAGGTCTTGATGTGCGCCTGGCCGACGGGGATGTTCTTTTTCGGCTTGCGGCGCCCGCGGGCGCGTTTGGGAGCGGGAGGCACTACTTCTTACCCGCTTTCTTCTTGCCGGCGACCTGCATGCGCTTGGGGCCCTTGCGGGTGCGGGCGTTCGTCTTGGTCTTCTGTCCGCGGACGGGAAGGCCGCGGCGGTGGCGCAGGCCGCGGTAGCAGCCGATCTCCTGCAGGCGCTTGATGTCCTGCGAGCGCTCGCGGCGAAGGTCGCCCTCGACGGTCAGGCTCTCGTCGATCAGGTCGCGGAGCTTGGTCACCTCGTCCTCGGTGAGGTCACGGATGTAGGTGTCGCGGCCGACGCCGACCTGGTCGAGCAGCTTGCCCGAGGTCGAGCGGCCGACGCCGTAGATGTACGTGAGGCCAATTTCAGAGCGCTTGTTGAGCGGCAGGTTGACGCCGGCGATTCGAGCCACTAACGAATCACCCCTGACGCTGCTTGTGACGCTTGTTCTGGCAGATCACCAGCACCACCCCGTGGCGGCGGATGATCTTGCACTTCTCGCACATCGGCTTGACCGACGGTCTTACCTTCATGATCCCTTTCAGGCGGCTGTATTCCGGCGACTCGGCTCTGGCTGCCGTTGCGGCCGCCGCTACCGGGTCGTGGACTTGCCTCGGCGCAGGCGAAACCCCTGGCGCTCAGGCAGGACTCCAGATGGTAGCAAGTTCGCCCATGCGGGCGCGTCCCCCGCTGCTGCTATGTCGTCGAGCCGGCGAGCACGGCGGGGGTGCGCTGCTCGGGCGGCAGATGCCACGGCGTCAGGATCCTCGGGCCCTGCGCGGTGATCGCGACCGTGAACTCGAAATGGGCGGCGCGCGAGTTGTCCTGCGAGAAGATCGCCCAGCCGTCGGTGCCCATCCGCACGGCCTGCCTGCCGGTCGTGGTCATCGGCTCGACCGCGAGCACCATGCCCTCCTCCAGCAGCGGGCCCTTGCCGGGCTTGCCGTAGTTGGGGACCTGCGGGTCCTCGTGCATGCTGCGCCCGACGCCGTGGCCGATCAGCGAGCGCACGACCGCCAGGCCCGCGTCCTCGCAGACCCGCTGGATCGTGCTGGAGAGGTCCCCCATGCGGTTGCCCGGGATGCACTGCTCGATGCCGGTGAAGAGCGCCTGCTCGGTCGCGGCGAGCAGGTTCTGGGACTCCGCGTCGATCTCCTGGACGGGGAACGTGCGCGCCGCGTCCGCGACCCAGCCGTCGAGCGTCACGCCGACGTCGATCGAGATGATGTCGCCGGATGCGAGCGCGTATTTGCCGGGGATGCCGTGCACGATCATCTCGTTCGGCGAGGAGCAGATCGAGCCGGGGAAGCCGCGGTAGCCCTTGAATGTCGGCTCGGCTCCGTGGGAGCGGATGTGCCGCTCGGCGATCGCGTCGAGCTCGCCGGTCGTGACGCCGGGGCGGATCGCGCTCTGGATCAGGTCGAGCGTGGCGGCGAGGATCAATCCCGACGCCGCCATCTTCTCGATCTCCTCGGGTGACTTCTTGATGATCACCCCGGGAGCTTAGCTGCCGCGCTAGAGGGTCTCCTCCAGCCGCAGCGTCGCGACGGTGGCCCTGACGTGGGCGTGTACCTCGTCCGCGCTGCGGCAGCCGTCGAAGCGGCGCAGCAGCCCGGCGCGGTCGTAGTAGCCGATCAGCGGCTCGGTCTGGGAGTGGTAGACCTGCAGCCGGCGGCGGATCGTCTCCTCCTTGTCGTCGTCGCGCTGGATCAGCCGCGAGCCGTCCTGGTCGCAGACGCCCTCGTGCTTGGGCGGGTCGAAGTCCACGTGGTAGATGTGCGTCGGGTTCTTCACGCACACGCGCCGCCCTGCCAGGCGGCGCACCAGTTCGTCGTCGGGCACGTCGATCAGGAGCGCGGCGGTGAGGTGGCGCTCGAGGCTCGCGAGCGCGTCCTTCAGCGCGTCGGCCTGCTCGATGTTGCGCGGGAAGCCGTCGAGCAGGAAGCCGTCGCGGGCGTCGCCGCCGGCCACGCGCTCGGTGATCATGCCGATGATCACCTCGTCCGGGACGAGCTCTCCGGCGTCCATGTAGCGCTTCGCCTTGACACCGAGGTCGGTGCCCTCGGCGACCTGTGCGCGCAGGATGTCGCCGGTCGAGATGTGCGGCAGGCTGAAGTCGTCGCGCAGGCGGTCGGCCTGCGTTCCCTTGCCCGCTCCGGGCGGTCCGACGAGTATCAGGTTCAGCTCAGACACGACCGGAGCAGACTATCCGCTCGCGGCCATCTTTGGCTGCGGGTTCTCGCGATGCGGCTCCTGGGCGGAGCCGCAGTGATCACTTCAGGAAGCCCTCGTAGCTGCGCATCATCAATTGCGCCTCGAGCTGCTTCATCGTTTCCAGCGCGACGCCGATCACGATCAGGATCGAGGTGCCCCCGAAGCTGAACTGCTGGTGGGTGCGCGCGAACAGGATCGCGGGCAGCGCGGCGACGGCGGCGAGGAACAGTGCGCCGGGGAAGGTCAGGCGGGCAAGGATGCGGTCCAGGAATTCAGCGGTCGGGCGGCCCGGGCGGACCCCCGGGATGAAGCCGCCGTACTTCTTCAGGTTCTCGGCCTGGTCGACCGGGTTGAACGTGACCGCCGTGTAGAAGTAGGTGAAGATCACGATCAGGATCGACTCGCCGAGCACGTAGTGCCAGCCGTTCGGCGTGAAGAAGTCCGACAGCGACTGGCCCCAGCGTGTTTTCACGAGCTGCCCGACGGTCGGCGGGAACGCCATCAGGCTTGCGGCGAAGATCACCGGGATGACGCCGGCCATGTTCACGCGCAGCGGCAGGTAGGTCTGCCCGCCCTCGGACATGCGCCGGCCGATCACGCGCTTGGCGTACTGCACCGGGATGCGGCGCTGGCCTTCCTGCACGAACACGATCGCGGCGACGACGACGAGCACAAGGAACGGCGCCATCACCTTGAAGACCTGGTCGGTGCTGGTCCACCACGTCTGGATAGCGCTCGGGATGCGGGACACGATCGAGGCGAAGATCAGCAGCGAGATGCCGTTGCCGATGCCGCGCTGGGTGATCAGCTCGCCGATCCACATCAGCAGCACGCAGCCGGCTGTCAGGCACACGACGATCAGGAACACGTGCGGCGTGTCGAAGTGGGTGACGACCGATTCGCCGGCTTTGGCCTGCAGCGAGTGGAACAGGAAGACGTAGCCGATCGACTGCGCGAACGCGAGGCCGACGGTCAGGTAGCGCGTGTACTGCGTGATCCGCGCCTGCCCGACCTCGCCTTCCTTGGAGAGCTTCTCGAGCGAGGGCACCGCGACCTGCAGCAGCTGCAGGATGATCGACGCGGTGATGTAGGGCATGATGCCCAGCGCGAAGATCGCGAGTTTGGACAGGCCGCCCCCGGAGAACAGGTTCAGGTAGCTGAGGATGCCCCCGCCGCCGAACGATTTCTGGATGTTGTTGACGGCCGTCAGGTTCACGCCCGGCACCGGGACGTGCGAGCCGAAGCGGTAGATCAGCAGCATCACGGCCGTGAAGCCGATCTTCTTGCGGATGTCCGCGACCTGGAAGGCGTTGAGGATCGTCGAGAGCATTTGCGTTAGAGCGCCGCGCGCGCTGAGCCCGAAGCGGCGGCGGGACCGTCGATTCTAATAGATGCGCTTTCGGGCGCGGCCGGTTTCACGGCCGGCGGCTTCTCTAGGCCTCGACGATGGTGCAGGTGCCGCCGGCAGCCTCGATGCGCTCGCGCGCACCGGCGCTGAACGCGTGGGCGTGCACGGTGAGCGGCTTGGTCAGCTCGCCCTTTGCGAGCACCTTCACGGGCACGTCCCGGCGCGTCGCCAGGCCGCTCGACTTCATCAGCTCGAGCGTGACGTCGGTGCCCGCGTCGAAGCGGGTCTCAAGCGAGGCGATGTTGACGGGCTGGGTGTGCGTCCGGAACATCTCGAAGGGCATCGACTTCTTCATGTGCGGGCCGCGAAGCTTTCGCATCCGCATGTGGATCGGCATCTGGCCACCTTCGAAGGCGGCGCGGCGCTTTGAGCCCGAGCGTGAGCCCGCGCCCTTCTGGCCGCGGCCGGAGGTCTTGCCGGTGCCGGAGCCTTCGCCGCGGCCGATGCGCTTGCGCGGGCGGCGCGAGCCGGGAGCGGGCGAGAGGTTGTGAAGTCCGATGCGATCCTCGGGCCCGTCTTTCTCAGTTTTCGCGGGGCTCATGAGGGCTCCTTGACCTCGACGAGATGGCGCACGGCGTGGATCATGCCGCGCGACTGGTCGGTGTCGTTGACGGTGACGGTGTGGCCGATCCTGCGCAGGCCGAGCGAGCGCAGCGTGTCGAGCTGTTTCTGGTTCGCCCCGTTGCTGGAGCGGCGCTGGATGACGGTGACCTCGCCCATCAGGCCGAGGCTCCCTCCGCGGCGGCGGGCTCGGCGGCGGGCTCGCCGCCGGCGGTGATCGTCTCGGCGGCGACGGGCTCCTTGCTCTGCAGGCCGAGCACCTTGGCGATCGACAGGCCGCGCAGCTGGGCGACCTCCTCAGGGGTGCGCAGGTCGCGCAGGCCCTGGACGGTGGCCTTGACGAGGTTGATCGGGTTCTGGGTGCCGAGGCTCTTGGAGAGGATGTCGTGGATCCCGGCGAGCTCGAGCACCGCGCGCACGCCACCGCCGGCGATGACGCCGGTACCGGGGGCGGCCGGCTTCAGGAACACCCTGCCGGCTCCGAACACGCCGGTCGTCTGGTGGGTGATCGTGCTGCCGTGCTTGGGGACCCGGAACAGGTCCTTCTTCGCGCGCTCGACGCCCTTCTGGATCGCGAGCGGGACCTCGTTGGCCTTGCCGTAGCCGATGCCGACGACTTCGCGTTCGTCGCCGACGACGACCAGCGCCGTGAACGAGAAGCGGCGGCCTCCCTTGACGACCTTCGCGACGCGGTTGATCTCGACGACGCGCTCCTGGAGGTCCAGGCCGGCCGGGTTGACTGAGCGATCTATGGTTATGGACATGGGCTGGAAGAGGGTAGCGGCAGCGGGCCCTTCGGCACGCTAGACGGTTATCCCGGCCTCTCTGATCGCCTCGGCGAACGCTTGGACGTGTCCGTGGTAGCGGTAGCCGCCACGGTCGAAGACTGCCTCGCTCACGCCGGCGGCCTTGGCGCGCTCGGCGAGCAGGGTTCCGGACTTGATGGTGCGCTCGGATTTGCCGAGGCCGCGCAGCTCAGGCTCATACCAGTTGACGGCGGCGACGGTGGTCGCCGTGACGTCGTCGATGAGCTGGGCGGACAGGCCGCGGTTTGAGCGGTGGACCGAGATCCTCGGGCGCTGTGCGGTGCCGGACACCTTCGCCCGCACCCTGCGGCGGCGCTTGAGGCGTCGCTTCTCCTTCGTGATGACGGTCATGCCCGCTTCCCGACCTTTCGCTGTACGTGCTCGCCCTCGTAGCGGATGCCCTTGCCCTTGTAGGGCTCCGGCGGCCGCTGCTTGCGGATGATCGCGGCGGTCTCGCCGACGAGCTGCTTGGAGATGCCCTTGACGACGACGCGCGTCGGCTGGGGCACTTCGAATTCGATGCCGTCCGGGGCGGGGATCGGGACGGGGTGCGAGTAGCCGACGGCGAGCTCGAGGTTCTTGCCCTTCAGCTGCGCGCGGTAGCCGACGCCCTGGATCTCAAGGCGCTTCTCGTAGCCGGCGGTGACGCCCTGCACCATGTTCGCGACGAGCGTGCGGGTGAGGCCGTGCAGCGAGCGGTGTTCGCCGCGGTCGGTGGGCCGCGTCACGAGCAGCTGCTCGCCCTCCTGAACGACCGTGATGTCACGGTGGACTCGCTCGGAGAGCTCGCCTTTGGGTCCCTTGACGTGGACCGACTCGGGTTCGATCGACACCGTCACGCCCGAGGGCACCGGGATCGGCTGTCTGCCAATTCTCGACATGCCGCCCTACCAGACCTGTGCGAGGACCTCGCCGCCGACGCCCGCTGCGCGGGCGTCGTGACCGGTCATCACTCCGTTGGATGTAGAGATGATCGAGGTGCCCATGCCTCCGAGCACCTTCGGGATGTGCTTCGCGTCGACGTAGGTGCGCCGGCCCGGGCGCGAGACGCGGCGAAGCCCGGAGATCGCCGAGCGGCGGTCATCGGTGTACTTCAGGCGGATCTGGATCAGCTCGCCGGGGCCCTCGTGTGCGGGGATGACCGACCAGGAGTCGATGTAGCCCTGCTCGTCGAGGATCCTCGCGAGCTCGGCCTTCAGTTTGGAGGCCGGCACCTCGACGGTCTCGTGCGCGGCACGGATCGCGTTGCGCACGCGCGTCAGGAAGTCGGCTATGGGATCGGTCATTGACATGGTTTATTGCTCCGTACGCCTGCTACCAGGAGGACTTGGTCATCCCTGGAATCTGGCCATTGTGGGCGAGCTCGCGAAGGCAGATGCGGCACACCCCGAACTTCTTGTAGACGGCGCGCGGCCTGCCGCAGCGCGTGCAGCGAGTATAGGCACGAGTTTTGTACTTCGGCGTCCGAGCCTGCTTGACGCGCTGAGATGTCTTGGCCATCAGTCGGTCTCCTTCTTGGTCTCTGCGGCGTCGTCCTCGGGCGCGTCGCTCTTCGTCTCTGGCTCCGGCGCCTGCGCGCTCTGCTCGGCCTCCGCCTCGGCGACGGCCTCCTCGAGGATCTCCTGCACCGCCTCCTCGGCGGCGACCTCGGCGACGATCTCCTCGGCAACGACCTCGGCGACGATCTCCTCGACGATCGCCTCGGCGATCACCTCCGCGACGAGCTCCTCGGCGACGGCCTCGGCGACGGCCTCCTCGACGATCGCCTCCGCGACGGCCTCCTCGATCACGGCCTCGTCGACGGCCGCCTCATCGGCGGCGGCGAGGTCGGCGGCGGCGCTCTGCTCCTTCGCGGCTTTCGCGGCGAGCGCCTCCTGTTCGGCCTGCTCGTCGGCGACCGGGTCATACCCCTTCGGGCGGCCCTGCGGCGAGAACGGCATGCCGAACGCGGCGAGCAGCGCATACGCCTCGCGGTCGCTCTGCGCGCTGGTCGTGATCGTGATGTCAAGGCCGCGCACGGTGTCGATCGCGTCGTAGTCGATCTCCGGGAAGATGATCTGCTCCTTGACGCCCATCGAGTAGTTCCCGCGGCCGTCGAAGGAGCGCGAGTTGAGCCCGCGGAAGTCACGGATACGCGGGATCGCGATCGAGATCAGGCGGTCCAGGAACTCGTAGGCGCGCTCGGCGCGGAGCGTCACGGTGAGGCCGACGGGCATCCCCTCGCGGAGTTTGAACGCCGCGATCGACTTGCGGGCGCGGCGCACGTTCGGCTGCTGGCCGGCGATCGTCGCGAGCTGCTCGGTGGCCGCCTTCAGCACTTTGGAGTCCTGCTTGGCAAGACCCACGCCCATGTTCAGGGTGATCTTCTCGATCTTGGGTGCCTGCATCACCGAGGAGTACTCGAAGCGGGACATCAGCTCGGGGCGGATCTCCTGCAGGTAGCGCTCCTTCAGGCGTGCGGGCGGCGGTGCTGTCTCGGTTGTGCTCATCAGATCAGTCCAGTCTCGTTCCGGTGCTCTTGGCGACGCGGAAGCGCTTGCCGTCCTCGCGCTCGATGCCTACGCGGGTGCGCTTGCCCTTCGCGTCGAGCAGCATCACGTTGGAGACGTGAATCGGGCCCTCGCGCTCGATCACGCCGCCCATCTGCTGTTCGCTGGAGGCGCCGGCGACCTGCGACGGGCGGGTGTGGCGCTTGATCATGTTCAGGTGCTCGACGTAGACGCGCTGCTTGGGCGGGTCCACTCGCAGCACGCGGCCGCTCTTGCCGCGGTCCTTGCCGGAGATGACCTCGACCCTGTCGCCGGAGCGGATCTTCATCGTCGTAGGTTTCTTGAGCGCTGCCTGTTTGCGGGCCATCACAGCACCTCGGGCGCGAGCGAGACGATCTTCATGAAGTTGCGGTCGCGGAGTTCGCGGGCGACGGGCCCGAACACGCGCGTGCCGCGCGGGTTGTTCTGGTCGTCGATGATCACCGCCGCGTTCTCGTCGAACGCGATGTAGGTGCCGTCGTCGCGGCCGATCGGCTTCTTGGTGCGCACGATGACGGCGGTCACGACCTCGCCCTTTTTGACGGCGCCCTGGGGGTTGGCCTGCTTGACGGTTGCCGTGATCACGTCGCCGACGTAGGCGTAGCGGCGCTTTGATCCGCCCTTGACGCGGATGCACAGGATCTCGCGGGCGCCGGAGTTGTCGGCGACGCGGAGGCGTGTCTCGTTCTGGATCATCGGGCCCTCTCCACGACGTCGACGAGCGCCCAGCGCTTGGTGCGCGACAGCGGACGGCTCTCGATCACGCGCACGACGTCGCCCTCGTTGGCGTCGTTGTTCTCGTCGTGTGCGTGGACGGTGCTGGAGCTGCGCACGATCTTCTCGTAGCGGCGGTGCCTGCGGGCCACGTCGATGCGGACGGTGATCGTCTTCTCGGCCTTGTCGGAGACGACGATGCCCTGCCTGACGCGGCGCGTGCCCTCGACGGGCGCGTGCACCGGCGCGAGCGGCTCGGCGGCGGGCTTCGCGGCGCGGCGCGCGGCGGCTTTCTCCCGTTCGCTGAGACGGCGCGTCCTGCGGCGGACCGCCTTGTCCTTGCGCTCGGCGATGCGTTCTGAGTGGCGCTCCTCGGGGGTGCGCGGCGCGCGCGCCTCACCGCTGTGCTTCGAGCGGGCGCGGCGACGGCGCTCCTTCGGGGGGAGCAGCACCTCGGGCTCCGCGGGCGGCTCGGGCTCGGCGGCTGCCTGCGGCTCGCCGGCGTCCTCGGCCTGCGGCTCCTCGGCGGCCGGGGTCTCGGGCTCAGCCTCGGCTGCGGCCTCGGGCTCGGCGACCTGCGGGGCCTCCGGCTCCGGGGTCTCGTTCTCTGTCTCGTCAGCCATGTTCAATTAGCCTTCTTCTCTGATCCTCAGTTGCTTTGGGCGGCGCTCTGGCGCTCGCGTAGAACGGTCAGCGCCCTCGCGAGGTCGCGCTTGGCGTGGCCGAGGCCCGCCGTGTTGTCGAGTTCGCCGGTCGCGTTGGAGAAACGCAGCCCGAAGATCTCTTTGCGGATCTCCGCGACGCGCTTCGCGAGCTCGCCGTCGTCAAGGTCCCTTATCTCACTCGCCTTCATCGCTCAGTCCTCACGCAGCACGAACTTGGACTTGACGGGAAGCTTGTGTGCGGCCAGCCGGATCGCTTCGCGCGCCAGCGGCTCGGACACCCCGGCGAGCTCGAACATCACGCGTCCGGGCTTGACGACCGCGACCCAGCCTTCGGGCGAGCCCTTTCCGGAGCCCATGCGGGTCTCGGCGGGCTTCTTGGTCACGGGCTTGTCCGGGAAGACGTTGATCCAGACCTTCCCGCCACGCTTGATCTTGCGGGTCATCGCGACACGTGCGGCCTCGATCTGACGGTTGGTCAGCCAGCCGCCCTCGAGTGCCTTCAGGCCGTACTCGCCGAACTGGACGTGCAGCTGCCCGCGCGAGTTGCCTCGGCGATGGCCGCGGTGCTGCTTGCGGTGCTTCACGCGCTTGGGGGAGAGCATCAGCGGGGACCTCCGCCGCCGGGGGCTCCGCC
>Ga0209698_10004777_pt1 | contig 14771 bp, 12 predicted proteins | sample LitLauG_LLR_2012_FD_187203 | JGI IMG/M metagenome (GOLD analysis project Ga0209698, IMG submission 187203) | Freshwater sediment microbial communities from Pennsylvania, USA - Little Laurel Run_MetaG_LLR_2012 (SPAdes) (version 2) | ecosystem: Environmental > Aquatic > Freshwater > Creek >...
GGGATCACCGTGAGCACCGGGCCGTCAATCGGCTCGCGCATGATGCGCATCTCGCTGTCGACGCCGGTCAGGACGGCCGGGGCGTAGAACGAGGCGGCCCTGCACCCCGGCGGGTCCACGGGGCCGCCGCAGCGAAGCTGCGCTCCGTCGCGGACGGCCTCCTGGACGAGCGCCTGCACGTGCTCGACGCGCCGCGGGGAGCGCAGCGGCCCGATCTGCGTGCGCGGGTCGGCCGGGTCGCCGACGGTCATCGCCCTCGCGCCGCTGACGAGGCCGGAGACGAACTTCTCGTGGAGCTCGCGGGCGACGTAGACGCGCTCGACCGAGCCCCGCGCCTGCCCGGCGGCGGCACAGCCCGCCCAGAGGGCCCCGGCGACCGAGCGCGCGAGATGCGCGTCGGCGAGCACGATCATCGCGTCCTTGCCGCCGAGCTCGACGGTCACCTCCTTCTCGCGCGAGGCGCATGCGCGCGCGACCGCGCGGGCGACCGGGGGTGAGCCCGTGAAGAGGATCTTCTTGGCGCGGGACTCGGCGAGCGCGATCCCCACGTCGGGTCCGCCGTGGGCGATCCTGACCAGGCCCTCGGGCAGCCCCGCGCGGGCGAGGATGCGTGCGATGCGCTCGCCGGCCAGGCACGCCCTGGCGGCCGGCTTGAAGACGACGGCGTTGCCTGCGAGCAGCGCTCCGGCGATCTGGCCGAGGGGCTGCGCGAACGGCGCGCTGCCGGCGCCGATCACGCCGATCACGCCGTACGGCTCGTATGCGATGCGGGCGCGCTTGCCGGGGAACATCGCCTGGCTGACCGATAGGCGGCGGCCGCCGAGCACACCCTCGCCGTCCTGGGCGACCCACATCAGCGCGTCGATCGCTGCGAGCAGCTCGAGCGCCGCGACCTCGCCGCGCGTGCGGCCCTGCTCGCGCGAGAGCTCCTCCAGCAGCTCGTCGAAGTCGTCGATCACCGACTGGGCCATGCGCCGCATGTAGCGGGCGCGGTCCCTGACGCGCAGCAGCGCCCACAGCGGCTGCACCCGCCCGGCGGCGGCGACGAGCTCGTCGACCCGCGCGGGATCGGTCACCCGCACGCGGCCGAGCTCCCGCCCGGTCGCGGGGCTTCGCGCGATCAGCTCCGCCTCTGGGTCGCGGTCGCTCATGGGGCGGGATTATCGCCCAGGCCGCGGGCGCGGCGGATCGCCTTCAGCCGCTCCGCCAGCTCCCGCTCCGCCTCGTCGGGCTCATAGAAGCGCTCGCGGGCCAGTGCCTCCGGAAGCACCGGCGCTGAGCTGACGTGCCCGGGGCTGCGGTGCGGGCTCTCATAGACGCGGTGGTCCTGCCCCGGCCTGGGGCCGGACCGCAGCGCCGCCGGCACGGCGGCTGCGCCGTGGTCGCGCACGTGCGCCTGCGCCGCCGACAGGGCGCGTCCCGCCGCGTCTGACTTCGGCGCGAGCGACAGGTAGATCGCGGCCTGCGCGAGCGCGTAGCGCGCCTCCGGGAGGCCGACGTGCTCGACGGCGGCGGCGGCGGCCGTCGCGAGCGGCAGCGCGGCGGGATCCGCGTTCCCGATGTCCTCGGAGGCGAGGATCACCATCCGGCGCACGATGAAGCGCGGGTCCTCGCCGCCCTCGAGCATCACGGCGAGGTAGTAGAGCGAGGCGTCCGGGTCAGAAGCGCGCGTCGCCTTGATCCACGCCGAGATGTAGTCGTAGTGCCTGTCGCCGCCCTTGTCGTAGAGGACGGCGCGCCGCTGCAGCGCGTCCTGGGCGAGCTCGAGGGTCACGGGCGTGCCCTCCGCCGTCTCGGCAGCCAGCTCGAGCGCGTTGAGCGCGGTGCGGGCGTCGCCTTCGCTGCGCGCCGCGAGGAAGTCCACGGCGTTCTGCTCGACGTCGATCTCCGCGCCGGCCGCATGGCGGAGGATCGCGACGATCTCATCGTCGCTCAGCGCGTTCAGGGCGTACACGCGCATCCTGGAGAGCAGCGCGCCGTTGACCTCGAACGCCGGGTTCTCTGTGGTTGCGCCGATCAGCGTCAGCGTGCCCTCCTCGACCGCGGGCAGCAGCGCATCCTGCTGCGCCTTGTTGAAGCGGTGGATCTCATCGAGGAACAGAACGGTCCCGCCCGCGCCGCTCTGGCGGCGATGGGAGGCGCGCTCGATCACGGCGCGAACCTCCGGCCGGCCGGCGTCGACGGCGCTCAGCTCCTCGTAGGCGCCGCCGAAGCCCGCCGCGATGATGCGTGCCAGCGTCGTCTTGCCGGACCCCGGCGGGCCGTGCAGGAGCATCGAATGCGCCCGGCCCTGCTCGATCGCCGCCCGCAGCGCGGAACCCGGGCCGAGGAGGTGGGACTGCCCGACGAACTCGCTCAGCTCCCGCGGCCGGGCACGGGCCGCGAGCGGGCGATCGCCTCCGAGCCCGTCCGCGGGCCCGTCCGAGGCAGGGGGATCCTCATCGAAGAGGGTGTCCATCAACCCAGTATCGCCGGTTAGGGACGGGCCCAATCGGGCAGTTGCAGCTGAAGGTCGCCGCAGCGGGCCGTCGAACGTATAAATTCTGTTAAACCACGGCCCGAAAATTGGACATCCGAGGGGACAGGGCGCTAGATGAGCGCGACTGAGATCCTGCCCACAGGCGGCGACGCCCTTGAATTCCTCGACGTAGGCGGCGATGTCGCGGCCCAGTCGCCCACGCAGCTGTTCTGGCGCCGCTTCCGGCGCGACAAAGTCGCCCTCGTCTCCGGCGCGTTCATCATCTTCCTGATCTTCGTGGCGATCTTCGCGCCGGTGATCGTCTCGATCCTCGGCCTGCCAGGGCCGTACACCCAGAACCTGAACCTGACGGATGCGTTCGGGTCGCCGCTCGGGCCCAGCTGGTCGCATCCCTTCGGCGTCGACGATCTCGGGCAGGACGTGATGTCCCGCACGATCTACGGCACCCGCGTCTCGCTGGAGGTCGCGATCATCGGCACCACGATCGCGACCACGATCGGCGTCACGGTCGGGATGCTCGCCGGCTACTACCGCGGCTGGGTCGACACGCTGCTCTCGCGCACCACCGACGTGTTCCTGTCGATACCGATCCTGCTGCTCGGGCTCGGCATCGGCGCGGCATGCGCGGTCCGGGGATGCGTCTACAACATCATCCAGCCCGGCCTCGGCGTCGTGATCTTCCTGATCGCGCTCGCGACATGGCCGTTCATGGCCCGGATCGTGCGCGGCCTCGTGCTGTCGCTGCGCGAGCGCGAGTTCGTCGAGGCGTCGCGGGCGCTCGGCGCCTCCGACGCCCGCATCATGTTCCGGGAGATCCTCCCGAACCTCGCCGCTCCGATCATCGTCTACGCGAGCCTCCAGGTGCCGTTCAACATCCTCTACGAGGCGGCGCTCTCGTTCCTGGGCGTCGGGATCCGGCCCCCGACCGCCAGCTGGGGCCAGATGATCGCCGCGGCGACCCCCACCTTCAGCACCGCCTGGTGGTACATGGTCTTCCCCGGCGCCGCCCTGGTGCTGACGGTGCTCGCTTTCAATCTGCTTGGAGACGGGCTAAGAGATGCCCTGAACCCGAGGAATGCCCGATGACGGGCGCACGACCCACAACACAGGAGGCGTCTCAATGAGGTCGATAAGAGCGGTTGCAGCAGCAGCGCTGCTGGCCGTGCTCGGATTGGTGGTCGCAGCCTGCGGCTCCAGCTCGAGTTCCAGTTCCAGTTCCGGTGGCACCACCGCCGTCATCATCAACACGGGCGGCTTTCAGAGCCCGACGACGGAGCCGCTGACGGGGGGCAAACAGGGGGGGACCCTGCAGGTGCTGCAGGAAACAGATTTCGAACATCTGGATCCAGGCATCGCCTACTACTCGCTGGACTACACGGTCGTGTTCGCAACCCAGCGCCCGCTCTACTCGAACAAGCCGAACACGGCGACCGAAGCGAGCCCCGACATGGCCTCGGGCCCGCCGGAAATCTCCGCGGACAACAAGACCGTCACGGTCCACCTGCGTGAAGGCGTGCACTACAGCCCGCCGGTGAACCGCGAAGTGACCGCTGAAGACGTCGCCTACGCGATCGAGCGCGGCGCCAACCCGAACGTCGCAAACCCCTACCTGCAGTCCTACTTCTCCGCCGTCGAAGGGGTGCCGAAGGCAACGGGCGGGCCGGTCGCGGGGATCACGACGCCGAACAAGCACGAGATCGTCTTCAAACTCACCGAACCCAAGGGCCAGCTCGTGGCGGATGCGCTCGTGCTCCCCAACACGGCGGCTGTGCCGAAGGAATACGCCGAAAAGTACGACAAGAACAAGCCGTCGGACTACGCCAACTACCAGGTGGCGACAGGTCCCTACATGCTCAAGAACGAAGCGTCCGGCAAAGTGCTCGGCGTCGGTTACATCCCGGGCAAGTCGGCGACCCTCGTGCGCAACCCGAACTGGAAGGCGAGCACTGACATTCGTCCCGCCTACCTGAACGAAATCGCCATCAAGATCGGCGGAACCAGCGCCGTCATCGGGCGCCAGGTGCTCGAAGGCACGAACATCGTCGAGAACGAACCGCCGGCGCAGTCGATCGTCAAGCTCGCGTACGAAAAATACAAGAAGCAGATGCAGATCTCGCCGGGCGCTGGAAGCCACTACATCGGCGTGCTCAACAAGTCAGGGCCGTTCGCGAACATCGACCTGCGCAAGGCCTTCTGGGCTGCGCTGGACCGTCAGTCGATGGACAAGGCCCGTGGTGGGGAGCTCGTGACCGATGTCGCGACGCACTTCATCTATCCGACGATCCCCGGCTTCGAACAGGCCGGTGGGCTGAAGGGGCCGCAGGGGTCGCAGTTCGACTTCAACGAACACCCCGAAGGCGACATGGCGATCGCCGAAAAATACATCCAGAAGGCGGGCTACCCGAGCGGTAAATACACGGGTGGCAAGACGATCCAGATCGTCGGGGCGAAGGGCAACCCCGCCGAACAGGACGCCGAAATCGTCAACCAGACGCTGAAGAACCTCGGCTTCACGACGAAGCTGACGCTGGTTGAAACGTCCACGATGTACGCGAAGTACTGCAACGTCCCGAAAGAAGAAATCGACGTCTGCCCGAACGTGGGCTGGATCGCCGACTTCGCGGACCCGCAGACCGTCCTGAACATCACGTTCAACGGCAAGTTCATCAACGCCACCGGCAACGTCAACTGGGGCCAGACGAACGTGCCGAAGATCAATGAAGCGATGACGAAGGCCGAATTGGTCTCCGGCAAAGGCGCGCGCGCCAGCGCGTGGGCGAAGATCGACGAAGAACTCGTCGAAAACGCCGCAGCGATCCCGTTCGACTGGGACAAGCAGCCGAGCATCGAGGGAAGCGAAGTGGCAGGAGTAGGCCAGCTCTGGAACGTCGGTTCCTGGGACTACAGCTGGTCGTCGCTGAAATAGAGGCGCGCGGAGTGGTGGGGCCCCTGGACGGGGCCCCACCGCCGCGTCCGATCGCCGCGCCGGCGGGAGCCGGCGGCGGCGGGCGGAGCCGACAATGACCCCGACTATCAACAGAACGCACTAGGGACGGACGCCGATGGCGGGGTACATCATCCGCAGGATCCTGTGGGGCATCGCGCTACTCATCATCGTCTGCGCGCTGACGTTCGTGTTCTTCAGGGTTATCCCGACCGGAGACCCCGCGCTGCTGCGGGCGGGCCGCGACCCGCAGCCCAGGCATGTGGAAGAAATCCGGCGTGTGCTGGGCCTGAACAAGTCGATCTTCGCCCAGTTCTGGCAGTACATGAAGGGCGTCTTCCTTCACTTCGACCTGGGCTACAGCTACTACAGCAACGAGTCCGTGCGGTCGCTGATCGCAGAACGGCTGCCGGCCACGATCTCGCTCGCGATCGGGGCCGCGGTGATCTGGGTCGGCGCGGGCATATCGATCGGCATCATCTCCGCGATCCGGACGAAGACCGTGATGGACCGCGCGTCGATGGGATCGGCCCTGCTGCTCGTCTCCGCGCCCGAATTCTGGCTCGGGCTGATCGTGCTGTTCCTGTTCGCCGACGACATCGGCAAGTTCAAGATCTTCCCGGGCGCGGGGAGCTACACGCCCCTCACGCAGGACCCGACGAAATGGTTCACCTCGATGCTGCTGCCGTGGTTCGTGCTCGCGGCGAGCGGAGCCGCCGTGTACGCGCGGCTGATGCGCGGCAGCCTGATCGAGACGATGAACGAGGATTACATCCGCACGGCCCGCGCGAAGGGCCTGCCCGAGAAAAAGGTCCTGCGCCAAGGGGTGAGGGCCTCCATCAACCCGATCGTCACTCTCCTCGGCGTCGAAATCGGGGTGCTGCTCGGCGGCGCGGTCCTGATCGAGACGGTCTTCAACATTCCCGGGGTGGGGCGCCTGAGCTATACGTCGATCGTCAACTCCGACTTCGCGGTGATCGAGGGCACGGTCCTGCTCGCGGCGATGTTCATCATCGTCGCCAACATCGTCGTCGACATCGCCTACGCGTTCCTCGATCCGAGGGTGCGCTACTCGTGAGCACCGGTGAGCCGCTGCTGCGGGTGGAAAACCTGAAAGTCGATTTCCCCGGCGAAGACGGGGTCGTGCACGCCGTCGACGGCGTCAGCTACGAGGTGCAGCCCGGGCGCACACTCGGGATCGTCGGCGAGTCGGGGTCCGGCAAGACGGTCTCATCGCTGACCACGCTCGGCCTCACGCGGCTGCAGGGCGCGCAGATCTCCGGGCGCATCATGTTCGAGGGCAGGGACCTCGTGAGCCTGAAGGACGAGCAGCTCCGCGAGATCCGCGGCAACGACATCGCGATGATCTTCCAGGACCCGCTGTCCGCGCTGCACCCGCTCTACCGGGTCGGGGACCAGCTCGTGCAGGCGGTACGCGCGCACCGCGACGTGCCCAAGAAGGCTGCCCGCGCGAGGGCGATCGACCTGCTCGGCCTCGTCGGGATCCCGGACCCCACGAAGCGCGTCGACCAGTATCCACACGAGTTCTCCGGCGGCATGCGCCAGCGCGCGATGATCGCGATGGCGCTCGTCAACGACCCGAAGCTGCTGATCGCCGACGAGCCCACGACCGCGCTCGACGTGACTGTCCAGGCGCAGATCCTCGCGCTGATGGAACGCCTCCAGCGCGAGCTCGGGATGGCGATCCTGATCATCACCCACGACCTCGGCGTCGTCGCCGAGATGGCCGACGAAATAGCCGTCATGTACGCCGGCAGGATCGTCGAGATGACAAGTGCCGAGCGGCTGTTCTCCAACCCTGAGCACCCCTACACGTGGGGGCTGCTGCGGTCGATCCCGACGATGGAGGGCTACACGTGGGGGCTGATGAAGGCGATGGCCACCGAGGGGCCGCCGGCCCGCCAGGACCTCGTCCCCATCCCGGGCACCCCGCCCAGCCTGATCAACCCTCCCTCCGGCTGCCACTTCCATCCGCGCTGCCCCTACTCCCAGCCCGAACACACCCGCGTCGACCCGATGCTCGAAGCGCTCCCGGACGAGCCTGGCCACCAGGTCGCGTGCCTGCTCGAATCCGAGCAGCGGCGTGCGCTGTGGGCGCAGCTCCGCGCCGGTGAGACCCCCGCCGAGGCGATCGCGGCGGTCAACCTGCCGATCCAGGCGGAGACCCCCGAGGCGGGCGAGGCGGGCACCCCTCAGCCGCAGACGCCGGAGGCGCCGCTGTGAGCGCCCTGATCGAGGTCCGCGACCTGACGAAGCACTTCCCGATCACGCGGGGGATCCTGATCCAGCACAAGGTCGGGGCCGTCAAGGCGGTCGACGGCGTCTCCTTCGACGTCAACAGCGGCGAGACGCTCGGCATCGTCGGCGAGAGCGGCTGCGGCAAGAGCACGACCGCGCGCCTGATGATGCGGCTGCTCGAGAGCTCGTCGGGGGAAATCCGCTTCGAAGGCCAGGACATAACGACGCTGTCCGGCTCCTCGCTGAAGGCTGTGCGGCGCGAGATGCAGATGATCTTCCAGGACCCCTACTCGTCGGTGAACCCGCGCAAGACCGTCGGCTCGATCATCGGCGAGCCGTTCGCGATCCACAAGATGCTCGAGGGCAAGGGCGAACGCAAAACCGCCGTCCAGGAGCTGATGGAGCTGGTCGGCCTGAACCCGGAGCACTACAACCGCTACCCGCACGAGTTCTCCGGGGGCCAGCGCCAGCGCATCGGCGTGGCGCGAGCGCTCGCGCTCAAACCGAAGGTGCTGATCGCGGACGAGCCCGTATCGGCGCTCGACGTCTCGATCCAGGCGCAGGTGCTGAACCTGCTCAGGGAGCTGCAGCGCACGCTCGGCCTGACCGTCGTCTTCATCGCCCACGACCTGTCGGTCGTGAGGCACATGTGCGACCGTGTCGCGGTGATGTACCTCGGCAAGATCGTGGAGATCGGGCCCGGCGCGCCGCTCTACGAATTCCCCCGCCACCCCTATACCGGCGCGCTGCTCTCCGCCGTCCCGGTGGTCGATCCCTCGCGGCACGGCACCGAGCGCCGGCTGCTCAGCGGCGACGTTCCGAGCCCCGCCAACCCGCCGTCCGCGTGCCGCTTCCACACGCGCTGCCCGAAGGCGCAGGCCGACTGCTCAGAGGTCGAACCCCAGCTCGAGGACAGCGGCTCCGGCACCGTCGTCGCCTGCCACCACAGGCTGACCCGCGAGGAAGTCGAGGAAATCGGCGTGGGGATATGGGGATGAGCGAGCCGAGCGAGGTCGAGCGGCTGCTCTCGCGGCTGATCTCCTTCGACACCGTCAACCCGCCCGGCAACGAGCTGCCCGCGCAGGAGTTCCTCGCCGAGCATCTCGCGGCGGCCGGCTTCGAGTGCGAGCTGCTCGCCGCCGCGCCTGGAAGGCCGAACCTCGTAGCGCGGCTGCGCGGCCGCTCGCCCGGGCCGACGCTCTGCTACCTGGGCCACGTCGACACCGTCCTCGCGGACGCGTCCGAGTGGACGCACGACCCGTGGTCGGGAGCGCTCTCCGGCGGATACCTGTGGGGGCGCGGCGCGCTCGACATGAAGTCCCAGGTCGCAGCGGAGGTCGCGGCGGCAGCCGAGCTCGCACGCTCCGGCTGGCGGCCCGCCGCGGGAGACCTGCTGATCGTCTCGGTCGTCGATGAGGAGACCGGCGGCGAGCTCGGCGCGCAGTGGATCACCGAAACCCATCCCGAGAAGGTCCGCTGTGACCTGCTGGTCAACGAGGGCGGCGGCGCGTTCTTCGAATATGCGGGGCGCCGCTGCTACGGCGTCTGCTGCGCCGAGAAGGGGGTGTTCCGCTTCACGGTCACCACCGACGGCGTCGCGGGGCACGCCTCGATGCCGGGAATGGGCGAGAACGCGCTGCTGAAGATGGCGCCGGTGCTGGAGCGCCTGGCTGCCCGCCAGCCCAGCTACGAGCTGACGGACGAGCCGCGCGCGTTCCTGGCCGGGATCGGGGAGGACGCCGAGGACCCGGCCGGGTCGATCGCGCGCCTGCGCGCGGCGGACCCGAGGCTTGCGACGATGTTCGAGCCGATGTTCGGCGTGACGTTCACGCCCACACGGATCAGGGCTTCGGAGAAGATCAACGTGATCCCTAGCCGGGCGGAGCTCAGGGTTGACTGCCGCGTCCCGCCGGGGCTCGGCGAGGCCGAGGTGCGCGCCGGCATCCGCGAGGTGCTCGGCGAGGAATCCGCCGGCGGCTGGCGGATCGACTTCACCGAGCAGGTCGTCGGCAATCGCTCCCCCGTCGCCTCGCAGCTGATGGAGCAGATCTCCGAGTGGGTCGCGGAGCGCGACCCGGGCGCGCACGTCGTCCCGGTGGTGCTCCCGGGCTTCACGGACTCCCGCCACTTCCGCCTCGCGTTCCCGGACTGCGTCGCCTACGGGTTCTTCCCGCACCGCCACCAGTCCATGCTCGAGGCCTCGCCGCTTATCCACGGAGCGGACGAGCGCATCGACGTGCGCGACCTGGCCTACGCGACCGACCTGTTCAGGGACCTCGCAGTGCGGATCCTGGGATGAAGGCGCGCTCCTCCTCGACATAGCTTGACGGAGCCCCCATAATGGTCGGTATATGCCACGGATGGTGCGATTGGGGAGAGCAGGCGAATGAGCGCCGTCAACGGCGTCGAAGGCGTCGTGCACACGGGCGCCACCCACGCGGCGGCCCATCCCGTCCTGACTCACGCGGCGGCGATCGCCGCCGCCAAGCACGCCGCGATCGTGCACGCCGACGCGGTCGAAGCGGCGAACGCCGCGGCCTCGACGTCGTTCACCCAGGAACTGCAGACATGGGCGCTGAACTGGGAGCCCGTCATCGCGATCGTCTTCTTCGTCGCGCTGATCTTCCTGATGTGGCGCACGCTGAAGGTGATGCCGAAGGTCAAGCCGCAGCGCATCAAGCCCGCCTCGAACCAGTCCGTCACGTTCGCCGACATCGCCGGCGTCGACGAGGCGAAGGCCGAGCTCGCCGAGATCGTCGAGTTCCTACGCGACCCGAAGGCGTTCCACGCGCTCGGCGCGAAGGTCCCCAAGGGGATCCTGCTCCACGGCCCCCCCGGCACCGGCAAGACGCTGCTCGCGAAGGCGGTCGCGAACGAGTCCGGCGCCCAGTTCTTCGCGCAGTCCGCCGCCTCGTTCGTCGAGATGTTCGCCGGCCTGGGCGCCGCGAGGATCCGCCGTCTGTTCGCGATCGCGCGCAAACACGAACCGGCGATCATCTTCATCGACGAGCTCGACGCCGTCGGCGGCCGCCGCGGCAACGACATCTCCGGCGAGAAGGACCAGACGCTCAACCAGCTGCTCGTGGAGATGGACGGCTTCGGCTCCAGCGGCCGCGTCGTCGTGATCGCAGCGTCCAACCTGCTCGAGAAGCTCGACCCGGCGCTGCTGCGCCCCGGCCGCTTCGACCGCCAGGTCTTCGTCGTGCCGCCCGACGTGAAGGGGCGCATCGGCGTGCTCGAGGTGCACACGCGCGACAAGCCGCTGGAAAACGTGGACCTCGGGCTCGTCGCCCAGCAGACCAGCGGCCTCACGGGAGCGGACCTCGCGAACATCTGCAACGAGGCGGCGATCTTCGCGACGCGCCGCGGCGCGAAGGCGATCGCGATCCAGGACTTCGACTCCGCGATCGAGCGCGTCATCGCCGGCGTCCAGTCCAAGCGCGTGCTCAACGAGCACGAGAAGCGCGTCGTCGCCTACCACGAGGCGGGCCATGCGCTGTGCGGCGAGCTGCTCCCGTCCGTCGACCGCGTGCACCGCATCTCGATCGTGCCGCGCGGCCGCGCGCTCGGCTACACGCTGAACCTGCCCGCCGAGGACCGCTACCTGAAGACGCGCGAGGAGCTCCTGGACTACATGACCGTCCTGCTCGGCGGCCGTGTCGCTGAGCAGATCGTGTTCGGCGCGATCACCACCGGCGCGTCGGACGACCTGAAGCGGGTGGCGGACATCGCCCACTCGATGGTCCACGACTTCGCGATGAGCACCGGCGGCGTCGGACGCTCACCCGAAGGCGACGTCAGGCTCTCGGAGACGACGCTTCGCCTGCGCGACGAGGAGCGCCAGGACGTCATCGAAGAAGCGCGGCGCGCCGCGCAGAAGATGATCGCCGGGCACCGGCGCCAGCTCGACGCGTTCGCGAACGAGCTGCTCGAGCGGGAGGTCCTCGAGCGCGACTCGATCGAACGGATCATGGACGGGGTGCCGCGCCTCGAGCGCGCCCCCGGCATCGGCCTGCGCGTCGTCGCCGCGGTGCCCGCCGAGATACCCGCCAGCACGCCCGGGCCGATACAGCTTCCGTCGCCGGAGCCGGAGAACGAGGACCGTCGGCTATAGACTGCGGCTCATGTTCAGCCGCATCGACCACATAGGCGTAGCCGTCGAGGAGATCGACCCCGCGCTCGAGCTCTACCGCGGGGACTTCGAGCTCGAGCTCGCACACCGCGAGGTCGTCCAGGAGCAGGGCGTGGAGGCGGTGCTGCTCGACGTCGGCGAGAACCACGTCGAGCTGCTCGCGCCACTCGGCGCGGACACCCCCGTCGGCAAGTTCCTCGCCCGTCAGGGCCCCGGCCTGCACCACGTCGCCTACCAGGTCGCCGACATCGACGCGGCGCTCGCGCAGCTGAAGAGCAGCGGCGTTCAGCTGATCGACCAGGAGCCCCGCACCGGCATCCGCGGCTCACGCGTCGCGTTCCTGCACCCGAAGGCCACGGGAGGCGTCCTCACCGAGATCGTCCAGCCCGCGGCGGGAGGTCACTGATGGCAGCCTCTGCACGCCGTGTCAGCATCGGATTCCAGGGCGGCCAGGTGCTCGCGGCCCGCATCAGCGACGAGGAGCTCGAGTCGCTGAACGGTGCCCTCGGCACCGAGGTGTGGCATGAGATCAACAGCGAGGACGGGCCGGTCCGAATCAACCTCGGGCAGGTCGTCTACGTGAGCGCTGACAGCGCCGAGCCGCGCGTCGGGTTCGGCTAGGCGTCCGGGCGAGCACGCCCCGCGCCCGACCACTGGACGAACCGACTTGAACGTTGACCTACGCCTGCTCCGCATAGCCCGCACCCGCGGGCACACGCCGCTGGCCGAGCGCGCGGCGGCCCGCTACTCAAAGCTCGGGGAGCACGCCGCCCTCTGGCTCGCGATCGGCGGCGCCGGACAGCTGCTCGACCCGGCGCGCAGGCCGGGCTGGCGGCGCGCGACCGCCGCGGTGGGGGGTGCGTATGTCGCCAACACCGCGATCAAGCTGCTCGTCCGCCGCCGCCGCCCCGAGCTCCCCGGGCTGCCGGCCCTCACCGGCACGCCGACGGGGCTGAGCTTCCCGAGCGCCCACACCGCCACGGGTTTCGCGGGCGCACTGGCGTACTCGCGGATGGGCGTGCCCGCAGCGCCGCTCTACGCGCTCGCGCTGTCGCTGTCGCTGTCGCGCCTGTACCTGGGGGTCCACTACCCGTCGGACCTGCTCGCCGGGGCGCTCCTCGGCACCGCCGTCGCGGCCGGCGCATGCGCCGGGAGGGCCGCGTGAGCACCAGGATCGGGATCGTCGGGATGCCGAACGCCGGCAAGTCCTCGCTGTTCAACGCGCTCACCAAAGCGGGCGCAGAGGCCGCCAACTACCCGTTCACGACGATCGAGCCGAACGTCGCGGTGGTGCCCGTGCGCGACGCCCGCCTCGAACAGGTCGCCGAGACCGTCGGCGCCTCGGAGATCGTCTGGGACACGATCGACTTCCACGACATCGCGGGGCTCGTCGCGGGCGCCCACCAGGGCGAGGGCCTGGGCAACCGCTTCCTCGCGAACATCCGCGAGACCGACGCGATCGTCCACGTCGTCCGATCGCACGGCGACGAGAACGTGATCCACCCGGAGGGGCGCGTCGACCCGCTCGCCGACATCGAGACGATCGAGACCGAGCTCGTGCTCGCGGACCTTGAGACGGCAGAGCGCCGCGTCGACCGTGTCGCCAAACAGGCAAAAGGCGGCGATCGCGTCGCGATCGCCGAGGAGGCCTGGCTGCGCGAGGTGATCGGCGAGCTGCAGGCCGGGCGCCCGGCGCGAGGGGTGCCCGTCCCGGAGGCGGCGCCGAACGCGGCGCGGGACCTCGGCTCGCTGACGAGCAAGCCCGTCCTGTTCGTCGCGAACGTCGACGAGGGCTCGGGTGACGTGCCGCAGGCGATCGCGGAGCACGCCGCCGCGCAGGGCGCGCGCGCCGTGGCCGTCTCCTCACGCATCGAGTCCGAGCTCGCGGAGCTCGAGGACGATGAAGCGCAGGCGATGAGGGAGGAGCTCGGCGTCAGCGAGTCGGGCCTTGAGAGCGTCGTGCGCGAGGCGTTCGCGCTGCTCGAGCTGATCGCCTTCTTCACCGCCGGCGAGGCGAAGCCCGCGCAGTCCTGGCATCTGCGCCGCGGGCTGACCGCCTGGCACGCCGCCGGGCAGATCCACACCGACATACAGAAGGGCTTCGTGCGAGCCGAAGTGATCGGCTGGCGCGAGCTCGTCGACGCGGGCGGCTACGCCGGCGCCCGCGACCGGGGCACGCTGCGCCTGGAGGGCCGCGACTACGCGATGGCCGACGGCGATGTGATCACCGTCAAGTTCACGCCGTAGCGAGCTTCGCCAGGCGCTCGGACAGGCGTCCCATGCCGAGCCTCGAGGCGGCCGCCGCGCCTCCCGCGAAGTCCGTCGCGGCGTCGGCGGGCCGCTCGACCTGCACCCTCTGAAGCGTCGCGATGTGCCTGAAGTCCGCGAGCAGCGCGGCGTTCTCGGTCAGCGCCCGCGCGATCTTCGGGCGCATCTCCCCGGCATCAGCGGCGGCGAGCACGGCCTCGAGCGTTCCATGCTCGGCGAGCAGGCTCGCGGCGGTCTTCGCGCCGACCCCCGGCGCGCCCGGCAGCCCGTCCGAGGGATCGCCGCGCAGGGCGATCAGGTCCGGCACCTGCCGCGGCTCGATCCCGTAGATCTCCCGCACCTGCTCGGCGCCGATCAGCGCCAGCGGCTCGCCGCGCCGTACCGACACGACCGAGACCTCCGGTGAGACGGCTCCGTACATGTCGCGGTCGCCGCTGAGCAGCAGCGCGCTGCCGCCGTGCTCTGCCTCCTCGCGCGCGAAGGAGAACATCAGGTCGTCGGCCTCGAGCTCGTCGCTGGTGGCGAAGGACCAGCCCATGCTCGCCAGCAGGCCGGGCGCGAGCTCCCACTGTGATCTCAGCTCCGGAGGCATTGGGTCCCTGTGGGCGTGGTAGGGCGGGTAGAGCTCGACGCGGTAACGGGCCTCCTCTGCGCCCATGCACGCGGCGACGGCGCGGATCGGGTCATCG
>Ga0209698_10004778_pt1 | contig 14771 bp, 10 predicted proteins | sample LitLauG_LLR_2012_FD_187203 | JGI IMG/M metagenome (GOLD analysis project Ga0209698, IMG submission 187203) | Freshwater sediment microbial communities from Pennsylvania, USA - Little Laurel Run_MetaG_LLR_2012 (SPAdes) (version 2) | ecosystem: Environmental > Aquatic > Freshwater > Creek >...
ACCACCAGCGTTTCGACCACTTCCGGCGGGAATTGGCTTACCGTGCTGCCGCCCGGAGCCAACACACCCGCATCAGCCACCGTGAGCGTCGTCGCGACGGGACTGGCGACGGGGACCTACCACGGCACCGTCACATTTACTTCGGCTGGCGCCAGCAACAGCCCGCTTGCCGTCCCCGTTTCTCTCGACATCACCGCTCCGATTCCACAATCCCTTCCAACGCTCAACCTGAGCTCCGCGGGCCTTAACTTCTCCGCACCGGCAGGGGGTATCGCCGCGTCGCAAGACCCCGAGGTCACAGCCAGCGATGGTTCCGCGGTGACTTTCAATGCTGCGTCTTCCACCACCTCCGGCGGAAACTGGCTCTCCGCAAGCCCCGCGAGCGGTTCGACGCCGTCTTCCGAGGCCGTATCGGTCAGTCTGAACGGGCTTGCAGCGGGCACCTATCATGGCACTGTAACCTTCACCTCCTCGGGCGTCTCCAACAGCCCCATTTCGCTGCCGGTGACGCTTACTGTCACCGCATCCACTCCTCCTTCGACACACCCACTAGAATTTCATCTCGTAGTGGTTGACCATCAATCCGGCGGCAGCGATTTCTTGCTGCTTGACGGGTCCGGTTCAGTCGATCGCAGGGGTGAAGTATCCGGCAGAGGCTTGTTCACCCGCTTCAGGTTCGCGTCCAGCGGTGGAGGAGGTTCCGCCACGATCGTCTCCAGTGGTACCTGGAAGCCGACCAGCTTCACCAGTTTCACTCCAGTCAGTGGCAGCCATTCCGGCGGTGTGCTGGTGTTGCAGGTGAGAATCTCACCCCAGGGCGGCTCTTCCTCTACCGGAACCATGACCATCTCCAGCACTGGCACGAACTCGGGCGTCACGCTCTCCATCAACGGAGGCGCGACATTCGACTCAGCTGGCATCAGCACGGTCTCGATCAAGACCACCTCTGACCGCGAACATGACTCCGACGCCGATGATGAACGGCCGGAGGATCACCGCTAAGTCTCGCATGGGGCGCCACCTGCGCCGACTGAGTGTGCAGGCTTCTCGGTTCACCTGCTTTCCCGTGCCCCCGCCGCGCCGTCCTTTCGAGCGATGCGAGAAATCTCTCTTCACCTCTGGTCGGCCTGCGCAGTGAGGATTCTCTCTTTCATTCTGACTGGAGCAGCCGCGCGGCTGGTGCACCGGATGATGGCGGGCAACTTTCGAGTTACACTCGTAACGAATTCTCCAGGAGGTGGTCAGCAATGGCACGCATCGCAGGGGCCAACCCAAGTCAGCAAGGGCTCTTACACGGTCTCTTCACGCGAATCATCTACTCGATGACCAAGCGCAAAGTGGGACGCGTGGTCATGCCGGTGAAGATTGCCGCACATCATCCCAGGTTGCTTTGGGGTTACGGCCAGATGGAACAATCTCTTCTTGCCAGCCATCTGGTGGACGTGGCGCTGAAGGATCTTGGACAATTGCGCGTCGCCACTCTGGTCGGATGCCCGTTTTGAATTGACATTGGTTCTGCGGTCAGCAGAACCAATGGCGCTTCGGCCGACAAGCTCGCCGCGCTGGCCGACTATCGCAACAGCCAGTTGTTTTCGGAGACCGACCGGCTCGTACTCGAGTACGCCGACGCCATGACGCAAACTCCCGTTGCGGTTCCAGACGCGCTATTTGTGAAGCTGCGCGAAAAATTCACCGATGCTCAGTTGGTGGAGCTCACCGCTACGTTGGCCTGGGAAAATTACCGCGCGCGATTTGACCATGCCTTCGGCGTGGAAGCGGAAGGGTTTACCGAGGGCAGTTATTGCGCGTTGCCCGCCCGCGCGGCAACCGCTGGTTAAAAATGGCGGGCCGGGTGCCCCCTCGGCTTCGCTCCCGGCTGAACATTGTGATAGGGTTTGGCGTATCTCCGGCTAGAGCCTGACAGCAGACCCGCCCAACCAGCGAGGGAATATGAGCTCAACACGCAACCCCGGGAGAGTGGCCGGATTCTGGTATCTGCTTCTTGTCCTTATCGGTCCACTGCGCCTGATTTATATTCCCACGAAGCTGTTCGTGCACGGGAACGCAGCTGCTACGGTCAGCAACATCGCCGGTCATGAGTGGCTCTTCCGTTTCGGTATCGTGAGCGACCTGGCCGGCGGAGTGGTCCTGATCTTTCTCGTTATGGCTTTTTACCGGTTGTTCAAGGGAGTGGACCAGAACCTCGCAGTGCTGGTGGTGATTTTCGGGGGCGTGATGCCAGCCGTGATCTATTTTGTCAGCGCGGTGAGCGACGCTGCGGCTCTAATGATCGTTCGTGGAGCCGATTTCCTGTCCGTATTTGATAAACCTCAGCGCGACGCGCTGGCCATGCTGTTTCTCCGTCTGTCCGATCATGAAAACACCGCCGCCGAAATACTTTGGGGGGTGTGGCTGCTTCCGTTAGCAGTGCTCGTGTACAAGTCGCGATTCCTGCCGCGGTTCCTGGGCGTCTGGCTCGGCATCAACGGCTTCGCCTATGTGCTGCTCAGCCTTACGGGAGAACTTTTGCCGCAATACCAGGGAACGGTGTTTACCTACGGTCAGCCCGCGTTCTTCGCGGAGATTGCGCTCATGCTCTGGCTTGTCATCAAGGGCGCTCGGCCACCCGCATTGGACACCTCAGCCTCCTCGTCCCCGGCTGCTTAAGGCGAAGCGAATAATTTCCCACCCTGTGCACAAGACAAAATCGCATAGGGTAGACCACCCGGAGCCGCCTCAGCCAGTTAACGATGCGCCACCGCCCTTCGATTTTGCTTTCGCATCGGCGAGTTCACCCCGTCATCTCACTTTTTCTCACCACTCGCCACCTGCCACTGCTTCAATTCCTTCACCCCCTCTACACAACCTGTCATCTACGTTCATGGTATCCTCAGCGCGGTACAACCTCCCAAGTTAACTATTTTCTCAAGGAGGCAGAAAATGGCTGCAAGCATCCACCCAAAAGAAAGATTCCAGTTTCTGCGGCATCCCTTGGTGCTCCTGCTCATAGGAACTGCTTTGAGTTCCTGGTTGATACCTTACTTCAGCGCGCGTTTAGACCACGAAAAACTGCTCCGCGAAGCTCGGCTAAAGAAAGCTACAGAGATCGTGGCAGACAACAAGGAGACTGAGCGCAATCTCAATAGGCTCTTGACGACCCTGGAGATCTTCCACAAAGATAACAGCGGTTCCGCCACGCGATCCGCCAACTACAAAAAGGAACAAAGCGAATTGCGCCGCATCATGGCCGAAAGGTACTTGGAGTTTGATAAGCAAGGATGGTGGTGGTACAGCCAGATTTACGATGAAGCGAAAATCCTGGAGATCGTATCCCCTCATGACTTGGAGCGCCTAGGTCAGATCAGTCAGCAGTACTCCCAGAATATTGGAAGCAGTGTGGGGGCAGTGGACGAGCTCTGGAGCCTTTTTCTTCGTGAAACGTACGTGCCGTCTGATCCCAGGAATCTGGAACTAATGAAGCAGACGCGGAGTAAGCTCGAAGACTTGAACCGAGAGCGTGCCAAGCTCGTCTTCGAGTCTGCGCAAATCTTTTCCAGGGCTTGACATTTCCGTCGTGGGTGCCCTGCGCTTTTGTTTCCCGCAAAGCGCGGATATCTCTCCTCTTCAGATATGCCACCCGCGGGGGGCCACTGGGGGACAGACGGGATGTTTTCTAATAATTGCTACAGGTTCGGGCCGAAAGCCAGCAGACGGCCAGCGCAATCCTTCACCACGAACTCCCGCTTGTGCTAAGCCGGAAACACGTTCCGCATTGGCAAGCGACGATCCCAGAAATCAGGGAAGAAACCTGGGACGGACGCGGCCGTGCAGCCGATAGACGGAGAAATCGCGGCGATCCACGGTGAAAATCTTGCGGATCCCCTCTCGTTCCGCTACCCGCAATAGAGCAGCATCTGCCAGGTCCATCGGCCGGTTGGAGTATTTACGCATCAGCTCCCGCATCCTCGGAGCGTCACCCGGTTTCGCGGGCCGTAGGCCCTAAAGGACACTTACAAAAAACAGGGGGGTGCGGGGGGACATTCTGTTAAACCAGATATCCGACGAGGGGTGCTTCAATGCGTTTGTGGCGGGGGAAGCCGCAACTCAAAAATAATGTCGATCGTGGTATCAACTTCCACTGGCGATCCATTCAGCAATGTTGGTTGATATCGCCACTGGCGCACGGCATCAAGGGCAGCTTGCATCAACAGCGGATGGCCGGACACCACTTCAAGTTCTTCTATGGCTCCGTCGCGGCCGATGATTGCGTGCAGACGAACCGTTCCTGAAACGCGGGCGTTCTTGGCTTCTGGCGGATAGACAAGAGCAACTCGTTTGACAATCTTCCCAGCCATCACATTCCCGCCGACATAAACGGGTTGATGATTTCGATCGAACCTGTCATCCAGAAGCAGCAGCGTGCGGTACAAAACCTCCGCGCCGTTGGCGACATCCGGCCACGACGTAAATTCCTTCGGCGAGTGGCTAATGCCGTCTTTGCTCGGAACAAAAATCATCGCGATCGGCGCAATCTTTGCCAGTTGCTGCGTGTCTTGCACCGCGGCGCTGGGCAAATCCATCGTCGCAAGGTTCAGCGACTTCGCGGCATCGTGAATCGCAGCCTGGAGTCCCGGATCGGTCAGCGCAGGATGGTTATCATCGAGCGGAGTGCAGACAGTCGAGACGTTTTCTTCTTTATCCGTCTGCGAGAATTTCTCCTGGATGCGTTCCCACATGCGATCGATTTTCACGGCATCCAGGTCGCGCAGCTCCACAGGAAATTCCGCGCGCCCGGGGATCACGTTGATTGCGCCGGGTTCCACGCGCATGAATCCGACGGTCCCGACCTGGTGCCCGGTTTCCGCGCGCACCACTTCGCGCACCGCCAGCACATCCTTGGAAGCCGCTGCCAGCGCGTCTTTTCGCCGATCCATGGGAGTTGTTCCCGCGTGATTCGCGAATCCTGTGGCCACGCACTTCCAACGTTTCAGGCCCACGATGCCTTGAACGACGCCGATGGGAATTTTCGCTTCGTCCAGATACGGACTTTGCTCGATGTGCAGTTCGATGAACGCGGAAAGCGCTCCGCGCAGGATGCGCGCGTCGGTAAGGTGAGCCGGATCCTGGCCGTAGCGGCGCAGCCAGTCAGCGAGTGTCATGCCCTGGTCGTCTTTGCGGTCCAGAACTTCCGGGCCGATGAGCCCTGCGGCAACGCCAGAGCCGAACGTACCAAGGCCGAAATGATTGCCTTCTTCGTTGGTCCAAATGACGACTTCAACGGGATGCCGCGTCTTGACGCCGCCATCATTCAGCGCGCGAATCACTTCGATCGCGCCCATACTGCCGACGTCGCCATCGTAATTGCCGCCGTGAAGCACGGAGTCAATGTGCGAGCCGGTGAGAAGGATCGGAAGTTTTTCGGAGCCCGCTCGTAAGCCGAGAATATTCCCGGCGGGATCAACATGAACTTCCAGGCCCGCTTCCCTCATCAGGCCCATGACGTATTCGCGGGCCGCCATCTCTGTTTCGGAAAAGGCCGTGCGCGTCACCCCACCCTCTGGGTTGCGGCCAAATTCGCTGAGTTTTTCCAGCGTTCCCTGGAGGCGGTCAGAATTCACGTGAAACTTTGTCGCATCAACGGTCTGCGCGCAAGCCGGAACCACCGCGATGGCCGCCGCCATCGCAGCAGCGCCAGCACAAATCCCGGCGATCGCGAGTTCCCCCGCGAACCGCAATCTGCTGGAGCAGCTGGTATTTGGACGACGAGGGATCATGCTTCTTCTCCCTAGAGAAGCTATTGATTTGCGTGGCTGTTTAATATTTGTTGAATGCGGACCGCCGTCCGAAGCACACAAGCATCCTGACCGCGATCCGCGACGATCTGCAGCCCCAGAGGAAGGCCGTCAGAAATCGGCATTGGAATGGATATAGCCGGAGTTCCCAGTGAAGTCCATGGTGCATTCATTCGAGGGTTTCCCGTGGAGGCAAGACCAAGCGGCGCTGGACCGGGCGCCGCAGGGGTCAACAGGATCGGGGTAGCCTTGAAAGTTTCAGTGAATCGAGATTTCCAGCCTGCGATAAAACGGCGAGCCTCGTCGTACTGTTCTACCGGCATCTTCAGCCCAGTTTGGATCAACTCTACGATGTGCGAGTCGAGTTTTGTGCCGAACTCCTTGAAGCGCTGCTCGTGGAACCGGGAGCCTTCAAAGTACATGACGTCTTTACCCGCATCCGTTAGTTTGGCAAGAAGTGCGGCGATATCGAGTGGGACCAATTTTATTCCGGTTTTTCTGAGCGCGTTAAGCGCGCTCTCAAAAGCAGCCGCCATCGCTGGTTCGACCTCTTGGCGCGGTTCCGCGATACCGATTGCGAATTCCTCGTCGGAACCAGTGGCATGTCCCATCGCGTCCCATAGAGCGAGCATGTCTGCAGGCGTATGCGTGAACAAACCGAGCGTGTCCTGGCTCTTTGAGAGGGGGAGAACGCCCTCCATCGGGAGCAGATCGAAAGTGGGTTTGAAACCGGTTACTCCGCAAAAGGAGGCGGGACGCAGTACTGAACCTCTCGTCTGGGTACCCAGTGCAACAGGCACCATTCCCGCGGCTACTGCTGCCGCGGACCCGCTCGAGCTTCCTCCAGGAGTGTGCTCCAGATTGCGGGGATTGCGCGTTGACGCAGGCTCGAAATACGCGAAAGCGGTGCAACGTGTTTTTCCCAGCAGGACGCCTCCGCGTTGGCGCAGAAATGTAACGATGGCGGCATCCATCTTGCCGAGCCGCCCTTTGTAGACCGCCGAGCCGTACTCCGTGGAGAGGCCGAGCGTTTCGATGACATCTTTAGCACCGAATGGAATGCCCGACAGAGCCCCGGTGCCAGTAGGTTCTTGCGGAAGCACTTGAACCCAAGCGTGGATGGATGGGTCGAGGGCCTTGATCTGACCGAGCGTAGCCTGAAGCGCCAACTCGCGCGCTTGCACGGAGGCGCTCAGCCACTGGCTAAGAGTTTCCAGGCGAGTCGTGGACGCAACTCCAGCGTTCACAACCGCGACTGCAACTCCCGTGTAAAGAAATGTCCTGCGATCTACTACAGGGCCACTCCATATGGACACAGCGGCGAAGATACTACCGACGAGAAAAATGCGCAAGGCGGAAAGGCTGCGCTAAAATGGAAGATTTTATTGTGCATGGTGAGGGGGTATGGTAGCGTCGCCGGAATGGGGAGCGGCGCGCGGGTGTGCCGCGCAAGCGCTAAATAATTCGACAAAGGCTCTAAAAGTGCCTGCTGAACTGCTGCGCATCAATCCGATCAATCCGGAAACAGAAGTGCTGCGTTACGCGGCGGAATTGATTGCGCGCGGCACCGTGATCGCGATTCCCACCGATACCTTTTACGGATTGGCAGCGGATCTATTTAATCTGGCCGCGGTGGACGATATTTACCGCGTGAAAGGCCGGCCCGAAACGCGGGCGTTGCCGATTCTGGTGAATTCGATCGAGCAAGCGCTTCCTCTGTGCAAAGACGCGCCGGAGAATTTCCTCAAGCTGGCGCAAGCGTTCTGGCCTGGAGGGTTGACGATTGTGGTGAATGCCGCGCACAGAATTCCGCTCAAGGTAACCGCGGGAACGGGCCGCATCGCGTTGCGCTGGCCGCGCAGCGAAGTGGTGTTCCGGCTGATCGAAGAATTCGGCGGGCCGATCACGGGAACCAGCGCTAATATTTCCGGGTTTGCTTCTTGTTCGAGCGGCGAACAGGTGCTGAAACAATTAGGCGCGCGTGTGCCGCTGATTCTGGATGCTGGTGAGACGGGAGCCACCATGGCGTCAACGATTGTGGAACTACATGGAGAGATATGGCAAATCGGGAGAGAAGGAACGATTTCAGAAGCAGAGATTGAGAAAGCGTTGCAATAGAAAGCGATGGCTAGCGCGTTGGAGGATGAAGAATGGCGAGAAAATTGTAATCGGCTGAGGGAGAGAGATGCAGATCGTCTGCGGTGTCACGCGCGGCGCTAGCTGAAAAGCGGCGATGGACCGAGACGACATCGTTGAACCACAGTGGAAGATAGGGAAGATCGCCGGCAAGGATTTTCTGGACTTCGCTGCATAAAAGTTTTCGTTTTTCCTGGTCCATCTCCACGCGAATTTGATCAGTGAGCGCGTCAACCCGCGAATTGCGGTAGTGGCCGCGGTTGGCGCCGTCTGGCGGAAACCGCCGCGACGAAAAAGCAAATTCAAAGAAATCTGGATCCGTGTTGGCGCCAATCCAGCGTTGGTACGTAATCTGAAAATTCCCGCGCACAACATCTGAAAAAAGAGTGGCGAGTTCCAGCGGACGAAGCTCGATCTCGACTCCCACGCGCCGCCATTGCTCTTGCAGCGCTGCGCCGATCAAACGCGCTTGTTCTTCGGTCGAGCACTTGAAAATAAGTTTGAAGCGCACGCCATTTTGTTTGCGGGGAAATCCCGCCGCGTCGAGAAGTTGTTCCGCGCGTTCTGGATTGAAATCGTAATGCGCGAGATTCTGCTCCGCAGCCCAGTGATTTGGCGGGAGCGGACCATACGCAGGTTTCGCCTGGCCGTGAAGCAAGTAGCGGATCAGAGTTTCGCGATCCGTGGCGAACGCCAAAGCTTGGCGAACTTCGCGGCGCGCAAGAAGCGGATCTTCGAGATTGAATCCGAGGTACGTAAAATTCGTTCCAGGACGATCGGTCACGGCGAGGTTCGGCTGGCGCTCGAGCGCTGGAATAATGTCTGGAGAGAGCGAGCTCATCTCGAGGTCGGCGGAACCCTTGCGGAGTTCGAGTGCGCGGACCACGGCATCTGGAACAACGTGGAATCGCACACGGGAAAGGAGCGGAGCGCCCCGATAGTAATTGGAATTGCCGGCTAGCAAGACTTCTTCGTCCTGAGATTGACTGATGAAGCGGAATGGACCGGAACCGATTGGTGCGCGCGCGAAATCAGGGGAGGCGTTTGCGGGAACGATGCCCACGGCGGGGCGAACGAGATTGATTGTGAACGAAGCGTACGGTTCGCTGAGATGAAAGATGACGGTTGCAGGACCGGGCGCGTCGATGCGAGTGACAAGCCGGAATGCGCCTCGCTTGGGAGATTTGTTGGCAGGATTAAGGATGAAGTCGAGAGTGGATTTTACGTCGGCGGAAGTAAGCGGGCGGCCGTCGTGAAAATGAGCGTCGTGGCGGAGGTGAAAAACGTAGGTGAGCGGATCGGGCGTCTCCCAGGATTCGGCGAGGTCGCCGCGAAGATTGAGTTGGTCGTCGCGTTCGAGGAGGCTGCTGAAAATGAGGCCGTCAATGCGCTGGGATTGGGAATCGGTGGCGAAGCGCGGGTCGAGATTGGCGGGACTGGATTCGATAAGGAAGGTGAGGGAAGAAGGATCATTGGTTGTTGGGCGAGAGCAGCCGGACAGTATGAACGAGGCCAGCACGTAGAAAAGAAAAGGCAAAGAAAAAGCCTTAACACAGAGGACCCAGAGAGAGGAGCACAGAAAACGCGTAGAAAACAATGAAAGAGGGACTCCTCGCCTCGCTCGGAATGACAGTATTGCCAGGCCGGGAGGCGGCTCTGCAAGAGACGGAGTTGGGAAGGCGTTAGCGGGGCGGGGCATAGGAGATTTTACCGAGGATGGCGGGGCGGCGCGCTCCGGTTGCGGAGGGGAGATTGCCGGGGCGCTGGTGAAAAGTTTCGTAAGCGAGGAGGGCGAACGCGTAGGCTTCTTTGGCGTCTTCGGGGATGCCGAAGGCTGAGGAGGGAAGGAGTTCAATTGAGTCCGCGAAGTGGGACGCGCTAAAGGGTGCCCCTACAACGGCAGGAGAAAAGGCCGATGCAGGTTCCGTGGAAGCGAGATGAGTCGAATGAAGAAAGTGTGTGCCGAGGGCGGCGGAGAGCTGAGCGAGGATAAGTGGATTGCGGGCGCCGCCGCCTGAAACGATGAGTTGATGGATTTTTGTTTTGGGGAGAATGAAGCGGTTCAGGGCGTCAACGATGGAGAGGGGAGTGAAAAGTGTAGCCGCACGGATGAGGTCGTTCGCAGCGGCGCGGTGTTTGCGGCCGAGGGCGAGAAGTTTCTTGATGTAGTCTCTGCCAAAATATTCGCGGCCCGTGGATTTCGGCGGGGCAAGTCTAAGATATGGATCGCGCAGAAGTTCGCCGAGAAGCACGGGAATGCTGTGGCCTTTTGAGGCAAGCTGAGCGTTTTTGTCAAAACGCTGGCGGCCATGGGTGAAGTGCGAAACGAGCGCGTCGATCAACATATTGGCGGGACCGGTGTCGAACGCAAGGATCTGCGAGGGGTTTGCGCCGGCGGGGATGACGGTGATGTTGGCGATGCCGCCGAGATTGAGAGAGATGCGTCCGAGTTTTGGATGGCGATAGAGGAGATAGTCGACATAGGGGACGAGAGGCGCGCCCTGGCCGCCGAGAGCGATATCGGCGGGGCGAAAGTCGGCGACAGTGGTGATTCCGGTGAGAGCGGCGATGACCGAGGGTTCTCCGATTTGCAACGTTGAGGCTGTTGGAGCGCCGAGATAGTTTGCAAGCTGGCCTTGATGAAAAATTGTCTGGCCATGCGAGCCGATGAGAGAGATTTTATTCGGCGAGACGCGGAATTTCTTGCAGGCAGCGAGTGCAGCTTCGGCGAAAAGTTTTCCCAAGCGAAAATTCAGTTGGCTGAGTTCTCCAGCGGAGATGTGTTGCTGCTCGGCGACGCGGAGAATTTCTTTTCTGACGGCAGGAAGAAATGAGATTGAAGTGTGATTCAGGAGCTTGGATTTTAGATAAGGAGGCGCGCCCGAGATTTGGGCGAGAGCGACGTCGATGCCATCGGCGGATGTGCCGGACATGATACCGAGGACGAGGATGGACTTGGACTTCATTGTGATGGAAGGGATTTAAACACAGAGTGCACAGAGAACACAGAGTTCAGAACAGAGGAGGGGACAAAGAGTGAACGCTTCGAAGGGAGGCGAGTTTGAAAACCACGGGACGATTCCAGCGAACAAATCAGTTCAATCGAATGTCCGGGCTAGCAGGGGCGCAGCATGCTGCGCCCCTACAAAAGATAGTTCCTCCAACTAGAAACTGGGTCAGGAGATCTGTTTCTTAAGTTCGGAGAGGAGGTTGAGGGCGTCGAGAGGTTTTAGGTTGTCGAGGTCAAAGGAGCGGAGTTTTTCGAGGACTTCGCGATCCAGGGCGGTGAAGAGGACTTGCTGATTTCCATTAGCACCGTTGGGACCGATAGCGCCGGGGGAAAGAGTTTCGCTGAGTTCGTGTTCGCGCTGCTCGTGTTTTTTGAGGACTTCGCGGGCGCGTTCAACAACGCTCCGGGGGAGACCGGCGAGGCGGGCGACTTCGATGCCATAGCTTTTGTCGGCGGAGCCGGGTTCGACGCGGCGGAGAAAAACGATTTCGCTCGGAGTCTCTTTAACGGAGACGTGGACGTTAGTGACGCCGGGGAGGAGATTCGACAGATCGGTGAGCTCGTGATAGTGAGTGGCGAAAAGTGTGCGAGCGCGGGTGTGTTTGTGTAAATGCTCGACGACGGCCCAGGCGATGGAAAGGCCGTCAAAGGTGGAAGTGCCGCGCCCAACTTCGTCGAGGAGAACGAGGCTAGAGGGAGTGGCGTGATTGAGAATCGCTGCGACTTCGGACATTTCGACGAGGAACGTGGAGCGGCCGCGGGCGAGATTATCGCTGGCACCGATGCGCGTGAAGACACGGTCGGTGATGGGGAGCTTCGCTTGGCGAGCGGGAACGAACGAACCCATCTGGGCCATGAGAACGATCAGAGCCGATTGGCGGAGATAGGTGGATTTGCCACCCATGTTCGGTCCGGTGATGAGAAGAAGTTGTTGGTGGGCGTGATCGAAATAGAGATCGTTGGGAACAAAGCGCTCGCCCTTTTGGCGGAGGAGCTCCTCGATGACGGGGTGGCGGCCGCCGATGATCAGGAGTTCTCCGGTGGAATTGAATTCGGGGCGGGCGTAGCCGCGATCAGCCGCAAGTTTTGCAAAGGAAGTGAGGACATCAAGCTGGGCGATGGCGGAAGCAGTGCGGCGAAGGCGCGAAGCTTTGGTGGCGACACTGGAACGGAGTTCGATGTAGAGCTGGCGTTCGATTTCAAGAATGCGTTCATCGGCGGCGAGGATTTTTCGTTCGTAGTCCTTAAGCTCACCGCAGGTGAATCGCTCGGCGTTGACCAGAGTCTGCTTGCGTTCGTAATCGGCCGGAGCGAGCTGGAGATTGGATTTAGAAATTTCGATGTAGTAGCCAAAGATGTTATTGAAGCGGATTTTGAGCGAATTGATCCCCGTGCGTTTACGCTCGCGTTCTTCCATGGCCGCAATGATCTGCTTGCTGTGCTGGCTGAGGTTTCGGAGTTCGTCAAGTTCAGCGTGATAGCCGGAGCGGATCATGCCGGGGTCGGTGGAGAGAGCGGGCGGATCGTCGGAAATGGAGCGATCGAGGAGTTCGCGGATGTCGGTGAGCTCATCAATTTCAAGATGGAGATGGCGAAGGAGTTCGCTGCCGCCGGCGGGTTGTGGCGTAAGGAAATTTCTTAGAATAGGCAGTTGCGAGAGCGATTTGCGGAGCGCGACGAGTTCGCGCGGGGTGGCGAGGCCGAGCGTGACGCGGCTGGTGATGCGTTCAAGATCGAGGATGCCTTTGAGTTCCTTGCGGATTTCCCCGCGGACGACGGTTTGTTGAAGAAGATGAGCAACAGCGGCAAGGCGCGCTTCAATTTGTTCGGGGTCGATGAGCGGTCGGAGGAGCCAGGAGCGGAGGAGGCGAGCGCCCATTCCGGTCACGGTGACGTCGAGCGTGGCGATGAGCGTGGCGGGAGCGGAAGAGCGAGAGGCGTCATCAGCGAAAATGGGATTGATCAGCTCTAGGTTGCGAACGGAAACGGGATCGAGGACGAGCGCGTTCTGCTGCTCATAGTAACGGATGCGATCCAGATGGCGGAGAGCCTCGATGCTGGCGGCGTTGTCACCGCTTGCGGCATTTTCGCGAAGATAATGGACGATGGCTCCGGCGGCGGAAAGAGCTTCCGGATGGCCGTCAAGGCCGAATCCGGTGAGTTCGGAAACGCCAAACTGTTCGCGGAGGATGCGTTCGGCGTAGTCCCGCTGAAAGATCCAATCTTCGAGGCGGGATTCGACGCCGCCGGTGCCTTCAAGCAGAGAGGTCTTTGCGGTTTCAAAAAGTTGATGAGGGCGGGGAAGAAGAGTTTCGCGGGGACGGAGAAGCTGGAGTTCGTCGCGGAGAGATTCTTCAGGGGTGGGGCCAGAGAACTCAGTGCATTGGAATTCTCCGGTGGAGAGATCGACGAACGAGAGGCCGATGGTGTTGCCGCTGGGGTTCTTCGCGACCGCGGCAAGAAAGTTGTTTTCGCGCGCGTCAAGGACGGCGACATCGGTGGCGGTGCCAGGCGTGATGACGCGGACGACTTCACGGCGAACGAGCTTTTTGCCCTGGCCGGGCTGTTCCATCTGATCGCAGATGGCGATTTTGAAGCCGGCGCGGATGAGGCGGGCGACGTAGGTGTCCGCAGCATGGTAGGGGACGCCGCACATGGGAATGGGCTGACCCTTTTCGCGATTGCGGGAAGTGAGAGTGATGTGCAGTTCGCGGGAAGCGATCATGGCGTCTTCGTAGAACAGCTCGTAGAAATCACCGAGGCGGAAGAGAAGAAGGGCGTGCGGATAACGCGCCTTGATGGCGTGATATTGCTGCATGAGAGGCGTGGCGGGTTCGGTCATGAAAGATGATTTGGTTCTCGATTGCCGGATGTCAGTTTACAGCGAAATGTATTAAATACCGTCTCGGGAAGAAGATTTTCTTGGGTAGGTTGGCGATATTGAAATTTCCCAAGACATGAGCTTCCAAAGTGCTGCCACCGCGGGCGCGGCCACCCCGCCCATACGGCGCATGGAAGGAAAGATGTCTGGCGGGGAGACCGGGAGCAGATCCCTCGCTGCGCTCGGAATGACAACGGGTTGGCGTGGTCGCTGACGTCATTGTTGGATGCCGAGCTGGGTGAGGAGGAACGCATAGTCGAGAGCGATTTCGCGAAGAAAGTCGTAGCGGCCGGAAGCGCCGCCGTGGCCTGCGCCCATGTTGATTTTGAAAAGCAGAGCATTGGAATCGGTCTTCAGGGAGCGGAGTTTGGCGACATATTTAGCGGGTTCCCAATACATGACTTGACTATCGTTGAGGCCGGTCTTAATGAGCATGGCGGGATAGTTCTTGCGTTCAATATTGGTATAAGGACAGTAGGACTTCATGTAGAAGTAGTCTTCGGGGAGATTGGGATTGCCCCATTCTTCATATTCGGCGACGGTGAGCGGTAGAGTGGTGTCCAGCATGGTGTTGAGGACGTCGACGAAAGGGACGTGACTGACAACGATGTGGAAGAGGTCTGGGCGGAGATTGGTGACAGCGCCCATGAGGAGGCCGCCGGCGCTCCCGCCTTCGATGGCGAGGGTTTCTTTGGAGGTGTAACGCTGGGCGATGAGGTGTTCAGCGGAGGCGATGAAGTCGGTGAAAGTGTTGAGCTTTTGTTTCATGCGGCCGGCGTCGTGCCAAGCCTTGCCGAGTTCGCCCCCGCCACGAATGTGGGCATCGGCATAGATGATGCCGCGGTTGAGGAGGCTCAAACGGTTGGAGCCGAAATTGACGGGGACGGAGATGCCGTAGCTGCCGTAGCCATAAAGGAGGAGAGGAGCGGAGCCGTCGCGAGGAGTGTCTTTG
>Ga0209698_10004780_pt1 | contig 14768 bp, 12 predicted proteins | sample LitLauG_LLR_2012_FD_187203 | JGI IMG/M metagenome (GOLD analysis project Ga0209698, IMG submission 187203) | Freshwater sediment microbial communities from Pennsylvania, USA - Little Laurel Run_MetaG_LLR_2012 (SPAdes) (version 2) | ecosystem: Environmental > Aquatic > Freshwater > Creek >...
CTCTACAGTATCGCCCGTAAGCACGTGGTGCTCGCCGGCGTGGGCCTGCTGGCCATCGTGCTGGCCTTTGTGACCGGTTACGCCCTTGGCTATCCGCACACCGTGACCGAACGCGTGGATATGTGGAAGTCTCCCTGGGACAACCCGATTCGCGGTGGCGATCAGGTGGCTGATTCGCTCTGGGCGCTGTCCACCGGCGGCGCAACCGGCACCGGTCCCGGCCTGGGGAACCCCGCGCTGATGCCCGCCGCGCATACTGACTTGATCCTCTCCGCCATTGGCGAGGAGCTTGGCTTTGCGGGCATCGCCGGAGTGTTTCTGCTTTATGCGCTGCTTCTCTGGCGCTGTTTGCGCATCGCTTTGCAGGCCCGCACTGTCTATGCGTATTTTCTGGTGGTTGGACTGGCGCTGATTCTCGCGCTGCAGACATTTCTTATTGCCGGCGGTTTGCTGGGATTGATTCCGCTATCCGGCGTCGTCTCGCCTTTCTTGAGCTACGGCCGCACTTCCATGGTGACGAACTTCCTGGTGATCGCCGCAGTTCTGGCGGTGTCCAGCCGCTCGCGCGCTTCCACCGTTGCCGCGAACTTCGCTGCGCCTACCAGAGTGTTGGCCATGGCGCTCTCCGCCGTCACGATTGTTATTCTCGGGCGTGCGGCCTACGTGCAAATCATGCGCGCAGACAATCTGGTGATTCGCGGCGCGCTGGTTCCGCAAGCCGATGGTCTGCGCCGCTACCAGTACAACCCACGCATTCTGGAAGTGGCGCGCCAACTTCCGAAGGGCTCCATCTTTGACCGCAACGGTCTTCCTCTGGCCACCAGTGACTACAGCCTGATGGAGAAACATCAAGCAGATTACGACAGATTGGGGGTAACGCTCGATCACACTGTCTCCGAAGCCGAGAACCGCCATTACCCGCTGGGTGCGCCTTTGTTCTATTTGCTCGGCGACACGCGCTCGCGCTGGAAGCAGGGCGCCCGCAACACGGCGTTCCAGGAGAAGGCCTCGCGCGTCCGGCTGCAAGGTTACGACGACGTAGCCGAGGTGGAGGAGGGCCGCGTCAAGCGCGACTACCGCGAGCTAATTCCGCTGCTGCGCCATCGTTACGAACCCGATAACGTTGCCGTCAAAGCTCTGCTCGGCCGCCCTCGCGATGTTCGCATGTCGATTGATGCGCGGCTGCAGATGCGCGTCTCCTCGATCTTGGAACAGCGTTTGCAGAAGCTGGGAAAACAGAAGGCTGCAGCCGTGGTGCTCGATCCGGCCAGCGGAGAAATGCTGGCCGCAGTGAGCTATCCGCTGCCCTCCCAGACACAGTTTGATTCCTTGAGCGCCAACCCGCAAGCGCCGCTCCCGGACGCCGATCTCATCGATCGCGCGCGTTTTGGTCTCTATCCTCCCGGCTCTTCTTTCAAAATAGTCACAGCCATGGCGGCGCTGCGAAAAGATCCGGCGCTGGCGCAGCAGCGCTTTGATTGTATTCGCCTGCCCGACGGGCGTAGCGGCAATTACGTTGGCAAGCGCGCTATTCGGGACGATATCCAGGATGCGGTGCCGCACGGCTCGGTCGATATGGCCAAAGGCATCACGGTTTCCTGCAACGCCTATTTCGCCCAACTGGGCGCGGAGAAAGTGGGCGCACAGTCGCTCTACGATACCGCAACATTATTGGGCATTTCTGTTGCGCGGCCTAACACAGTAAAGCAACTGCAGCAGTTCATGGCGCAGGCATCCTACGGCCAGGGGCAGGTGCTGGTTTCGCCGTTTCAAATGGCCCGCGTAGCCGCCACTATTGCCCAGGGCGGCCAGGCCCCGCAAGGCCGCTGGTTGATGGATGAAACGAATTCGCGGGTCCGCGCGCCGCAAACGATCCTGCCCGCCAATCTGGCGGAAGAAATCGGACGCTACATGCGCGCAGTCGTCACCTCCGGGACCGGCCGCGGCCTTAGTAGTTCCGCCATTCCCATCGCGGGCAAGACCGGCACGGCAGAACTCGCCCACGCCGCGTCCCACGCTTGGTTCATCGGCTTCGCGCCATATGGAGCCAAGGGCGGTAAACAGATCGCCTTCGCAGTTATCGTAGAAAATGGCCAGTACGGCGGTGCGGCGGCGGCGCCCATCGCCGGCGATATTGTTGCCGCCGCGCATGAGTTGGGGATTTTATGAGATCACTCCAAGACCTGGATCGCTGGATCGCCGCCAAGGTCAAACAGCATCTCTCAGGAGCCACCCCTCAACGCAAAGAACTGCTCGAGGTGCGCCGCGATTTGCTCGAAGACGTGCGCGCCCACGTGGAGCCGAAGGGTGCGGGCAAAGTATTATTTCCCTACAACTCTCTGGTCGCTCACATCGCAGTTCACACCGAGGACGAAGCCGAGCGGCTGCGCGCATCTTCGGAAGCTTTAGAGGCAGACGTGCGGGAGTTTCTGGCGGAAGCCGGCTGTCCGGTTGCCACATTGACGTTGGAGTTGGACGTCCAGGTGGAGGACCAAGCGCGATTCGCCGTCGAGTACTTTCGCCGCGCGGCGGCAGCGGCAAAGCCGCTCGAACGCCCTGTGGCTAAGTTAGTTGTCGTCAGTGGCGCCGCGGAATCCAGCGAACTCGTAATCGCAGCCAATCGCGTCAACATCGGGCGATTGAAGGAGGTTCTGAGCGAGCGCGATGGCCTGCGCCGGCGCAACGATCTCGCGTTTGCTGAATCGGAAACCAGCGTTTCCCGCGAGCACGCCTACCTGGTTTACGATACGGCTTCCGGCAAATTCCGGCTTTGCGATTACCAGAGCACTCGTGGGACAGCGGTGTTTCGCGATGGCCGGCGCATTGAAGTGCCCCGCGCCTCACCTCGCGGAATTGCTCTGCAGTCGGGCGATGAGATCCACTTAGGGACGGCTCGCGTTCAGTTCTTGACGAGTTAACCGAGCTTCGAACCACGCTTGAACGCGTTTTGCTCAGGCGTCATTGAAAAGCCCGGTCGCCAGTTCCCGCCCTGGCGTTCGGGGCTGAACAATGCGATGCCACGCTGTCGCGGCCGCGCGGCGTGCGCGCCTCGAAGTGAAGCTCGAGAACCTCCTTCAGGTGGCGAGCGCCTCTTCCTCGGTCTCCCCGTGGCTGGCGACACAGGCGGCAGCAGCAAACGGTCGGTTCATAATCGCATTGTTTCACAGAGCACCGCCAGCGTCTCGCGCGCGCACCTCTCCCAACTGAATTCAGCCGCCCGCGCGCCAGCCGCGTCTACCCGGCTCCCATCCTCCACTACCCGGCGCAGCGCTTCACTCATGGCAACGGCATCGTCAGGATCAAAGTAGATCACAGTGTCTCCGGCGATTTCCCGCAGCGGAGGAATGTCTGAGCATGCTACGGGAACGCCCGCCGCCATGGCCTCCAGCACCGGAATGCCGAAACCCTCAAAGCTCGATGGATACACAAACGCGCGCGCGCCGCGAAATAACCGATACAGCTCGTCTCGCGGGAGCCATCCCGTGATGCGCACGTGGTCACCCGCCAGTTCTTCAATTCGCTTGGCCGCGAAACCCTTCATGCCTGCAATCACCAGATGCGGCAGCTTCGGTGTGTTGGCGTACACCTGCAGCAGACGCTCCAGATTCTTGTGCGGATGCAGCGTCGAGACGCACAGGATATAGCCCTGGTGCACACGATCGGCCGCCCTTGTTTGAAACATCGGATCCACGCCATGATAAACGACGGTGGAATCGGCGCCATAGTAGCGCCGCAGATCCTGCCGTGTCGCCTCAGACACGGCGATCAACGCGCGCGAACGCTTGACGGCGATCCACAGAAACAGATTCCAGAACGGCAAATCAAACCAGCGGAAGTGTTGCGGAAACCGTTTGTGCTGCAGGTCGTGAAACACCGTCACGCACGGACAAAAGCTAAAAGCGGGAGCCGTGAATCCGGGATTGAACAGTACATCCAAATGCCTCGCCGCCCAAACCAGGCCGGTCTGCTCCCACAACAACCGCCAAGGCCGGATGGTCGCGCGGACGGGCTGCGGCTTCCAGTAGAAGTTCGGCTGCTCCGGCACGAGGTCGCGTCCCGTTTCGCGGTTGGTGAATATCCAGTATTCGTTGCTCGAATCGATTTTCGACAATGCCGCCAGCAGGCTTCGCAGATAGATTTCGGTCCCGCCCACTCCTCCTGGGATCAGATAGAGCGCGTTGACGCCGATCCGCGCCATCAGCGGCCAAGACGCCGCAAGCCGTCCAGCGCCATCTGGTTTCTCGGATCGAGCCGCAACGCTTGATGGTATTCCTCGGCAGCGCGTTCCGCGTTGCCGAGTTTTTCAAAAACACCGCCGCGGTAAGCGTAGATCATTTCGAAGTTTGGATCGTAGCGGGCCGCCTTCTCCAGTTCATCCAGCGCCTCCGGATATTTACCGGCCTTCGCAAATTCCATACCTATCTGAGAAAACACGTGGGCCGACGGCTCCATCGCCGCAGCCTGATTCATCTTCTCCACGGCCAGGTTGAAGTTTCCGGCACAATCGTACGCCAACGCCCAGTCTAATAGCAAATCATAAGCGGGAGGCTGCAAATGAGAAGTGCGCTCAAACTCCGCGACGGATTCCGGACAGCGGCCGGCGATATATTCCGCGTATGCCAACTGAAACCGCGGCCGCGCCTTCAGCGGTGACTTGGCAACGGAATCGCTCCACATGTCTACTGGATTATTCCACAGCAGGTTGCGTTGGTACGTCAGCGCTCCTTCAATCAGGAGCACGCCGGACAACGCAACCGCCAGTGTAGTGGGCGGCGCCTTCCACAACGCCAGTAGGCCCACTGCCATCAGCACCAGCCCGACAAAAGGAAGATACATGCGGCGCTCCACTAACAAATCGCGAATCGGAATCACCGACGAAGTAGGTCCAAAGAGAATCAGCGCCACAAAGAAGCCGTACGAAATTAGCGGAAAGCGCCGGCGGAATACCCATGCCGCTGCGATGGCAGCTAACCACACCGTTAGAGCAAACCATGCCCCGTGCTCCAGAATGGAATGCGAGATGGAGAAATCGTAATCCAGGTTCTGCCCAGTTGGCAGCACGAACAGCCGGAAGTAGTCCAGCAGGGCACGCCACTGCGAAAACAAATACTGATACCACGTCAGATCCTTCATACCAAAACCCGCCGTGGCCGCCGAACTCAACGTACGCCAGACGAACCAACCTCCCGCAGTTCCGGCCACCACCGCCAGTATGTACAATCGCCAGTTGTCCCGAATTCCACTTACTGAAAATCCTGGATTCCAAAAATAATCAGTAAGCAAAAACACACCGATGAGCGCAACCGCGTGCTCCTTGCTTAGTAAGCCTAAGACGAGCAGGCCGAGAATTCCTATCGCCGCTGGAAATGTGATTCCGTTCTTACGCCGGTACAGAAATAGCACAAAGGAGCCGAGGACAAAGAACACACTGAGCGTTTCTGAACGGCTGGCAACGTAACTCACCGATTCCGTTTGCGCCGGATGCAACAAAAAGAGTCCCGCGCCAAAGAATGCCAGAATCTCACGGCTCACCTTGCCGCCGCTTCCCGACCACTGCAGAATCTTGCGAACAGCCAGGTAGACCAGAACCCCGTTTAGCAGATGAAGGAGAACATTAACCAGATGATACGGATAGGTGTTTTCATTCCCCACCTGCCGGAAATTCAGCCAGAAGCTGGCCATTAAGACGGGACGCACGCCCGCCACCCACGACTTCAAGGCAGCATCGGCGAATTGCGGCAGCATATACGGAAGCTGGGTGTCGTCAAAGAACCATGGCCCATGCAACGCCGGGCCATACACTTCAATAACAGCCACCACTGCCACCAGTAGCGCGACTACATAGGGCCACCAAGGCGCTGCTTTTGCTTCGACCGCCGGCTTAGTCTTTGCCGGCTTAGCCGGTACTTGGGCTCTTCGCTTAGTGCTGCTCATTTCCGTTCTGCAACTGAAACTCGACAATTGCCAGACGCTGGGTAAGCGCAATATTGGCGTCTTTCAAGTTAGAGATGATCAAAGAGAAGCGATAAAGCACAATGAGAAACACCGCAAGGACCAGCATGATGAGAGTAAGTGGAGCGTCGGTCACACCAAGAAACGCAGCTAACCAGTTCAACAAACCACGGGAGCGCGACAGCACCAGTAACACAAACGCCGCCGTCAGCCAGCTAACGGAATATTCCACGCGTATATGCGACCTTCTCACGGAGAAGAGCACAATCAGCATCAGCGCGGCGCTGAGCACCGTCATTACAGTGAGTAGCCGGTCCATCTGCAGCTCCTAGCTCTTTTTGCGACCCTCAAACTTGAGCACGTTGACAAACACTCCCAGCAGAACATGGATGATGTAGTAAAACGATTTCGCAGCGGTGATGGTGCTCTGGCCGGCCTGACGGGGGCGCATGGCGCAGCGAATCTCCTTAAATTTGAACTTTTTGCGCTGCAGAACTACCAGCGTCTCTATCTCCGGATATTCCAGCGGAAAGCTGCGCGTGAACACGCCGAGCGCTTCGCGATTGACGCCCACAAAGCCCGACGTGGGATCGTACACCGATTTGCCCAGAATGGGACGCAGCGCCATCCGGAAGAGCCGGATACCGAAGCCTCGCGCAGCGCTGGTATGCTCCTGAGCGCCATCACAATAGCGCGAGCCGATAATCATCTGATACCCGGTTTCCCGCAGTGCGGAGAGAATGCGCGGAATATCTTGAGCGCTGTGCTGCCCGTCGCCGTCCACCCGAATGACGTAGTCGTAGCCGAGCTCGAACGCCAGTTTGTAGCCCGCCTGCACACAACCGCCAAGTCCCAGATGATGCGGCAGACGCATCACCTCGGCGCCGGACGCCCGGGCCACGTCGTAAGTGGAATCGGGAGAACAGTCGTCGATCACCAGCACGGGCGCATTGGGGAGAACGGACCTGATGTCCTTGAGTACGCCAGCAATGGCGGCTTGCTCATTGTAAGCGGGGATGACGATGAGAAACTCATCCCGCCCGGAGGCTTTTCTCACAGTTCCGCCACCTGCCGTGGTCCAACCGAGTAGCGGCGCAACAACGCGCGATATTGGCGCGAGGTCAACCGCCGCCGCAATACCTTTCGCTGCTTCCATAACCGCGGCCATTGTTTTACCAGACTGAAATGGGCACTGAGAACATACTTGAGCAAATCGAAACCCGAGTTCCCGGAATCCCGATAGGCGGCGGCGGCTCCTTGGCCGCGTAGCGCATACCAGACATGCCAAAAGTAGCGGGCCAGTTCATAAAATGGAGTCAAACAGAGCAACGGCAGCGGGAAATTCTTCGCAGCGACGAAAAGCCGGTTCCTCTCTACATAGTAGGCTTTGAGCGGCGATGCTCTGCCTGCGGAGTGCGAATACCGATGCTCCACCATGGCTTCCGGAACGTAGACGCATTCCCAAGCGGCCCAACGGGCCCGCAGGCCCAGATCGGTGTCCTCACAGTAAAGGAAAAACTCCTCGTCAAAGAGCCCAATCTCATCCAGCATCGCACGGCGGTACAGCGCGGCGCATCCGCTCGGCAGCAAGATCTCCTCTCGCCGATTGTAACCCGCTGCGGGCTGTAGATGACCGCGTTGTTTGCTGCTGCCATCGGCGCACACCAGCATTCCCGCCGAGTCCAGACGTCCATCGCCTGCCAACACGATGCGGGGCGCGCACATGCCGATCTCCGGCCGGTGTTCCATCGCTAGGACCAGCGCACTCAGCCACCCCGGTTCCACCATCGTGTCGTCATTCAGCGTTGCGAAGTAAGGCGAGCTCGAGTGCCGGAACGCTTGGTTCACGGCGGCGCCAAAGCCCACGTTGCGCTCATTGGCAATCACCGTCACTCCCACTTGGCAAACGCTCCGTTGGCCGCTATTATCGATAACGATCACTTCAAAGTCGCTCAGCGTCTGCGCCCGCAGCGAATTGAGACAGGCAGAGAGCGCATCGTCCGCGGCCAATGTCGGAATCGCGATGGTTACCAGCGCCACGTTACTTGCCGGTCCAACAGGCGGCGCGCTTTTCCAGAAACGCCGAAATGCCTTCTTGCGCGTCTTGCGCCAACGCATTCATCGACATCACCTCTTTGGCGTAGGCGTAGGCCTTGGGCTGATCGAGATCGATTTGCGCATAGAAGGCTTGTTTGCCTAACCCGACTGTAAAGCTGCTGGCATCGGCGATATGATGCGCCAACTTGCGCGTTTCCGCTTCCAGTTCCCCCGCCGGCACGGCGCGATTGATCAGACCCCACTCGCAGGCAGTCGCAGCATCCACGGGCTTTCCGCTCAGCAGCATCTCCATGGCGCGCTTGCGGCCCACGGCCCGGCTCAGCGCCACCATTGGCGTAGTGCAGAATAGACCGATTTTGACACCGGGTGTCGCAAACGTAGCCGTGCCGGCTGCGATGGCGAGATCGCACGTCGCCACCAACTGGCAGCCCGCGGCGGTCGCGATCCCCTGCACCTGCGCAATGACCGGCTGCGGAATACTCTGAATTTTCGCCATCAGCACGGTGCAGACATCGAACAGCCGGCGATAGTCGTTCACCGTCCGGCCCACCATCTCACTCAAATCGTGTCCGGCGGAGAACGCCTTTCCCTGAGCGGCGAGAATCACGGCCCGTACGCTTTCTTCGGAACCAAAGTGTTCCAATGCGTCGATCAATTCGAGCATCAGCTCCAGAGACAAAGCATTGCGGCGCTCCGGTCGGTTGAGCGTGACCACGCCGATTGAAGCCTCGCGCGAAACCGTCAGGCCTTGGTAAGACATTTCAACCCCTGTTTGGAGTTTACTGCTTCTTGTTTCGCAAAAGAGGGGATCGTCATCCTGGTTCTATCCAGAAGCGGACGGATCGCGGATGCCTGCAGCGTTAGGACCATCTACTCCGATAGACCGGATACGCGGCTAAACGCTACAAACATACCCACTTAAGATCTTCCCCTCCAAGCATCCGGGGACAGGCGAAACCGGCCTTTTGGACCGCGGTTCAGGTTCGCACGGTGGCCGGCAGCGCAGGTGGAGAGTGGTGCGAGATATTCAAGTTACCATGACGGCTGCACACCCGCGAATTACCATTGAAGCGGACAAGCGCGACGGAAAGCCTTGCATTCGCGGGATGCGGATCACGGTGAATGATGTTCTCGGCTGGCTGGCGCACGGCATGACCGAGGAAGAGATTCTGGATGAGCATCCCGGCCTTGAGAAAGAGGACTTCGCAGCCGTGTATGCATTCGCGCCCGACGTGGCTGATCGGGCCTACGGTCCTCGATAGGAAGTGCGTATCCTTCTCGATCAGAATCTCTCTCCCAAGTTGATTCGAGCCCTGGAGCACGAGCTGCCTGGACTCGAAGGTGTCTATGACCATGACCTCATTGGCGCGTCCGATCCCGTCATATTCGAGTGGCCGGCAAGTCCGGCTTTGAAGCCGTATTGAGCACGGGGCGGCTTAGTTCATCTGGCGGAACGACTAGGTCCACCTCCGAAGGTTATCCGGATCGAGCGATGTGATTTTCCGTCGAGAATTATCGAGCACCTCATCCGCCGCGAGTGTATCCGAATCCACGACTTCCTTGCCTCCGAAAGACCCGTGCTATTGCTAAGAATCTAGCTTGGAACGGCGTTGTTTCGCGTCCCAACTGGTTGGCACGGGTAGAGTGATCGTTTTCGCCAACGCCCAACGCAACGACTCGCGGAAACCTCAGGCTTCGCCGACTACAAGGCTTCCCCGACTGCGGCGTAACCTTTTGAACCGCTCGAGCTGGGTGAACACCGTGGAAACAACGCACGATTGTGCCTTCAAGCTTGCCTGTCAGTCAGTATCAGCGGCGCTGGCTGGCTTTGCGATTTTGCGATGATAAACAACTGCATCTGCCGTCCTTCGGGTCACCTGATACTTCTGCAACCAGTCGTCTGCAAATCCGGATGTTGCGTCATCGCCAGACTCGGATTCAGCGCTCCCAGTCCGTCGGCAATCCATTGGGGCGCCGTCTTGATCGGGCGCTGGCGGTTACGCAGGGCAAGGCCCGGCGCAACATCGCATTATCGGCGCTGGTCGACCTTGCGGCGATAGACCACGGTTTCCCGCGTATGACCAGCCACCTCGTAATTCTGCAGCCAGGCGTGCAAATCAGGATATTGCGTGATCGCCAGACTCGGATTGAGAGGCTCGAGTCCATCGGCGATCCACATAGGCGCCGTCTCAATCAGCCGCTGGCGGTTGCGCTTAGCCAGCTCCGGCGCGACGGAATCGGAGTTGGTCAAATGCCGGTCAGCGAGAACGCCCGTCAGCGGCTGCGAATCGAGAAACGGCGTTCCGGCAGGGAGCCGGGAAAACACGAAAATGTCCGGCCGGTAGCCCCACACCAGCAGCGTGCCCGCGGGCTTCATCAAACTCGCAGCCGCGCGGCTATCCTGTTCCAGTTCCCGATCGGACCACGGCGCTTCTGGATGAAAGGCCAATTGTATATAGCGGGGGCCGAAACGAACCAGCGGAATCAGCAACAGCGCCAACACCATCCAACGCTTGCTGTTCAGCAGTGTGTATCCGCGGGCCGACAGCAACACCAACGGCGGCAGCAGTTGAAAGTAGTAGCGGGGAAAAAAACGCCAGCCTGCCGCGACAGCCATAAACGACAGCAGCACCCATCCCGCCCAGCGCCAGTTTTTCTCTAGGTCCAGCCCCGAGCGTGAGTGAGGGGAAAGGCGCTGTTTCCCCTCACTCACGTTTGGGGCTAAATGCCGCCGAAGAAAGAACACCGCCGCACCCAGCAGCAGAGCGGCTTGAAATCCAGCCCAGTTCAAGGTGCGGACAAAGCCTGTCTGCCAGGCAAAGCCATGCGCAGAGTAGAGCGCGCCCCATTGCCACACCTGCTCGTAATACGGCCGTCCAAACCAGAGAAGCGAGGCGACGGCGGGAATCGCAAACCCCGCCAAGACCACCGGTCCGGCCCATAGCAGGCAGGCGGCCAGCACAAAGAGCGCTTTTCCATTGACCAACAGCGCAATGCCCGCCAACAAGCCGCTCAAGAGGGCCCGGCCGCGCCAAGCAAAGAAGACCGCCAGCGTGTGCGGCAGCACCATCAGTATATCGGGCGCCAGCGGCATGACGGCGGAGGGCACGCCGAACGTCAGAAAGAATGCAAGCAGCGCGGCCGCCGTCATGCCTTCCCGCTCGGTCCACGCTTCGCGCGCAAACAGAAACACCGCCAGACAACAGAGGAAAATGAAAATGGTGCCGGCCAAACGTAGAGGCAATCCCGCTTGCGCGGCCCACAATAGATAGGTTGTGGCGGAAAGCGGCGGCTTGTCGAACCAGATGTCCCGGTACAGCGCCTTACCGTTGAGTATCTGCAAAGCGGCCGCCGCCGGGTACGCTTCTTCCACCCACACCACGCGCAGGTGACACAGACGCGAAATCAAAATTCCTGCAAACAGCAGGATCAGCGCGCGAATTGCGCTCCAACTCACTCATTGAATATATCTTGAAGAAGGTGCCCATTCACCTATTTTCCCTGGAGCCGTCCGATGCAGGCAAGCGGCTCGACCATTACCTGCAGGAGCAACTCCCGCAGTTCAGCCGTTCGCGCCTGCAGGATTGGATCAAGGCTGGCCGCGTGCTGGTCAACCAGGCAGCACAAAAAGCCTCCTACACGCTGCATGCGGGAGACACGGTTTCTGTCGAGCCGGCCGATCTCGCGCCGTTAACCGCGGTGGCCGAAGATATCGCCCTCGACATTCTGTACGAAGACGCTGACGTTGTGGCCATAAACAAGCCCGCCGGTATGGTGGTGCACGCGGGCGCCGGCCAGCACAGCGGAACCCTCACCAACGCGCTGGTGCATCGCTTCGGGCAATTGTCGAGCGTCGGCGGCGCTGAACGCCCGGGGATCGTGCATCGTCTGGATCGCTATACCAGCGGCGTGCTCCTGGTCGCACGCACGGATGCCGCACATCGCAACCTCGCCGAGCAATTTTCCTCGCGCTCCATCGAGAAAGTCTACTTGGCCTTGGTTCATGGAACTTTCGCCACCGACAGCGGCCGCATTGATAGGCCCATCATTCGCGACCCGGTGCGTCGAATTCGCATGACCACCAAATTGGGCCGTGGGCGCAACGCCGTCACTGACTACAAAGTCCTCCGGTGCTTCGAGAACACGACGCTGCTTGAAGTGAAAATTGGCACCGGCCGGACGCATCAGATTCGCGTGCACTTGGCCAGCATCGGTCATCCGGTGGTCGGCGACACCCTTTATGGCGCACCCAAGAACGAACTCGGCCGCTATGCGCTGCACGCGCACCGTATCACCTTCACCAGCCCTTCCACTGGAGAACGAATCACGGTGATCAGTCCGCTCGCTCCCGAACTTGCGCGCTTTATCGAAGGTAGTACGTGACCGGCCCCGCAAAGACTTCTTCAAAATAGGACGCGAAGCGCATTGCCGCCCCGTCCGGTCCTCGAATTCGCCCCGAAGCCAATACGGCATCCACGTTTGCCGCTCCCGAGATCAGTTGTCCCAACGCCGCCTTCGGACCCGATAGCACCGCGTACACCGCAGCCGGCAAGCCTGGTTGAATCTCGGCGATGCCGCGCCGAATGTTCACCGTGAACTTCTCCTGGGTGTCGGTGAAGTCGAATCCGTACTTCTCCTCCACGTCCATGACCTTCTCCGCTTTCAATCTCGGCGGCAGCGTCTCCAGTTGGACACTGGCTGGCAACGCTCCCGCCAGCGCCGCGCTCCCCGACTGGGCACGATAGGCCTGCGTTACCATGCGGTAGTCGAGCGACCCATCCAGCGCGTGGGCCAGCGTGAGGTACAGTCCCCGCCAATTGGCGTTCATCGTTGCATAGCCGAGCTTGCGGAAACAAGCCGCTTTCAACAGACGCGCATCGCGATCGTCCTGCTTCACGCGAATCAGATATGTTGTCAGTTCAGCCGCAAACTGCGGATCGCCGTTGGCATACGCCTTGCGCGCTTCAGCCAGCACTTTGTCCCGCCCACCCATCAGTGTCATCAAGCGCCCCGCGTACTCCACCCGCGGAGTCGGCTTCAACGTCACTGGGTCGCCTTCAAACCAACCGATGTTGCCTTGATAAATATTTGGAATCGAGTGCCGCACCGTACCGTAGAACTCCCGCAGCCAGGGGCGGAAATTTGCCAGATGCGGCGGTAGTTGCACAATATCGGCAATCTCATCCGGCGCCAGGCCCTGGTTCATGTACCGCACCGTCTGATCGCGCGTGAATTGGATCGCATCCCGGTAATTGCGCAGCACCTCCGCCACCTCCAGTGTTCCCGCCACCGGCGGCCCGTGTTGCAACACCATAAAATCTGCGTCGAAGCCGCGCAAACGGTCGATACTGCGTACCCACGTCATGGGATCGCGATACACCGCTCCGCGGAGCGTGTAGATGTTCGGAAAAGTGTGGTCTTGAATCACCTCGGCCGAAAGCAGAACATGGTTTTTCGGCAGGAACACCGCAATCTCGGAGTTGGCCTCGCTCGGAACGTACACCAGCTTCAGTTCAACTCCGGCTATGGTCAGATCCAAGTGATCGGCGAACGTACGCGTGGGAGGCTTAAAGGCCACCGTCCGCATTTTCAAGAGCGGGCCGATTCCCGAGTTCATCCCCTCGTTTTCCGGGCCGCCCAACAGGCTGTTGTACATCGCCAGTGCCCGGTTGCGCATGATTTCACCGGCCACTAGCGTCTCCTGCAAGTATTCGCGCACCAGAGACTCATGCGCGATGATGGGCACCTTGTCCCAACCGGCGAACGCCGTGGCGCCCTGCACGTGATCGGCATGATGATGCGTGTAGATGATGGCCGCCAACGGCTTGGTTGTAATCTTGGCGAAATCGGCGGCCACCTCGCGCGCTTGCTCCACGTCGATCCCGGTATCGACAATAATCGTCCCGTCCGTGCCCTCGATCAGAATGATGTTGGCCAAACCGTAGCCAACGGCACAGTACACGTTGCCGGCAATCGGATAAATCTTCTTGTCGAACAAGCGCGTGTGCTGGCGCAGCTCCGGATCCATGGAGGGCGTCACGCGCAGATCCAAATCTTGAGCTCGGGCCAGTCCCAGCATCGCCGCCAGCAAAATGATTCTTGTTTGCATACTTGGTGGATTATATGCCAGAAATCCTGAGCCGCGCTTCGCGCCGCCTCATATGCTCAGGCAAAGGGGCACGGACACCGGACGGACACCTCTGTCCCCGCGGAAGGTCTATGGCCCGAGAAGCTTGCTCAGCGTTCCCCGCTCGATGCCAATCCCAAATCTCGCCCACGGCTTCAGTGCGACGTAACTTTCGTTGAGTCGCCGACGCGCCTCATCCAGGGTTAAAGCTTCGATTTGGACGTCTTCAGTTAGCTTGATCCCTGGAAACTCGGGCGGCGTAATTGTGCCGTCGGATTTTACGAACATCGTTTTGCCAACAAAGCCATGCTCATAGTAAATCTTCACGACCAAGATATCGCCTGGCCGGATCACCGAAGCGTCATTCAGATTCTGCGCTTGCACCGCACAACAGACGAGGAACGCTGCAACTGACGGCCGCATGTCTGAAATAATACCAACGTAAGGAACTAAGGCGTTCTAGTACCGTCCTGGGCCGCATGTCCTCTGCCCACTTCCAGCGCGCGAACGTACACTTGCGTTCATGCAAGCCACCCTTACGCCTGCGTCGCAATCCCTGGCCGTATTCGATATCGATCCAGCCGTATTCCAGAAGAACTTCAATCGGCAGTGGTTCGCCCTGGAGCACACA
>Ga0209698_10004782_pt1 | contig 14765 bp, 14 predicted proteins | sample LitLauG_LLR_2012_FD_187203 | JGI IMG/M metagenome (GOLD analysis project Ga0209698, IMG submission 187203) | Freshwater sediment microbial communities from Pennsylvania, USA - Little Laurel Run_MetaG_LLR_2012 (SPAdes) (version 2) | ecosystem: Environmental > Aquatic > Freshwater > Creek >...
GTTCGAAACCGAGCTCGCCGGCGCGATGGCGGCGCCGGCTCCGATGGCGGAACCGATCGCGGCGGCCCCTGAACAGGCCGCGCAGCCCGCTCCGGCCGCGGCCGCCGGCGGCGCCGACGTCGACGGGGCCCGCCTGATCGCGCTGAACATGGCGCTCAACGGCGAGTCGCGCAGCGACACCGAGCGCTACCTCGCCGAGAACTTCCAGCTGCCCGACCGCGTGAAGCTGATCGACGAGGTCTTCGCGGCGATCGAGGGCTGAGCCCACACGAACATCTGTTCGCAGTCATAGAATGCAGCGCGGATGGCTGCAGGCAACCTCATAACGGTCTCGGGTGCGCGCGAGCACAACCTCAAGGACATCTCGCTGTCGCTCCCGCGCGACGCGCTCGTGGTGATCACCGGGCTCTCCGGCTCGGGCAAGTCGAGCCTCGCGTTCGACACGATCTACGCCGAGGGGCAGCGCCGCTACGTGGAGTCGCTGTCCGCATACGCGCGCCAGTTCCTCGGGCAGATGGACAAGCCGGACGTCGACTCGATCGAGGGCCTGTCGCCGGCGATCTCGATCGACCAGAAGACCACCTCGCGCAACCCGCGCTCGACGGTCGGCACCGTCACCGAGATCTATGACTACCTGCGCCTGCTGTGGGCGCGCGTGGGCAAGCCGCACTGCCCGATCTGCGGTAGGCCGATCGTGGGCCAGTCGGCGGAGCAGATCATCGACCAGGTGATGGAGCTCGCGGACGGGACCCGCTTCATGGTGATAGCGCCGGTCGTGCGAGGGCGCAAGGGCGAGTACGGCAAGCTGTTCGACGAGCTGCGCGCGGACGGCTTCGCGCGCGTGAAGATCGACGATCGCGTGCGCATGCTGGAGGAGTCGATCGTGCTCGACAAGCGCTACAAGCACGACATCGCGGTGGTGGTCGACCGCCTGGTGATGCGCCACGACCTGCGCAAGCGCCTCGCGGATTCGGTGGAGACGGCGGTCGGCCTCGCGGACGGGCTCGTGGAGGTCGAGATCGTGGGCGCCGGCGGCGAGCAGGGCGCGCCGCGCGACGGCGCAGGGCGCGCTCGCGCGACGGGCGCGAAGGGCACGCGCGCCGCGGCGGGGCAGATCCTGCCCGACATGGCGCCCCCGGCGGGCGCCGTGTTCTCCTTCTCCGAGCGCTTCGCGTGCCCCGAGCACGGGCCCTCGCTGGTCGAGCTCGAGCCGCGCGTGTTCTCCTTCAACTCGCCGCACGGCGCGTGCGAGCGCTGCACGGGGCTGGGCTCGATGATGGAGATCGACCCCGAGCTGGTGGTGCCCGACCCGACGCTGTCGATCGGCGAAGGCGCGCTCGCACCGTGGGCCAACAGCGCGTCGAACTACTACGCGCAGATGACCGACGCGATCGCGGAGCTCTACGAGGTGGACCTCGACGCGCCCTGGGAGGAGCTCACGGACGTGCAGCGCGAGGTGTTCCTGTACGGCACCGGCGGCGAGCCGGTGCAGGTCACCTATCGCAACCGCTTCGGGCGCAGCCGCTCCTACGCGTCGCGCTTCGAGGGGATCGTGTCGAACCTGCAGCGGCGCCACCGCGAGACCGACTCGGAACTCTCGCGCGAGAAGATCGAGGAGTTCATGTCGCTGCGCCCGTGCCCGCAGTGCGGCGGCGCGCGGCTGCGCGCCGAGTCGCGCGCGGTGCTCGTGGCGGGCACCCGCATCGAGGACTTCTGCGCGCTGTCGGCGAGCAGGGCGCTTCAGTGGCTCGAGCAGGTCGAGCTCGCGGAGACCGATCGCCACGTCGCGAGGCTGATCCTGCGCGAGATCTCAGAGCGCCTGCGCTTCCTTGCGAACGTCGGCATCGGCTACCTCTCGATGGACAGGGCCGCGGCGACGCTCTCCGGCGGCGAGGCCCAGCGTATCCGCCTCGCGACGCAGATCGGCTCCTCGCTCGTGGGCGTGCTCTACATCCTCGACGAGCCCTCGATCGGGCTTCACCAGCGCGACAACTCCAAGCTGATCGCGACGCTCGAGCGGCTTCGCGACCTCGGCAACACCGTGATCGTGGTCGAGCACGACGAGCAGACGATGCGCGCGGCGGACCACCTCGTCGACCTCGGTCCGGGAGCCGGCGAGCACGGCGGTTGGATCGTGGCGCAGGGCACCGCGGCGGAGGTCCAGCTCGTGGGGGGCTCGCTCACCGGCCAGTTCCTCTCGGGTGCGCGCTCGATCGCGGCTCCCACGCGCAGGCGCACGCCGAGCGGCTACGTGGAGATCCTCGGCGCGAGCCAGCACAACCTCAGGGACCTCGACGTGCACGTGCCGCTGGGCGTGCTGACGTGCGTCACGGGGGTCTCGGGCTCGGGCAAGTCCACGCTCGTCAACGAGGTGCTCTACAAGGCGGTCTCCAACCGCCTGCACCGCGCGCGCAGGCGCGCGGGCGCGCACCGCGCGATCAACGGCCTCGAGCAGCTGGACAAGATCATCGCGGTGGACCAGTCGCCGATCGGGCGCACGCCGCGCTCGAACCCGGCCACCTACACGGGCCTGTTCGACGTGATCCGCGACCTGTTCTCAAAGACGCAGGAGGCGCGCGCGCGCGGCTACAAGCCGGGGCGCTTCAGCTTCAACGTGAAGGGCGGGCGCTGCGAGGTGTGCCGCGGCGACGGGCAGATCAAGATCGAGATGCACTTCCTGCCCGACGTGTACGTGCCGTGCGAGCAGTGTCACGGCAAGCGCTACAACCGCGAGACGCTCGAGGTGCGCTTCAAGGGCAGGAGCATCGCGGACGTGCTCGACATGCCCGTCGAGGAGGCGCTCGGGTTCTTCGAGCACATCCCGAAGGTGCGCCGCAGGCTCGAGACGCTGGACGCGGTCGGCCTCGGCTACATCCGCCTGGGACAGCCCGCCACGACGCTCTCCGGCGGAGAGGCGCAGCGCGTGAAGCTCGCCACCGAGCTCTCCAAGATCGCCACGGGAAGGACCCTCTACATCCTCGACGAGCCCACGACCGGCCTGCACTTCGCGGACGTCGAGCGGCTGCTCGAGGTGCTCCAGCGCCTCGTCGATGCGGGCAACAGCGTGGTCGTGATCGAGCACAACCTCGACGTGATCAAGTCCGCGGACAGGCTCATCGACATGGGGCCGGAGGGGGGCGAGGACGGTGGCATGGCAATCGCGGTGGGCACCCCGGAGGAGGTCGCCGCGGAGCCGGCGTCGCACACCGGTGCGTTCCTCGCGGAGCTGCTGCCCGCGCCCACGCCCACGCGCGCGAAGGCACCCGCGCGCGCGGCGCGCCGCGCGCGGGTCGCCGCGTAGCGCGCCCGATGGGCTCCCTCGCGGGCGAGCTGCGACTGTGGGCTCAGAAGTGGCGGCACTACGAGCGCAGCTCGCTGCCGTGGAACCGCGCGCGCATCCACTGGGAGTTCATGCGCCGCGAGGCGTTCGTGCGCTGGCCGGTGCACGGCAACGTGCTGCAGGCGCTGCGCGAGGGGCGCCTGCAGGTCGGCGCGGGCGTGCTGCTCGAGCCCGGCGTGTGGATCACCGCGCCGGGCGGCGCGCGCGTGCGCATCGGCGCGGGCAGCTTCCTGAACCTGGGCGTGATGATCGCCGCCCAGGAGCTGGTCGAGATCGGCGAGCACTGCATGCTCGCCAACGGCTGCTTCGTGTCCGACGCGAGCCACCGCTTCGATGACCCCGAGCTGCCGGTCACCTGGCAGGGGTTCACGAGCAAGGGCGCGACGCGCATCGGCGACAACTGCTGGCTGGGCGCGAATGTGGTGGTGACGAGCGGCGTGAGCATCGGCGAGCGCTGCGTGATCGGCGCGAACAGCGTGGTGACGTCCTCGATCGAGCCTCACTCGATCGCCGCGGGCGCGCCCGCGAAGGTGCTGCGCCGCATCGAGTACCGGTAGCCTGCCCGCTCAGCATGGAGCTGTACGAGGCGATGCGCTGCGCGCCGACGAGCCGGCGCTTCAAGAGCGACCCGGTGCCACGCGAGGCGCTGCTGCGCGCGCTCGATGCGGCGCGCTTCGCGCCGAGCGGCGGCAACCGGCAGGGCTGGCGCGTGGTGGCGGTCGAGGACGCGGCCACGCGCGCGCGGCTGGCCGAGCTCTACCTGCCGCAGTGGCGCGACTACATCGAGCGGATGGGCGCGGCGCCGGTGCTCGCACAGGGCGCGGACGCGGACCCGCGGGTGCGGCGCACCCTCGGCGCGGCGGACGAGTATGCGCAGCGCCTCGCGGAGGTGCCGCTGCACCTCCTCGTCGGAGTGCGCCTCGCGGACGTGCTCGTCACCGACGAGCGCCTCGCGCGCCAGAGCATCGTGGGCGGCGCGTCGGTGTACCCGTTCGTCCAGAACCTGCTGCTCGCGCTGCGCGCGGAGGGCCTCGGCGCGGCGCTCACGACGCTGCTCGTGCCGGAGGAGGAGGAGGTGCGGCGGCTGCTCGGGATGCCGCCCGAGATCGCGCTCGCGTGTCACATCGGCGTCGGCTACCGCGTCGATGACTGGCCGACGCGCCTGACGCGCGCGCCGGTGTCGGACTTCGCGTTCCTCGACCGCTGGGGGAACGCGCTCTGATCAGCCGGCCGCGCTGCCGTGGCGCGCGGCGAGCAGCTCGTGCAGGTCGGCGAGCTCGGCCGGGTCGATCGAGTAGGTGTGCTCGGGCCCGGGGTAGCGGCCCGTGCGCACGTCCTCTGCGTAGGCGCTCACGCCGTCGTTCATCTCCTGCTGCAGGTTCGCGTAGCGCTTGACGAAGCGCGGCCCGAGGCCGTCGCGGATGCCGAGCAGGTCGTGGAAGACGAGCACCTGCCCGTCGGTCGCGGGGCCCGCGCCGATGCCGATCACGGGTATCCGCATGAGTGCCATCAGCTCGTCGGTGACCGCGCTCGGGATCGCCTCAAAGACGATCGCGAAGCAGCCTGCGTCCTGCAGCGCTAGCGCCTCCTGCGCGATGCGCGCGGCGGCGACCGCCGAGCGCCCCTGCGCCTTCCAGCCGCCGAGCGCGGTGGATGTCTGCGGCGTGAGGCCGACGTGGCCCATCACGGGGATGCCCGCGCCGGCGATCGCGCGCGCGCGGCTGACGCTCGCGCGCCCGCCGCCCTCGAGCTTGACCGCGTCGCAGCCGCCCTCCTTGACGAGCCGCAGGGCGCTCGTGAGCGCCTGCTCGTCTGAGACCTCGTAGGAGCCGAACGGCAGGTCCCCGATCAGCAGCGGGCTGCGCAAGCCGCGCCGCGCGGCGCGCGTGAGCACGAGCATGTCGGCGAGCTCGACCGGCGTGGTCGCGTTGTAGCCGAGCATCGTGGTCGCGGCGGAGTCGCCGACGAGCACGAGATCGACCCCGGCGGCCTCCGCGGCGCGCGCGCTCGGGTAGTCGTACGCGGTCACCATCACGATCGGTTCGCCGAGCCGCTTCTTCTCGAACAGCAGCGGCAGCGTCATCGGCAGGCGCCCCGCGTCTGCGGGGGCATGGAGGGTGGGTCGGCTTGACATGTGCTCGTTTCCTCTCTGGCGGGGTTGACGCGCGCTCTAGGCGAGCAGGGTCGCCACCTCGTCGTCGATTGCGACAATGCGGTTGGTCTGTGCCTCCACGTGCACCACGCGGGGGCGATAGCGCTCGAGCTCGCTCTCGTCGTACTGCGCGTAGGAGATCACGATGATCGTGTCGCCGCGCTGCACGAGACGGGCGGCCGCGCCGTTCACGCAGACCTCGCCCGAGCCCCGCTCGCCGGCGATCGCGTAGGTCTCAAAGCGCGCGCCGTTGTCGACGTCCACGACGTGGACCTGCTCGTGCGCGAGGATGTCCGCGGCCTCGAGCAGCCCGGCGTCGATCGTGATCGAGCCCACGTAGTGCAGGTCGCAGTCGCTCACCGTGGCGCGGTGGATCTTCGCCTTCAGCATCACGCGCTGCATGCGGCCTCCTGCCTGGGTTGCGCGCCGCGGCCGGCCTGCGCGGCGCGGCCGGCCTGCGCGGCTGGCCCGGCGTGCAGGGCGGCGTTGTCGATGAGACGCACCGCGCCGATACGCGCGGCCACCACCAGCAGCGCCTCGCCGGCGAGCGTCTGCAGCGGCTGAAACGTGGCGGGATCGACGAGCTCGAGGTACTCGGGCGTGACGTCGAGGGCGCGCATCGCGGCGCGCGCCGCGTCGAGCAGCACCGCGGCCGAGCGCTCCCCGTGCAGCGCGAGCTCCCGCGCGCACGCGAGCGCGGCGGGCAGCGCGCGCGCCCGCGCGCGCTCCGCGGGCGAGAGCAGCGCGTTGCGGCTCGAAAGCGCGACGCCGTCGGCGTCGCGCACCGTCTGCAGCGCCTCGATGCGCACCGGCAGGCTCAGGTCCTGCACGAGCCTGCGGATCACCGCGAGCTGCTGGGCGTCCTTCTGGCCGAAGTACGCGACGTCGGGCATCGCCACGATGAGCAGTTTCGCCACGACGGTCGCGACCCCGCGGAAGTGCTCGGCGCCGCGCGCGCGGCCCTCGAGGGGCTCGCTGACACCGCCGACTTCGACGCTCGTCGCGAAACCGCGCGGGTAGACCTCCTCGACGGCGGGCGCGAACAGCACATCGGCGCCGGCGGACGCGGCGAGCGCAGCGTCGTCGCGCTCGCGCCGCGGGTAGCGCTCGAGGTCTGAGGGGTCATCGAACTGCGCGGGGTTTACGAACAGCGAGACGACCACGACGCCGCACTGCTCGCGCGCGCGTTCGATCAGCGCGAGGTGGCCGGCGTGCAGGGCGCCCATCGTGGGCACGAGGCCGACCAGCATGCGCTGCTCGCGGGCCGGGCCGAGCGCGGCGCGCAATGCGGCCGCTGTGCGCACGGTCACCATGCTCGCGGCTGCGTGGGGTGAGTGATTCCCATGGCTTCGGTCCAGTTCCAGTCGGATACCGGCGCGACTCGTCTACGGGTTCGCTGCGGCGCTGCTCGGGGTCCATCTCGAGCTGGCTCGATGACGGCCTCGCCGCGAATGATACCCCTATCGCGACGCGCTCATGAGCGGCCCGTGCGTACGCCGTCCCAGACGCCGGCCGCGAGGCCGGCGCGCTCTCCCTACCAGGCGTCGAGCTGCGTGCGCTTCTTGCCCGCGCGCAGCCACCAGGGCGGGCGGTGGGAGTCGAACAGCGTCGCGATCCAGCGGTGCGAGTCGGCGGGGTCGATGACGTCGTCGATCTCGCCGTAGGACGCCATGTTGAGCCCGCGCCCGCGCTCGTACGCGGCGGCGACCATCTCGTCGAACGCGCGCTCGCGCTCTGCGGGATCGGCGATCGCCTCGAGCTCGCGGCGCATCCCCAGCCGCACCGCGCCCTCGAGCCCCATGCCGCCGAACTCCGAGGTGGGCCACGCGACCGTGAACAGCGGCGCCTTGAAGCCGCCGCCCGCCATCGCCTGCGCGCCGAGCCCGTAGCCCTTGCGCAGCACGATCGTGCCGGTGGGGACGCTGAGGTTCGCGCCGGCGAGGAACATGCGCGAGACGTGGCGCACCGTCGCGGTGCGCTCCGCGGCGGGGCCGACCATGAAGCCGGGCGTGTCGCACAGGAACAGCACGGGCAGCTCGAACGCGTCGCACAACTGCAGAAAGCGCGCCGCCTTGTCGGCGGCGTCGGCGTCGATCGCGCCGCCGAGATGCATCGGGTCGTTCGCGAGCACGCCCAGCGGGCGGCCGCCGTGGCGCGCGAGCGCGGTGAGCATGCCCGCGCCGAAGCCGTCGCGCAGCTCGAGCACGGAGCCCTCGTCGAACAGCGCGCGCACGACCGCGCGGACCTCATACACGCGCTTGCGCTGCTCGGGGATCAGCTCGCGCAGCAGCTCGGGGTCGGCGCGCGGCGCCGGCTCGAGCGGGCCGCGGAAGTAGGACAGGTAGCGCCTCGCGAGCAGCACCGCCTCGCGTTCGTCGGCCGCGCGCAGGTCGACCACGCCGTTTGCGTGCTGCACCTCGATCGGGCCCACCTCTGCGGGGTCGTGCACGCCGAGGCCGCCGCCCTCGATCATCGCGGGCCCGCCCATGCCGATGCTCGAGTCCTCCGTCGCGATCACGACGTCGCAGCAGCCGAGCAGCGCCGCGTTGCCCGCGAAGCAGTACCCCGCGGCGACGCCGATCAGCGGCACCAGCGCGCTGAGCGAAGCGAACAGCGCGAACGCACGGCAGTCGAGGCCAGCGACGGCCGGCATGTCGACGTCGCCCGGCCTGCCGCCGCCGCCCTCCGCGAACAGCACGACCGGCAGGCGCCGGCGCTCGGCGAGGTCGAACAGGCGGTCCTTCTTGAGGTGGTTGCGCATCCCCTGCGTGCCCGCGAGCACGGTGTAGTCGTAGGACATCACCACGCACGGGTGGCCGTCCACGTCGCCCACGCCGCCGACGAGCCCGTCCGCGGGGGTGCGCCTGATGAGCTCCTCGCGCGGGCGGCGGCGCTCCTGCGCTGCGAAGATAAGCGGCCCGTACTCCACGAACGTGCCCGCGTCGATGAGGTCCTCGAGGTTCTCGCGCGCGCTGCGCCGCCCGTCCGCGTGACGGCCCGCGAGCGCCTCCGGACGCGCGCTGTCGAGCCCGAGCTCGTGGCGCTCGCGCACCGCGCGCAGGTCCGCGCGCTCGCCGCCGCGCGCGGCTGGCGGGTCCTCGGGCGCGTGTGCCGCGGCGCCATCGCCCGCGCCCGGCTCGAGCATCGCGAGCAGCTGACCCTCCTCGACCGCGTCGCCGACCGCGACCGCGAGCTCGCGCACGAAGCCGTCGGCCTGCGCGAGCACCTCATGCTCCATCTTCATCGCCTCGAGCACGACCACCGGCGTGCCCGCGCGCACGTGGGCCTCGTGCGCGTGGGGGAGGGCGACGACGACCCCCGCGAAGGGAGCCCTCAGCGAATGCGCGGCGGGTGCGGGCATGCCCAGATGATCGCTGACCCGCGAGTGATTACGATCCGCGGGTGTCCTCGCAGCCCTCATCGGCAGCCGAGCGGCGGGAGGCGCTCAAGCAGGTGCTGGCGCAGGCGCGCGCGTGCGCGCGCTGCTCCGAGCTCGCGGCGACCCGCAAGACGGTGGTCTTCGGCGCGGGCAACGCCGATGCGGACCTGATGTTCGTGGGGGAGGCGCCCGGCGCCAGCGAGGACGAGCAGGGGCTGCCGTTCGTCGGCCGCGCGGGCAAGCTGCTCGACCGGCTGCTCGGCGAGATCGCGCTCGAGCGCGCGAACGTGTGGATCTGCAACGTGCTGAAGTGCCGCCCGCCGGGCAACCGCGACCCGCTGCCGGTGGAGATCGAGAACTGCCGCGAGTACCTGCTGCGCCAGGTGCAGCTGATCGAGCCCGTCGTGATCTGCACGCTCGGCAACTTCTCCACCAAGCTGCTGCGCGATGACCCCACCGGCATCACGCGCCTGCACGGGCAGCCGCAGGAGATCGTGATCGGCGCGCGCGCTGTGCGCCTGTACCCGATCTACCACCCCGCAGCCGCGCTCTACACGCCGCGCATGCTCGAGACGCTGCGGGAGGACTTCTCGAAGATCCCGCAGCTGCTCGCGCTCGGGCCGCCGCCGCAGCCGCCCGCGCCCGCACTCGGGCCGCCCGCATCGGAGCCGCCCGATCTCTCCGCGATCCACGAGCTCGACGCAGCGGCGCCGTCGCCCGCGGCCTCGCCCGCGGCCTCGCCCTCGGTGGCGCCCGAACGCGCTGCGCGGTCCGAGCCGGCCGACGATCGGGCCGCGCGCGCGGAGGCGGACCAGCTCGGCCTGTTCTAGAACCCGAGCGGGCGCCGGTGAGCGTCCGCGAAGGCCGTGCGTCCAGTGCGCCTGGACGCGCCGGGAAAAATCTTTAGGCCATGTTTCGCCGAGATTGGGAGGACTTTCAGGTGCGGGCGCGAAAGTATGTCCCGTAAGCCCCTAAAGTCAGTGTGGGGGCTTGCCGATGAAGGATATGTCTCCATCCCTCCAGGAGTGACCGGCCCGCGCCCCCCCATTCTCCCGCGGGCCGGTCTTTTTTAACCCCCCTCGCAGCACGGCGGCAGGACCACGCGGACGGCGCGCGCGTGCGCCGCGGCGCACGGCCCGCGGTGCCCTGAAGGGCGCGGAGCCTCTAATAGAGTCATCCGCGAAGTGGCGCTCCGCAGCCTTGCTACATCCTCGCCCGCCGAGACCGAAGCGATCGGCGCGGAGCTCGCCGGCGCGCTCGCGCCGGGTTCGGTGGTGCTCGTGCGCGGCGAGCTCGGCGCGGGCAAGACCACATTCGTGCGCGGCGCCGCACGCGCGCTGGGCGTGCGCGAACCCGTCACGAGCCCGACCTTCACGATCGGCAACCGCTACCGCGCGGGCGAGCTGCACGTGTCGCACCTCGACCTGTACAGGCTCAGCGGCCTCGGCGGCGAGGATCCCGAGCTGCTCGAGGACTATCTCGGTGGGCAGCAGATCGTGTTCGTGGAGTGGCCCGAGAACGGCGCGAGCGAGCTCGTGCGCGCCCAGGTGATGGTCACGCTCAGCCACCGCGGCGGCGAGCAGCGGGCGGTCGAGATCGAGGACCGGCTCGATCCCGACGCGCAGAGCGGAGAGCGCCGCGCTTGATCGTGCTGGGCATTGACACGGCCACGGCCGCCACGGCGGTGGCCGTGCGCGCCGACGGCGCGCCCCTCGGTGAAAGGCGCGATGACCCGGCCGCGGGAGCGCATCCCGGGCACGCCACGCGCCTGCTCGCGATGGCGCACGAGCTGCTGGACGAGACGGGGATCCCGTGGAGCGCGCTCGACCGCGTCGCGGTGGGCGTCGGGCCGGGGGGCTTCACGGGGCTGCGCGTGGGAGTGGCGACCGCGCGCGGCATCGCGCACGCGCTCGCGCTCGAGCTGGTCGGGGTCTCGAGCCTGCGCGCGCTCGCGCTGGCCGCGCTTGCGCGCGAGCCGATCGATGCGGAGCAGGCGCCCGACGCCGCGGGCCCCCGCCGCGACTCGCTGCTCGCGGTGATCGACGCGCGCCGCGGCGAGGTGTTCGCGTCCGCGCATGCGCGCGGCGCGGGAGGCAGCGCGCGCGAGCTGGCGCCGGCGAGGGCGCTCGCGCCGGAGCGACTCGTGGAGCTGATCGCGCAGGCGAGGGCCGGGGACCGCGCGGACGCGACCACGCGGTGCTGGGTGGCGGTGGGCGACGGCGCGCTGCGCTACCGCGATGTGCTGGAGCGCTCGGCGATCGCGACGCTGCCGGAGTCCTCGCACCTGAACACGGTCAGCGCCGCGTCGATCTGCGAGATCGGCGCCGCGATCGCGGCCGCGCCCGCCCTCGGTGAGGTGCTGCCGGACTACCTGCGTCGCCCCGACGCGGAGCTAGCCTTCAGGGGCGCCGAGCAGGCGCAGCCCCCAGCGCGATGAACGAGCGATCAATCTCCCAAGATCTTCACGAGGAGGCGCCCGCGGTCGAGATCCGGAGGCTCAGCTACCCCGACCTCCCGCAGGTGACCGCGATCGAGCGCCGGGTCTTCCCGACGCCATGGTCGCTCGCGATGTTCGTGCTCGAGCTCTCCAAGCCCTCCGGCGTGTGCCTGGCGGCGGTGCAGGATGAGCGCCTGGTGGGCTACCTGATCTGCTCACGCTACGAGACGGTGTGGCACGTGATGAACGTCGCGGTCGACTCCGCGCACCAGCGCAGGGGTCTCGCCTCCGCGCTGCTGGCCGAGCTCTACCGGCGCGTGGAGGACAGCGACGCGCGCTTCACGCTCGAGGTGCGCCCCTCCAACCACGTCGCGATTCACCTGTACGAGCGCGAGGGCTTCCGCGCTGCGGGCATGCGCCGGCGCTACTACCAGGACAACGGCGAGGACGCGCTGGTGATGTGGCGCACGCCGGCGACGCTCGCGGGCTCGCTGGACGACGTGCCGAACCCCGCGTCGCTGTGATCCTCGCGGTCGAGAGCAGCTGCGACGACACCTGCGCCGCGGTCCTCGACGGCCACGGCGCGATCCGCTCCAACGTCATCTCCTCGCAGGAGCAGCACGCGCGCTTCGGCGGCGTGGTCCCCGAGATCGCCGCACGCCATCACCTCGAGCTGATCGACGTGGTGATCGACGCTGCGCTCTCGCGCGCGGGCGTGTCGCTCGCCGACGTCGAGCTGGTCGCGGCGACGCGCGGCCCGGGCCTGATCGGCGCGCTACTCGTCGGGTTCTCCAGCGCGAAGGCGCTCGCGGCGGCGAGGGAGCTTCCGTTCGCGCCGGTGGACCACCTGCAGGGCCACGTCGCGGCGAACTTCGTGCAGGACGGCGGTGGCCCGTTCGAGCCACCGTTCATATGCCTGATCGCGAGCGGCGGACACACGCTGCTCGCGCGCGTGAGCGAGCACGACGGCTTCGAGGTGCTCGGGCGCACGCTCGACGACGCCGCGGGAGAGGCCTTCGACAAGGGCGCGAGGCTGCTCGGGCTCGGTTTCCCCGGGGGCGCGGCGCTCGAACGGCTCGCAGCCGATGGCGATCCGGCGGCGTTCTCGCTGCCGGGGTCACCCGGCGAGCGCTCGCTGGGTCGCCGTGCGGCGCACCGCAAGGACTTCGCGCGCGGCCTGGACTTCTCCTTCGCGGGGGTCAAGACGGCGCTGCTGTACATCGTGCGCGGGCTATCCGAGAAGGAGCTCGGCGCCCGCGCGGCGGACCTCGCGGCCTCCTATCAGGCGGCGATCGTGCAGAGCCTGCTCGAGCGCGCCGAGCAGGCGCTCACAAGCACCGGATGCAGGCGCCTGGCGGTGGGGGGAGGGGTGGTCGCCAACGGCGTCCTGCGCGGGCGGCTGCTCGAGCTCGACGCGGAGGTCCACATCCCCGAGCGCTCGCTGTGCACCGACAACGCGGCGATGATCGCGAGCGCGGCGCGCTTCGGCGAGCGCATCGCATACCCGCACTACCTCGCGCTGGACGCCTACGCCAGCGGCGAACGGCCGGCGTGAGCGGATGCCGACGGTAACCGTCTACTCGAAGCCCGACTGCCACCTGTGCGAGGAGGCGATGGACGTGCTGCGCGACCTGCAGCAGCGCCTGGGCTTCGCTCTGCAGGAGTGCGACATCACCGAGGACGAGGCGCTTCACCGCGCCTATTTCGAGCGGATACCCGTGATCTGGCTGGACGGCGAGGAGCTGTGCGAGTACTTCGTCGATGAAGCGATCCTGCGCGAGCGTCTAGAGTCACGACGATGAGCTACGGAGAGTCGACGACCGGGGCCGTGCAGGGCTCCCGGGACGGATCGCAGGCATCCAGCGAACGCCTCTCGCTAGGCGTGGCAGCACGCCTGTCGCGTTACCTGCAGGTGCTCACGCAGGCGAAGAAGATGGGCAAGGAGACGATCTCCTCGCAGGAGCTCGCCGACTACACGCACGTGAACTCGACGCAGATCAGGCGCGACCTGTCCGGCTTCGGCAAGTTCGGCAAGCGCGGCGTGGGTTACAACGTCGAGGCGCTCGTCTCGCAGATCCGCAAGATCCTGCGCACAGCGGGCCAGCACAACATCGCGCTGATCGGCGCGGGGCACCTCGGCAAGGCGATCGCCTCCTCGGACATCTTCGCCGACCACGGATTCCGTGTCGTGGCGATCTTCGACAGCGACCCGGCGAAGGTCGGCACCGAGGTCGGCAACCAGCTCGTTCGCCACATCGACCTGCTCGCCCAGCTCGTCGAGGAAGACGACATCGTCGTAGGCGTGCTCGCCGTCCCGACCGCCGCGGCCCAGGGCCTCGCCGACCAGCTCGTGGACGCTGGCGTGAAGATCATCTTCAACTACTCCGAATCACTGCTCGACGTGCCGCCGGAGGTCACCGTTCACACCTCGAGCCCCGCGGTCGATCTCCTGTACGCGCTCTACTTCTATCTGACCTGAAACACCTGACCGTCGCTCCGCGCGCCCCGCGCGGAGCGCGCACAGCCGGGGAAACCCACCGCCACCCGAAGAACTCCATCCGATGAGCAGCGTCGATCCCCGCCGATGAGCAGCATCGATCTAGACCGAGCAGTCGCCACGTTCGCCCACGCGAGGGACTTCACCGTGGGCATCGAGGAGGAGTTCGCGATCGTGGACCCGCAGACGCTCGACCTGTTGCCCCGCTTCGAGGAGCTGCAGGCCGCCGCCGAGTCCGACGAGCTGCTGCACGACGCGATCGCGGGCGAGCTGATCTCCTCGGAGATCGAGATCATCTCCGGCGCCGGCACGGACCTGCACGACGCGCTCGCGCGCCAGCGCGAGCGGCGCAGGCGCGTGTTCGCGCTGGCGGGCTCGCGTGGCGCGGCGCTCGCGGCCACCGGGACACACCCGTGGGCGGACTACCGCGAGCAGCCGATCATCGACACCGAGCACTACAGGCGCGTCGCGGACGGCCTGAAATACGTGGCGTGGCGAAACAACACCTTCAGCCTGCACGTCCACGTCGGCGTGCGCGACATCGACCGCGCGGTTCGCACGTGCGACCGGCTACGGCCCGTGCTGCCGATGCTGCTCGCGATCTCCGCCAACTCGCCGTTCCTCGACGGACGCGACAGCGGACTGCACTCCTGCCGCTCGCAGTCGTTCACGAAGAGCTTCCCGCGCTGTGGGATCCCCGACGCGTTCGGCGGCTGGGCCGCCTACCGCGACTACATCGAATTCCTCGTCCGCACCGGCTCGATCGTCGAGTTCACGCAGATCTGGTGGTCGATCCGGCCGCACTTCGCTTTCGGAACGGTGGAGCTGCGCATCTGCGACGCGCAGGCGACCGCGCAGGAGTCCGAGGCACTCGCGGCGTTGATGGTCGCGTGCATAGCGCAGGCCGCGCGCGACGTCGAGGAAGGCGTCGCGTGGGAGGACCTGCCGCCGCGCCTGATC
>Ga0209698_10004783_pt1 | contig 14764 bp, 11 predicted proteins | sample LitLauG_LLR_2012_FD_187203 | JGI IMG/M metagenome (GOLD analysis project Ga0209698, IMG submission 187203) | Freshwater sediment microbial communities from Pennsylvania, USA - Little Laurel Run_MetaG_LLR_2012 (SPAdes) (version 2) | ecosystem: Environmental > Aquatic > Freshwater > Creek >...
GATGTCGGCGATTGCATTACCGGCCTGGCTTCCGGAGTACCAAGATTCGAGGATCGCGGGCACGTGTTCGGAGGCCCAGGTGATTTCGAGGGGGCGTCCGTTGACTAGTACGAGGACGACGGGCTTGCCGGTGGCGGCCACAGCCTCCAATAATTCTTCCTGCCCGCCGGAAAGCTTGAGCGAGGAGCGCGATGCGGCCTCTCCGCTCATCAGGGCGATTTCACCCAGAACGACGACGGCGACGTCACTGCGCTTGGCAAGATCGACGGCATCATCGAAGGCCTTCTTGGCATCCTCGGGACTTTGCTTGGACTGCTCCTTGATGCTGAGGAAGGGAATGAACTCGAAGAACGATGGCATGTCGCGGCGGATGTTGGGACCGTGCGCAAATTCCACGTGGACCGATTCACCGACTTTATTCTTGACTCCCTGCAGAATGCTGACCGTCGGGCCGGGCTTGGTCATAGCACCCCACATATCGAGCAAGTCCGCTTCGGCATCGGCCAGCGGTCCGATGACCGCGATTGACTTGATCTGGGACCGGTTGAGCGGCAACGTGTTCTGTTCGTTCCGGAGCAACACGACCGAGCGCTGAGCGGCGGTGCGGGCAAGTTCCTGACTGGCAGGGTTGTTCAGTACCTCAGGGATTTTCGCTTCGTCGACGTAGGGGTGCTCGAAAAGGCCGAGTTTGATTTTGGTCTCGAGAATGGGGAGAACCATCTCGTCGATTTGCTGCATGGGGATGTGGCCCGCCTTGGCTTCGGCAAGCAGGTGCTTCAGGTATGTGCCGCTGGCCATGTCCATGTTCAGGCCGGCGGAGAAAGCCTTCATGGCGGCGTCCTGGCCGTCGCGCGCATAGCCGTGGGTGATCAGGCTGTGGACGGCGTTGGCGTCGCTAACGACGAATCCGTTGTACTTCCAGGCGTCGCGGAGGACATCATGCAAAAGCCAGCGATTGCCGGTGGCGGGAACGTCGTTGAGGTCCATATAGGCACTCATGAATGTTCCGACACCGGCATCGGCCGCGGCTTTGAAAGGAACCAAATACGTGTTCCACATCTGCTCTTCGGGGATGTAGACGGAGTCGTAGTCGCGTCCGCCGTCGGCAGCGCCGTATCCGGCGAAGTGTTTCGCACAGGCCAGCACTTTGTCGGGAGCGCCGAGTTGCGTTCCCTGGAAACCCAGAACCTGCGCGCGGGCGATGGCTGCGCCTAGGTAGGGATCTTCTCCAGCGCCTTCGACCATACGTCCCCAGCGGGCGTCGCGGGCGATGTCGAGCATGGGGGCGAAGGTCCAGGTGATGCCTCCGGCGCGGGCCTCACGGGCGGCGACGGCTTGCGCGGACTCAACCAGCGTTGGGTCCCAGGATGAAGCCATGGCAATGGGCGACGGGAAGATCGTGTGATAACCGTGGATGACGTCGAGGCCGAACAGGATCGGGATGTGGAGGCGGGATTCGTCGACGGCGATGTGCTGCAGGCGGTTGATCTGCTTAGCGTCGGGAACCCAGAGCACCGAGCCGGCGCCGTATTTGCGAATCACATCTTCGGGATTGCCGACCTGCTGAGCGAACTCGGGAATGGGGAAGCCCGGCAGCTGCGAGAGCTGGGCGATCTTTTCCTCGATGGTCATCTGCTTGAGCAGCTCTTTGGCGTTGGGGTGGGACTGGGCAAAGAGTGTTGGGGTGCATAAGCCGACAAGTAAAACGATGACAAATGAAGGCCGCAACGGCCGGTATTTCGATGGTGAATCAGACATGGATTCTTTCTCCTCCGGGATCGAGTAGCGCCTCGGAAACACGTTGGTAACCTGGATGATCGAAGCGGAATGAGTGTAAACCCTTGGTAGGGAAAAGGTCAGTGTCCGGGCTGACCTTCTGAATCTTGCTTGAAAGGGCCAGCGGCGCGTAAAGTTTAGAAGAGAGTCTTCCTGTGGGGTTCCTATGTCCAGTCAACTGAAAACGTATTTGAAGTTTGGTGGAGCGACGGTCTTCATTCTGTTTCTGCTGGCCTACCTGGCCTATACGGGCGTGGAGGATAGCAAGAGCTATTACGTGACCATCAAAGAACTCCACAAGATGGGGGATGGCGCGTACTCGAAAAGGCTGCGGGTCGCGGGGAATGTGCGGCCGGGATCGATCAAGCGGAACGGAACCCACGTGCAGTTCGTGCTGGTCGAGGAAGATCAGAATGTATCGGTGGATTACACCGGGACAGAAGCTCCGCCCGACACTTTCAAGGATGATTCGCAGGCCCTGGCTGACGGCAATTTTGGCCGTGATGGAGTGTTTCACGCGAAACAGCTGCAGGCCAAGTGCGCTTCGAAGTATGCCCCGAAGCAGCAGCCGGGCGGGACTCCTGCGGCAACACCCGTTAAGAGCATGACTCAGGTGCAGACGAGTTCTGCAGAGCGGGCGAACTAGATCTCGAGCAAGAAGGGTTCTCCCTGGAGATCCTTCGCTCCGCCTGAAATTCGGCTCCGCTCAGGATGACGCCGCTGTTTTCTAGAAGGCCGAGAGCATTCGAAGGCGGCGTGTTATCTCTGGCGATTCTCTCCTTTGCAAAAAGTCCGTGAAATCCATAGATTTCTTGCTGTGAACGCTGCCTCGAGTGTGCCCGCGGACGTCTCCGCCATCACAGTCACAAATGTGATCAAGCAGTTCGGGAGATTTGCTGCGTTGCGCGGCGTTTCGGCGGAGTTCGATGCGGGGCGGTTTCACGCCATTCTGGGGGATAACGGGGCGGGGAAGACTACGCTCTTGCGCGCGATGGCGGGGCTGGCGCAGCCGACGCAGGGGACCATTTCGATCTTTGGGAGAAGTCCTCGGGAAGCTTGCCGCGATATTGGGTACATGGCACATCCGTCGCTGCTGTATGACGAGATGAGCGGGATGGAGAATCTGCGATATTTTGCGGGTCTATACGGTCTGACGAGTGAGAGTCGATGTGAGGAGGCTATTCGCGCCGTCGGGCTTGATCCGGATCTTACTCGCGGTGTCGGCCAATATTCACAGGGCATGCGGCAGAGGATGTCACTGGCGCGGGCGATTCTGCATGATCCCAGGCTGCTGTTGCTGGACGAACCGTTTTCCAATGTCGATGTGCATTCGGCGAGAGAGATGGTTGGGCTGCTCAAAGGCATGCGCGATGCGGGGAAAACGATCTTTGTTGTGACACATCAGGCTTTGCTGCTCGACGGTGTGGCGGACGAGTTCGTGTGGATGCAGGAAGGGCAGATTGTCGATCGGACCGCGAGAGCTGCCCGCCATCGTGAGAGCGTGCAATGACCTCGTTCTGGGCGGTGCTGTCGGCGACGCTGGTGAAAGATATTCGCCTGGAATGGCGTTCCAAAGACGCCCTCAACTCCATGCTGTTCTTCTCGCTGCTGGTGGTGGTGATCTTTGTGTTCTCGTTCGATCCGCTGGCGGAAGAGTCCCGCCACATCGTGGGCGGCCTGGTGTGGGTGGCCTTTCTGTTTGCCGCGGTGGTGGCGTTGAATCAGACCTGGGCGCGGGAGTTGCGGAATCAGGTTCTGGACGCCTACCGGGTTTCTCCCGCTCCGGCAAATGCTCTCTTCCTGGCGAAATCGGTGGGGAACTTTCTCTTCGTCAGCGTTCTGGAGGCGCTGATGACGCCGCTGTTCGTAGTGTTTTACAACCTTCGTGTTCTGGGGCCTGCATGGCAACTCATTCCTATCGCTTTGCTGGGAACCTGGGCGCTGGTGGTGAACGGGACTTTCTTCGCGGCAATGTCGCTGCGCACGCGTAACCGCGAGATTATGCTTCCTTTGCTGCTGTTTCCGATTTCAATCCCGGCGGTGCTGGGCATGGTGACAGGAACCACCGCGGTACTGACCGGGGAAAATTCCGCGCACTTCTACATCGTGTTGCTTCTGACCTACGATGTAGTATTTACTACAGCTAGTTTGGCCTTGTTCGAAACAATCTTGCACGCAGAATGAAACGCCTTTTCCCCATCCTTTCGATCGTGACGGTGGCGCTGTTGGCCTATGCGTTATATCTGGCGCTGGTAGTTGCGCCGACGGACGGCCTGCAGGGCGACGTTTACCGCATCATCTACTATCACGTGCCGTCCGCCTGGACGGCCTTTCTGCTGTTCTTCATTAATTTTGTAGCGTCGATTCGATATCTCGTGCGGTCCAGTGCCGGTGGGGAGAAGGCGGCCAAGTGCGTCGCGATTGGTATCGGAATCGTGGGATTCATCGCGCCGTTTCTTCCGCCGGTGCGAGCAAAAATTCCCGCAGGCATGGAGCCGAGTGCAGTCGCGACCACGATCGTATTGATCCCGGTATTCTACTTCGTCGTGGGAAAACTCTTCCCGGGCGAGCGTCTGGATGTGCTGGCCCTGACCTGCGCGGAGGTCGGGGTGGTGTTCTGCACGATCGTGCTGGTGACCGGGCCACTGTGGGCGCGACCGGTTTGGGGGATCTGGTGGGCGCCGGGCGATATTCGCCTCACCTCGACGCTGGTAATGTGGCTGATCTACGTGAGCTATCTGGTGTTGCGGCGCTTCTCCAGCAGTGCGCAGACGCAGATGCTGGCGGCGGCGCTGGCCGTGTTCGGCGCGCTCGACGTTCCACTGGTTTATCTTTCGATCTGGTTCTACCGCACACAGCATCCGTCGCCGGTGATTGGTGGAGGCGGATCGATGGATCCCAGGATGCTCCACGTGTTGCTGTTCAGCTGGCTGGCGTTCGGATTATTCGGATTTCTCGTCTGCTGGTCGCGTTTTCGACTGGAGCTGTTGAAGCGCGAGGTCGAACAGGCGCACGCGATGGAGTCTTTGGTTGGGGCCGAGGCTGCTTCGAAAACCAGTCTTCCGCTCAGCAGGAGTGCGGGATGAGCGCAGTCAAATTCTTGTTTGCGGCATACATTGCGACGTGGGTGATCCACCTCTTCTACATCGGCACGGTGGTGCGGAGATTCAGCCGGCTGCGCCAGCAGCTGCGGGAGTTGAGCAAAGGCAAGTAGCTCTCAGCAGGATTAGAGTTCCGAACATGTGAAGACATAGATCCTACGCCGCAAAAGCTGCGGCTCAGGATGACAGCGTTTTTGCAGATTTAGTTTGTGATTTTGTCTTTCAACTCGCTCTGCAGAGCCGAGAAGAGATCAGACGTGCCGCCGGAGCGGAGGAATTCATAATTCTCGATCATGGCAGCGACGCCGATGCGGGTTGAAGGCAGCGGGTTTTCCACGCGGATCACGCGGGCGGCGAAGCGGATTCGGACTGCGTCGGTGAGGGTCACATGCGGAGGGAAGGTCAGCGTAACTTCCAGCCTGGTGCCAGAAGCCAAGGGGCGATCGAGATACAGGAAGACCCCGCGGGCGCTGACGTTCTGGGTTTCGGTGTGGTACTCACTGCTGCCTTCGAGGCGAACAATGGCCGGCAAGCGCATGTCAAAGCGCCTCATGGTCCGCCGTTCCTGTGAGCTTGCTTGCATGGAGTCCGGGTGGTCCGATACACGGCAAAACGGGAACTTCCCCAATTATTCACAATCCGCAGCCCTCAATCTATAGAATTGCCGGCCGTTTGCAACTGCAAAATTGCACTTCGGAACTGAGTGGGCAAATCTGCCCGGCGCCCAACTTTAGAGCCACCACTCTGTTCAGAAACGGCATCTTGAATTTGCCCCTTCCGGCAAACCTTGGCTTGATTACAGGTCGACCTCCGGCTTCCAGGTCGAGCTCCCGGCAATCAGTAGAGTCCCGGCACATTTTGCTCGTGGGCGCGGCATCTTCCACAAGCTTGCCGTGCATCAGACCACTCTTAGGAGCAAGCTGACTTGCGTTTTCGCGTCCCCAGGCATGAGTGTGGCGAAATTTGAGCGGCGGTTGGGAAGGTCCACTTTGGCCTCAGAGTTCGGCTACATGTCTCCTGCGGGGCGGAGTCGGCTTGACTTGCCTATCCGTAAGATGTTTAAGTAGTTATTTAATTTTTTCCGCCAGTTCCAGTGACCAGCAAGCTGCGGGCGACGCTCGCCCGGGGACACACGCCGGCGCGAAGACTCTGCATACGAGTGCAACCGTCGTCTCACCAATGGTTTCGTCAAAACGAGATTGGCGAAAAGCCTCAGCGCAAGAACGCACCTGATTGCATCGGAGGAAAGCGTGAACGTAGATCGCCGTAGGTTGGGCACATCTGTGCCTGGATTTCGCATATTGGCCGCCGCGTTGGTTTTGCTCGGGGCCGGATGTGCTTTTCTCGGGTGGGGATCCCGGCCAAGCCATACTTCGCCGAGCGGCATGAACCCGACGCTGATGGGGTCTGACTTTACGGCTCAGGGACTGAATTCTGCCAACGCGGCCCAACGGGCGACGCTCGAGATGCAGGGTCGAGCCCATTCGATTCTGGCGGGACTGCCGCTCATCTTTGAGCCGAATCAGGGGCAGGGGAATCTGGATCCTGCCGACAGCCGTGCCCGGTTCATCACGCACGGTTCTGGATATAGCCTGGCGCTGGGCGATGATGGGGCGATTCTTACCCTGGCTGCTCGCGATCCTAGCGGCAAGAAAAGTTCTACTTCAGCAAGCCGCGTCGAGTCCTTCCAGATGAAGCTGGCGAAGGCGAATTCCAAAGCCGTCCCGACGGCGGAACAGCAACTACCCGGCAAGAGCAATTACTTCATCGGAAACGATTCTGCAAAGTGGCTCCGGGGCGTGCCGCAGTTTGCCCGGGTGCGCTACCAGGATGTTTATCCTGGCATCAACCTTGTTTTTTACGGGAATGACGGACACCTGGAGTACGACTTCCAAGTCGCGCCGGGAGCGGATCCGGCACAAGCGGAACTCGAGTTTAACGGTGCGAAACAGCTCGCTTTGCAAGACGGAGGACTTCTTGTTCGTGGTGAGAGAGGGAGTATCCGGCTCGACGCGCCCTCTGTTTACCAAACGATCGATGGGCGGAAGCGGGCGGTGCAAGGCGCTTTTCTTCTGCACGGGGGAAACCGCGCCGGATTCGAAATCGGAGCGTATGACCGGTCGCGCGAACTGATCATCGATCCGATTCTGAACTTTTCGACCTATTTCGGCGGCAGCGGCGACGAGCATTTCACGTCGGTCGCGGTTGATGGGAGCTTCAATATCTATCTTGCGGGATCCACAACTTCCATCAACTTGGTGGCCAGTGGGGGTGCAGTGCAGACCACGCTGGCGGGCGCGCAGAATGTATACATCGCGAAGATTCAGCCGCCGCTGGGCTCGCAACCCGCGCTCCTGCTGGGCCTGACCTATCTGGGCGGCAGCGGCACCGATTATCCGGTGGGCATTGCGGTCGATGGCGGGGACAATCCCTTTGTGGCTGGAACGACTACCTCGGGAAACTTCCCGGTTACGGATACGAATGCGTATCAAACAGCGCCGGAAAGCGCGGGTACGCATGTTTTCGTAACGAAGATGAAGTTCGACTTCACCCAATTGACTTATTCGTCGTATCTCTCGGGGAATGGGACGGACATCGCGAGCGGGATGACGATTGATAATGCCGATGATCTGTACGTTACCGGAACAACCACTTCGGTGGAGACGCTGAGTACGGATCAATTTCCGGCCAGCAACCTGCCGGAAGGGCTGCCATATCAAAGCACATCCCGCGCGCCGGGCCTGAAACAGTTTTTCGTGACGAAGGTGAACACGACTGCACCGCGGAACGCCAGCATTCCGTACTCGACCTACTTCGGCGGAGGTACCTACAACACGGCCACGCCGGAAGCGACGGGCGGTGGTATTGCGGTGGACACGAACCTGAACATCTATTTCACCGGAACCACAAACTTTACGTATTCGGGTTGCACCGGTTGCAGCGCCACCGATTTCCCGATCCTGAATGCGTACCAACCCTGTCTTGATCTCCCGACCAGTGTATCGATTGTGAATCCTCAGTCTTGCGCTAATTCGTCGAATCCGATGGCTTCGGATGCGTTCGTGGCCAAGTTGACTCCCACCGCCGCGCAAGGCCAGCAGTTGCAGTGGTCCACGTACCTTGGTGGCACGGGGGATGATTTGGGCGTGGGAGTAGCGCTCGATACGGGCGCGGCGAATGTGTACGTGGTGGGGACGACGTATTCGGCGGATTTCATCAACAGTTCGGCGGTGACGGCGTATGCACCGTATCAGAAGTGTCTGAATAATCTGACTGCGAGTTGCACGACGGCGAGCGGGGCGAGCGACGCATTTGTGGCGCGGTTGTCGAATCCGGCCAACACCACAGGTACGCCGAGTCTGGTCGCATTGAATTACTTCTCGTATCTGGGCGGTAAGAACAACGAGCAAGGGCTGGCGATCACGGTTGACTCGAACAGCGGAGCGATGATCACGGGGTCGACGCAGTCTCCGTTTGTGCCGCCGGCGGGAACAGATGGAAACTTCCCGGTATTTCCCTATCCAAGTTCGATTCAGAGCAATCTGAATGGTCCGCAGGACGCATTCATCGCGCGCCTGAATACTGGCGCCGTGATCGGACAGAACACGACAGCTTCGTGGGCGAGTTATTTCGGCGGAAGCGGGACCGATGCCGGAACCGGCATCGCTCTCGACGTAAATCAGAACAGCTATCTTGCCGGCGAAACGAATTCAACCGATCTGCAGGTGGCGAAGGCGTTGCAGACAACCAATGGTGGCGGCTACGACTCGTTTGTAACGCAGTTGGGAACTGCCCTCAGCCTTTCCATCCAAGGTGTGCTGAGCCTGGGTACAAACCAGCAATTCATCAGCGCGGGAAATCCGGCGACGTTTACCTATACGGTAATTAACAACGGGCCGGACTCGGGCACCGGCATTGTGATCACCGCGGACCTGAGTGCGGTAAGGACTGGAGTTCAGTTCGCGAACGTCGGTGCGACCGTCAGTTCGGGGACCTGCGGTTCGGGAACATCGTCGAACACAGGCATCAGTTGCGGGCCGATTTCTCTGCAATCCGGATCTACGGCAACGGTAACGATCACGGCCACTCCGACCGCGAACAGCAGCGGAAGTTCTCCGATTTTCTTTAATGGGGGCACGGTGCAGGCTATGGCACCGGGCAACATTGTGCTCGCGCAGACCTCGGTGCCCGCTGAGATGTCGGACTTCAGCATGAGCGTCAGCCCCAGCAACCAACCCGTCCCGGTTGCTGGGGCAACGGCGAAGTACACGGTACAACTGACTCCGCTTCCGATCTATACTTCGAGCATCAGCCTCTCGTGTTCCAGTCTGCCTCCGGCGACGTCGTGTAACTTCACCAGCCCATCCGTCACGCTGACCAGCACAAGCGGGGCTACTTCCGTACTGAATATCACGACCACAGCGCGTCCCGTAACTTCTCCGGTAGCGAGCATGTGGGTACGCCGCTTCTATGCCGTCTGGTTTGCATTCCCCGCGCTGGCTTTTGTGGGATTCGGTCGCGATCGGCGGCGGAGACGGATTCTGGGTATTCTACTGCTGTGTACGCTGTTCCTGACGCTGCTCCTGCTACCGTCGTGCAGCCACAGTACCACCCAAACTCCATCCAGCGGCACTCCGGCAGGAAATTACTCGATTACGGTGACAGGAGCCTCGGGGGGTGACTCGAAGACGCAGTCGATCGGATTAAGCGTTCCGTAGAGAATCTTGCAGATAAAGATGAAAGCCCGCAGCATGGCTGCGGGCTTTTTGTTCTCTGAGTGACTAAGCTCCGGCCGACAGCTTGTGATGGCCTCGGGCTTCGGCGATTCCATACTGGCGGATCTTGTACAAGAGTGCTTTGTAGCTGATCTGGAGAATGGCCGCGGCTTGCTTGCGGTTCCAATTCGTCTGCTCGAGCGCGCGGGTGATGGCAAGCGCCTCAGCTTCGTCCTTGGCCGAGCGAGCCAGAGACTTCAAGCCGCCGGGATCGGGCGTCTTCGTGGAATCGCCAGGCACGCCTCCGGTACCGTCATTGCGCGGCAGGAGTTCGGAAACCGCAAGGCTCTCGTCTCCGAGAATCAAGTAACGCTTCAGGAAATTGTTCAGCTCCCGCAGATTGCCTGGCCAGGAATGATTGTGGCAGGCCTCCATCAGGGCCGGGGAAAGCGGCAGGGGCGGACGCGCATAGCGTTCGGCCATGCGGGTCATGGAGTGCTTGAGCAGAATCGGAATTTCTTCGCGGCGATCGCGCAGCGGCGGAAGACTCAGAGTGAAGGCATTGAGGCGATAGTAAAGATCTTCGCGCAGTCGCTTGTTGGCGAGAGCTTCGGGGATGTTGATATTCGTAGCCGCCAGAATGCGCACGTCTACCTTGATCACGGAACGGCTGCCGAGGCGGGAGAACTGCTGGTCCTGCAAAACGTGCAGCAGTTTTGCCTGCAGGAGCGGCGGCATCTCGCCGATTTCGTCGAGCAGGATCGTTCCCCTGTTGCAGAGTTCAAACTTGCCGGGCTTAGCGTGCGTGGCGCCGGTGAAGGCGCCGGGTTCGTATCCGAACAATTCGCTTTCCAGCAGGTCGGCGGGAACGGCTGCGCAATTTACTTTCAAGAACGTCCGATGCGCTCGCGGCGAAAGCTTGTGAATCAGTCGCGCCAGGACTTCCTTGCCCGTGCCGCTTTCGCCGAGGAGCAGAACAGGAATATCGACGTTGGCGACCAGTGCGGCCTGCGAACGAATCTTCCGCATGGCGGGGCTGGCGGCGATGAAGAATACATCGTCTGCCAGCTCCTCGACTTCGCCGCCGAACGACTGCTTGCCCTGGCCGATGCTGAGATCGATGACGGCATCGAGTTCGGCTTTCTGAAAAGGCTTGGTGAGATAGTCCTGCGCGCCAAGCTTCATTGCCTGCACGACCTTGCGAGTGTCGTTCACGCACGACAGCATCACTACCTTGGTCCCTGGCTGCTTCTGGCGCAACTGCTCGAGGGTCTGCAGGCCATCGATTCCCGGCATCAGCACGTCCAGAAGAACAAGGTCTGGCTGGAGGCCTTTTTCGATCTTTTGCAGCGCCTCTTCCCCCGTGGTCGCGGTCTCGACTTTGTAGTCGTCGACCTCGAGCAGGGTCTTGATGTAGCGCAACATCCCGGGCTCGTCGTCCACCAGGAGGATCTTTGCGGTCGGCTTCATCGATGTTTTCCTTTGGCGGCGACAGCCGGTTTGTACGGAATCAGAAACGAGAACTTGCAACCGGCACCGGGATCGCTTTCCACCCATATTTTACCGCCCATGCCTTGCACCAGGCGGCGCGCGATCGCGAGGCCTAACCCCATGCCGTCCTGTTTCTCGTTCCCGGGAAGACGGAAGAAATCATCGAAGACTTCCAGATGAAACTCGGCGGGAATGCCGGGTCCAGTGTCGGAGACGCTGACCTTCACCGAGTTGGGATGGGTGACACTCTGCCGACGGCGCTCCGACGCGGATGGCAGCGAAGCGGCACGGCGCTCCCACATGTAGGGCTCGGCGTGAAGCCACACTGTTCCAGCCTGCGGCGTGAACTTGAAAGAATTCTCCAAGAGGTTGGATATGATGCGCTCCAATTTGGGCGCGTCAAAGGGAAAGACGGGCAATTTATCGTTCGCCAGGAAATACAGCGCAATCCCTTTTTGCTGAAAACGATTCGACCACAAGCGGCAGACTCCGGAGAGGCAGTCGTTAATGTTGCCCATCTCGAACTGCATGCGCAGGCCGCCGGTTTCCAGCGCGCTGTACGTCAAGAAATCCTGAATGAACTGTTGCAGACGCTTGCCGCTGTCGCGCATATCCTGCAGGACTTCGCGCTGCCGTTCGCTGAGCGGACCCAGTTTCTCGCTGTGCAGGAGTTCGACATAGCCGTTCAAGATGGACAGTGGCGTTTTGAGATCGTGAGCGGCTGAGGCGAGCGCGTTCGTCGTGCGCTGATGCCGCTCGCGCAGCTCTTTGTACTCTGCCAGCAGATTCTCCGGACTGGGAACGTCTCCATCGGAGCGGACCCCGGCTCCCGTTTCGGTAGCCATCGCCGGATCGGAAACACACGTGTTCTTATGAGCTGAGGCCATGAAGAAGTACCACAGGTTGACACGGGGAGAGGAAAACCGCACTCGCTTGTCAACAATGAGCGTCGGTGATTGAAGCGTAAGATATGGGGAAAGTAAAGTCAACGAAAAATGCAACCGAATTACCCAAGTGTAGCAAAAGGTTGCACTTCGCAGCGATTGGGAGCATCGCAATCCAAAATCAGCGTGGCGAATGAAGGGCGAAAATAACAGGGCAAAATGGCCGCTGCTTTATGGATTTGGCGGTGTTTGACCGGTATTCGTCGCTGTTTGGTGCCGGCTTAGTCGTTGGTTGTAGTCCAATTTGGCCCCTGAGGTGCAGTTTACGGGGTGGAGAGCCTTATGGAGAGGTCTGCCACGAACGGGGGGAGGTCTGCGAGCGAGCGTCGGAAATGGGCTCGACTGCCGCTGGCGATCCCTGTTTTCGTCCGTAGCCGCGACGAGAAGGGGAAGGAATTCCTCGAATTTGCAACGTCGCTGAACGTGAGCGCAGGCGGAATGCTGGTGGCAATTCGGCGCGTATTGCCAGCAATCGCGCAGATCCGGCTGGAAATTCCGAGTGCGCCGGTGGCGGCATTGGCCCTTCTCCCGAGAGCCTCGCGAACGCTAAGTGCCCGGACACTCCGTACCACTCCTGCGGAAGGCTATTACCTGCTCGGCTTGAAATTCTCGCGCCCCTTGCCTTTATCCGATAAGCCCCGGTCCGGCCGTAGGAAATTAGTTTCAAACCTGTGAAAAACTTTGCGCACGGGTGACCGAAAGATGTTACTTTGGCCACCAGGCGTCAGTTACCGGAGTGCCCTACTGCGGACGACCGATAAGTTGATACTCTTCAAACAGATACTGTGAATTGTGATGTCCTCCCCGGAGCTGGACGGCTTTGGCTCTCTGGATGCAGGATTAAGGTATCTCCCCCCAGTTGGTAGAAACCAGCCCATGACCACTAGCGTGAATACACTCGTCCAGCCTTTAGGGGAGATGCCGCCCGACGCCATTGTCTTCGGACGCTCCGAAGCCATGCAGGCGGTGCGCGACCGCCTGACCAAGTTAGCCAGTGCCAATGTTCCCGTACTTATTCAAGGAGAGAGCGGAACCGGGAAAGACATTATTGCCCGAATGATCCATGCAGCCTCGCCTTGGCGAAGCGGGCCTTGGGTCAAAGTGAACTGCCCGGCGATTCCCGGGACGCTGCTTGAGAGCGAGCTATTCGGATATGAAAAGGGAGCCTTCACTGGCGCTTACGGCGTGAAGCCTGGGCGGGTAGAGATGGCTCATCGAGGCACTCTGTTCCTTGATGAGATTTCCGAGTTGGATATGTCGCTGCAGTCGAAACTCCTGCAACTTCTGCAGGACGGCCAGTTTTGCCGCATTGGAGCGCAGGAAGACAAAAAGGTAGAAGTGCGGGTCGTATGCGCGACCAACCGGAAACTAGAACAGGAAATTGAAAACGGCACCTTCCGTTCCGATCTCTTTTATCGCATCAATGTGGTGAACCTGCACCTGCCTCCATTGCGTGAGCGGGCGGGGGACATTCCGCAACTGATTGACTACTTTTTGGAACACCACAACCGAAAATACAACTGCCGCGCGAAAGCGCTGTCGGCGGAACTGCTGACGACATTGCGCAAATATCACTGGCCGGGGAACATCCGGGAACTCGAAAACCTGGTCAAGCGGTACGTGATTCTGGGCAATGAGGAAGTCATTTCCACCGATCTAGCGCCGAAGAGCACGGATTTCTTCAATACCGATATTCCTGTCGATGGTCAGATCTCTCTCAAGAAACTCACCCGGCAGGCGGTGCGTGAACTGGAACGCAAGGTAATCTTGAAGGTGCTGCAGAATCATCACTGGAACCGCAAGCAAGCGGCACGTGCGCTGAGTATCAGCTACCGGGCGTTGCTCTACAAGATTCGCGATGCCGGTCTGCCATCGAACCGAACCCCTAAGACGCCACCGCCGGAAGTCGCTGCGGACTAGCCCTTCTTCGCCAATTCGCGACTGCGTTCTTGCTGGATTCATCTCCGGGTCGATGCATTTTGGAAGTGCACCCACTTGTTTACTATTCCGCTTCTCCTTCGCATCCTTGCGCAGCCCGAATCCCTTGCTGGGAGCCGAGTTTGCGCCAGAGCAAGTTTGATTTGGAAGCCAGCGCTACGCAAAAGTCCCTGACATTATTGCGCAGACATTTTCACTTTCAGCTGTGGGCCGGTTGTAATAACGCCCTTAACCTCAATCATTCAGCGACTTACGAATACCGCTGTTTGGAATCTGAGGTGCACCATCCGGCTTGCGCGTGTTTCTCCCTCCAGGCGCAAATGGGTTCGATTCGGACCCACATGAGGTAACTCCTAGGAGAAGTGAAAAAATGAAGAAACTGATTCTGCTTGCTGTCTTGGCACTGGCCCTGCCTACGGCAGTATTTGCCAGCAGCAACATCGACTACACGAACAGTGGCGGCACTCTTTCGGGTTCGAACAGCGGACTTTCGCTGAGCGGCTCGACTCTGGTCGCCGTAAACTCGGCAAATGGGCTCGTTGCCGGCGCGAACCTGGGCTCGGTGAGCTTCCAAACCGGCGCCCTGGCGAGCGGATCGCTGCAGACGGGAGGCACTTTTGCAGCGGGCGGTTCGTTCAGCATCACCGACACCAACAATGGAACCTCGTTCTCCGGAACCTTCTCTGGTCCTGTGACCTGGAGCTTGGTTACGCTGGCGAACGGAACTCACAACTACACGTTGACAGGATCGCTTTCCGGTTCGACTGCAAGCGGCTTCTCCACCGTCGGTGCGACGGTG
>Ga0209698_10004784_pt1 | contig 14763 bp, 14 predicted proteins | sample LitLauG_LLR_2012_FD_187203 | JGI IMG/M metagenome (GOLD analysis project Ga0209698, IMG submission 187203) | Freshwater sediment microbial communities from Pennsylvania, USA - Little Laurel Run_MetaG_LLR_2012 (SPAdes) (version 2) | ecosystem: Environmental > Aquatic > Freshwater > Creek >...
CTCCAGGAGATTTACGAGCGCTGGATCGCCAAGTTCGAAGCGCCGCGCCTAAAGGCGCTCTCTGATTTGAAGCAGCGTTTGGAGAAAGCCAATGGCTAGATCGACATATGTCTATGTGTCCTACATCCGTACGACCCCTGAGAAGCTCTGGTCGGCACTGACCAATGAGGAGATGATCCGGCAATACTGGTTCGGGATGACCTGCGAATGCCAGTTTGAAACGGGATCGTCCTGGAAGCTTGTGTCCGGCGACGGTGAGCTTTTCGATTCCGGCGAGATCGTCGAGGCCAAGCCGACTCGGCGACTGGTCATTCGCTGGCAGCATCAGAAAATGCCCGCGCTCAAGGCAGAAGGTACGTCGACCTGCACGATGGACTTGGAACCCGAAGGAACAGCCGTCAAGCTCACTATCACTCAGACCATCGAGCAGGATCCCTCAAAATTCATTGAGGCGGTATCGGGCGGCTGGCCGAAGGTCATCTCCAACCTCAAATCCCTGTTGGAGACCGGCTCCATCGCTCTGCAAGAGAACCGATACGGCGCCACTTCCGGCAACGAGTAACCCTGGCAAATACCACTTTTGAAGCAGTTGGCCAGAGCTTGCGCAATCGCGTCGACGTTCGGTCGCTATCGGGCCAACTTCGAGCATCGGCCGTCGTCGCGACGATCTACCTTGACGACCCAGAACGTCAACTTCACAGTCGCCCAAGACCGGTGTTGTTTGAAAGCAGACCACTAAAGGTTTTCCGGTGTGTAGATCTCAAAGGGCAGGCTTATGGACTGGGGAGGAAAGGACGGTCCGCCGTCAATTGTCCGGACCATGGCGGCCAAGGCCTCCTTCGCGAGCAAGTCGAGCGGATGCGAAATCACGAAGTTAAGCGTACCATCGAGGAGAGCTGCCCGGGTTGCTTCGGTCAGTTCGTATCCGACCGCCACGATGTCTTGTGCCCGCCCGCTTTCGCGCAAGGCTGCCAAGGCTCCGGGTGCGCCGCCGCCCGAAATGAAAAGACCTTTGAGGTCCGGGTGCTTTGCTAGCAGCAACTCGGTGACATCGCGTGCGATCGTCGCGCTCTCGAATGTCGATTGCGGTTCGAGGAGTTCGAACCCGTTGGGGTTCTCGCGAAAATAGGAGCGGAAGCCGCTCTCGTTGGTTTCCTGGCAGCGAAAGCGATGATTGCCAACTAGGATGCCGATCTTGCCCGGCTGCTTGCAGATGGAGTGGAAGGCCCAGCCCGCTGTTCGCCCGACTTTCCAGGCGTCGAGCCCCACATAGCCGACGACGCAACGGGCCGTCAGCTGGGAGATGAGCGCGAAGACCTTGATCCCTCTTTCGTTCAATCTTTCGATGGTCGCGGCGACGAGCGGATGCTCGATCGATACGACGCCAACGACATCTGAGTCCATCGCCAAGGACTCCAGACTGTCTGAGACGTTTTGAGCTGAGAGTTCCTCCAAGTGCTCAATTCGTATCGCAACCTCGCGCTGAGGCACGGCTCGAGCAGCGGCCTCCATGGCCTCACCAAGCATATGATAGAGCATGCGACGGCGTTGCAGCAATAGCACGCCCACCCTCACTTTCGGCCTTGCGGATTGCAGGCCCTCACGGATTGAGCTCAATCCATAAAATCCAACAGATTCAGCGGCTTGAATCACGGCGCGCAACGTCTCATGCCGCACTTTTGCGGGCTCGTGCAAAGCCCGATTGACGGTCGAAATGGAGAGACCTGACGCAGCTGCTACGTCCCGAATGGTTGCTCTGGGCATGCTCTTGTCTATTTCAATTTGACTCATCAGCAAAGGACTGAATGGCAGATATGAAATGATATGAAATCACCCAACCGCAGTCAAAACAATTGCATCGAGCCTAATTTGTCGCCACACGACGGCCAATGGCGCGACACAGCGCGAGCGTACTGGGCAGGGAACGACATGGACGATCTCAAGTATGGCACCCGCGACAAGCGCGGCAACTGGAGCCCGAGCGAACCGCTGGAGGTCGCGCCGTTCTGGACCGGCAAATTCGGCGAGATCGGCAGGTGGCTGGTCGGCTACGTTTGGCCGTTCAACACGATTTTCATGATTGTAACGCTGGCCTATTGGTATTTCGTCCTGCCCGCCTGGGACACGATGAGAACCGTGTCGTGGGGCTGGGGCCTCTGGCTGTATGCGGTCAACGCGGCCGGCATCTTCGCGTCATACGGCGCCGTGGAGCTCTTCTACTACGTCAAGCGCAAGCAGGGCACGCGGTTCAAGTACAACCACAAATTCCCCGCCGAGCAGCCCTCTGAGGTGTTCTGGTTCAAGAGCCAGAACATCGACAATTTCCTGCGCAGCTTTCTGATCACGATCCCGATCTGGACACTGATCGAGGTCGCCACCTTCTGGTGTTTTGCCAACGGCTACTCGAACTGGATCCACGACACGAACTACTGGCCTTGGTTCCTCGTCCTGATCTTCCTCGCACCCGCGATCCACGAGGTCCACTTCTTCTTCGGCCACAGGCTGCTCCATCAGGGCGTGCTCTACAAATGGGTCCACAAGATCCATCACAACTCCATCAACCCGAGCCCGTGGTCCTCGATGTCGATGCACCCGGTTGAGGGGACCTTCTTCCTGTCGGAGATGATGTGGCACCTGCTCATCCCGTCGCACCCGTTCGTCGCCCTGTTCCAGCTGACCAGCACCGCCTATGGCGCGATCGTCGGGCACATCGGCTTCGACAAGCTCGAACTGACGGATGACGGAGCGATGGATAGCCATGCGTACACACACTACCTGCACCACAAATATTTCGAGGTGAACTACGGCGGTGACGGGTTGGTGCCGCTCGATAAATGGTTCGGCACTTGGCACGACGGCACCAAGGAAGCCGATGAGCGGATGAAGGAGCGATTCCGCAGGAAAAAGGAACGGCTCAAGGCCGTCCGGCCTCAGGAGGAAACGTCGGCGCCGTCAGCGCACTGACCGAACGGGATCGTTAGCGATCCGAATGCAGTGCCGCCCGCGGCACTCGAGAAATCGCCGGCTAAGTGGGATGCCGACGGGGCTGGGCGACTGGCCGGTAAGCACTCCGTTGACCACATAATAACGTCGAAACGGCCGTCCTATCACGGCACACCTTGGAGGAATAACTTGATGAGCATTCTGAAGAAACTGGTTTTGTCCGCTGCGGCCGTCGCGCTTTCCGCGACCGCCTCATCCGCCGCGAACATCTACGTTATCGGCGGCAAGCCGGACGATCCGTTCTGGTCGATCGTGAAGCGCGGCGCCGAGGATGCCGGCAAGGTCGTCTCGGCGGAGGGCGGCAAGGTCGTCTGGCTCGGCCCGCAGAACTACGACAATCTCGGGGTGGACGCAGCCGAACTCATCCGCCAGGCGATCGATCAAAAGGCCGACGCAATCGTAGCCCCCGATTGGGTTCCCGACGCCATGGACCCCGCGTTCAAGGCCGTCAAGGCGGCCGGCATCCCGTTTATCGTCTACAACGCCGGTGGTATCGAGGCTGCGGACCGTCTCGGAGCGATGAACTATGTTGGCGCCGTGGACTACAAGGCCGGAGTCGCCGGCGGTGACTACCTCGGCAAGGCCGGCGGCAAGAGCGGCGTCTGCATCAACTCGCTGCCTGGCGCGGCCAACATCGAGGCCTATTGCAAGGGCTTCGGCGACGGCATCACCAAGGCAGGCGGCAAGTCCGATGTTTTGCCGCTACCGGCAACCGCGGAAGGCAACGTGACTGCGGTGACCCAGGCCTTCAAGGCCTACCTGCTGCAGCACCCTGACGTGGACTCGGTCTTCACCACCGCCAACCTTGACGCCGTCGGCGCTGTTCAGGCCATTGCCCAGGCCGGCAGGACTGGCAAGGTGAAGGTTTGCGGCGCCAACTTCGATCAGGCCATCCTTGCCCAGATCGACGCCGGCACGCAAGCCTGCGCCGTCGACCAGCAGGGTTACCAGCAGGGCTATTATGCGGTGTCGATCCTGAACGGTTACGTCAACTACGGCTTGAACATTCCGACCCGCGAAATCCTGACTGGTCCCGGTGTTGTTGACAAGGCCAACATCAAGGCGACAATGGCCGGTACAAAGCAGGGTACCCGCTAATTGGCTGCACGGTTAATGGGCCGCCCGGCGCCAGTTGGGCGGCCCCATCTAGCCAAGATGTAAGATCTTCAGATCGACGGCGAAAGAATGGCAACGGGCGCGACCAGTGGAAGCGGAGGTCTAGGCCGAGTTTTGCGGCGGCCGGAGACAGGGTCCTTCCTTGGGCTGATCGTCGTCTATGTCGTATTTGCCTTGCTCGGCGGGCGGAATTTCCTGACGGCGCCGGGCTGGTCGAGCTGGCTCAACATGGCCGCGGAAGTCGGGATCATCGCGCTGCCCGTAGGCTTGCTGATGATCGCGGGAGAACTCGACATCTCCGTCGGCGCGGTCCTGCCGGCCTCGAGCCTGACGGTGGCGATAATTTCGAGCCACTACGGTTTGCCAATTTACCTCGGCATCGCGGGCGGGCTTGGCGTCGGGTTGGCCGTGGGCTTCCTCAACGGCCTGCTTGTCACCCGGACCGGGATACCCTCGCTGATCATCACCATCGGCACGATGTTCGCGGTGTCGGGGCTGACGCTGGGTTTCACCATTCTGATCGCCGGCTCCACCGGCGTCTTCATTGTGCCCGACCCACTGACGAAATCGATTTTTGGCGAGGCCCTGGGCGGCATGTTCCAGGTCGGCATCTTTTGGTGGGCGGGGTTTGTCGTCGTCATCTACTGCCTGCTGCACGTCAGCCCCTGGGGCAACTGGATCTTCGCGCTTGGCGGCGACCGCCAGAGCGCACGCAACGCAGGCATTCCCACACAGAGACTGACCATCCAGTTGTTCATGCTGTCGGGCTTTGCTGCGGCCTTTGTCGGCGTGACCCAGGTCATAACCTTCGGCAGCGCGCAAGTCGCGGCGGGCAGTTCCTTCATCTTCAACTCGATCATGTGCGTCGTCATCGGAGGCGTCCTGCTGACCGGCGGCGCGGGTTCGGTCATCGGCATCGTCATCGGGACCATGACGTTCGCCATCGTGAACCAGGGCATCTTTTTTTCGGGCCTCGATCCCAACTTCGGCTCGATTATCATCGGTGCGCTTCTGCTGGCCGCCGTGCTGTCCAACGACACCTTCCGCGCCATGGCGCTGAGCTACGTGGCCAAGAAGAAGTGAGGGGCGGGAGAGAATGGACTTGATCGGCACCTTCCTGCGGCGACCGGCCGCCGCCTCGATCCTGAGCCTCATCGGCGTTCTGGCCTTCTACGCCATCTTCGGGGGCGTCGATCTCGGCAGGTTCGCGGCCGCGGCGAGCTGGGTCAATCTCGCGGCAAACCTCGGGATCGTGGCGCTGCCCGTTGGCCTTCTGATGATCGCCGGGGAGATCGACATCTCGATCGGCGCGATGATCCCGGCCGGCTCCATGACCACGGCCATTCTATCTGGCTATTTCGGTCTGCCCATCCTGGTCGGAATGCTGGGGGCACTTGCCGTCGGTGTTCTGGTCGGGCTCGTGAACGGCCTCCTGACGGTCCGCACGACAGTGCCCTCGCTGATCGTCACTTTGGGCACGCTGGTGGCCATGCAGGGCATCGTCTTGAGCTCGTCGGTCCTGTTGACCGGCGGCGTCAGCGTCTCCCTAGCGGCGCCGGATTGGGCCAAGTTCGCATTCGGCCATTTGATTGCTGGCAGCCACCAGGTCATCATTGTCTGGTGGGTGCTTTTGACGATGATCTTCGCCTTCGTCGTGCATAAGACCCGCTATGGAAACTGGATCTTCGCCATGGGTGGCGACAAGGACAGCGCCCGCAATGCAGGCATCCCGACGAAGCGGCTGACGATCGGCCTGTTCATTCTCTCGGCCGTTTGCGCATCCTTCGTCGGGATGTGCCAAGCGATCCTGTTCAATTCCGCCCAGGTCTCCGGCGGCATGGGCTTTATCTTCAATGCCATCGTCAGCATTGTCGTCGGCGGCGTGCTGCTGACGGGCGGCTTTGGATCGATCCTGGGCATATTCTTTGGAACCGTGACCTTCGCGGTGGTCAGCCAGGGCATCTACTTCACCAACATCGACCGCAACTGGTCGAACCTGATCATCGGGGCGGTGCTACTGCTGGCAGTGCTGATGAACAACACGTTCCGCAAACTGGCGGTCAACTACACCGGCGCCAAGAACCGCAATTGAGGCTACCCATGTCCGAGAAAGTGCCAGTGCTCGAGCTTCAGCGCGTCGACAAGTCGTTCGGGCCGATCGACGTGCTGCACGAAGTCTCGCTGAAGGTGAACGCGGGCGAAGTGCTCTGCCTCCTCGGCGATAACGGCGCGGGCAAGTCGACGCTGATCAAGACGCTCGCCGGCGTCCACAAACCCACCCGCGGCAAAATCCTGATGGATGGCCAGGAGGTCACATTCGATGGTCCGCGGGATGCCGCGGGCCGGGGCATCGCGACCGTGCACCAGTTCGGCGGCACGTTTCCGTTGATGAGCATCGGGCGGAGCTTTTTCGTCGGCGTCGAACCGAGCAAGGGCTGGGGACCGTTCAAGGTCTTCGACCGCAAAACGGCCAACGACACAGCCGTGAAGGCGGTACAGGATTTCGGCATCACCCGGATCGAGGACGGCGAGCGCCTGGTCGGCAGTCTGTCAGGTGGCGAACGGCAATCGCTCGCCATCGCGCGCGCGGTGCACTTCGGAGCGCGGGTGCTGATCCTCGATGAGCCGACGGCCGCGCTCGGGGTGAAGCAGGCATCGCACGTTTTGCGGATCGTCAACGAAACCAAGCGGCGCGGGCTGGCGGTGATCTTCATCACCCACCAGGTGATGCACGCGATGGCGGTGGGCGATCATTTCGCGGTGCTCATCCGTGGTGCCATCGCCGCCGATTTCCGCAAGGGCGAAAAAACCCGCGAGGAAATCACTGACTTGATGGCCGGCGGCGAAACCATGAAAGACCTCGAAGCCAACATCGAAGGTTACATGGAAACCCACGAAGGACACCCGCCGCCCGCCAAGGCCTGAGTAATAGAGGTACGAAACCAAAGCAGGACCAAGATGACCACGCGCATCGCCGTCATCGGCACCGGCATTATGGGTGCCGATCATGCCAGGATTGTCGCCGAGGACCTTCCCGGTGCCAGGCTCCAACTTGTCTGCGATCTGGACGGCGCCCGCGCCCGGCGTATTGCGGACGCCCACGGTGCCACCGACGTGAGCACCGATCCCGAGGCCGCCGTCGCGCGGGCCGATGTGGACGCGGTGATCGTGGCGAGCCCGGATTTCACCCATGCGCCGCTGTCGATGGCCTGCATTAAGGCGGGCAAGAAGGTGCTTTGCGAGAAGCCGCTATCCCAATCCTCGAACGAGTGCCTCCAAGTAATGAAGGCCGAGCAAGCCGCCGGCAAAAAAGTCGTCCAACTGGGTTTCATGCGCCGGTATGACCAGTCCTATGTCGAGATGAAGCAGGCGCTGGCGGAGGGCAAACTAGGCCGCGCGCTGATGATGCATAATTTCCATCGCAACCTCGAAACCCCGGCCGCCGAATTCACCGGCGCCATGGCGATCACCAACTCGGCCCCGCATGAATTCGACGTGGTGCGCCATGTTCTGAATACCGAGTACGCCGCGATTTCGGCCTTTCAGCCAAAGCGATCCGACTCGCGGGTTGCCCCGGTCTTCATGGTGCTCGAAACCGTCGACCGGCAGCTCGTGAACATCGAGATCAACAACAATGCTGCTTACGGCTATGACGTCCGGGCAGAACTCGTAGGCGAAAAAGCCAGCATCGCCACGAACCCTATCGCCTATACCCGGCTGGATAGTTCCTTACGCAATAGCACGGCCTATGACACCGATTGGCGGGGTCGCTATGCCGAGGCCTATCGCCGCCAGAACCGCGCCTTCCTGAGCTTCGTGGAGACCGGTGAGTTTCCCGAAGTCGCATCCAGCAGTTGGGACGGCTATTGTGCGGCCGTCGTCGCCGAAGCCGGAGTGAAGGCGCTGAACGAGGGCCGCAAGATGCGCGTCGAAATGATCGCAAGACCGGAGTTCTACGCATGAAACTGGGATTCGTATCCGACAGTCTGGGCGGCCTGTCGTTGGAAAAGATGCTTGGGCACGCCCAGCGCTTGGGGGTCAGTGGGGTCGAGGTGAACACGTGCGGCTGGTCAACGGCACCGCATTTCGATCTCGGGGGCATGCTGGGCAATGCGGCGGCGCAGAAGACCTTCCTCAAGGCGTTCAAGGATCGCGGGCTAGAGATCATCAGCCTCAATGCGAATGGAAACCCCTTGCATCCGACCGACCGGGCGCAGGGCGAGGGGCTGAAGAACACGATCCGCGTCGCGGGCGAAATGGGCATCAAGACTGTCTGCACCATGTCGGGCCTGCCCGCGGGCAGCGCCACCGACACGATGCCCAACTGGGTGGTCTCGTCCTGGCCACCGGAAACGCAGGCGATACTGCGCTATCAGTGGGACGAAAAGCTCTTGCCATTTTGGACCGAGATCGGGGCATTGGCCAAGCAGAGCGGCGTCGAGCGGATCGCGCTTGAACTGCACGGCAACCAGTGTGTCTATAACGTTCCCTCGCTGTTGAAACTGCGCAAAGCGGTCGGTCCCGTGGTTGGCGCGAACCTCGACCCTTCGCATCTGTTCTGGATGGGGGCCGATCCGCTAGTCGCTGCCGAGGCCTTGGGCAAGGCGGTCTATCATGTGCACGCCAAGGACACGATGCTGAACGCACCGGTCCAGGCGACCACTAGTCTCTTGGAAAATGGCTCGCTCATGGACATTCCGGCGCGCAGCTGGTCCTATATCACTCTGGGGTTTGGCCACGGCGAAGAGTGGTGGCGGCAGTTCTGCTACCGGCTGAAGATGGCGGGTTACGACGGCTGGCTTTCCATCGAGCACGAGGACGTGTTGCTCAACTCCGTCGAAGGGCTGGAGAAATCCGTGGCTCTTTTGAAGGGTCTCATGCCCGTCGCCCCATCCGACTTCAAACTGCAAGACATTTGAGGGGTTGATCATGGCCCAATGGATCGAAGCCTGCTCCACCGACAAGATCGATGCCGAAAACGCGATTCGATTCGATCACGGTGGCCGGACGTTCGCGATTTTTCGCAACCATCAGAATGAATATTTTTGTACCGATGGCCTCTGCACGCACGAGGAAGTCCACCTCGCCGACGGTCTCGTCGTCGAGAACACGATTGAATGCCCGAAGCATTCCTCGATCTTCGATTTCAAGACCGGCGAGGTCGAAACGCCGCCGGCCTGCGACGACCTGCGCACGTATCCCACGAAGGTCGAAAACGGCCGCGTATTGGTCGAGATTTGACCGCGCAGCAGCGTCCGCAGGGCAGCACCCTTGGAAGTGCCAGCCCGGGTGTTCATCTGATTCAGGTCAACGACAAACGCCACCATAGGCAATCCATTTGCCCTGTGAGACCAGGCGCCGCCGCCGTGGAGGGATAAGCGTCAAATTGCTGGCTCAGGCACCGCCGAGGTCCCAACACCGATAAACTTGCTTGGGCAGCCATCGGCAAAGCCCTTCGCCGATTTAACAGCTAGAACAGCATCCACACGGAAGCACCGGACGGCAATTTGCGGACACCCGTGAGACCGCCAGCCTGATCGGAGGTTCGACAAGGACTGCGGGGACTTCGCCAACGTGGCGTCGCAAACAGGATAGCAAGGACTTGATTTTCGCCATGACGATAACTAATCCGCATCCAGAAGGCCACCGCGTTGACCGCATCGGCTGGCTAAGGGCCGCCGTGCTCGGGGCCAATGACGGTATCATTTCCACGGCGAGCCTCATCGTCGGGGTTGCGGCGGCAGCGACCAGGCCAGCCGAAATCCTGGTTGCAGGGGTCGCTGGCCTCGTTGCCGGCGCCATGGCGATGGCGGCGGGCGAATACGTCTCGGTGAGTTCGCAGGCTGATACCGAGAAGGCAGATCTCGACCGAGAGCGCAAGGAACTTAGCCAAAACGCCGCCTTCGAGCATGAGGAACTCGCGCAAGTCTATGTCAGACGAGGCGTTGAACCTGATCTGGCTCGTAAAGTCGTCGACCAATTGATGGCGAGGGATGCCTTGGGTGCTCACGCACGCGACGAGCTCGGGATTTCCGATTTCAGCACCGCTCGCCCGGTTCAGGCGGCCATCACGTCGGCCGTGACATTTTCTGTTGGGGCGGCAATGCCACTGCTGATGGCCGTGATTTCGCCAGCTGACAAGCTTGTTTGGGTCGTGACGGCCGCATCGCTCGCCTTTCTGGCGCTCCTTGGGGCCGTCGGCGCCAGGGCCGGAGGCGCAAATACCGTCAACGGAATGATTCGAGTGTGCTTTTGGGGAGCGTTGGCGATGGGGGCTACCGCGGGAATTGGAATGCTGTTCGGCACGGTGGTCAAGTGACGGAACTAGGATCAGGCTATTCGTTGGGAGAATTTTGAAAGGCTGCTGGAGTGCTGGGGCTGGTGAGCGATCGTGTTCTGCGCCGTCTGCTGCTCGCGGTTGCGTTGGCTGGCTTGATCCTTGGGGGTATCGCCTGGATCGCCGGACATGCCGGGCTTGCCGCATGGCTATGGGGTGCGGGCACGGTCCCCGTCGTTGCCGGTCTTGCCGTCTCCATGGTTCGCGAGTTCATGGCTGGCAGGCTTGGCGTCGACGCTGTCGCCTTTGCATCCATGTCGGCGGCGCTCGCTCTCGGACAACCTCTGGCTGGCGCTGTTGTCGCCATCATGTATGCCGGCGGCAATTTGCTGGAGGACTTCGCAGTTGCCCGCGCCGAGAGCGACTTGAGGTCGTTGATCGACCGCGCGCCGCGGATCGCTCACCGACGGGTCGGCAATTCCTTCAGCGATGTCCCGATCGAGCAGGTCGCGGTTGGGGACTTGGTGCTGGTCCAAGCCGGTGAGGTTGTGCCGGTCGATGGTGTCATTCTCGCTCAATCCGCGACCCTGGACGAAGCAGCACTCACTGGCGAACCGATGCCCACGACCCGTCTCATGGGGGCCCCGGCCCGCAGTGGCACAATCAATGCCGGCGAAACCTTCGAACTTCGCGCAACCTCGAGCGCCAATGAGAGCACATATGCAGGTATCGTGCGCATGGTCACCGCTGCTCAGACGGCGAAGGCGCCGTTCATTCGCATCGCCGATCGCTACGCGCTCATCCTGCTGCCGGTGACGCTCTTGATTGCCGGGGGAGCCTGGCTCGTCTCTGGCGATCCTATACGTGGTCTTGCCGTTCTCGTGGCTTCTACGCCCTGCCCGCTTATCCTGGCGGCGCCGGTCGCGTTCATCGCCGGCGTATCGCGGGCGGCACGTCTTGGCATTCTCATCAAGGGCGGAGGGCCGCTCGAGGCGCTCGCCAGAACTCACACCGTCATGTTCGACAAGACCGGCACCCTCACCGTCGGCGGAGCCCGTCTCGTTGCCATCGAAACCGCGCCGGGACAAGACGGCAACGAGCTGCTCGGGCTTGCCGCATCGCTTGAGCAAGCCTCGCACCATGTCGTCGCCGCGGCGATTTTATCCGCGGCCGAGGCTCGGGGACTTGAGGTCGTGCCACCGCGCGACGTTCACGAGGCCATGGGCGCGGGGCTGGAGGGCTGGATTGGCGAAAAGCGGCTCAAGGCAGGCTCGCACCAATTCGTTTGCGGGCAGGACAAATCGGAACCTTGGGTTTCGCGCGCTTTGCGCCGCGCCGCATGGCGATCCGCGTTGAGCGTCTTTGTTTCGATCGACGGGCGAACCGCCGGCGCGATTCTTTTGGCGGACGAACTTCGACCTGAAACGCCGCGCTCCGTTCAAGGGCTGCGCAACGCCGGCGTAAAACGCATCGTCATGGTGACGGGCGACCGAGCGGAATCGGCCGAGACGATCGGCGCTGCGCTCGATCTCGATGCGGTGCTTGCTGACCGTGAGCCGGCAGATAAAGTCGAGGCGGTCGTATTCGAACAGAAACTGCACCCGACGCTCATGGTTGGCGACGGGATCAACGACGCGCCTGCCCTGGCGGCGGCCGACGTTGGCATCGCCATGGGCGCGAGGGGAGCAAGCGCATCGTCCGAAGCTGCCGACGTGATCATCCTGGTCGATCGCTTGGACCGCGTATCCGATGCCGTCGCCATCGCGCGGCGAGCTCGAGCTATCGCGGTCGAAAGCATCGTTGCCGGACTGACCCTGTCGGGGTTGGCGATGCTGGCCGCCGCCTTGGGCTGGCTGTCGCCGATCGAGGGGGCACTTGTCCAAGAAGCGATAGATGTCGCGGTGATCCTCAACGCCCTGCGGGCACTCACGCCGCCGTGGCATTTGAATCGTGAACATCTATCCCAACCAGCAGCGCGGGCCTTGCAAATCGACCACGAGAACCTGCGCGGAACCCTTGAGAGACTGCGGGAGATCGCGGATGCCTTGGACGACGCCTCGCCGGACGGTGCGGTTGGGCTGATCACAGAAGCCAATGGCTTGGTCTCCGCGCGGATTGTCGAGCACGAACGCGATGACGAAAGCCATGTTTACCCGCGCGTCGCGAGGTTCCTTCGTGACAGCCACGGGCTCTCTGCGATGAGCCGGGCCCACCGGGAGATTATCCATCTGGCGCGACTTCTGGCTCGAATGTCGTCAGGCTTGAAGCCGGCCGACGCGGACCGGCTTCTAATTCGCGACGCCCAGCGAGTCATCGAGGCGGTCGACGCACTAGTGCGTATGCACAACGCTCAGGAGGAGGACATATATGAGCACGCTACAACCGCTTAGGGTTGGCGACAGGCGCGTTTGCCGGTAAGGGCGATTGATGTTATACAACGTCAACGGCATGATAACGCAACCGCGGTGTTACAGCTGGGACATTATCGAACGAGTCGCTGACTTATCAATTTGACAGCACGTACCTCAGCGATCAGCTCGCTCAATTGGGTCGTGAGGGCGTTCCGCGGCGTCAGCGATATTTCAGCCAGCTCCGCATCGACCGCCGCTTCCCATTGGTCGGGGGGTAACGTTCGCAAGATTACTCCGATGCGCTTTAGGGCGCGACGTCTGGCCCACTCGTTGCTGATGGACGACGGCAAAAACGAAAGCGCTACTTCGACAATATTTTGCATGGGTTCGCCCTCATAACTTAGGCCGACCTTAGGCAGCGGTTCTCCACGACGCACAAGACGCCAGAGCGCCGACACGGGAGCAGTTTTATGAGGGTTTTCCACAGATAATTGTGTCCAAACCGCGTTCGACGCCGCAGCCAACCCAACTCGCCATCTTCAGTGCGAGACCGGTTTGCTGCTGCTGGACGGTGGGGAGAGCGGGCAGCGGGGATGGGCTCAGTCACGGCCCCAACCGCTTTGAATGCTCGCATCGATAGCTAGGACCGGGCTCGGCCGGATGCTCCAAATGCGCCAGTCAGCACATTATCAGCGTCGAAGGCCAGCTGCCTTCAGCGCTGCCTCGATGATCGCTCCCGGGTCCACGGGGGACGAGGTCCCTGGGACCCTGGTTGGCACTTCGGGAACCGGCAGACCGGCAGATTTGAAGGCCGCGGCGATGACGATGTTCGGATCGAGGGGCGAGCGCCAAGGCCCCGTCCTTTCGGGTTCGCCGGAAGCCAGCCCAATTTCTTCCTCCTCGCCACCGACGCTAGCGGCGACCTCAATCGTGCCCGCTCCCCTACCAGTTCCGCCCGGACTGATCATCGAGGCTGCTTCGGCGCATTGCGCCTCAAAGCGACGGTGGTCCAAGTTCCAGAAGCGTGCGATGCGATGGGTCGAGGACAGACCCACATCGTGGAAGAACGCGCCAGCTACGCCACAGTGTTCAGCGATCGGCAATGACGCAATGGGCACACCATGTGCCATGCCGGCGATCGAGTAGGCTTCTATCAAGGTAGTGCCGTTGACATCGTCCCACACCCGGCGTGTGTAACCTGCCCCGAGCTCGGTATGGGTTGCCGAACTAGAAAGGCCGTGAATATTGGCCCATTGCCGCGCGACATGTTCGCCATTGGAAGGCTTCACGATCGGATCGGCACTGCCGTGCCAGACCGAGATCCTGGGCCAAGGCCCGCGGTGCCCGGAGGCCGCCCGCACGTGATCGCCGAGGGCTCGCGCGGACGGCGACCGCTCCGAGAACATAGCCTGGAGCGCTTCCTGAACTGACCCCGCACACCCATAGGGAAGGCCCGCGATGATGGCGCCTCCCGCATAGACTTCGGGATAGGTCGCGAGCATCACGGATGTCATGGCACCGCCGGCCGAAAGGCCCGTGATGAACACCCTGCGACGATCGACAGCGAACTTCGCGATGGCATGCTCGACCATCTGTTGAATTGAGAGCGCCTCACCGCAACCGCGGGCTGTGTCGCCCGGCAGGAACCACGAGAAGCAGGACTTCGGATTGTTCGAGGGGCGCTGCTCCGGGCTGAGGACAACGAAGCCGAGCCGGTCGGCCAACGTCGCCCAACCGGTGCCTTGAATGTAGTCCGATCCGCTCTGCCCGCAGCCATGCAACGCGACAACCAGCGGGGGCTCGCTTTGCAATTGCTCGGGGACGTGGACCAGCATGCGCAGATTGCCGGGATTGGAGCCAAATGCCTTCAGTTCGCGCGGCCGGGAGGCTCCGTCGGAAAGGTCCGGCGCGGCCGCGGGTGATTTTCGGCTGGCGGCCGCCAAAAGGCTCTCGAATTTGCAGCGCAATTCGTTGAGAGCGGTGAGAGACTTACCAAGGCCGGCCATGGCGCACCTC
>Ga0209698_10004787_pt1 | contig 14755 bp, 13 predicted proteins | sample LitLauG_LLR_2012_FD_187203 | JGI IMG/M metagenome (GOLD analysis project Ga0209698, IMG submission 187203) | Freshwater sediment microbial communities from Pennsylvania, USA - Little Laurel Run_MetaG_LLR_2012 (SPAdes) (version 2) | ecosystem: Environmental > Aquatic > Freshwater > Creek >...
ATAGGAGGTGCGATCGTGGCTGCAGTGATTCTACAAGTAAACCCCACCCTGAAATCTGTGACCCCTAACCAAAGTTCGAGTGATTCCATGTTTGATGGCTTGGACCGTTCTCGTCTGATAAGAGAACCTGCGGCCGCGTCGATACTTTCCGTGAAGGTAGACACGCTGCGCAAGCAACGGAAGGCAGGCAGAAGTCCCAACTTTGTGAGGATTGGCAGGAACGTGTTCTATCGCGTTAAGGACCTGGAAAGTTTCATCAACGCGCACCTAGTGGCGGTGTCCCATGCCTGACCTACACGCCATGACCAAGAAAGGCCGCGCACTGCTGGATAGGCACGGGTTGAAGCACTGGCGATTCGCCGTCGAAGACTTGGGAACGCTGTTCGCCTGCCCGCAATCACTCGGCCCATTGCCGCTTCTCGGCATCTCCTACCAGCGCCACAAATTCATCTCGGTAAACTGGCACTACCCGCGCCAGTTTCGGCAGACCTGCCTTCACGAAATCGCCCATGCCCTTCGGGGTGCCGGTGTCCATGACCGCACGTGGGCGCGCATCGCCTTGCAGATCGGCTGCACGCGCCGGCACGTTCACGAACATCACCGTTCTTTGGGAAATTCGTGGAGTTGAATTTAGGGGACAACTAGGGGACAATTGAACGCGCCCTGGAAATTCGTAAGCGATACTAGGCCAACGACATATTGAATTCGACCACTGGCTACGAACCAGAAGGTCGGGAGTTCGAATCTCTCAGGGCGCGCCATTCCTTGTGACACATCCTCCAATGCACTCTCGGAGTTGAGTGCGGTGCCGCATGTCAAAGTCAGGGGCCCTTGGATTCGGTGTGTTGGGATTGGGTGCAGTCTTTGGCTATCTAATCGGTGACTGGTGGGGCCTGGCCTTCGCGTCCGTGTGCTTGATCGTGGGCCTCATGCTGGTGGTGGCTTCGGAAGCCCGAGGGCTTGCTCCGAAGCGGGCGGACACAAAAGCGAACTCTGCGGACCGAACGCGGGCGCGAGTACTGGTTCAGGTTGGAGAGCCTCATGCCGTTCCGTATCGCGACGGAATCTTCCAGGAAACTGACGATCTAAACCGAACCGACTTGGAGTTGAACGTCTTCATCAATTGCTGGTTGCTGAACGAAACGAACCTCTCAGTCCGGATTGATGATCTGCAATTGACCCTGAAAACAGCCGATGGTTCCCTTCGAATCGCGGAACGGGTCGCGGGTGACCTGAAGAACTGGGGCCTGATCAAAGTAGAAAAAGTAGAGGGGCCAAACGTCTACGAAGTAGAGAGTGCAAGCCAGTGGGAATTGGACTTGGCTAACGAGAAGGTTCGGAGGACGCGAGCCGGCATCGTGGAACTGGATACGTCGTCACCGTTAGAGTGCGGCGTTCCCCGTGAGGGCTGGCTGCACTTTCGAATGCTTAACACGACTCCCTCGGAGTTCAAGACACGACCGCTGGAGCTTTCGGTTAAGGATTCCTTTTCCCACACACACGCTGCGGTTGTGGGCGGCGTTCGGCATTTGCCAGGAAGTGTCTGGCCAATTCCAGCAGCCAGTCCCTCGGTAGCGAAAGGGACGGGGGGATCTTCCGCTGCGTGAGTGGATGAAGCCAGGCTCGCTCAAGGGCGGCGCCTGCGGGCTCTGCTATAATTTTGCTGTCTCAAGCGTTGTTTCGGACCCGTGCGGAAGTGGTGGAACTGGCAGACACACCATCTTGAGGGGGTGGCGCCGAAAGGCGTGGGGGTTCAAATCCCCCCTTCCGCACCATCGTATTGATTCCGCGACACAAGAGATCGTCGAATCCGAGCCTCGGCTCCATTGGAGTTTTGCGTATGTGGGTCAACTATCTGATCGTCACCATTCACGTAGTGGTTTGCTTTTTTCTGATTGCCGTCGTGCTGCTGCAGAGCGGCAAGAGCGGAGATCTGGCCGCAGCTTTCGGCGGCCAGGGCAGCCAGACCGCGTTTGGCCCGCGCGGCGCCGCCACCGCCCTGTCCAAAGCCACCACCTGGTCCGCGATTCTCTTCATGGTGACATCCATTCTCCTCTCTATCTATGCCTCGCGCAGGACAGGCCCGAGCTCCGTGCTCTCTGGCGTGAAGGCGACCCAGACAAAATCCCAGCCCGCGACGCCAGCCCAGCAACCGGCCGCCCCGACAAACCCGCAGCAGAAGTAAAGCCAACTACTGGATGGAGCGCCGGGCGTCCCCGCCCGGCTGAACCGACGAGACGCCCGTTCCGCCACTTCTAAATCAACAACTTACGAATTAATATCATTTAGTTATACAATGATCGTCCTTCGGGAGCTGGCCGGACCTCTCCGAACGGGGCTTAACCCTCGCGAGGAATGCTCCGTAAACGCGCCAGGAAGACCGTAGGTGCGTTCTTACGTCCCGGACGATCCCCAAGGTCATCCGAGACCCAATCGCCTCTCTAATCGCCTCCTGTGCGTTTTCTATTGCCACTGGCTATTGCTTTTGCAGGAACGGGTTCTCTTCCCGCTCCTCCCCGATCGTCGTCTTCGGTCCATGGCCCGGGATGACGACCGTCTCGTCGGGCAGGGCGAGGACGCGGCCATGCAGGGATTTCAGAATCTTCTCAAACGATCCTCCCGGCAGATCGGTCCGGCCAATGCTGCGCGCGAACAGCGTGTCGCCGGCAATCAGCAATTTCTCCGCGGGGAAATACAGGCAGACGCTGCCCTCGGTATGGCCGGGGGTGTGCAGAACATTCGCGGCCAGGCTTCCGGTGCGCAGGCTCTGGTCGTCGTCGAGGCTGGAGTCGATCTCGACCCTCCCGGGCGTGGCCATGCCGAGCCACGCTGCCTGCACGTCGAGCATCTTCAGCAGCGCATAGTCGTTCTGATTAAGCAGGATGGGAGCGCCCGTCTGCGCCCGCAGTTTCATCGCCCCGCCAACATGATCGATGTGGGCATGGGTGATGACGATCTGTTTCACCTGCAGCTTGTGCCGCCGGACGATCGCGAGGACGTCTTCGATATCGTCGCCCGGATCGATGACCATCGCTTCGCGCGTGGTTTCATCGCCGATGACCGAACAATTGCACTGCAGCGGGCCGACGGGAAGGATTTCGTGAATCATCGGCTCTATTGTAGAGCGGGGAAAGTAAACTGAATACCATGCAGAACCCACCAGTTCGCAGGTCTGCCTCTCGGCGGTGGCTCCTGCCGCGAAGCGGGGAATGCGACCACTTTTGCGACTCGCGCACTTGGTCTTTACGGACATCGACGTAGTCAAGTAGACTCGGCGGCATCAATTTCAAAGTGGTAAATGGTCTTATGAAGCAAGCTTTCGATTCATGGCCGCATGTTAACGCGACGCCTTCGGCTGATGCTTGCTTACGCAATGTCTACCAGCGCTGATGTTGGGCTTGACTTACAATCTTTGCCTCCCGTGGCACACAAGTTCAGTACTTTTAGTATGTCCAAAAGAGCCCAGTCAGGCTTTTGTTCATGAGTCGCAAACGACAGCCTAAATCCGTGAAACTACCCAGCACGGCTTCCTCTGGCGGGAGGCCGGAACTGGGGCAGCGGAGCGTCCAAGCGCCCGACTGGCCGCTCGAGGGCTCGCACGTGCTCACCGCAGGGGGCGTTGTTCTCATTGCTCTCTGCACCGCGTTGATCTACGCGCAGACGCTGCAGGTGCCACCCATTGATTACGACGATCATTTTTACCTGACCAATAGCCCTTACGTGAACGTGGGCTCTCCATTTCTGCGCCTGGGCGCAGTGTGGGATGAGCCATACTTCGCCAATTTTCACCCGGTGGCCACGACGACTTGGCTGCTCGATCGCGAGCTGTCAGACAAGAGCCAGCCGTTCGATGGGGTACCGTTCCGCGCGTCGCATCTTATCTATGCGACGATTGGTGCGGCGCTCCTCATCCCGCTGTATCGTCGGCTCGGCATTCCTATGCTTCTCGCCGTGATCGGCGCTCTTGTCTACGCAGTGCATCCGATCCACACCGAGGTTGTGGCGTGGCTTTCAGCGAGAAAAGATGTCATGGCGCTGATTTTTGTCGCGCTCTCACTGCTTGCGTGGCTGTGGGCGCGCGACGCCACGACCCCCAATCAGTGGAGGCTGCGCAACACACTTACCATTGTGGCGGTTCTGCTCGCGGTTCTTTCCAAGCCGATTGCCGTTATCGTACCCGCACTGTTTGCGGCCTACGAGTTCTGCTCGGGACCTCACGCCGGCGTTGCACGTTGGCGTTGGGCGAACCGGAGTGACCACCCGCTGGTTACTCGGGCGCTGGGGCTGGCCGCGATCCTGGTGTTCGCCGGCGGGCTATCCGCAGCGATCTTCCGCGGCCTGCTCCAGAGAGACCCCATGCGCGGCGGGTGGCTGATTCTTGTGCCGCTCAGCTTGTCACTCGCAACGATGGCGGCGGCCCCGAAGCTGGCTGACTTCCGCCAGAGAGACACAGCGGGAATGCGTGTGTTCGGTCCGCCGTTCGCCATCCTGAGTGTGGTGGCCGGCGCGGGTTCCGCCTGGACGCTCTGGGCTCAGGGGCAGGTAGGGGCGATCAAAGGCGGCCTGACGTTGTTGCCGACCCTCAATCTAACTTGTGAGGCCCTACTTGCCTACTCGGGAAAAGCTCTTGTTCCAGCCCGAATGAGCGCCGCCTACACCTGGGCCGCGTTTCCGTATGTCAGCGTGAGGGGGCTGCTCGGTGCGGCCCTCATCTCCTCAGTGGTGTGGATCGGCGTGCGCTTCGCCGGCTCGGCTGACCGCAACCGGCGGCTCATGGCTTTTGGAATCTTCTGGTTCCTGATCGCGCTGATTCCGGTGTCCAATCTGGTGCCAACGAGCACGAAGATGGCGGACCGCTATCTTTTCCTGCCGACCATCGGGGCGATTCTGGGAATCCTCGCGCTGGCCGCTGCCGGGTGCTCCGGCTTCCGCGGCCGCCAACTCGCCGCCTGTTCCGGACTAGTGCTGGTGGTTGCGGTTTTTACCGCATGGTCGCATGACCGCGCGGAGGTTTGGTGCGGCAAAACGACGTTGTGGCATGATCGTCCGCAGCCTGATCTAAGCCTCTGGACGGCGGCGGTGGTGACCGATCCGGAAAATACTCTTGCTCTCATTAACCTGGGCCTGACCTGTCTTCGCCTGGATCCACCGGATGTTGATAAAGCACTGGCGAGTCTTCACCAGGCATTGCAGTTGAGTGAGGCCAACCAGTCAAATATTGCCGGCGGCAAAAGGCTGGTCCTCACGCCTGTGTATGAGGGCCTGGGCGATGGCTATCTGGCCCGGGCATCCCAACTCATCGCCACCAATCCGGGGGAGCGCGCATGGCGGGACAAGAAAGAAGCTTACATCAACTCTGTGAAGTACTTCAGACTGACATTCCTTGCTCCCTCGGGGTTTGCCCGTTCCGACATAGGGATTCTTCGCAGGTTTTCGCAAGCGTGCGAAAACCTGACTCAAATGGAAACGGTGGAACTGGAGGCCGCGGCGCCTGAAACGCGCGATGTTCTCCGGCGTGAGCGCGATGCCCTGCGTGACGAATCTGACCAGGCGCTAGGCCGAGCCCGGGATTTGCTGGCCGCCAGCAACGTGTCCCCGATGGATGCCGAGTACCGCATGGTCGTAATGGATCAAGGCACTGCCATTTTCAACCGCGAAGCCGGCGCGGCGGTCGAGGAGAAAGCTGGCTACTACCGGCAGGCGCTTGTGCATTACCAGGAAGCAGCTACGCTTTTTTCGGATGACCCTCGGCCCTTCCTGTATCAGGGACTCTGCTACGAGCGGCTTGCCGCCATCGAGCGATCCGCCGAGGATAAGCGGCAACAGTCTGCGCTCGGCGAGGCTGCACTGCGCAAGGCGATCACCCTGCATATCATCTCGTCCGATTACAGTCCGGCGCTGCCCTACCGAGGGCTGGCCTTGCTCTACTCTCACATGGGAGATTTTCGTGCCGCACTGGATTCGCTCCAGAAGGCGCGGCAAGCCGACCCGGCCAGCGCCGATGCCGCTCAGATCGATAAAGATATTCAGAACCTCCAGGCATACATCGGGACAAGCAAAGAGAACCAGAAACCTATTCCCAACCATCGCCGGTAAACACGTTGTTCGCGGCGCACTTCTGCAATCTGCCTTCTGGCGATTGACTCCCCTACGAGGCCGCCGCGATCTGTCCCGTCCGATTCTGGTCCGCGCGGAACCTCAGCAGCGCGGCGATGTTGCCGGCACGGTTCAGTTCGGCGTGGTCCTTGAGATAGAACAGTTCGATATCCCGTCGGATGGCGATGGGGATGATGGCGTCGCTCACGTCGGTTAGCTCGCGCGTAGGTTTTCCGCACGCGACACAGGTTGGAATCATGTGGGCGTCGATATGGCCGCAATTCGAGCACTCGACAGCGTGCGCCGAATAGTTGTCGCTCAGGAAAATCGACTGCACTTCCCCGGTCTCCAGCGCTTGCAGCACCCGGCGCAGGCCGCTGACGCCCTTGCCGTCGGCCTTGGCCAGGTCCAGGGCTTCGCTGGCTTTCGTGCGGCCGCGCTCCACGATCCATCGGTTGAGGACCGAGTTGGCGCGATCGCGAATCTCTTCGTTCGTCACGCTCGCCACGTCGGCCGAGAAGCGGCCAATGACCCGCTGCCGGACATCCGGATGCAGGTGCGCCTCGAACTCGGGCCAGTTGCTTTCCTGGCAGCCAACCACCAGACGCTCCCAGACACCTTTCTCCCGATCCGTGCGCAGGCGCTCGGACACCGCCTTGAAGTGCTGCAGGGCCTCTTCGGCGACGCGGCGCTCGGCGTGTCCGCCTTCGTAGCCGTTGTAGCCGTAGCTTGCCCCGCTGCGGGAAAGCAAGTGAACGATGGCCTGGTTTTCGCGCAGGTCGTCGAGCCGCAGATCAAAGAAACGGGCGCGCTGGCGATCGACCATCGCGACACACAGGTTGGGTTGCGCTCCCAGGAGGGCGGCCAAAGGCTTCAACTGGAATTGCGATTGCAGATAAATGCGGGTCGTACCCAGACGCGGGGGCAGGTCAAATTCTTTCCAGAAGTTATGAGCTGCACAGGCGAAGACTGCTTTTCCGCGACTTTGGCCGCGCAGATTCGTGGCCACCTCGAGCACGCGGTCCAGATCGGCATGGAGCGGCCCGTTCTTGCCTTGCGCCACTGCGCTTTTGAGGGCTTGCTTGACCACATCTTTCGCGACAATCGCCTCGTGGCGGTGGGAACGGTCCTGCGGGGGATCGGGTTGGAAATAAAAACTGAGCGCGCAAGCGCCCCTGGTTTCGTCCGCTTGAAATGCTGCCAACTCACGGATTTCATCCCGGGTCATCATGTTGAAGTTCTCCTGAAAACTAAGATGACTACGTATGGCTTTTTTGGAGGAGTTCGTTGGGAAACTCGTTGGCTACAGAAGGTGCGTTGCGCACCTGCTCGCGCGCCCGTTGCACGGATTCGCGCACAGCCTCCGGATGCCGTCCGGTGATGACGGCAATTTCGTTGAGGGAAAAACCTTCAATCCCGTACAGAAGAAAGGCTTCGCGGTCGGTACGGTCGGCCCCGCTGAGCGCAGCTTGCACCAGCGCAATGACTTCATCGGAGTACGCCGCCTGCTCGGGAGTGGTCACGCGGCGGTCGGGGATGACACTTTCGCGGGTCCAACCTTCGTCCGTCTGATGGAATTGCAGCCCCGGCTCGTCGCTCGCCAGCACGTTCTGCTTGCGGCGGCTGTCTTCGAGGTGCACGGGAGATTCGAGTTCATGCAGGCGGGCAATCATCTCGTCCATGGCCTGCATGGCGAGCCGGTAGAGCCACGGTTCGAGCGCCAGTTTCTCGGGGCGATCGCCATCGCCGAGGGCGCGAGCAATCACTTCATCGACTACCTCCCCGGTGGTGATGCCGTCTTCGGGAAGTTCTTCGGCGGCGTGGCGGAAGTACAGTTCGCGATCGACAAACCGGACCAGGCGCGAAAGATTGGCGTCCACGTAAGAACCGATATCGTCGGCGGAGACCGTCGCCGGCAGGATGGCGGCCAGCGTCTTCTCAAACGGCACGCCCGGTTCGGGCGATTCCTGCGGCCCGCTGCGCCAGCGCCGCCACTTGTGGCTGGAGCGGAGGATTTCCTTGTGACGGATGATCTGCTGCATCAGGTCATCAAAGGCAGCCTTGATGGCCGCCGTGGGGGTCGGGGCCTTCTGCTGCGCGGTCAGTTGTCCGGATGGCAAACGCAGGTTGAGGGACACGAGGATCCCTTCGCGCGGAGAATTCTGTTCGAGACTTGCTTTCAGATGAACCAGTTCGGGCCGGAAGACCTGAAGACGCTTGCGCATCTTTTCGATCTGGTGGGTGATTTCTTTTTCGATGTCGGGAGTTTTCTGGACCTTATAACTGCAATGAACGTTCATTTTCGCGCCTCGAACGCGGGAGAAGATCCCGTGAAGCTGCGGTCCTAACAATTTCATTGTACACCCGGTGGGAAGGGTGCTAAACGGGGGCACAGCCGATCTGGTCTGGCACTCTTGTCCGCCCCGGCTGTTCCTGTGGCGCAAACAGTTTTCGCTTCATACAGCCATCATTGTTCCACATGGCGAAACGTGTGGCTATTGCTGAAGCCGCTGTTTGCTTGGTAATCAACTGGCGAAAACAAGGCGATAGCGCCAAGTTCGCCTCGGCCTGCCGGTGGCAGGCGTTCTGAGTGTAAACGGGACGTTGCGACAGCTACGAATCCTTGCCCGAGACAAAGACTCGCCGACTACACTTTCACTTGACAGAAAACTCGCAGAATCAGAGAATCTTTGCCCATTATAGCGAGCCTGCTTATCGCCCCTGCTTCAACCCTTTCTAATGGGGCGCATTGAGGTTTAGGCCCACGTTGTCTTCCAAAGACTTCATTCGTTAACTCACTGCGGAGTGCTTTAGCCAGGGAGGTATCGAAATGCAGCACATCTCTCGGAAGCAACTACTTCCCATGTCAATCGCTGTGGCGATCTGCCTGCTCGGCCTCAGTGGTTGCGGTGGAGGAGGCTCTACCACCATGCCTCCTCCGCCAAACCAAGCCGTACTTGTTTCAGGACCGAGTCCGTTTCCCGAAGGATGCGAGGGGGGCAGCGGCACGAAACCAAATTACGAAAACGGCGAGGTCGAAGCATGGCTGGCCGCTGATCCAACGAATTCGTTGCACCTAGTGGGAATCTATCAGCAGGATCGCTGGCGCAACGGCGGAGCGCACGGATTGATCATCGCAGTCACCGAGGATGGCGGGAAAACCTGGACACGGTACTATGCGCCCTTCGCCCGCTGTGCGGGAGGAAACGCGGGAAACAACGGCAACTACGAGAGGGCCAGTGACCCGTGGGTGTCGATTTCTCCCGACGGCACGATTTACCAGAGCGGACTGTCATTCGACGTCTTCGCCGATGCGAACCAGGCCACCCAGGTCAGCCGCTCGACAGACGGTGGCAAGACGTGGAGCAACCCAACGCCATTGATCTTCGACACGGACCCAACCGTCGTTGATGACAAGGACACTATGATCGCCGACCCGGTTCACAATGGCTCCGCCTATGTCGCCTGGAGCCGTTACACCTATACCGACGCGACGCAATCCGTTCTTCTGAGTTCCCCGATTTTGCTTTCGCGAACCGCGGACGGAGGAGCGACATGGGGGGCTCCTGCGGTTATCTACAACCCGCCTGGCGGCTTCTATGCCACCGTCATCGAGATCGTGGTGCTTCCCAACGGCACCCTGGTTGGAATGTTCATCCAATACGACGCGTCGTCCTCTGCGTACTACACAATCAGTTCGACCGATCAAGGAGTCACATGGTCAGCGCCTGTTCTTGTCGATACGGATGACGATATCGGCGTGACCGATACCAAGACCGGGGAACCGGTGCGGGAAGGAGCGTCCAATATGGCAGTGAACCCCGTCACCGGGGAGTTGTATTTCGCTTCCATGGATGCGCGATTCAGTGGTGGACTGCGCAACGGCATTATTTTCTACACTTCCACCGATGGTGGGCAGACCTGGTCGGTGCCAGTCGAGATCAACCAGGCGCCGAACGTGCAAGCCTTCGCACCGTCGATTGCTATTAGCGCAAGCGGCAAGATCGCCGTTGCCTATTATGACTTCCGCAGCGACAACTCCGATCCCAACGTCCTGCTGACCACGTATTGGCGCATCACCTCAACCGACGGCGGCAAAACCTGGAGCGAAATATCTCTGAGTTCTCCTTTTGATCTCCGGACGGCGCCGCTCACGGGCCTCGGATACATGGTCACGGACTACGAGGGGATTGTGGCTGTGGGCAGCTCGTTTACCGAGTTCTTTGTGTTAGCGAACTCCGGAGACACCGCCAATCCGACTGACGTGTTTGCCACTTCAACTGAGAGTTCCATTGGGAGTATGGCGATACCCAATGATCGCGTTGAAATCAATCTCTTTCCCCGAAGCGTAATGCAGCAGCGGCACCCATCCCTTTTTTACCCGTGATCCAGATAGCACCGTGTAGCTGTTGAAACCAGATGGGATGAGAAGGCCATTTCACTCAGAACTCCACAGGGGCAGGAGTGTGAGTGTAAACGCGATTTTTCAATAACTACGGAGGCCCTCGTTAGGGAAAACGCCTACGTGAGTTGCAGTCCGTAGGAAATCCCCCTCAAGCACGTCTTCATGATACAAGTGCGAAAGGGTTCAGAGATGCGCCGTCAGCACATCCTCGGGTCGGGGATAATCCTTGGCACAATTCTTGTGCTTTCGCTCGTCGCCACTGGTGTTATGCAGCATGGCGCGAGCGCTCAGGGCTCTGGAGTTGGCCTGCTCTGGACGGACGTCGCGTTGCTGGTCCTATACGGGCTTGCAGGAATGCTCGTCTGGAATCAAAGGTCTCCCGGCACGAGCGCCGCAGCAATGGTTGGGGCGCAGATCGGCCTGGTCGTTGGTGCTGTTGCGATCGCTAATCACCTGATTGAGGCGTTTGTTCCTGCCAGACCATTCATTCTCATTATCAGCCCCGTGTTGCTAACGTTCGCGTTATTAGGTATGGCAGGTGCGGTGGCGTGGGAACGAACGCGATCGCTCGTACTGGCGGTGATTGGCGGAGTCTACTGTGCCATTGTGGCGACGCTCATGACACTCTGTTTTGCGATTTCCTTTAATCTGCTTTTTGTTGCACGTGTGGACTGGCAATTGCGCGAGGCTTTTGCTGCCAGCGGCATGGTCGATCAAGCGGGCTTCCGTGTGAGGAATCTCCTGGAAGCGGCGTCGGAAATACTCCTTCGGATGCCTCTCTTAGCTCTCTGCTTGGCCGTCGCTGGGGCAGTCGTCCACGCATGGACGAGACGCGAATCCCGGCGCGCCCTTGTACTGGCAGCCGGGGCTCTTGCCCCGTTTGTGTTTGCAGCAGGTGCAACCGCGTTGTGGCACGCCAACTCGATCGAACGTGCAGCGCGACCACCCTTTGTGTTATCAGGAGTCGTGCTCACCGGAGTTGCTCTGTGTGCTGTATATCCAGTCTGGTCAGCCTTCTACGGTTCGACGCGCAGATCTACCAGTGCTGGAAATTGACTCTCCATGAGTGAAATCGCGATATTTCAACAGCTACAGCTCTCAGTGAAGAGTTACTCATGGAGTCCGTCCCATGACCATTGAGGGATGCTGAGACCGTTAGGCACATCATCGGCGGACTGGTGGTAGCGGGACATCGTTGTCGTGGTCGCCCAAGCGAAGTAGTCGTGCAGCACTTGTCGCAGCGCGTCGTCGTAGGCTGGTCCGACATCTGCAAGAGCCTGGTCGAAGCAGGCAATCGCACGGCGATCCATTTCGTCGTGCTCCCCGTTGCCGCTGTGCATCTTGACGACGCTGGTCTCGTCACCGTAGGAGTCGGAATACGCGCTGGGCCCACCGAGTGCCTCGGCCCAGTAAGCGGCCAGTCGCTCGACATGCTGGGGGTGGAAGCCGTGGCTGAATGCATGGCCGACCACCTCGTCGGCCATCACCCGATGATGCCAGGCGGCGGCAAGACGGCGCAGGCCGTCCATTCCACCCGCCGCCTCGAAGACAGTGTGCATGCCTTCATAATGACAATCGTCCCGTGCCTTTGCAAGACAATGGCCCGCGCGGCGAGTTCAGCCGAGAATACGCAATCCGATCTTCCCTTTGGTAGATGGCGGGCAAACCGGAAGTCAACTGTTGAAGCCAGGCGATAGCCTCATTGAGCGGTTTTGAGTGAAATGGGGATACTTCGCCAACTACCTACCGGGCACGGAGCCTCTTCGACTGTCATTGCATTCATGACCAGGAGGGCGGTCATTCTGTTTCTAGTCCTGACGTCCGCGTTTATGCACAGAGTGCTATTCAGAGTCCTCAGTGTAATGTACAATTCTCGCCGTTTTCGAGGTCAAAAAGGAAATCTCGGCCAACAGGGAGCTACGTCATGAGAAATAATGGTTGGAGAAAGAGTCTACCAATTTTTCTGGTTCTGTCCAGCCTCATGCTGGGTCTCCCACCGAGTGCCCTTTCGATCGACGGGAAAATCACTTTGTTCAGCGCCACAGGTGCCGGCACAGGCATCTTCCAGGGCACTTTTGCCCAGAGCATCAATGCGGACGGTGCCATCGCGGGATTCTACCGTGACGCGAATTCTGTCTACCACGGCTTTGTGCGGGACAGGCACGGCAACTTTACCTCGTTCGACGCCCCGGGCGCCGGTACCGGCACATTCCTAGGTACGACCCCCCAGAGCATGAATGAGGAGGGCGCCATTACGGGAATCTACTTTGACGCGAACTTCATCAGCCATGGCTTTGTGCGGGACAAGCACGGTAACGTGACCTCCTTCGATGCCCCGAATCCCGGATGCCAAGGTACCACCGCCCTGAGCATTAATGAGGAGGGTGCCATTGCGGGATTTTACGGTGACGTGAACTGCGTCGTCCACGGCTTTGTGCGAGACAAGCTCGGCAACTTTACCTTGTTCGATGCCCCGGGCGCCCGTTTTGCAACCCTCGCACGAAGCATCAACGACGAGGGCGTGATTACGGGATATTACGATGACGCGAGCTACGTCTATCACGGCTTTGTGCGGGACAAGTCCGGCACCGTGACCTCGTTCGACGTCCCTGGCGCCAGCACAAGCTCATTCCGAGGTACGTTCGCCGAGAGCATCAATGCGGAGGGCGCCATCGCGGGACACTACGAAGACGCGAACTCCGCCGACCATGGCTTTGTGCGGGACAAGCACGGCAAGGTGACCTCCTTCGATGCCCTGGGGGCGACCTCTGGGACCTTCGCCCAGAGCATGAATAAGAAGGGTGCCATCGCGGGATACTACGAAGACGCAACCTTCGCCGACCATGGCTTTGTGCGGGACAAGCACGGCAAGGTGACCTCCTTCGATGCTGTACCGGGTACCAGCTTTACCCACGCCTTGAGTATCAATGACGACGGTGCCATGACGGGACTCTACAGTGACACAAACGGGGTCTTCTATGGCTTTCTGCGCAGGACTTGTAAAGAAGACGAGGGGTGCCGCGAATAACAAATGGCCGGTTAACTGGATTTTCGCGGAGCAACTGTTCTGATGGTCCAACCATACCGAAGCGTGAAAACTGATAGCGCTTCAACCGTTGGACAGAGTATTTACCGGATTAGTCCAGAACGCAGCTACCATGCCGTTGATTGATGAAACCAGATGATTTCACTCAGAACCCCACAGGGGCAGGTTGTGAGTGTAAACGGGAAGATTTTATCAACAACTGGCACTCACCAGTCGTGACCGGCACACCCGGGACGCCTGCGGGCGGACGCTTTATCGCAATACTCGGGCGGATCAGGAATCTCGAACTTCCAAGCCATGCTCCTTTGCCAACGAGCGGCGAATTCCCGAGCAGTCATTCTCTTCAGGATCTTCCCCGTCGGTACTTCCAATTCGTATCCCATCACCTGACACATGATGCCACCGTCGGAACCCGCACACGGCACCTCTGCCATCACAATGATGGCAGACGATCCGCGGACCCAGTCAATACCAGTCAGGTTGTAGTCTTCGCGATCGGGATTAGACTCCCAGCTCTTACAAGTCTCCCTGTCCAGATAAGCCGCCTTGCACGGTGGGAACGACTTAACCATATCAGTTATGACGTTCACGCTAGTGTCGATCGGCTCAAGCTGCGGGTCACCCAAGAGATATAGATAGACCCAAAAACCCCAATAACCTCCACCGTTGCCGCCATTCACGAAAAAAGCTTTTGAGTCTGGCGACCAAAGGAGATCGATATCCTGAAAACCATGGGGCAGATCGGTTTCACGTGTTCGGCCATCCGGTGTTGTTACCTTAAGATATGCGAGGTTGAAATCCATGTCCTTGCCAGCTTTCCGATAGCTGACTTGGATGCTACTTCTCCCGTCGGGCGACGGAATGCGAATTGGAGTACAGGGGGCAGCCGATGTTGTGAGTGCGCCCCTCGGCGTTTGGTCTCTGTAGGGCCCCCTGGACTTGGGATTGCATTCACTGGGGAAGACAGTGGCTTTTTTTACCCATGTGGGTTTGGCGGCGAATGCAGGAATGGCAACGAGCAAGAGGATTGCAATTACTGGGGAAAATGACGGCGAGACAGACTTCATGCCTTACACACTACACCGGGACAGGCGAGGCGGCCAGATGGTTGACGTAACCAGATGAGATGAGAAGGCCGGTCTCCGGCGGGATGCGGTACGCTCCCAAGTTATCGACGTGCTCGAAGCACAGATAAAAAGGAGACCGGC
>Ga0209698_10004789_pt1 | contig 14749 bp, 9 predicted proteins | sample LitLauG_LLR_2012_FD_187203 | JGI IMG/M metagenome (GOLD analysis project Ga0209698, IMG submission 187203) | Freshwater sediment microbial communities from Pennsylvania, USA - Little Laurel Run_MetaG_LLR_2012 (SPAdes) (version 2) | ecosystem: Environmental > Aquatic > Freshwater > Creek >...
GCCCGGCGAGGAGCGCATCGTCGACATCGACGTCGCGGAGGAGATGCGCGGGTCGTTCCTGTCCTACGCCTACTCGGTGATCTATGCCCGGGCCCTGCCCGACGCCCGCGACGGCCTGAAGCCGGTGCACCGTCGGATCCTGTTCCAGATGGCGGAGCGGGGCCTGACGCCGGACCGCGCGCACGTCAAGAGCGCGAGCGTCGTCGGCGACGTGATGGGCCGGCTGCACCCGCACGGCGACGGAGCCATCTACGACGCCCTGGTCCGCATGGCGCAGCCGTTCTCGCTGCGGGTCCCGATGGTGGACGGGCACGGCAACTTCGGCTCCGCGGACGACGGGCCGGCCGCGATGCGCTACACCGAGGTGCGTCTGGCGGCCGCCGCGCTGGCCATGACCACGTCCCTGGACGAGGACGTCGTCGACTTCACCCTCACCTACGACGGGGAGGGCTCTGAGCCGGTGGTGCTCCCCTCCGCCTTCCCCAACCTGCTGGTCAACGGCGCCAGCGGGATCGCGGTCGGGATGGCCACCCAGATGCTGCCCCACAACCTCGGGGAGGTGGTCGCGGCGGCGCGCCACCTGCTGGCCCATCCGGACGCCACGCTGGAGGAGCTGATGCGCTTCGTGCCCGGGCCGGACCTGCCGGGCGGGGCCATCGTCGTCGGGCTGGACGGGGTCAGGGAGGCCTACGCGACCGGGCGGGGCAGCGTGCGCGTGCGGGCCACGGCCCGGGTCGAGGCGGTCAGCGCGCGACGCCAGGGCATCGTGGTCACCGAGCTGCCGCCCGGGGTGGGCCCGGAGCGGGTGGTGGAGAAGATCGGTGAGCTCGTCCGCGCGAAGAAGGTGGCGGGGATCTCCGCAGTCACCGACCTGACCGACGGCACGAACGGGCTGCGCCTGGTGGTAGAGGTCAAGGCCGGCTTCGTGCCGGAGGCGGTGCTCGAGCAGCTGTACCGGCTGACGCCGATGGAGGACGTGATCGGGGTGAACAACGTCGCCCTGGTCGACGGCCAGCCGGCGACGCTGGGGCTGCGTGACCTGCTCGCGGTCTACGTGGGGCACCGCCTGGAGGTGGTCCGCCGGCGCAGCGAGCACCGTCGTGCCCGCGCCGCCGCCCGCGCCCACCTCGTCGCGGGCATGCTCGTGGCGATCCTGGACATCGACGAGGTGATCGCGGTGATCCGCTCCAGCGACGACACCGCCGCGGCACGCGAGCGCCTCATCTCGGTGTTCGACCTGGACACCGAGCAGGCCAGCTACATCCTGGAGATGCCGCTGCGCCGCCTCACCCGGCTGTCCCGCCTGGAGCTGGAGTCCGAGCGGGACGAGCTGGCCGCGCGCATCGCCGAGCTGACGGCGCTGCTGGACGACCCGGCCCGGCTGGCGGCCACCGTGTCCGCCGAGCTCGCCGAGACGGCGGCAGCGCTGGCCACGCCCCGGCGCACCGTCCTGCTGGAGTCCGCCGCCTCGCTGCCGACCGCCGCGGCGGGCGGCTCGCTGGAGGTCGCCGACGAGCCGTGCGCGGTGCTCCTGTCGTCCACCGGACTGCTCGCGCGCACGGCGGGGACCGCCCTGGGCGTGCCCGGCCCCCGCTCGGTCCACGACCTGGTGGTCACCGGGGTCGCCACCACGACCCGGGCGCACGTCGGGGCGGTCACCTCCACCGGCCGGGTGGTCCGGCTGTCGGTGCTGGACCTGCCCGCACTGCCGGACACCCACGCGGCGCCGGTGCTGTCCGGCGGGGTACCCCTGGGCGCCGTGCTCGACCTCGGTGCGGGTGAGCGGGTGCTCGCGCTGGTGCGCCTCGGGGAGCAGGCCACCCCGCTGCTGCTCGGCACCGCGGCAGGGGTGGTCAAGCGGGTGGCCGCGGACCTGCCCGACCGCGACGGTGTGGAGGTGGTTCGCCTCGGCGACGGCGATGAGGTGGTCGGCGTGGTGGCCCTGCCCGACGAGGCCGCGGAGGCAGCCGACGTGGTGTTCGTGACCTCCGACGCGCAGCTGCTGCGCTTCCCGGCCACAGCGGTGCGCCCGCAGGGCCGCCCGGCCGGCGGGATGGCCGGCGTCCGCCTCGCCGACGGCGCCCGGGTGGTGTTCGCCGGGGCGGTGCCGCGGGCGGCCGACGCGGTGCTGGTCAGCGTGGCCGGCAGCTCCGCGGCGCTGCCCGGCACCGACATCGGCGCGGCCAAGGTCTCCCCGCTGTCGACCTACCCGTCGAAGGGGCGAGGCACCGCGGGCGTGCGGGCGCACCGGTTCCTGCGCGGCCAGGACACCCTGCTCGTGGCCTGGGCCGGACCGGCGCCGGCCCGTGCCGCTACCGCGTCCGGGGTCCCCGTGGAGCTGCCGGCCCCCGACGGGCGTCGCGATGCCAGCGGCACCGTGCTGGACGCCCCGGTCGGGGCGGTGGCGGGACCGCTGCACCTGGCGTGAGGCGGCGTGGTCGGGCCGCGCGTGCAGCGGGGGTGACGGCCCGGGCTAGATGTCGATCCCGGAGCGGGCCACGGCCGCGGCGCCGGCGACGATGAACTCCCGACGCGGTGCCACCTCCGCGCCCATCAGCAGGTCGAAGACGCCCTCCGCGGCCGCCGCGTCGGCGACCGTCACCCGACGCAGCGTGCGGTGCGCCGGGTCCATCGTGGTGTCGCGCAGCTGCCCGGCGTCCATCTCCCCCAGCCCCTTGTAGCGCTGCACCGGCTGGCGGTAGCGCAGCCCCCGCCGCTCCAGGTCGGCGAGCAGCGTCCCCAGCTCCGCCTCGGCGTAGGTGTAGCGGTACTCCGCACGCCGCCCCCCCGCGCCCAGCACCTCCACGCGGTGCAGCGGGGGCACCGCGGCGAACACCCGCCCGGCCTCGACCAGCGGGCGCATCGCCCGGAACAGCAGGGTCAGCAGCAGGGTGCGGATGTGCGCGCCGTCCACGTCCGCGTCCGTCATCAGGATGACCCGCCCGTAGCGCACCGCGTCCAGGTCGAACGCGCGACCGGTGCCAGCGCCCAGCACCTGGATGATGGAGGCGCACTCGGCGTTGCGCAGCAGGTCCGCCGCCGACGCCTTCTGGACGTTGAGGATCTTGCCGCGGATGGGCAGCAGGGCCTGGAACTCGGAGTTGCGGGCCACCTTCGCGGTGCCCAGCGCCGAGTCGCCCTCCACGATGAACAGCTCGGTGGACGCCACGTCGTCGCTGCGGCAGTCGGCCAGCTTGGCGGGCAGTGCGGAGGTCTCCAGGGCGTTCTTGCGGCGCTGCAGCTCCCGGTGGGCGCGCGCCGCCACCCGAGCGCGGGCGGCCGCGGCCACCTTCTCCAGCACCGCCCGCGCGGCGGCCTTGTCCCCGCGCCGGGTCGACGCCAGTCGCGCCTTGAGCTCCTTGGCCACCACCCGGGCCACGATCCGGGCCGCTGCCGGTGTGCCGAGGACCTCCTTGGTCTGCCCCTCGAACTGCGGCTCGGGCAGCCGGACGGTGACGACCGCGGTGAGCCCCTCGTAGATGTCGTCGATGGTGACGTCGTCCTCCGCCGCGCGCAGCAGCCGCTGGGCGCGCAGCGCCTCGTTGACCGCCTCGCGCAGCGCCTTGTCGAAGCCCCGCACGTGGGTGCCGCCCTTCGGCGTGGCGATGATGTTGACGAAGGACCGCACGGTGGGCTCGTACCCGACCCCCCACCGCAGCGCCACGTCCACCACCAGCTCCCGCTCCACCTCCGCGGGTGTGAGGTGGCCGCGCTCGTCCAGCACGGGCACCGTCTCGTGGAAGTGGCCGGACCCGGTCAGCCGCCACACGTCGCAGACGGAGGTGTCGGGGGCCAGGTAGTCGCAGTAGGCGTCGATCCCGCCGGCGAAGTGGAACGTCTCCGCGACCACGTCGCCGGGGTCGCGGGCGTCGGTGACGACCAGGGTGAGGCCGGGGACCAGGAAGGCCGTCTGGCGTGCCCGGTCGTGCAGCTCCTCGCGGCTGTAGTCCGCGTCCGGGGAGAACACCTGGCGGTCCGCCCACCAGCGCACCCGGGTACCGGTGCGCGCCTTGGGTACCCGGCCCGCCACCGCCAGAGCCGAGCCGGGGGTGAACGCGGCGTCCGGGCCGTCGGCGCCGAACTGCCCGGGCACCCCCCGGCGGAAGGACAGGGCGTGGGTGCGACCGCCGCGGTCGACCGCCACGTCCAGCCGGGAGGACAGCGCGTTGACCACACTGGCCCCCACCCCGTGCAGACCGCCGGAGGCGGTGTAGGAGCCCCCGCCGAACTTGCCCCCGGCGTGCAGGCGGGTCATGACCAGCTCCACACCGCTCAGCCCGGTCTTCGGCTCGGCGTCCACCGGGATGCCCCGACCGTCGTCGGCCACGCTGGCCGAACCGTCGGCGTGCAGCGCCACCTCGATGCGGGTGGCGTGGCCGCCGAGCGCCTCGTCCACGGCGTTGTCGATGACCTCCCACAGGCAGTGCATCAGCCCGCGGGAGTCGGTCGACCCGATGTACATCCCGGGGCGCTTGCGGACCGCCTCCAGACCCTCCAGCACCGACAGGTGCCGCGCGGTGTAGTCACCGGGCTCGTGGGGCTGGGCGCTCACCGCGGGAGGCTCCTCGAAAGGTCGGCGGCGGGGTCGGGGACCCCGCCGCGGGGGACGGGCGGGCTGCCCGGCCAACCTACCGGCGCCCACCGGACAGGCCGGTACGGCGCCCCGGGCGGTGTGGATGCCGGTTACGCGCGAAGCGAACCGACACGCCGCAGCACGACGGGAAGCAGGGGGGATGCCAAGATGTTGGCTCAGGTGGATGCTCCCAGCCTCGGAGGCGATGTGACCACTGCACTGGCACCGAACAGCGCACCGCTGACCGCAGCCGACCGCTGCGACCGCTGCGGCGCGCAGGCGTACGTGCGCGTGCGGCTGTCCTCCGGCGGCGAGCTGCTCTTCTGCAACCACCACGCGACGGCCTACCGCGAGCGGCTGCAGTCCGAGGGCGCGGTCCTGCAGGACGAGACCGCTCGGCTGGAGGAGCGCGCGGCGACCACCGAGCGCTAGGCCTGCCCCGTCACTGGGCGGGGACCAGATCGTCCGAACGGTCGTACTTCGCCGTCGACGGACTCGTTTCGCGGACCGCTGAGGCAAAGTGACGTGGCACAAGGCGTCTCACGCCCCGACACGCTCGCTCGGAGCCCTCATGACGAAGTCCGTCCTCGTCCGACTCGCCACCCGTCGCACGCTCACAGTCGTGGCCGTGATGGGGCTGGCTCTGACCGGGGCTGGGGTGGCCGCGCTCGCAGCCACCCCGCGGGCCGCGAGCACGCCGGCCAGCGTGTATGTCGCGCTCACCCCGCCCTGCCGCATCGCCGACACCCGGCAGCGGCCGGACGTCTACTGCCCGAACGGCAACCAGCTCCACGGCCGTCTGAGCAACGCCCGCGGCTTCAAGGTGAACATGCCCCCGAACGTGCCCGCCAACGCGACCGCGGTCGTGCTCAACGTCACCGTGCTGCAGGCCAGTGCGCCCAACGGCTACGTCGGCGTCGTGCCCTACGGCGACAGCGGACTCACCACGTCCACGGTGAACATCCACAACACCGCCGCGACAGCTAACGGCGCCACCGTCGGGCTGGGGGGCCATGCCGTGGAGGTCTGGAACGCGGCGGGAACCACCGACCTGCTGCTGGACCTCGTCGGCTACTACGTCCCGGCCACCACAGCCCCCGGTCCGAGCGGACCAAGCGGACCTCCCGGACCCAGCGGAGCGACCGGGTCCCCTGGGCCGTCGGGGCCATCGGGGCCGCCCGGGCCCAGCGGGGCACCCGGCGCGGTGACGTCGGTGGCGTCTACCGCTGCCGGGCCGTTCTCCCTCACCACGGGGCCGGCGACCAGCGTCGCGTCAATCACGCTGCCCAGTGCGGGCAACTACGTGGTGACGGCCAGCCTCACCGCGGCCGACGACAAGGAAAGCGTCCCCGACGCCGTGTCGTGCACCATCGGCTCCGACGCCGCGAGCTTCGGCGGGACGTTGCCGGTGGGGGCCAGTGAGTCCTACAGCCGCACCGTCCAATTGGCTCTGCCTGCGGGGGCGCTATCGGTGGCGTGCACGGACAGCGTGGGCACCGGGCCGGGCATTGACGTCAGCGGGGTCAGCCTCGTCGCGGTCGCGACCTCGCCCTAGCCCGACGCACCGCCACCCGTGACGGTCGGGCCCCCTATCGGGTGCCCGACCGTCGGTGCGTGCGGCATGCCCCGCTCACCCGGGCGGCCGTCGCCACCTGTCCCGGTCGGTGAAGCCAGGCACTGCGTCGGACCGCTGCCCCAGTCCCGGGGGACCGTGGACGGTGAGCGGGCCGGCGAAGCTCGGCGCCGGACGCCGGCGACTCTCCTGCCCCACGCCCGGAGGCGTCGCGACTGTGCCCTGTGGCGAGCCTGACCCGGTCGGGCCGTCCACAAAGGCCACGCTGCGTTGCCGGGAGGTTTAGCGTCGCGCCGTGGACACCCCTGTGGTCGCCGCGTTGATCGTTCTCGTCACCGCCGTGTGTGCTCTGGCGGTGTGGCGGTCGCGCACCACCGACCGTGACCTGGGGTCCGCGCGCGACCGCACCACCTACGCGACCTTGCACACCGCCTCGCTGGCTGCCCCCCACCTGCGGAACGGTCTGACGCGCGACGGCCTGCGCAAGGGCCTGCGACCGCTGCGCAGCCTGCTGGGCACCCCGGCGCTCGCGGTGGTGTCCGCGGACGGGCTGGTGGTCTGGGACGGGGAGGGCCACGCCTACGCCGACCAGGCCCTGGCCGACGCAGCCACCACGCTGACCAGCGGGCGGACCGTTCCTTCGGGTCCCCAGCGCCCCGGAGCGGGGCGTGCGGAGACCCTGCGCCACGCGGTGGCAGCGCCGCTGGTGCAAGACGACCTTGTCGTGGGGGCACTGGTCGCCTACACCCCGGTGGAGTCCGCGGGGCTCGTGCGGGCCGTCGACGAGGTCGCGCGGTTCGTCTCCACCCAGCTCGAGCTCGGCGAGCTGGACCACTCCCGTGCACGGGCCATGGAGGCCGAGGTGCGGGCGCTACGCGCACAGATCAGCCCGCACTTCGTCTACAACGCGTTGTCGGCGATCGCGTCGTTCGTGCGGACCGACCCTGACCGCGCGCGGGAGCTGCTGCTGGAGTTCGCCGACTACACCCGCTACTCCTTCCGCCGCACGGGGGACTTCACCAGCCTGGCCGACGAGTTGAGATCGGTGGACCGCTACCTGGTCCTGGAGCGCGCCAGGCTCGGGCCGCGGCTCAGCGTCAGCGTCACCGTGGCCCCGGAGGTGCTGGCCGTGGCCATCCCGTTCCTGTCGGTGCAGCCGTTGGTGGAAAACGCAGTACAGCACGGGCTGGCCGGCAAGCCGGGCCCGGGCTTGGTGACGGTCAGCGCCGCCGATGTGGGCCCTGAGTGCCTCATCGCGGTGGAGGACGACGGCGTCGGGATGGAGCCCGACGACCTGCGCCGCGCCCTGACCCGGTCCACGGCAGCCGACGGCATCGGGTTGGCGAACGTCGACGAGCGGCTGCGGGCGATCTACGGCGACGCCTACGGTCTGGTCGTGGACACTGCCCCCAACGCGGGCACCCGGGTGTGCATGCGCATCCCGAAGTACCGGGCCGGGGTGCGGGCCCTGTGACCGACTCCGAGGCAGCCGGCGCCTCGCTGGGGCCGTTGCGCCTGCTCGCGGTGGACGACGAGCCGGCCGCCCTCGCCGACCTGGTGTGGATGTTGGGCCGCGACCCTCGGGTGGGCGAGGTCCGCACTGCAGAGGACGGGGCCGCCGCGCTGCGCGCCCTGCACGAGGACGAGTTCGACGCGGTGTTCCTCGACATCCAGATGCCCGGCCTGGACGGCCTGGACCTAGCCCGCATGCTGGCCCGCTTCGCTGTCCCACCGCCGGTCGTGTTCGTCACCGCCTACGACGACTTCGCCGTGGAAGCCTTCGACCTGCAGGCGGTGGACTACGTCCTCAAGCCGGTGCGTGCCGAGCGGCTAGCCGAGGCGCTACGCCGCGTGATCACCCCCCCGCCCCCCGCCAGTCACCTCAGCCATGACGACGACGAGACCCTGGCCGTAGAGCTGGGGGGCATCACCCGCTTTGTGCGGCGCTCGCAGGTCCTCTACGTCGAGGCGCACGGCGACTACGCGCGTCTGCACACCTCCCACGGCAGCCACCTGGTCCGGGTCAGCCTCGCCACGTTGGAGGAGCGCTGGACCCGGGCGGGGTTCGTGCGCACTCATCGCCGCTTCCTGGTCGCCGCGGCGCACGTATCGGCGCTGCACGTGGACGGCGGCCACTGCTCGGTGGTGCTCGACAGCGGCGCCACCTTGCCCGTAGCCCGCCGCCACACCAAGGACGTGCGCGCCCGGCTTTGCCGCGCGCCCACCCTGGCGCCGTCGCCGTGACCCCGTGAGCCACGCGCCGCCACCGCGCGTACGGATTACCCACCCCCGGACAGTCGCAGCGATCCGACGCCCAGGCGCCTCTAGCACCGACCGGGAACTGGCTGCACTCACCCCGGTGGGCACGGTTTTCCTGCGCAGCCTCATGCGCTCCCAGCTGCGGCTGTCCCTCGCGCTGCTCGCCGGCTTGGCGCTGGTGCTCGGCGCAGTCCCCGTCCTGGGCGCAGTGTCCCCGAGGCTGCTGCACGACAGGGTCGGCCCCGTGCCCGTGCCGTGGCTGGTGCTCGCGGTCGCAGCCTTTCCTGCCATGCTCGCGGCCGGCGTCTGGTACGTCCGCGCGGCCGAGCGCACCGAGGCCCAGTTCGAGGACCTGGTGCGCCGACGGTGATCGGTTTGCCCGCCGTAGTGGCCGTGCTGCTCGTCGTCGGCGCCACCGTGGTCATCGGGGTCTATGGGCTGCCGGTCTCGCGCACGACGTCGGACTTCCTGGTCGCCTCCCGCTCGGTGGGTCCGGGGATGAACGCCTCGGCCATCTGCGGGGAGTACCTGTCAGCGGCCTCGTTCCTTGGCGTGGCAGCACTGGTGCTGCTGGGCGGGGTGGACCTGCTATGGCTGCCGATCGGGTACACCGCGGGCTACCTGGTCCTGCTCGTCCTCGTGGCCGCGCCGCTGCGCCGGTCCGGCGCCTACACGCTGCCCGACTTCGCCGAGGCGCGCCTAGGCTCGCCGGGCCTGCGCCGGGCCACCGCCGCCCTGGTGGTGGTGATCGGCTGGCTGTACCTGCTGCCGCAGTTCCACGGTGCCGGGCTCACCCTGGCCACGGTCACCGGGGCGCCGCAGTGGATGGGCACCGCGGTCCTGCTCGGCGTCGTCGTCGCCATCGTGACCGCGGGTGGCATGCGCTCCATCACCTTCACCCAGGCCTTCCAGTACGCGCTGAAGCTCGTCGCCATCACCGTGCCCGCGCTGGTGCTGGTCGGGGTGTGGCACCACCGCGGGTCCCCCGACCCGTTCACCGGCTACTGGGCGGTCCCGCTCGCCGACCCGCGCCAGGCGCACCCGCTGTACGCGACGTACTCGCTGGTGCTGGCCACCTTCGTGGGCACCATGGGCCTGCCGCACGTTCTGGTCCGCTTCTACACCAACCCCGACGGGCGGGCGGCCCGGCGCACAGCGGTGGCGGTCATCGGGCTGCTCGGGCTGTTCTACCTGTGGCCGCCGGTCTACGCGGCGCTGGGCCGGGTGTACGCGCCGCAGCTGGCCACCCCCGCACGCGCCGACACACTGGTCCTGCAGCTGCCGGTCCTCATGCTGCCCGGCATGGTCGGCCGGCTGCTCGGCGCGCTGCTCACAGCCGGGGCGTTCGCCGCGTTCTTGTCCACCGCGTCCGGCCTGACCGTCTCGGTGGCCGGCGTGCTGTCCCAGGACCTGGTGACGAGGCGGCGCGGGGGCGTGCGCGAGTTCCGCCTCGGCGCGGTGGTCGCCGCGGTGGTGCCCGCGGTGGCAGCGGTCGGCCTGGGGGATCGGGTCAGCCTGGCTAGCGCCGTCGGACTGGCCTTTGCCGTGGCCGCCTCCACGCTGTGCCCGTTGCTTGTTCTGGGGATCTGGTGGGCGGGGCTCACCGCCCGCGGCGCCGCCGCCGGCTTGGTCGTGGGCACGACCACCGCGTTGGCTGCGGTGGTCGCCACCTACGCCGGGGTGTCCAGCACCGGCTGGCCGGCGGTCCTGCTGGCCGAGCCGGCGGCGTGGACGGTGCCCATCGCCTTCGCCGCCGCGGTGGTCGGGTCGCTGACCAGCCCGCGTGGCGCGCGGGGCTCCACGCTGCCCCTGCTGCGCCTGCACGCCCCCGAGTCGCTGCTGCGGGCCGACGAGGCGGGGTAGGGCCCGTTCGGCGCTGCTCCGGCGCCACTCAGCGCGGGCCGGCCAGCCATCCGGCGCAGGAACGCGCCGGCCGTCGCGTGCGCGGCGGACGGCCCTAGCCGCGTCGCGCGTCGTGCGAAGGATGCACACCGACAGGCAGGTCCCGTTGCACACGCCCCAGGAGAGGTCACGATGGCCAGCACAGCCCACGTCGAGACAGCACCGCCCGTGCCCGCCGCTGCCGAGCACGGCCCGGCATCGATCGCCGATCCCGGTCCCCTGGGGCTGGCGGCTTTCGCGATGACCACCTTCATCCTCAGCGTCTTCAACGCCAACATCATCAAGGACGGTGCGTTGGAGGCGGTGGTGTTGCCCGTGGCCCTGTTCTACGGCGGTATCGGCCAGCTGCTCGCCGGGATGTGGGAGTTCAAGAAGGCGAACACCTTCGGCGCGTTGGCGTTCACCTCCTACGGCGCCTTCTGGCTGTCGTTCGCGTTCCTGGTCCGCTACGTCGCACCTGAGCTGCCGCCGGCCGACGCCTACAAGGGGGTCGGGCTGTTCCTGCTCGCCTGGACGATCTTCACCGCCTACATGATGGTGGCGGCACTGCGGGTCAGCGGGGCGGTGGCGGCGGTCTTCATCGTGCTCCTGCTCACCTTCCTGGCCCTGACCATCGGCGCGCTGGGCCAGCACAGCGGGCTGACGCACCTGGGCGGGTGGCTCGGCCTGCTGACCGCGGTGCTGGCCTGGTACGCATCCTTCGCCGGTGTGACCGCCGCTACGTTCAAGCGCAGCGTGCTGCCCACCTTCCCGATGGCGTAGCCGGGCGCGCCGGGCGGGGAGCACACCCCGCCTGGCGCGGCGTCGCTGGCACCGTCGCGCGCGACGCCGCGCGTGGTCCACAATCCGGCGCAGGCCCGCCACCGCGGGCGCACGCTGGCCCACACCTGCCGACCGACCCACCCGCACCCCCGAGGAGACCCGGTGAGCAACGAGGCCCTGGAGAACCTGATGAGCGAGACCCGGCGGTTCCCGCCGGACCCGGCGTTCGCCGCCAACGCGAACGCCCAGGCCGACTTGTACGACGCGGCAGGCGCGGACCGTGAGGCGTTCTGGGCCGAGCAGGCCTCCTACCTGCAGTGGGACTCCCCGTTCGGCCCGGTGCTGGACTGGTCGGCCGCCCCGGTGGCGCGCTGGTTCGTCGGTGGTCGGCTGAACGTGGCCGTGAACTGCCTGGACCGCCACGTCGCGGCCGGGTACGGCGACCAGGTGGCCATCCACTTCGAGGGGGAGCCCGGCGACACCCGGACGCTGACCTACGCCGACCTGCTGGCCTCGGTCAGCCAGGCCGCGCACGCGCTGACCGAGCTGGGCGTGCGCAGCGGGGACCGCGTGGCCATCTACCTGCCCATGATCCCGGAGGCGGCGATCGCGATGCTGGCCTGCGCGCGCATCGGCGCGCCGCACTCGGTGGTCTTCGGCGGCTTCTCCGCGGAGGCCCTGGCGAGCCGGATCGCCGACGCCGACGCCCGTGTCGTCATCACCGCCGACGGCGGGTACCGACGGGGCGCGGCGGCGGCACTGAAGCCCGCCGTGGACGAGGCGGTCGCCGCGTCCCCCCGGGTGGAGCACGTCGTGGTCGTGCGGCGCACCGGGCAGGAGGTGGCCTGGACGGACAAGGACGTGTGGTGGCACGAGGTGGTCGACCGCCAGCCGACCCTGCACGCCCCGGAGTCCTTCGACGCCGAGCACCCGCTGTTCATCCTCTACACGTCGGGGACCACGGCGAAGCCGAAGGGCATCCTGCACACCACGGGGGGGTACCTGACCCAGGTGAGCTACACCCACCGTGCGGTCTTCGACCTCAAGGCGGACACCGACGTCTACTGGTGCACCGCCGACGTGGGCTGGGTGACGGGCCACTCCTACGTCGTGTACGGGCCGCTGGCCAACCGGGCGACCCAGGTGATGTACGAGGGCACCCCTGACACCCCGCACCAGGGTCGGTGGTGGGAGCTGGTGGAGAAGTACCGGGTGAGCATCCTGTACACCGCCCCGACGGCCATCCGCACCTGCATGAAGTGGGGCGAGCAGATCCCCGCCGGCTTCGACCTGACCTCGCTGCGCCTGCTCGGCTCGGTCGGGGAGCCGATCAACCCGGAGGCCTGGATGTGGTACCGACGGGTGGTCGGCGCTGACCGCTGCCCGATCGTGGACACCTGGTGGCAGACCGAGACCGGCGGCATCATGATCAGCCCGCTGCCCGGTGTCACCGCGACCAAGCCGGGCTCGGCGATGCGCCCGCTGCCGGGCATCGTGGCGGACGTGGTCGACGACGCCGGCGCTAGCGTGCCCGACGGCTCGGGCGGCTACCTGGTGCTGGCCGAGCCGTGGCCGAGCATGCTGCGGGGCATCTGGGGTGACATGCAGCGCTTCACCGACACCTACTGGAGCCGCTTCCCCGGGCGGTACTTCGCCGGGGACGGGGCGAAGAGGGACGACGACGGCGACCTGTGGCTGCTCGGCCGGGTGGACGACGTGATGAACATCTCCGGGCACCGGATCTCCACCACGGAGGTGGAGTCCGCGCTGGTCTCCCACCCCGCCGTCGCCGAGGCCGCGGTGGTCGGTGCGGCCGACGAGACCACCGGGCAGGCGATCGTGGCGTTCGTCATCCCGCGCGGCGGTGGCCAGGAGGCGGGCACCGACCCCGCCACCTTGGTGGAGGCTCTGCGCGCGCACGTGGCGCACGAGATCGGACCGATCGCCAAGCCGCGGCAGATCCTCCTCGTCGCCGAGCTGCCGAAGACCCGCTCGGGCAAGATCATGCGCCGGCTGCTGCGCGACGTCGCCGAGCACCGCGGGCTGGGCGACACCACGACCCTGACCGACGCCTCGGTGATGACCGCGATCGCGGGCCGGCTCGACACCGGCGCGGGCGCCGAGGAGGGCTAGCTCGGGTCGGCCCCGCGCTCCCCGGAGCCGTCCGGTCCGGCGGTGCCGGCCCCGGGGGTGACGACGCTCGCCCAGCCCCGCGACAGGGCCTGCTGCCCGGAGTTGAGCGCGGCGCCGGAGGCCAGCCCCAGCAGGACCCCGAAGGCGATCGCGACCATCGTGGTGGCCGTCCGCCCCAAGGCGTCCAGGCCGGTGCCACCCGGGGAACCCAGCAGGCTGGCTACCCCGGTCAGGCCCAGGGCCCCGGGCACGAGCAGCCAGAACGCGGGCAGGAAGCTCACCAGCGTCGCCGGCCCCCGCCGCTGGCTGGCCGCGTACATCGCCACCGGGGTCATCGCCAGCGCGCCGACGAACGCGCTCAGCTCGCTGCCCAGGAACAGCCCGCCGAGCACCTGCCCGGCGTAGGCGACGTACAGGACGAGCAGCACCCACCCGGCGCTCGCGCGCGGGGGGCAGTAGTAGAGCAGGACGCCGGCGCCGAACAGCGCGACGCCCACCCAGGGAGCCCACGGGCCGAGCGGGCGCGCGGACACGGTGTCGAGGCTGACCCCGGGCACGCCGACCAGCTGCGCACCCGCCAGGATGCCCAGGGCGAGCAGCAGCAGCTGCATGCCGCCGGCGGCCAGCCGGCCGGCCCCGGAGATCATCTGCCCGGTGGCCAGCTCCAGCACCGAGGTGGTCAGCAGCGCGCCCGGCAGGAAGGTGACCAGCGGCGCGAGCACCGGGGCGAGCACCCCGATGTGGGCGTCTGCGCGCCCCGCCAGCAGCGCCAGCACGGAGACCGCGAAGGCGCTGAGGACGGGGGCGAACACCTGGTACGGCAGGTCGACGCGCGCGGCCGCCATCTGCAGCGTCCCCACCCCCAGCCCGAGCACCGCGACCAGTGCCAGGTCTGCGCTGCTGGCGTGGAGCAGGAGCGCGATGCCGACGCTGAGCAGGGTGAAGCCCAGCAGGCGCACCCACCGGCCGTAGGCCGGCGGCAGGGCGCGGGCGGCCGCCAGCGCCGCCAGCCCCGCCGCCGGGTCCAGACCCCCGGCGGCCGCCCGGCGGACCACCTGGAACACGGCGTCGATCTGGTCCAGGCGCAGCTTGACCCGACCGGCGGTCGACACCGCCGTCTCGATCGTCTGCGCGCCGGGTGCGGAGACGATCAGCGCGGTCGGCAGCACGACGATCTGGGCGCCGTCCAGGCCGCTCGCCGCGGCGACCTTCTCCAACGTGGCGCCGACGTGCGTCACCGGGTCGCCCGCGTCGACCATCGCCTCCCCGAGCGCGATGAGGAACGGCACGCTGTCCGGCTCCGGGGTCGCAGTCGTCCCGGTGGCCGTGGCATGCGGCGGAGCAGGTCCGCGGGTCACCACGGTGTCCACACCGGTGACCGCCGGGGACGGTGCACCCGCGTCCGCGCCGGGCGCGGGGGGGTGCCCGGCGGAGCGGCGGCCCTGCAGGTAGACCACCCGCACCACTCCCGCCGCGATGGCGAGCACGACGAGGGCGATGGCCACCGACTTGCCGGACACCCCGGAGTGGTGCACCGCGGGGGGGAC
>Ga0209698_10004790_pt1 | contig 14746 bp, 10 predicted proteins | sample LitLauG_LLR_2012_FD_187203 | JGI IMG/M metagenome (GOLD analysis project Ga0209698, IMG submission 187203) | Freshwater sediment microbial communities from Pennsylvania, USA - Little Laurel Run_MetaG_LLR_2012 (SPAdes) (version 2) | ecosystem: Environmental > Aquatic > Freshwater > Creek >...
CTCGGACTGCAACCGACGAACAAGGTCGAGTGCAGGATCATCTGCTTCACTGACCCGAATATGACTTCGTATTCCGGATAGTCCTGCAGGCAGTGGCTCGTGAAACTCTTATATATATCCGGGTCCACACCTTTGAGTGGCTTCAGAATCGAGACCGGAGGAGCCCATGCTGAGTTTGCCAGTGCGAGCGGTCTCTTGAGGCTTCGTGCGAACCTCCAGGCACACCACATGCATAGGGCGTAGTAACTGATCGCGGACATCGCACCCGCAGCGGCAACCGTCGCCAGCGTCTTGAAGATCCAGCCAGTCATTCGAGCATCGAGACAATACCAGACAGGCTCTCACGGAGAGCCTCGGCAAAAACAGGAATCAAGGCTTGGGAAATCCTCACAAGGTTACCAGACTTGAGACGGCACAGAGACGCGTCAATCAGAGGCGATCATTCGTAGCGCAAGGACTCGATAGGATCGAGGTTCGCAGCTTTCCATGCTGGATAAATTCCGAAGACGAGGCCGATGGCGGCCGACGCGCCCATCGCGAAGGTCGACCATTGGACGGACATGCTCGCGGGCAAGGACGGCCAAATTATGGGGATGGTCCAGGTGATCAAGGCCCCGACCAGGAGCCCCAACAGACCGCCGATGCTCGTCAGGATGACAGCCTCAAGCGTGAACTGCAGCAGGACATCGCCTTTGCGCGCGCCGATCGCCTTGCGAACACCGATTTCGCGAGTTCTCTCCGTCACAGAAACCAGCATGATGTTCATCACACCGACACCACCCACGATGAGACCGACGCTCGAGACCGCGAACATAAATACAAAGACGGCGCCGGTCACCTGATTCCAAACGTCCGAGATGGAGTCTTGGGTAAAGACCGCAAAATTGTCGGGCTTGTTGGGTGGTACTCTGCGGCGACGGCGAAGCAGTTCACGCATCTCATCGATGGCTTTGGGGATGTCATCATGCGAGGTGGCCTTGACGCTGATCCAATGCTGCTTCAGCTCTGGATGCAAGATCTTGAAAGTAGTGAGAGGAAAGAAAACTCGGTTATCATCAGGATTCTTTCCGCCCCCAAACACCGACTTGATCTTCTGAATTACGCCCACTACCTGGAATAGGCGGCCCTCGATATTGATTTCATGATCGAGAGCGCTTCCAGTGGGAAACAGTTCCTGGGCGGTATCGTAACCGAGAATAATGACAGGAGAGCGTCGCTCCTCGTCAATCTCACTGAACCAGCGGCCCTCCAACATCTGCATGTCGAACACATCTTTGACGGAAGCCGTGTCGCCTTCAAGGATCGTGTTCTTCACTTTACGGTCTTCGTATTTCACGGCAAATGTGCCTACGCCGAGTTCAGGCCGGAAGAAGCGAATGCCGGCGGAAACAGCCTTCACGTGTGGCAGTTCCTTGATCGCTTCAGCGTCCTCGAAGGTCAGTTCCTTGCGGGTTCGCATCTCTTCTGTCGGACGGCCGAAGGTAAAGGGCTCCAGATGGAAGGCGAAGACGATATTTGAGCCCATGCTGCTGATAAGGCTGCGGACATTGTCGTTCAGGCCGCGCACAATTGAGGAGATCCCTATGACAACAGCAACACCGATGACGATTCCGAGCACGGTGAGGCCGGAACGCAGCTTGTTGCTGCGGATCGTGTCCAGAGCCATATGGACAACTTCACGGTAATCGCCTTTACGCATCATGAAAAGCTCTCAGCTCTCAGGCTTGCCTCTGCCAACTACCCCTACATTTCAAATCTGAGTGCAGCAATCGGGTCGAGACGCGCGGCTCGACGTGCGGGATACACGCCGAAAAAGACTCCCACACTCGCCGACACGATCAGACCGGCGGCGACCGCCCACATCTTGATGACCGAGGGCATGCCGATAGCAGCGGTGATGCCCTTGGCAATCACGATCCCGAATAACACCCCCAACGCGCCACCTACCACCGCCATGGTGGCCGATTCGATCAGGAACTGGAGCAACACGTCGGCACGGCGCGCACCCATTGCCTTGCGAATGCCGATCTCGCGGGTACGCTCCGTGACCGAAACCAGCATGATGTTCATGATCACGATGCCGCCGACGATGAGCGAAATCGCCGCAATCCCGATCATTGCGACGAAGAACGTTCCGCTGAGGCTCGACCAGATGCCCAGCAGGCTGGCGTTGGTTTCAATGTCGAAACTGTCGTCAGATCCCAAGAGATCGTGACGTCGTGCGCGCAATACTGCGCGCGCTTCGTCCATGGCGGCTTCGAGGGAAGGGCCTACACCCGCGGCCTTGCCGGAGATCCGAATGCTGTTGTTATGGACCCCGTACTGCTTGAGGTATGAGGTGATGGGAATCATGACGTAGTTGTCGAGACTCTGCCCCAGGGTCTTGCCCTTCTTTTCGCCAACCCCAACGACTTGATAGGTCCATCCGTCGACGCGAATCTCCTTGCCGATGGGATCCACGCCGGGCATAAGATTTTCGACGATGTCGGCGCCAATCACGGCGACTGGTGAGCGGTTGAGCAGGTCAGTCTCGTTGAGCATGCGGCCCGATGCGAGATCGATATCAAAGATCGGCGCCATCGAGGGCGTCAGGCCCTGCACCCAGGTATCGGCAATCGACTGCTCGTTGTACTTCACATGCCCGTTCAGATTGCGCAGCGAGGCTCCGACGTAGAGGCAGTGCTTGCAGGCTTCCAGGACTGCCTCGTAGTCTTCCATGGCGAGATCTTTACGCTTTTCGCCGTCCAGAAAGTGGTCAACGTTGGTGACCGCGGGAGAGACCTTGAACACGATGAAGACGTCGGTGCCGAGCCGGAAAATTTTTTCAGCCACGTAGCCATTGATGCCGTTCACGAAGGTGACGACGGCAATCACCGCGGCCACGCCAATCACAACGCCGAGCAGGGTGAGGACCGAACGCAGCTTGTTCGCCCATAGCGACTGGAGTGCGATGCGGATGGCTTCGGTGACATTCATGGCGAGGTAGAGCTCAGTTCCGACTTGTGATACTCGGCTTCGGACGCGGCTTAGCATGCGCTGGGCCGCTTGAATCAAGCTCAGTCTAACAGAGCGGAGTCGCCTGGATTCGCGGTTAGACGGGCTTTATTGCTGCCGCGGGGCCTATATCGAGCGGATAACCCGGAATGCCTCAGGCCCCATGAGTAACATCGCATATAATGACGGTGTAGGCAGCTGGACCGGACGGTCGCTCTCGCAAGAGGGAGGAAAGTCCGAACTCCGCAGAGCAGTGTGCCGGATAACGTCCGGGACATCAGGTTCAAGCCTGATGGACGGAAAGTGCCACAGAAAACATACCGCTCCGCTGCCGTTGTGAGTCCCTGTTTTGTTGATGGGGACTGACGACGGTGGCGGAGTAAGGGTGAAAAGGTGCGGTAAGAGCGCACCGCCGTTGCAGTGATGCAGCGGGCAGGGCAAACCCCACACGGAGCAAGACCAAATAGGGAGGGAGCTTGGCTTCGGCTGAGCAGGTGCCGGCTCGGCGCCTTACAACCTCCGGGTAGGTCGCTTGAGCCCCGCAGTAATGCGTGGCCCAGAGGAATGGCCGTCCTGCCGGTAACGGCAGACAGAATTCGGCTTACAGGTCCGGCTGCCACAAGTTCATTCGAATCCACGCCAGGAGATCACATCTATGTCAGGACCCAGCCGTCGGCCCGAGATTCGCCGACGACGCACGCGCAAAGAAAAAATTTCGAAGTTACGGAAGCGACTGGCTGCTGCATCATCCGATACCGATCGCAACCGCATCACCGATAAGCTTCACAAGCTCAACCTCACTTCCCCCGGCATCCCGCTGATCAAGTAGCCTCGCCAATCTAAGCAGTCGTGCTCAAGAAAAGAGGCCGGCCCGAAGGCCGGCCTGAAACCTGCAAGGGCTTGTAACTCGCCTAGAAGAGCAGCTTGGCCCCAAACAGCAAGCGCCGACGCGCGATGCCATCGGTGACCGTGTTTCCGGCGAATGTCCCTCCACCGTTGTTGTTGAACTCGGTCGTGCCAAAGGTGCCATTGGCGGCGCCATTTGCCACGGCGTTTGGAACGCCCAGGAATTGGGTGTTCATCACGTTGAAGGCTTGCGCTTGCAATTGCAGGGTGAATCTCTCCGTCAATTTCGTGTTCTTGTAGAACGCGAGATTGGCGGTGCTGATCGGTTGACCACGGTACAAGTTCCGAGCGGCTCCCAGGAACGGCGACCCGAAGAACTTGGCTGCATTGTTGTCATTGATGATCCAATGAACTGCACTCAAAGTTGTGGCTGACCCGGTGGCCAGGCTTGTGATGCCGCAATCCGCTGCTGCCGGGTTGGTGCAGGTTCCCACCGAAGCAAACGGCGCGCCTCGGTTTTCGAGAATCGGACGGCAGGCGTCGAACACCGACCCTCCGGTGAAGTTGGTGGGATCGCACAGAGAGGCGGAACTCGCGTCTTGCACGACCGTGTACGGCTGGCCAGAGGTATAACGATAAGTCGTGCTTACTTGCCATCCGCCCAAGACGTGTCCCAGGAACCCATTCTTGCTTTGGTAGAACGGCAAGTCGTAGATCATGAGCACGCCCAGTACATGCGGGAAGGAATAGCCGCTGATGCCGCGTTCAGCACTACTGGTGTTGAACGGATTCTGGGCATACGCGATGGTGTTGCCCCCAAATCCATTCTGGTCTGAGAATGCCTCGCTGGTATTGTCGATAGCCTTGCTGAACGTGTAGGTCGCATCGGCCGTGATGCCACGCCAGCTCTGAGTCCGGAGCTCAGTCTGCAGGCCGTGGTAGACCGAGTACGCAGTTGTGGCGTAGGTAACGACGTTGGTCCGGTTGCAATCGACCCGACCAAAATCCGAACCGGGAGCAGCGGCGTTTGCACACGGGGTTAATCCCGCCGGAATCAGATTTCCAAATCCTGCCTGAATCAAGGGATTCAGTGCTGGATTTCCGTTGGTCTCCTGGAAATTGTGGACGGTGTGGTTGCCCACGTAGCGCACTTCCGCTGCGACCTTAGAGCCGATGCGTCTTTGCACTCCGAGGTTCCATTGTTGGGAATACGGGCTGGTGAAATTGGGAGAGAGGTTTGTCTGTGCCCTGAAGCCGGGGTCACCGCCGGTAGGAGCCAGGGGTAACAGGGCTGCCTGGATCGCAGGCGCATTGAAGTTGTTTCCCGCCGGGAGTCCCGGAGGATTGGTAATGAAGTTGGCTGCATTGACGAACGGAGCGCCGCCGCCGACATTGGTACCCATGTTGTAGTACTCATATTCGTAAGCAACGCGGAAGCCGCCGCGAATCACAGTTTTGTCTTCCCCGAAGACACTCCTGAATATTCTCGGCGTCCAGGCAAAGCCCACCACCGGACCGAAGTTGTGGAATTTATCGGGCACACTTGCGACCGTCGTTTGGCTCAGGGGAAGCGCAGTACTCCAGAAAGGATTCGAGCCTGTCTGCTGCGCAACAGAGCGGTCATGCAGGAAATTCACCGCCTGTCCGTTGTATTCCCAGCGCAGACCGAGGTTCAAAGTCAGATTTTCTTTGATCCGCCAGTCATCCTGGAAGTAGAAGGCCAGATCGTTCTCCTTGAGGGGCAACACGTACGGTCCTTGCGTGATGCTCGTAAACTCCGGCTTGTTTGCTAGCAGGTTGCTGACATCGAAAAAGTTGTACAGACCGTTCACCAGGAACAGACCATAGTTCGGGGACCGCTGGTGATCAAATTCGCCGCCGAATTTCAGCAGATGTTTGTTCCAGGCAAAGGAAGCGTTGTTCTGAAGCTGGTAGATGTTGATGATACGGCCTTGAGGAAATACAAACCCCTCGCCGAACCCCAGATCACTGGGGCTAAGCAGGTTGACCGTTGGCGTGCAACCCGCAAGGCTGGTCAGCAGACAGTTAGAGTATCCACCACCATCGAAGTTCGACCGGGCGCGTGAATAGCTGAACCGCGTTTGGTCAAGAAATCTCTCGCTGAAGGTGTGAGTAAGATCGAGGCCGATCTGTTGCGAGCGTCCACCCACATCGACGAAGTTGCCGGCGGCACCCGCAGCAGCCCCGAAGAACTGCTGATTCGTGTTGATGGTTTGCTGGAATAGATACCGCGCAAAGAAGCGGTCTTTCTGCGTAAGTTGGGTATCTACGCGACCCGTCAACTCATAGTTGTTGAATATCGACGGCAGGAAGCGGGTAATCGAGCCAAATTCGATCGGCACGCAACCGGCCGGCGTCGGAGTTGCGGCACAATTCGTGCCAGTAGGATTCGTGTTCGGATCGAATGGGTTGACGTCGGTCACCATGACGTTCTGCAGGTTGTTGAAGGTTGGATTCCCACCTTTCACAGCTGTCGGCCCGATTGCCGCGAGCGCTCCCACTCCGGGATTCCCGGAGAATGCGGCCTGCAGTTGCTGGATACCGTTAAAAGTGGGAGTGAGAGAGTTGCCCGAAGAACTGGGAGAAGCACCGGTGCGCGTGCGCTCCAGGTTCGTGGAAGCGAAGAACCAGACTTTGTTTCGCTTGATGGGACCGCCGATCGTCCCGCCAAACCGATTGTCTACATATCTCGCGATCTGCGGTTCGGTGCAGCCGGTCGAGGTACTCTGGCCAGACATGCAGAAGCCGAAGACCGGGCTCTTCTCCTGATTCTCGAGCGAGTCGAAGTGCGAGCCTTGCCAGAATTCGTATGCAGTGCCGTGGAAGGCGTTGGTACCGGACTTGGTGATGTAGTTCACCACGGAGCCGACGTTCCGCCCATACTCGGCGCTGTAGTTCGTAATCACCTGTACCTCGGCGATCACGTCCTGGTTGCCGAAGAATATCGACGGTCCGCCAATGACGTTATCGTTGTTACTCTGTCCGTCCAGTTGGAAGTTGTTGGATCGTGCGCGCTGCCCGTTGGCTGAGAACTCGGCGCCATTGTTGTTGCTGAATCCCCCATCGCCTGCGGTTACAACTCCGGGAACAAACAAGGCCAGCGAATCGAAGGTATTCCCAATGGGCAATTCGGCTGCCTTTTTTGTATCGAAAGAGGCGGAGAACTCATTCGTGGTGGATTCCACCAGGGGAGCTTGCCCTTCTACGACAACTGTTTCCTGGGTGTTCCCAACCTGTAAAGCGACCGTGCCTGTCGAGCTATTTTGGCCAACGATGACCTGCAGATTGGCGACTTGAAACTTCTGGAAGCCACGCGCGGCAATGACGATGTTGTAGTGACCCGGAGGCAACTGCCGCAGAGAAAACTGTCCGGCCTCATTGGTCACGGCAGCGTGACGTTCGTTGGTTTCGACCTGCGTAGCGTTTACGTTGGCGCCGGATATCACAGCGCCCTGCTGGTCCTGAACGACTCCTGAAGCGGACCCGGTTACGATTCCCTGTGCAAAGGCCGAGATGGTTGAGAAGACCAGAAGCAGCAACAACGTCAGCGCTGCCGCTGTTTTCTGAAGAGACTGGTAAAACATGCATCCTCCTGACAGATACAGATGTCGCAATGAACCAACAATCAGGGCTTGTTTATGTGAATCGAGCCCCGTCAATCGGCACCTGAAGTAAGGCAAGGGATGTTCCAAACAAAATGCGGGGGAAATCGGCAGTAATCCGGGAGGACTTGTAAGCCAATTGTCACGAGTGATTCACATTTTGGAAGAGAGAGCTCGCGAGACCTATGAGATTTGAATTAGCTTGCCCGCGCTACGGCGGCCTGCGCTAACACAGTCTGTAGGTCAAACAGAATGTTGATTACTGGCTTTTTGTGAGTCGTAAAAGGGAGGACAGTTAGTCAATCAGGTTGTTTAGTGGCTGTTGTTGTTTCCCATGCTGTTTAGCAGCGGAGAAGGTCACGCCCCTGGTCGATGGGTGTGGGACGTTCCACTCAAAGCACCCGGCGAGACATTGTGGAGTTTGGGCGGCCGAGCGCCACCAATCTTGCGGTACACGCCGAGAATCTGTTGAGCGGACCTTTCCCAGGAGAAGCACTTGGACTGCTGGTAACCACCTTGCTTCATCTTGTCCCGCAAGGATTGGTCGACGAGCACGCGATGCAGAGCACGCATAATCTCGAAAACATTTTCTGGATTCACCAGCACGGCAGCGTTACCGGTCACTTCGGGGAGAGACGAAATGTTCGAAGTCACCACCGGAGTTCCGTGCGCCATGGCTTCGAGCGGTGGCAGGCCGAATCCTTCATAGAGAGACGGGAAGACGAATACTTTGGCACAGTCGTAAAAGATGCGCAGAACTTCGATCGGCACGAAGCCGAGGAAGCGGACATCGTGCTGCACGCCGCTGCGCACTACAGTACGTCTGAGGTCAGGATGGCTGGATAGATCATCCCCAATAATAATGAGTTTGAGGTCTGGAAACTTCTCTTCCTTGCCCAGTTCTGTTTTGAGCGCTGAGAAGGCCTCGATAATGCGAACCAGATTCTTGTGCGGGCTGATGGCACCGGCATACAGAACAAATGGATAGTTGACAAGATATCGACTCGCCATCATCTGGCGGTCGGCTTCGGTCGCATGCCCTCGCAAGAAACGCTCATCGATTGCGTTGTAGATGACCTCGATTTTGTCTGACGGTATGGCGAAGAGCTGTTGAATCTCGTTCTTGGTGAATTGCGAAACTGCAAAGATTTTTGCCGCACTTTTCAGGACTCGTTTAGTCAGTTGGAAGTGCAGCGAGCGGCGAAGGCCGGAACCGTTGTGCGCACGATACATAAACTCAAGCACGTCGTGAACGGTCATCACATAAGGGCATGGTAGTCCGCGCGGAAGCCAGAAGAGATGGGGAATATGCACCAGATCGCAACGCAAACGCTTCAGGATGGCGCGGAATTCAAGATAGCTCCTGGTTGTACCGTCCGGCTCAAGCAGCGATATGGTTTCGAAGTTAGGCGGCAGGGAGCCAATCTCTTCAACCTTTGCGGGTGATCCGATAAGGCAGTACGCTGTCTCGCTATCCAACCTCCCAAGCGCCCGAACGATATTGCGGATGTAGGTGCCGACGCCGAAGTCGGTCATGCGCCGGATGTCGATGGCAATCTTCACGGTGAGAATTTAACCACAAGGCACAGAAAGGTACACAAGAATAGTGCCCTGCCCATGAGTGCGAGCCCTCGTGGTTACGCTTTCCGATCAGGCCCTGATTTCGGCTTGTGCTCTGGCCCTGCGCTCTGCGTAAAGCGGGAACGCCTCCGCGAGTTCCAGCACTTGCGTGCGGACCTTGCCGAGGACGCCCGCGTCCGTGCGGTGGTGCAAAACCTCGGAGATCCAGCGGCCCACTTGGCGCATCTCGGCTTCCTTCATGCCGCGGGTAGTCAGCGCGGGTGTGCCGATCCGGATGCCACTCGGCTTCATGGGAGGGTTCGTGTCGAAGGGTATCGCATTCTTGTTTACCGTAATCGCTGCTTCGCCCAGTGCCTTTTCTGCTTCGCTTCCCAACATGCCCTTGGAGAAAACGTCAACGAGCATGAGGTGGGTGTCGGTCCCGCCGGAAATGATGCGGAATCCTTCTGCAGCGAGGGTCTCCGCCAGGACTTTAGCATTGGCGACGATCTGCCGCGAATAGTCGCGGAATGAGGGTTGCATCGCTTCCTGGAAACAGATCGCCTTCGCGGCCATGATGTGCACGAGCGGTCCGCCCTGCATACCGGGGAAGACGGTCTTGTCGATGGCGGCGGCAAATTCCTGCTTGCACAAAATCATGCCGGAGCGAGGACCGCGGAGGGTCTTATGAGTCGTGGAGGTGACGATCTGCGCGTGAGGCACAGGAGACGGGTGAGCCCCGCCTGCAACCAGTCCGGCGAAGTGGGCCATATCCACGAGATAAAGCGCCCCAACTTTGTCGGCGATCTGCCGCATTCGCGCAAAATCGATGATGCGGGGATAAGCGCTGCCACCACCGATGATCAGCTTCGGCTTCTCTTTCTCGGCCAACTTCTCGAGTTCGTCGTAGTCGATGGTCTCAGTGTCCTTGGTCACGCCATAGGGGACGATGCGATAAGTCTTGCCAGAGAAATTGAGATGGTGTCCGTGGGTAAGGTGGCCGCCGTGGGCGAGGTTCAAGCCGAGGATTGTGTCACCCGGCTGCAAGATTGCGGCGTAGGCCTCCATGTTGGCCTGGGAACCCGCGTGGGGCTGCACGTTGGCATGCTCGGCACCGAATAATTTCTTCGCCCGCTCGCGCGCCAGTTCTTCCACCACGTCTGTGAACTCGCATCCGCCGTAATAACGCTTGCCGGGATAGCCCTCGGCGTACTTGTTGGTGAAAACCGAACCGGCAGCTTCCAGCACAGCCTCGCTGACGAAGTTCTCAGAGGCAATCAGTTCCAGGCCTTCGTGCTGGCGGCGAGTTTCGTTGTCGATCGCGGCGGCAATCTGCGGGTCCACTTCGTGAATGGGTTGAGACATGGTGTCGTTTTTCATGATTTAGCTCTCAGCTTCTAATTTATCGGCTCTTTGGCTGATCAGCGGTGGTCGCCTTTTTCCAGCTTATGAGTCCCCGGCGCTCGCATAGACTTCGGGATCGTGCCGTTCCATCCAGCGGTCCGGACTAGCCAGCGGTTTGAAGCCGAACTGCGAATACAAACCGTGTGCGTCGCGCGTGGCCAAAGTCCAGCGGCGCAACCCCTGCAGCCGGGGGTGCCCAACGATGCACTGCATAAGCCACTTGCTCAGGCCATGACCGCGGTATGGCTCAAGCACGAAGACGTCGCCAATGTAGGCGAAGGTGGCATAGTCAGAGATGACACGCGCGAAGCCGACTTGCCCTTCTTCATTGTAAATCCCAAAACACAACGAGTGCTTGATCGATCGCGATACGACCTCTTTTGGAATGCCTTTTGACCAGTAGCAGTTCGTCAGGAAGTGGTAAATGGAGTCGATGTCAAGACGAGCGCGATCTGTGCTGATCGTGAAGTCGTCGCGCCGATACTCGATCGGTTCTTCCGTGGGAACATCATTCATACAGGTGCGTTTGCGACGAGCGCCATTTTACGCCTCGAACGCAGTGCGAAAAAATGACGCGAGCTGCCACCCGTCCATGTATTTGTAGGGCGTTTCGCCAGTCGTGTAATGGCCGCAAGGCAAGATTACGACTTTGTGGTCCAGATGGTAGCGCTCGAATTCGGCGACGGCGTCACGCGAGAGCTCGGGCAGGAAAGTCATATCGTACTTGGCGTAGATGATGAGCGACTTACGGGGACTGCGCGCAAACTTGTCGAAGTACACCATCGGACTCACCGCCAGCCAGAGTTTCCGCAGACGCTCAAGGTCGATATGTTTTTCGATTCCCTCGCGAATGTGGCGCGTGGACTGGCCGTGCCAAACGACGTCCGCCACGTAGGTGGACGCATGGTTGAAGGCGGCGGCGCGAATGCGCGCATCGTGCGCGGTGGCGATGAATGCGTAGCAGGAGCCGAGACTGGTGCCAACTATGCCGAGCCGGGTGAAGCCCTGCTGCTCCAGCCAATCGAGACAACAGCGGACGTCAACCACGCCCTGCCGGACGGAATCGATGGTGCGTCCGATGTTTGCAGACACGGCAAAGTCAGCCCGGCTGATCTCCGCCGGCATGCGGATGTCGTGATATGGCATCGACAAGCGTAGAACCGCGATGCCAAGCCAATTCAGCACACGGCAAAGGCTCGTATAAGCGATCGCGTCTGCATTCCAGTGAGGCAGCAGGACGACGGCACGTCGCCCACGTGCCGGAAACCAGCGCGCGTTCACCAGATTGTTTTCCGAATAGGGAGACTTGATCGGAGAGGTGAACCGCAAAAACTGCGCGTGAGTCCCTCGGACCTTCTCTTCAAGCTTCGCGTCGGGGACTTCGCGAGTGCTGAAAACCTTCATCTCGCGGCGTTCCAGGCGAAAATCCGACGGCGAACAGTAGGCGAAGAATTCGTCGCTGTGGCGGATAATCCGCTGGTTGTAATCGGCAAAGAACTTTTCCGGGTCAGCGGGGTTTTGCCCGGGGGGAACGCCATTGCGGCATGGCCATTGCTGCGCCCACTCGACGCCCCAGTCCAAGGGACGGACAACCCGGTTGTTGTCCACTGAAGTGAGACGGGTTTCCCAGTCATACATCCATTGTGCGTAGCTTGTTGGCATGAATGCTCTTTAAATATAGCAATTGGCCGGGGATCGGTCAGTGCTGGTACAGCAAAGCGTAGTAATCCGCAGTTGGCGGTTGGCATTCGGGGTCGGACGTAACTGCCGGCTGATGCTTTACTCGCGGTAGCGGCGAGGCACGCGTTTGGAAATGGCGCAGAGGATCTCGTAGGGAACGGTGTTGGCAAGCTCAGCGTGCTCCTGGGCGTCAACGCTCAGACTCTCGGACGCACCAAGAAGGATGACCTCGTCGCCCACTGCGACACCGGGAATACCGGTCACGTCGACAAGCGTAAGGTCCATGGATATACGGCCCACGATTGGGGCGAAATGTTCGCGGAGGATGACACGCCCGCGGGAGGAAAGCTGGCGATTTAGTCCGTCGGCATAGCCAACAGGCAGAGCCGCAATGCGAGCTGGCGCTTTGGTCACGTAGGTGCCACCGTAGCCGAGAGCCTGGTTGGCAGCGGCCTCACGCACGGAGAGGATTCGCGTCTTCCAGGTAAGAGCCGGCTTCACCGGCAACTTCCATCCACTGCCGCTGACCTCACGACCTGCACGCTGGAATGGCAAGTAGTAGCCGTAGAGAGCGATGCCCGGACGTACCATGTTGTTCCAGCTTTCCTTCCTCGAGATGACGGCGCTGGTATTGGCGACGTGCACCAACGGCGCGCGCAAACCCTGGTGTTCCAGATACTGCCGCGCCTCCGAAAACTCGTTCAGTTGTTCCTGCACCGAGGGAGCATCCAACACTTCCGAACTCGCGAGGTGAGTGGAAATGCCTTCGAGCGACAGGTGAGGCGACGACTTGAGCGCCGAACACAAAGGTGGCAGGTCATGAAGACGCACACCGAGACGCCCCATGCCGCTGTCAATCTTGAGGTGGACTGGCTGAGAGTTGACACCAAGCGCGAGGGCGGCTCTTTCGAGCGACTCGAGATGCCAAGGTTCCCATACCGTAGGAGTGAGGCGGAGGCGAACGATCTCATCCTCTTCCCCGCGCCAGAAGCCCGTCATGAGCAAGATGTGGGCCTGAATGCCTGCATCACGCAAGGGGATGGCCTCGTCGAGCGAAGTTACACCGAGCCACTGAGCGCCTTCGGCTTCGAGTGCGCGAGAACATTCCATCGCGCCGTGGCCGTACGCGTCAGCCTTCACAACGGCGCAAATGTTCACTCCCCGACCGACATGCTGTTGCACGACGCGAAAGTTCTGACGCAAAGCTTGCAACGAGACTTCAGCCCAGGTAGGGCGAGTCGCACGGCGTACTCGGCGTTCTATGCCGGTTGTGACCACGATCTCGCGATTATATCGGTTGCGCGCTGAACTCCGGCATTACGGGAGTGCCTGACTCTGTTCGCCAGTCTTCACTTCCCTGCGTGCTTCCGACAACGCCCGTCCGGCCGGTTATCCTGGCGACAGGATGAAGTTCACGGTGACTTCGGTCTCGACCTCGACGGGACTGTCGTTAAGAATGTACGGGCGATAGCGCCATTGGCGAACGGCGTCGATCGCGGCCTTCACCAGCATGGGGTGGCCGTGCACGACCTGGAGGTTTTCGATCGTACCCTCCTTGCTGATGATGGCTCGCAGCACCACCGAACCCTGGATGTGTGCCATTTTTGCGGGGTACGGATATTCGGGCTGCACACGATGAACCAGGTTCCCTTCCATCATGTGCGAGGTCACAGGGGGACGCGCGACGGAGGGAGGTGGTGGCGGCGGAACGAGTCTCGCGACCTCGTTGCCGATGGAATTTAAAACCGAGTTGGCACTCCAGCGATCGCCTGTGCCACCTTCGATTCCGATCGTCCCGATTGGAGGCGGAACGCCTTTGTCATCTACCTGCAATACGTCGTGAGGAATGCTTGGCGGAACGACAAAAATATCACCAACAAAATTGCTTCGTGACGTATTCGAAGCACGCATAACCGAAGCGGGGGGCGGCGCCGGTGGCGGAGCAAGGACGGGGCCTGCATCAATCCAATGCAGCGCAGGCAACGCTTGTGTGTAGATGAGGGGCAAGAGAAGCAAGGCTCCGAGAGTCAGTATCTGCGCGGCGAATGAGACCAGCGTGGTCCAGCCGCGGCGAGAACGGGTTTCCCATGGAGAGTCAAGCAAACTGTCGGCAAACATGGTGATGTCCTCCCACACTAGGCGATTCCTATTTCCCAATGGCACCGCGATTCTGCAATTTGCCGTGGCTGCGGAAAATAAAAAAGGCCGCGAGAACCGCGGCCTAGTGGGAACCTTCTGACACCCTCAGGTGTCGCGCTTATTTCGGAGGAGCGCCCGTCTGCGGCTTGCTCGCAGGCGTGGTTGCGGGCTTGGTCACCGGTGTTGTCCGCGTTGATGTAGGTTTGACGGCTGGGGCAGAAGCGGCCGGAGCGGGCACACCAGACTGAACGTTGTAAGCGTCGACCACGGGCTTGGTAACGTCCATGGCATCGCTGAGCGGAATCACCGGACCTTGCGGCCAGGGGGCGGAGGTGTCGAGGAGGACACCATATCCGTTTTCAGCAGCGAATTTTTGGATGACGGGAGCCATCTTCTGTAGAATCCGGCTCATGATCTCCCGCTGCTGATTGGTGAAATCTTCCTGGGCGTCCTGCATATCGCGGTCGAAGATCTTCTGCTTGGATTCGATTTGCTTCACG
>Ga0209698_10004791_pt1 | contig 14746 bp, 12 predicted proteins | sample LitLauG_LLR_2012_FD_187203 | JGI IMG/M metagenome (GOLD analysis project Ga0209698, IMG submission 187203) | Freshwater sediment microbial communities from Pennsylvania, USA - Little Laurel Run_MetaG_LLR_2012 (SPAdes) (version 2) | ecosystem: Environmental > Aquatic > Freshwater > Creek >...
CCGCAAGCCTGGCTCACCGAAGCCATGACGCTGGCTTACGTTTTCATGGTGATACATGAGACCAGCCATCAGGGGCCGCAGGCGGCGATGGGAATATCGTCTTACGCGCCGCATGTGGGGCCCGCGGTCGCCGGAGCCGCGCTCTACGGGATCACACTCGATGAACAGCAGGCGTTCTCCTGGGCGAGGGAGCTTGCGGCGGATGTGAACGCGTTCCTGATCATCGTCACCGATTCCCTCAAGGCGGGGCTTCGGGACGAGGTGAAGGAGCCGTGGTATCGCGCGCTCATCGCCGGCATAAGCCTCGCGCTTAAAGCTTGGGACCTGATGCTGGACGAGTCCTGCTACGGCAAGGCCTACCTGGGTCGAAGACTGCTGCGGACGCATCCCCCTGCCCGCTGGAGGATCGAATACCTTGGACGCAGCAGCCAGGCGGCGCAGAGGCTCGGAATGATGTCAGGAGACAGACTATGGGCCGATCGCGTCATGGACGCGCTCGACGATTTACATCAGCGAAAAGGAGCTAAGCATGGTTGAAGAGATTGGTCCCGGAAAATCCGTCGCGGAGCTGTCGGAAGAGGAATTTGAGGCGCTTCATGACGCCTTGGAGGAACCGGTGATAGGAGAGCACGGGGGGCCTGCGGCGCGGCTCGCAGCGTTCTTTGGTCTTTGGCGCGCGATCGACGGAAGCAATCTCCGCGTAGGCCTGCGACGGGCTGAAAACTTCGTTGCTGCGGAGTCGTCGCGGGCCGACCGGGTCGAACGGGGCGACAAGGTGAATCTCGTCATGCGCCAGATGTACCTTCCGAATCTTCCGCATGATCGCTGCGTGGCGCAGGTGACCTGGTATGCGTCGCATTGGTTCGAAGACAACAAGAAATCCGAGATCTCGCACGTTACGTCCTGCGATGCCGGCACAGCGGGCGCCGCAGCGGCGGTGGGCTTGCCGATATTCGAAGGCCTGAAAGTAACGGAAGGTATCGGACTCAAGGTCGCCATCTATGTCATGGCGGATCGGGCAAGTCAGCCCATTCTCGACCTGCTCGGCAGCTCCGCAGTCAGCGGCGGTCTCAAGCTCGCCGGAAAGTTCAATCCTGTCTTCGCCATGACCGGACCTTATATACAGGCGGCGATCGCGGGACTCACCAAGGCGTCGAAGCGGAATTTCAAGCTCGTGAACTGGCCCGTAGGGTTCGGTATCGGCGATGTGCCCGTACCGTTGGCATACGGCGAGTACATACTGCTCGACGGCATCGTCCGCATCGGCCGCGAGGAAAACACGCTTGCCTGGTCGGATCTGAAATGGGACAAGGACAGGGAATGCCCCCTCTACCAGGATGGCGCGTTCAGAAGTCCGTACATAATGATCCGCGTGATGCCCAGCCAGAAAGATGCGTGAAATGCCTGGGTCCAGAGCTGCGTGTTTCGATTCGACTCACTTTTTCTTCGGGCGCAATACTGACGGGGTAGGAATCTGGTGTGCGAACGGTTTGCTCAACCGCTCATTCCCACGGTCCATTTGGCTTCCAACAAAGCTTGAATGCGTGCCCGGCCGCCGCGGCTGAGAGCACAGGGAGGGCAAAGCGTCTGATCTCGGCGATGAGGCGGACCAGATCATCCGCGTTTTCACTGAACCTGCTGCGGCGCACGAACGCGCGCCATTGGACAGCTCGTGCGGGGTCATCGGAGTACGCTTGGGTAAGCCCGATCGGTTCAGCCTCAATCGTTGTTCCGCGATGACGGAAAGTCGCGAGGATTGCCTCCGCCAGCCGCTCTCCGTCAAATTGGTACATGCGGGAAAGGAGAGCGAGATCGTAGAAGTCCTTCATTCGGGTGTTCAGAAGGCCGAGGGTAGTGAGGGCTTCCAGTTTTTCAGCAATGACCGTCTCTTTCGGGTAGGCACGGAGTATGGGCGCAGGGAAAGTGAGCAAGGTCGGATACTCAATCTCGGTTGGCGCTGGAGTGATGACGTCGCCGAACCCGATATCGAGTTGCATCGGAATTCGGGCTCTTGCGAGAGTCGCATGGAATTGGACTCGCACGCCTTCGTAGTCAGCATCTTCCTTGATTCGGCTGACCTCGATTGCGGAGCGGTTGAACTCTAGGCCATCCGGGTCGACGACGCCTTCGGATATCACGGCGATAACCTCTTTAATGTGATCTAGCTGGTTGTTCGTTCGGCCAGCCAGATCGATATCCATAGTCGGCCGGGACTGTGGTGCCCGCCAGGCGGTCAGCAACAGGGCACCTTTCAAAATGAAGCGGTCCGCATACGGCGATTTTGTCAGCCGATAAAGAAATCGTTCCATCGCGAAATACTGAAGTAGTTCCTGAAACGGCCGACTCTGTCCGCGGGATTGGTTGAGGAGGCGTTGCCTCACAGATGCACCGAGGTCGCGTCCGCTCACAGTACAGCCTCAAGGTACGGGCGCATGACTTTTTGGACCCGATTGATTTGCGCGAATTTTGTCAGGGCTGCTCTGTTCGGCTTTGGTGTCCGCTCACGGTAGGCCCGCAGAGCTTCGATCGCAATGTCGATCCCAATTTTGTTCCGGTATTTGAAGCAGTCGGCAATCGTCTTCTCGGGCGAATAGATCCTCACTGAAACATCGTCGATCACTACGATTTCAACGCCCGCGCGAAAGGATATCTCGGGATACCAGAAAACCCGGAGGGGCACGCCGTCGATGCTCGGCACTTTGGCATGACTTGGTAGCGCTATATCGATCGTGTGCGGAACCTGCGTCGTCAGTCGGTGATGCGCGAGCGCGGAAATGAGGCAGACGACGGAGCGTGGGATTCGAATCGCGATGGGAATCAGATCAGGGCTCGAAAGAGGCGTTGCGGAGGAGAGTCGATAAAGGCCCCGGCTGACCAGTTCGATTTCGTCAGCGTCTCGAAGGGCATACAGGGTTCGTGGATGGATGCCAAACTGAATCGCCTTGGTGGTGCGGAGCATGCCGCCGTGTTCGGTGAAGACCTGGCGTGCCTTTGCGAGTGCCGTATCCGTGGCCATGATGGATAGAACCTACGGATAGCATAAACGATACCCGTCTTTTCTATCCGTAGCCAACAACGTCGTGGCTCTGAAAATGAGGGTCGTTTGAGCCGAGTTCGCACTGCTACGAATCCAGAGTGGATTCCAGCCTTTGTACATCAATCCCGCAAGTATATGATCATAAAAGACTTGGTAGCGCTAACGGGGATCGAACCCGTATTCGCCGCCCTCTAGCGTTTCCTTTAAGTTACTGAAGCCGCAAACGCAGGGATCGGCGTATTCGCAGGAATCTCAGGCCCTTTTGTACAAAACATGTACACGAGCAGATCACGCAATTTGTGCTGAGGGATGCTTTCAATTTTAGCCTCTAACCCGGAAGAGAGAATTGTCCATCGAGTGACGGATACGCCCCCGGTGCAGCTTTTCTACCAGGGACGGTACTAGGAGGCTTCCGAACTTTACAGAACCGTGTTGGCAACCGAAGATCGCGTGCTGGGCGAGGATCACTGGTTATCGCTCCAGACGATGGCGAATCTTGGGAACGCCCTCAACTCGATGGCCGCCTACGATAAGGCGGAGCCGCTGTTGCGTCGGACGCTCGAAGCGCATGAGCGGGTGCTGGGGCCAGCGGATCTGGGGACGCTCGCGTCCGTGAACAATCTGGCATCTTTGTACGACAGTCAGGGACGGTACGGGGAGGCGGAGCCGTTATACAGGCGGGCGATTGAAGCGAGAGAGCGGATGCTGGGAGCCGACGATCCGGACACCTAGTTTTCGGTGAACAATCTAGGCACCTTGTACTACCGAGAGGGGCGGTACGGGGAGGCGGAGCCGTTGTTGCGGCGGCCGCGCGAAGGGTGGTAGCAAACGCTAGGAACGGAGCATCCGAATACGCTGAAGTGGGTGCACAATCTGGCGGACGTCCTCGATAAGCTCGGTAAAACGCAAGAAGCAGAATCCCTTAGAAATATCTACCTTGCGCGTAGACTAAGCATCATGGCGCTTAAACGTCCGCGAATGGCCCTGCGCGTCGGCGTCACGGGCCATCGGAAACTCGACGTCACGTATGCGCTGCGGGCGCGTGTGCGGGATGTCCTGCAAATGCTGCAGGCCGCAACCGCGGAAATTCTCGTTGTAGCGCGGTCATTCTACGCCGAAGGCCCGCCGCTGTTCCGCGCCGTTTCCTCGCTGGCTGAGGGCGCCGACCGACTTTTCGCCGAGGAAGCGCTGTCCCTCGGGTTCGAGTTGGATTGCCCACTGCCGTTTTCGCAAGCCGAATATGAAAAGGACTTTCCGACTCGCGAAAGCGTGGAAGAGTTTCGTGGTCTGCTATCCCGCGCCACTGGGCGGGTCCTGGAATTGGACGGCCCGACGCGGGCTGAAGAGCGTTCTGGCGCATACGAGAGCGTCGGGCGATCCGTCCTTGATCGGAGCGAAATGCTTGTGGCGATCTGGGATGGCGAGCCGGCGAAAGGCGCTGGAGGAACTGGCCACATCGTCGAAATCGCGCAACGGAAGAGAACACCGATCCTGTGGATTCACCCCAAAACTGGCGCGGTCGTGTTGAAACTGCGCGGGGCCGAGACGACGCTCACCGGGGACGTGCTCCGTGACCAGTTGGAGCCTATCTTCAACCGAATCGGAATCCAACGCCCCTGACGTGGAGGGCTCGTATCACGTTGACCTCCGGGCGCCCGCGGCCAGGCACGCTGACATGCGTACCCCATTTCAAAACACTGCTCACGGTGGTATTTTTAAAGGCTGCGGGATAAAGGGCCGTTCTGTGCAGTTTGCTTGATTCGACATGACTTCACATGAGTCTCATGAATCGTCACAACCTGGTTCCTCGCACCGAGGAGCGTGGGAATGGTGGCTCACCATTCTGCTGGGGCTCGCTGCTGCCTTCTTTGGCATGTACGGGCTGTGGCTATACGAAGTTGCCAATCGGGAACCCGTCAACTGGGGAAGCATTGGCTACCATACATTGCAGCTATTCGCGCTTCACGCCCCACACCTCGACCATGACGTGCCGTGGCAGTTGAATGTCGGCCGCTGGCTCTCCGCGGTGGTTGTACTCGGCGCGGTCGCCCGAGGGCTCACCACGGTCTTTTGGTCGGAATGCCGGCTTATCTCAGCCCGCTTGTGGGGGAATCATGTGATCGTCTGCGGTCTCGGTCGAACGGGATCGCACCTGGCGAAGGAATTCCGGCGCCAGGGAAGTCGCGTCGTCGCGATCGATAACGCCAGCGGCGCCGAAGACATTGCCGGAGCTTATCGTTCGGGAGTGGCCATTATCAAAGGCGACGCTTGCAACCCCGAAGCCCTCAGCACCGCTGGAGTTGACAGCGCGGTGAGAGTCCTGGCGACCTGCGACGACGATCAGAAAAACGTCGCCATTGCTGTTCGGGTTGGAGAGTTGCTCAAGGATCGGAAGTCCCGTAAGAACGTCACGGAATGCTGGCTTTTTATTCGCGATGGCCGATTGCGGGAAAAGCTTAGACGCGATTCCTTATTTCCGAATACCGGAAAGAACTACAACGTGAACGTGCGGGGGCTCGACATTTTTGAACTCGCCGCTCGACGAGTATTGTGGAGAGTGCCGTTGGACTACCAAGCGATCCGGCCCGCGGACGCCACGACCGTACATCTCGTAATCGTTGGATTCGGTTCCATGGGGCGGCACTTGGCTTTGCAGGCCGGCCGCATCGGCCACTTCGCCAATTTTCGGAAGTTGCGTCTAACGGTTCTTGAGCCACGCGGCAGCCAAATGATTGATGGCTTTCTGGCACGACATCCAAAGATCGAAGAAGTCTGTGATTTCAGTCGTGTACCAGTGGATCTGGTAGCAGGCCAGTTCGATCCGGAAACCGCAATTCGCGCGATCCCGCCGGACACCGAGAAGGATCTTGTGACAATTGCCGCCTGTTGGGAAAGTCCCAATCATTCAATGCACGACCGGTTGAACTTGTTCGAGGCACTCGGGCAGGATGACGCCGCAAACCTGGAGCTCGCTCTGGCGCTCTCAGAGGACCGCTCCCGATACCCTCAGGTTCTGGTATTTCAAAGCCAAAAAACGGGCTTCGGCTCGCTGTTCCCGATACTTGGACGCGGGGCGGCGATTGGCCCCCAACTGTTCCCGTTTGGCATGATGGAAGACACTTTGTCCATGGAGACACTGCTTCATGAACGAGAGGATGAGATCGCCAAAGCACTCCACAGCGACTATTACGAGAAACAGCTCGCGAAGGGTAATAAGTTAGGATCGTGCCCTGCCTGTTTCCCGTGGGAACAGTTGCCGGAACGCTTCAGGGAATCCAATCGCCGGGCTGGCGATCATATCGGTGTGAAGTTGCGCGCGATGGGCTACACGATGCGTAAGTTCGGGAGCGAGATATCACCTGTAACATCCTTTGATCATGAAGCTTTCAAAGATAAGGTTGCGCTGACGGCCGAAATGGAACACAGGAGTTGGTGCGCGGAGTTAATGCTTCAGAATTGGAGCCACGCGCCCGGCAAACGGAACGAGCTTGCAAAGACGCATCCGTCGTTAGTTGAGTGGGACAAGCTTGACGATGGAACCAAACAGTACGATTTCGATCAGGTCAAAATAATACCCACGGCATTGACGAATATTGGTTTCGGCATCTACCCGCAGACTTTGTGAACCTTGGCGCGGTATTGCAGGTCCTTCCAGTACGGGGCTTACGAAAGCTGACCAGGAATGCTCATGGGCGCAGAGCGGCCCCGGTCTGACGATTTACGAGAAATTCTCAATGGGCAAAAGCATAGGCATCGACCTTGGCGGCACAAAAGCGGCTGCGGCTGTCGTACTGGATGGCCGCTCCACGATCATTCCGAACCGCGATGGCGACTTTTTCACGCCTTCGGTGGTGGGAGTAGACGAAGGCAGGATTCTTGTTGGTAAAGCCGCCCTTCAACTTTGGCTCGCGTCTCCGGAGGACGAAGTGCGGTTCCACAAGGCGCTATTAGGGTCCGAACAAGGCGCGTCCTTCAAACTCGGGGACCGCGTGTGTACACCAACCGAGATCGCATCGATAATCCTGAAGCAGTTGAAGGAGGACGCCGAGTCGTACCTGGGTGAATCCGTCGATGCCGCAGTTGTCGCTGTGCCGGCACACTTCACAGAACGGCAGCGTGCAGCGATCCGCGAGGCGACAGAATTGGCAGGGCTGAGGCCTGAACGATTGCTCGACGAGGGCACGGCCGCCTGTATCGCGTCCGGTTTGGACACGGATCCTTCAGAGAACACGACGGTGCTCGTTTACGATCTGGGCGGGACCAAGTGCGCCGTGACGCTACTGACCGTGGTCGGTGGGATCTACGCGCAACTGGCCGCCGATGTAAGCCAGACAATAAGCGGCGACAGTTTTGACGCTGCGGTGGTCGATCACATCCTTCGACACGTCACGGAAACACACGGTATCGACCCATCGACCTCCAGTCGTTTCATAGCGGCTCTGAGGCAGGAGGCTACGCGTGCGAAAGAGCGCGTTTCTTTATTGCCGGAGTCTCAAATCCGGATTCCGAGAGATCTTAAAGACGCCGCAGACGGAATCGCCGACGTTGAGATCAGCTTTTCGCGACACGACCTTGAGAGCCTTATCGCGGAGAAGGTTCAAGAGTCCGTCACCTTAGCTCGCCAGACCCTTTTGGCGGGAGATCTGACCTCCGAAGGTGTTGATCGCGTCCTGCTGGTTGGCGGGTCGACAAAGATACCGTTTGTCCGAGAGGCTCTCGCTTCGGAATTCCAAGAGGACCGACTAATGTTGGTCACCGATCCGCAAGGTCTCGCAGCACTCGGGGCGGCGATGGTTGCTGCCAGAACAGAACAATCAAGTGCCAGCACATCGGTGGACCTCGCCAAAGTGACTGGTGTGCACTACGGTATTCAGGCGGCGGATGATCGGTTCGAAATAGTGATTCCCAAAGGCTCGCGTTTCCCAAGCCCAGAACCTGTCATAGTTAGGTTGCTGATCCCTCAGGACAATCTCTCCATCTTGAGGGTGCCCATTTATGCGGGAGTTGATCCCGTCGCAAGCAAGAACGAGTTACAAACGATCATTTCCGTCGACTTGCCAAGTGGTGTCAGACGCGGAACATCCGTCGAAGTCGCCATTGCTCTCGACGGGGATGGAATTCTCGAAATGGCCGGGGTGGAGGTTATTGGCCATCCAGAGACGAAGCTCCGTGTCCTAATGGATCGCTGCCTGTCGCCGGAGCCGTCGAGCCATTCGGGCGGGATGGACCAACCCCTAAGCAAGGTCGAGGCGAATATCGATTCGTTGATGCGACCCGTCTATGAGCGGCTGGATGCGTTCCGGCTGCAGACTGAAGATCTCCGTAGCTTTGATGAGCAGCGTGCCCGTCAGTTGCTTGAGATCAGTATCGCCGGGATCGACGCACTTAGAAGGGGAGACCTGACGGGAGCGGGGAGTGCCGTCAGAGAGTGCCAGGAGGTGGTCACGCTCGCTGAAAGGGACCTTGAGTGGAAGCAGAGATCAGGCCGAATTCTGGGCTTCGCCGAGGCTGTTTTGCAGTTTGGATTTCTATTGGACCCACAAGGATTAAAGACACTCAGGGCGCTGTCTGGGGAACTCCGCGCGAGCCTCCACGACAACGATCAGGCACACACCCGGTTGTTGTCCGAAGCGCTTGATCGGGCCACCGACGATTTGCCGGCCAGAGTTTACGCCGTGTTCGCCCTTATCGCCGGCATGAACAGGGCGCGCTCCGAAAAAATGGAGCGGGAGGCCTACGAACTGGAGAGCGCGCTAGGAAGGATCGGGCCGGGCGGAGACGCTGAAATTGATTCAGTACTGGAATCGGTTTTGCCAACGCTCCGCCGAGTTGACGTTCAAGCCAATACGCCAGCCCAGACCTCATCTTATCTTAGTGGGCCTCTTCATTCCGAGGCCTCGTTACAGAACCCGCGATCTTCCAATGTCTGGTATTCCCAATACATCGCCGCTGCTTTGCGCAAAGGAGCAAGCGAGGCCGGCACAAAGTCGTCCCGACCAGATCCAGAAGGCACGCCAGAAGTGCCAACATCCCGGATTGATCGAGTGCATTTTGCTGTTGCTGCGCCGGCGGCGGTTCAGATCAGCCAGGAGTTCATTGTCGACGTCTGGGCACATCTGGAGAAAGAACGGAAGGAAGTCGAAAGACTGGTTCGAGCAACGACACCGAATCCCGAACGCCCTGTTTCGATTCGCCCAAAGGGCCCGTTCCCGATCGCACGAGGGGCGACGCTCTACGTCCGGCTGCATTTCGATGATTTGCATGTCGAACAACCCGAAGACACGATCCTCTGGAAGGGTACGAAAGGCAATGCCTCCTTTGTCGTCTCGGTGCCAGCGACGGTACCGCCTGGGCAGCGGATCGGTGTGGTAACGGTGAATTGCGACGGGCGTCTGCAGATAGCGCGGGTACCTTTTCAGGTCCTTGTCGTGCCCGCCCCCGTTCCGTTTGAACAAGCCGTTCACCACATGCAGAGGGTTCAAACTGCGTTCGCGTCGTACGCCAGTAAGGACCGCGAAGAGGTACTTCACAGGGTTCAGGGAATGCAGAAGGTGCTTCCTGATCTTGAGGTCTTTCTGGATGTCACGAGCCTCAGGTCGGGCGAGGACTGGGAGAAGCGGCTCTGGCAAGAAATACCGCGCCGCGACGTGTTCTACTTGTTTTGGTCGCGATCCGCCAAACACTCTCCCTGGGTGGAAAAAGAATGGAGATGCGCGCTGGAGACTCGGGGACTGTCGTTCATCGATCCAGTCCCACTGGAGCCGCCTGAGATCGCCGAACCACCCGCCGAACTAAGCCAGAAGCACTTCAACGATTGGGTGCTGGCGTATCGTGCTACGAGGGCATCTGACGAAGATCGGAGTCAGGCCTGATCAAAGTAGCGACTCACATTGTCTTTGGCGGCCGGGAGTCCGGACAAGGTCATCGCCGGGAGTGCGTTCGAACTCGGTTGCTGGAACGACACGCATCCAGAATGGTATACCCGAAGGCGATTGGCCTCTCCCCCCTCAGGATGCGCCACCCGAAATACCCCATCCAACAACTCTAAATACCGGGCGTAGCACTCGTTCATCCACTCGGGCGTATCCGGTCCGGGGCCGATTTCCGTCGCGTTGCCGAGGCTTGCTCGCGTTTGCGCGGCGACCTCCATCATCCTCGTATGGAAACCGTTCGCGGCGATCTGCTCGCGATATCACTTTGCCAACGCAACGGTCCAATAAACCTGACGCAGCGGCGCGAAATGAGATCCGTTGTTGACCTCTTCCACAAGTGCCGGCAGAATAGTCTGGCGGAAGATTTCCAATGCATCCTCATGGGATCAGTCGTCCGGGCTGATGCCCAGACTCGACGCGTGCGACCGCCGCTGCAAGGCCACATAGTCTATTTCGCACATCACCCGCAGCGAGCACTCCGACAAATGGCCGAACCAGTCGTCGCGGCGGATCTCAAAGCCAGGCGGTAGCGGATGATCGTAGGTCTTCCCTGCGGACTTCTCATTGAGAGTGGCGTCGCCTGCGACAATCCAAACCTTCTGCCACATTTCCAAGGGGCCGGGCTTGCCAGAACGGCGTGCCAAGGCTTCAATTCGTCCCCAAAATACGCTGCCCTGCGGATCACGCGGATGCAGCATCACCGCAACCGCCAGCCGTGTCTTCGCGCCCGCGAGGCCGAGGCGTTGAACCAGGAGGACGAACAGCGGCTTTGCAGCCTCTACGGCCTAGAAACGAGGGTCCTGTTCCTGCGTGAAGAGTGGAGCACGGCATTGGAGGTTCTTCGCAAGCAGGCGGTCGTCCTGCGGAGCCGGGAGGAACTCTTCTCGCTGGGGGAGAACTACGGCAGGCCGGCGACGGCGCTCGGCCATCTGCAGAACTTCCGGGATGCGAGTATCGCACTGGATCAGCAATCAGCATTGGGCGCATCCTCCAGTTCGATGAATGTCTGGCGTACGCGCACTGGAATTGGGGACCGTTGAAATGACCTTACGGCTTAGACGACTTGGGATAAATTCGGATCATTCGATCCTCCTCGGAGACGGCGGTTACGGCAAGTCCTCCCTTCTTAAAGCTCTGGCATTGCGTTGGGCGCGCAAATATATCGAGAGCAAATGTGTGTCAACGCCTCCATCGCATGTAATCTAGCGTCTCGTCCAGAAAATTGGGCTCGGGCTCCTCGGCATTCTGGTGGACCGATCCGGTGCTGGCGCTCAGACCCTTGAAATCTCGATACGAGATGCTCCAGTTAGCAGTGGTTCAACGGATTTTTTTGGGCTTTTTGGGGAATAGCCTGCCCCTTATAGCGGCCCGCGACCGGATTTCCCTTGAGCAGAGGCAACTCCACCAGACCTCAGCGGCGCCCTTTCCGGATCTTTGTCTTCGGGCGGCATCCATAAAAGAGCTTGGCCGGACCGCCGGAGGGCTGGATTCTGGACCGATCACGCGAACCACCCGCCCCAAATGGACTGCCGAAGCAACGATGGATTTTCTCTGTCAACGCAAAGTAGAAAGTTCCTAAAGCAAACAACATAGAAAGTTCCTAATTCCTGCCCCGCTGTTCTGGACGTTTCGGATTCCTCCCGGGGACGTGCGGGGGGATCCACAAGGAACTTTCTACTTTGCTCTATCAGGAACTTCTCACATTGCGGTGACAACGATGGATTTTCTCCCCTCGGTTCAATGAAATTCTGCTATGATTGCGTGACGAATTAGACACTAGTCGCTTCGATTCCCGTTGCGATCTACGACGAATGTGAGAAACAACCAATGGCCCGCTTTTCCTCAGATACCAAGGCACAGGCCAAACCACATCGCGGAAATGCTTTATTTGAGCTGCCGCTGCCAATCCCGGCGAATTCTATCTATCGCGAGTTAAATCTGGACCCGACCGCCCCCGCCGAGGAGGTTGCTTGGGCCGTCAAACTACTGAATGACGAGCGTCGCGCCGCCATATCGCGCCTTGACGATGAAATCAAAGCGGTTGCTTCGAAGGTGCCCGGACTGCTGGCCGCCTACGAAGAACTGAAAAATGCTCATGGGCCATCCGGACCCGACGAACACGGCATCCAGCGGCTTTCCGAACTGGAGAAGCGCGCCCTCGATATTGACCCGTCCTTTCAGGAAAAACGCCGCAAGGCTAAGGAACTGGAAGAAAAGATTGATGCGTTAAATGCGCTCGACCTGGGTAAGCTCGCCGGCTTGTCCAAATACGATGAGGCGCACCCGCCTTTGGCCCTGTTCAAACTCGCCACCGGCGTCCGCGATGGTTTCCTCGATCAGCCGCGCACCCAACTCTGGCTGCTTCGACGGGATATAACACGCTTCCTCGAAACGAAAGGCGAATCCGTAGCATACCTTAGCGACTTGGATCGGGAGGATTTCACGGTCGATTTCTGCCCGGTCAAACTGCTCGATGGAGACGATTAATGAAAGATGAAAAAACAGAGGCGCCTGCCTTCCCGATACCAGAAATCGACATCGCAAGCCTGAAGATTGAGCCTCGTTTCGATTTTCAACAGGAACGCGCCGCTGGCGATTCCGCCTCCACCAAAGCGCCAGGTTCGCCGGACGCGCTCGAAGAAATCGCCGAGGACATGGTAGACGTGGTGCAGCGTCTCGGCCGGCTGGAGCGCCAGGCTCAGGAGACGACTGCGTCCGTTGCCGCTCTGCAGACTTCATTCGCCGAGCACTCCTCGTATCAATACAAGCTGGGGGAATCCCTCCGGCGCGACCTCGTGGGTGACCGCAAAGGGCTGGCGTTGCGCGCCGTATTCGACCCGGCGGCGGCGGCACTGGATCAGCTGGAAGCCATCTGCAAGGGTTTTGATCCGGAACGCGACCGCGCCGCGTTCGGACAGGTTTCGGCTGCCGTCGCAACCCTCGAAAACCTGCTCCAGAGCCTCGGTTTTAGCCGTTTCGCGCCCCAAACCGGTGAGGCGTTCGACCCGGCCAGGATGCAGTGCCTAGGTTATGTAGAAGGAGACCCGGGAGTAGTCCAACAGGTTTTGCGAAGAGGATATCTGGCTGGGGATATCCTAGTCCGGGCAGCCGGCGTACTGATCGCCAACCCCGACACCGCCAGCGAACGCGCAGCCCCGAAGGAGGAGACGAATGCATAAGGTTATCGGAGTTGATCTGGGCACTACTTACAGCGCTGCCGCTGCCTACGATCCCGAGCAGATGAGTTCCATTCTCCTGCCCGACAAAGACGACAAGAGCGGAATTACGCCTTCCGTGATCGGGCTCCGTACCGGCAGAGCCATTGTCGGCTGGGAGGCCAAGCGGAACGGACCTGCCGATCCGCGAAACACGGTGACGGAAATCAAGCGAGAGATGGGGGAACTTTTCAAACCCGCCACCCTGGACCGGTTCAATGCCCGTTCCCAGTGGAAAGAGGGCGACCCCGTGCACGTGTTGTTCAACGGAATCTGGATGTTGCCGCAGGAACTCAGCGCCTTCACCCTCATGCGCATGAAGGCCATCGCCGAGGAGGCTCTCAAAGCGCGGGGCGGCGAACTCACGGAAGTTCGCGATGCCGTTATTACTGTTCCCGCCTACTTTACATCCAATCAGAAGAAGGCCACCGAAGATGCGGCCCTGATGGCCGGCCTGTATCCCCGCCAGTTGATTCCCGAGCCGACTGCGGCGGCAATCTGTTACGGCCTCGATAAGATGGATCCCAACCCCCATACTTATCTCGTATACGATCTCGGCGGCGGCACATTCGACGTCTCCATCATCCGCGTAAAGGAAAGCGACATTCAGGTGATTGCCACCAGCGGCGATCATCGTCTCGGCGGTGGCGATTTTGACGACGCCATTACCCACTGGGCTCTCGAGGAAGCCAGAAAACAGGGACTTGACGTAAGCAGCAACCCCATCGCCCGCGCCATGGTGAAATTCGCGGCCGAGGACACCAAGAAGTTGTTGAGCGCCGGTACTTCGGCCAGCCTGGTGGTTATCGATCCTCAGACGAACCGCTCGATCGGCCTCACTCTCGACCGGGCTACATTCGAAAAGCTGATCGAGGACCTTCTCAAGCGCTCCCTCAATTCCGTGGCCACCGCGATCCAGTATGCGGAGGAGCGCGGCGTCGCGCGGAGCGCCATAGATCAGGTGCTCCTAGTAGGCGGCTCTACGCGCGTGCCGAAGGTGCGCCAGTTGCTGCTGGATTATTTCAATCGTGACGAGTCGTTCGTGCTGGCGGATGGCAATCCCGATCTGCTGGTGGCTCGGGGCGCGGCCTTGGTGGCGAGCAGGTTCGAGGTTTCGCCAGGCCCGTTCGATATCAAGCGGAAGCCCTCCGCGAGCCTGGTCAATCCCGATGCTCAGGACGTGATGAGCGTAACGCTGATTACCGAGCACTCGCTCGGCGTCGGCGTGCAGGAAGAACGCTTCGACCCGCTGATTATGCGCGGAACCAGTATCCCGGTCACGGCCAAGAAGATGTATACCAATCCCGAGGGCGCCGTCAACGTGGTCGCGCCCGTGTACCAGGGCGAGGGTGCCTACGTCCAAGAAAATACGCTGATCGGTGAGATGAGGATCGGGCCGATGCAGCCTTTGCCGGCAGGTCAGCACCAGTTCGAGGTCAAATTCTCCCTCGATCAGAACGGCTTGCTCAATGTGCTGGTCAACCACATCAACGAGAACAAGGCGTATACGGCGGATTTCCGGCACAAGACCACCGTGGAAGGCGATGATGCGCTGAACGCGC
>Ga0209698_10004792_pt1 | contig 14744 bp, 9 predicted proteins | sample LitLauG_LLR_2012_FD_187203 | JGI IMG/M metagenome (GOLD analysis project Ga0209698, IMG submission 187203) | Freshwater sediment microbial communities from Pennsylvania, USA - Little Laurel Run_MetaG_LLR_2012 (SPAdes) (version 2) | ecosystem: Environmental > Aquatic > Freshwater > Creek >...
CAAAGTGCAGGACTTCATGCAGATGGAAACGCGTTTCAAGATGCTGACTAAGAGCAAGCCCGAAGATGCCAAGCGCCTCTGGGCCCAAGCTCAGCACGACGCCGAGGCGCGCTATAAGTTCTACGAGTACTTGGCATCAAGAAAGCCCACGCCAAAGCCAGAGGTAGTACTGAAGTAAGCTACGAGCTACGAGCAAAGCAAACGGCGCGAACATCGAGATTGCGAGACACACTATGCAAGACTTCAAGGACCTGAAGGTCTGGACAAAGGCACATGAACTCACTTTGCAGGTCTATCGGTTCACACGAAACTTCCCTCAAGAAGAACTTTTTGGGCTGGTTTCGCAGATGCGAAGGTGTTCCTCGTCGATTGGCGCAAATATCGCCGAAGGAGTTGGACGTAGATCAGACGGTGAATTCGGCCGCTTTCTCCACATTGCGCGAGGCTCAGCAAGCGAACTTGAATACCATTTATTGCTGGCGAAGGACTTGCAGTTCATCTCCCAGGAGTGTTACGACGGGCTCTCGCGCGCGACCGACGAAGTGCAACGCATGCTGACATCATTGATGCGACAGGTTCAACCGACTCAAAACATGAAAGTCGTATCGCGAAAGACGATATAGCTTTTTGGTTTTGGTTTGCTCGAAGCTCGTAGCTCGAAGCTCGAAGCTTCTCCATGGAGAACAACAATGCTCGACCTATCGACCCGCTATCTCGGCCTTAACCTTCGCACCCCCCTCGTCGCCTCCGCCTCCCCGCTCTCCCAGGAGATCTCGAGCATCCGGCAACTCGAAGACGCCGGCGCCTCCGCCGTTGTTCTCTATTCCCTCTTCGAGGAACAGCTCCGCCAGGAAAGCCTGGAGCTGGACTTCTATTTGACGGAAGGCACTGACAGCCATCCCGAGAGTCTGAAGTTCTTCCCCGAGCCCTCGGAATTCCAGCTCGGCCCCGACGACTATCTCGACCACATCCGCAAGGCCAAAGCTGCGGTCGACATTCCCGTCATCGCCAGCCTCAACGGCAGCTCGGTCGGCGGATGGATCCAATACGCCACCCAGATGGAGGAAGCAGGAGCCGACGCGCTCGAGTGCAATATCTATTGGATCGTCACTGATCCCGACATGACTTCCTCCGAAGTCGAGCAGCATTACATCGACATCGTTCAGGCCGTCAAAACCGCCGTCCACATCCCGGTGGCCATCAAGCTCAGCCCGTTCTTCAGTAACTTTGCGAATATGGCAAAGCGCGTCGATGCCGCCGGCGCCGATGGAATGGTCCTCTTCAACCGCTTCTATCAGCCCGACATCGATCTCGAAACCCTCGAACTCGCTCCCCACGTCCTGCTGAGCACGCCCCAAGCCATGCGTCTGCCGCTCACCTGGCTCGGCATTCTGCATGGCCGAGTCAAGGCTTCGCTCGCCGCGACCAGCGGCATTCATGGCGCCGAGGATGTCATCAAGCTGCTCATGGTTGGTGCCGACGTCACTATGCTCTGCTCTACCCTCCTGCGCAACGGCATCAACCACCTCCGGTCCATCGAACAAGGCGTTCGCCAGTGGATGGAATCTCACGAGTACGACTCCGTCGCCCAGATGAAGGGCAGCATGAGCCAGTTGCATTGCGCAGATCCCTCCGCTTTCGAGCGCGCACAGTACATGCGAGCCGTGAAGAGCGGACAGCACATCGCCCTGGTCGCGCGATAGCGATAGGCGCCGCTCTCTCTAACGCGCAGCCACAAAAATGCCCTCCGCCAAAGGTCCGGGACCAAATCGTCCCGTGAGCCGGTTTCATCTTGACTACTCCCCTGAAATACGAGAAGCTGGCGCGCAAATGGTTCCGGGCATCATGGAGGTTTGGCGTGCCCCCCACGATTTCCTCGCTCTTCACGGCTGCCGAACGAGGCGACAATTCTGCCGCGGAAGCGCTTTTTACTGCCCTCTACTCCGAACTGCGCCGGCTGGCCAAACGCGAACTGGCGCGCCAGGGCGTTCCTGTAAGCCTGGGCGCAACTACACTCTTGCACCAGGCGTACCTTGATATCTCGGGTCGAGAGGACGCGTCCTTCCCCGATCAGGCGCGCTTCATGGGCTATATCGCGCGCGTGATGCGCGGGCTCATCATCGACCATGCGCGCCAGCGGCAGGCCCAGAAACGCGGGGGCCTGTTCGAAATAACTTCCCTGACTACGAACGCCAACGAGAATGCGGTTGATGACCGGGAGCTCACGCAAATCAGCGACGCTTTAGACGAGTTGGCCAAGATCGACGCTTCCCTTGCTGAGGTCGTCGACTTGAAGTTCTTCTGCGGGTTCTCGTTCGCGGAAATCGCCAGCATGCGCGGTTTGTCGGAACGTACCGTCCAGCGGAACTGGGAAAAAGCACGCATCTACCTGCACCACAGCATTCGCCCCGATTTGTCCGTCTGAGGAATCGATGATCACTCTAAGCCCCGGCCAATGGCAGCAAGTCACGCCCTACCTCAATCAGGCGCTGGCGATGCCGGAGGAGCAACGTGCGGGGTGGTTGGCTTCGCTCGAAAAGGAAAACTCTGCCGTAGCGGCCCTTTTGAAGGAACTCCTAGACGAGCATCGCCTGCTGGCGGAGGAGGGGTTTCTGGAAAACGGCCGCTTCCTCTTGCCGAACTCTCCTGGACTCGCAGGCCAGACGGTGGGCGCCTACACCTTGGTATCGCAAATCGGTCAGGGCGGGATGGGAAGCGTTTGGCTCGCCGAACGCAGCGACGGGCGCTTCGAACGGCGGGCGGCGGTCAAGTTCCTGAGCATTGCGCTCGCCGGTCGAGGCGGCGAAGAGCGCTTCAAACGCGAGGGCACCATCCTGGGCCGGCTTACCCATCCGCACATCGCGGAACTGCTCGACGCCGGCGTCTCCGCCACCGGCCAGCCCTATCTCGTCCTCGAACACGTCGAAGGGGAGCATATCGATCGCTACTGCGACCAGCGCAGGCTCGGCGTGGAGGCCCGGGTTCGCCTTTTTCTTGACGTCCTTGCTGCCGTTGCGCACGCGCATACCAATCTGATCGTGCACCGCGATATCAAGCCTTCCAACGTGCTGGTCAGCAACGATGGCCAGGTGAAGCTGCTGGACTTCGGCATTGCCAAGCTGCTCGAAGGCGAAGGGCAAGCGGGAGCAGCGACGCTGCTCACTCGCGACGGCGGGCCGCTCACGCCCGAGTACGCGGCCCCCGAGCAAGTCATGGGCCAGCCGGTGACAACCGCGACTGACGTCTATGCGCTGGGTGTGCTGCTATATGTGCTGCTGACCGGCCAGCATCCCGCCGGGACCGATCGGCACTCCCCGGCCGATCTGGTCAAGGCGATCGTCGATACTGAGCCGACGCGTCCGTCGGACGCCGTCGTCGCAATGAAGGAGAACGGCAAGGAAACCACCACCAATGCAGCCCGACGCACCACTACGCCCGACAAGCTTAGCCGGTTGCTGCGCGGAGACCTCGACACGATTGTCGCCAAAGCTCTCAAGAAAGATCCGCGGGAGCGCTACATCTCGGCTACTGCACTCGCCGACGATCTGCGCCGCTACCTGAAGCACGAACCGATCAGCGCCCGCCCGGATACCATCGCCTATCGCGCCGCCAAGTTTGTGCGCCGGAATCGTGCCGTGGTCGCGTTGGCTGCCCTGGCCTTCGTCGCCGCGATCGCGGGAATTGTTGGCACCCTGGTGCAGGCCCGCACCGCGCGTGCCCAGCGTGACTTCGCTTTTCGGGAGCTGTTGCGCAGTCAGGAACACGACGAGTTCCTCGATTTCCTCCTCAACGACGCCGCGCCGTTGGGCAAGCCGTTTACCGCGAATGAGCTTCTAGCGAGAGCCGAGCGCATCATCGAAAGGCAGCACTCCTCCGATGCAGGAAGGCGCGCCGATCTCATGATTTGGACCGGTGCAGACTACACAGCGCAAGAGCAGCCCGCCAACGCTCAGCGTCTTCTGGAGCAGGCATATAAGCTCACTCGCGGCCTCCCCGACCCTTCGATCCGCGCAGCGGCATCTTGTCATCTGGCTGACGTTCTCTCCATGGACATAGACCTGCCGCGTGCAGAGGCCCTGGTCCAGGAAGGGCTCCACGAGCTTACTGACGATCCCAGGTTCGCCCTCGTCCGTGTAAATTGCCTTCACTCAGGGGTTGACGTCTCCCTGCAGCTTGGCCAAACGCGCGAGGCGGTCGCTCGTGCACTGAGCGCACGGCGCGTGCTGCGAGAGTCACCCTTCGCCACGGACGTGGAGGAGATGCAACTGTCTTTGGTGGTTGCGAGCGCTTACAGCGACAATGGGCAGAACACTGAGGCACTCGCCGAGTTTGAACACACGGCTAATTTGATGGCCGCTCTTGGTCGGGATGAAACCGAAGAAGCCGCTGTGTTGTTCAGCAACTGGGGCCTGGAGCTCGACCAGGTCGGGCGCCCTCTCGAAGCCGAGAAGATCTATAGGCGAGTGATCGAGATCCACAGGGATAACCAGACTGAGGACGCCGTTTCTCCCATGGTCCTCAATAACTATGGCCGGCTTCTACGAGAGCTCAATCGCCTCGAGGAAGCCTCGGACTATACCGGCCGGGCATACACGAAAGCGCGAGCTATGCATAACGAACTGGCGATGAATCAAACGCTGCTTGAACGCGCCCGGATTTACCTCGCGGAACACGACCTCGCCCGCGCCTCGGCAATGCTGACCGAAGTCGAGCCCCGGCTGCGCCAGAGTTTGCCCCAGGGCCATTATGCGTTCGCCTCCCTGGCGTCGGAGCGGGCGATGATTGCTGCGGACAAGGGCGACGTTCCCGCAGCGATAAAACTGCTAAACCAGGCAGTGGCCATCGTCGAAGCGGCCATTCACTCCGGGGGAGCGGGTGCATTCTACTTGCCGGCGTTGCTAACCCGCCGGTCGGCCATCGAACTCCTAGCCAAACATCCGGATCAAGCCGCAGCCGATGCGAACCGGGCTATCTCCCTGCAGTCGGCCGCTCAGCCCGGAGCGTTTTCCTGCAAGTCGGGTTACGCCTACCTGGCTCTGAGCCGAGCCCTCGAGGCCCAGGGCAAACTCGAAGAAGCGCGCACCGCCGCCCATTCGGCTGCCGAGCAGCTCGGGAACACGCTCGGCCCCGATCATCCCGATACCCGCAGTGCCCAGCAGTTCGTGGAAACCGGTACCCTCCAAAAATAACGGTTCACTACCTTTGCTCAAAAAAAATGTAGAGCGCCTGTCGTCTTTTCCCTTCCGTTTCCGATATCTCAAGTAGAGTCCAGTGATTCCGGCTTCTGGCGCGGAACCTGGGCGGCGTAGCGGGAGTATGGCGCTTCCGCTACTCCGGCTTCCTCACTCCATAAAAGCGAGAAGAAGGAAAAGGAGGGTCTATGACCCGCACTAGCATTCGTCTGTCTGTTTGTTTTTTGCTGATCTGCTGCGCGCTCCCACTGATGGCCCAGAGCGTGCCTGCCGCCGAAAGCGTGGTTCCCGCCCTGGTGAAGTTCACCGGCACGTTGTCTGATGCGGATGGCAAACCGCTCACTGGCACTGTCGGAGTCACCTTTTTCCTCTACAAAGAGCAGACAGGCGGCGCTCCTCTTTGGATGGAAACGCAAAACGTGTTGGTCGACAAGAACGGCCACTTCTCGGCAATGTTGGGTTTGGTTAGCGCCCACGGACTGCCTCCCGAAATGTTCGTCGCTGGCGAGGCCCGCTGGCTTGGCGTGCAGGCGAGCGGCCAGGCCGAACAGGCGCGCACTCTGCTGCTCAGCGTGCCCTATGCATTGAAAGCGCTCGATGCGGAGACTCTCGGCGGCAAACCTGCTTCCTTCTTCATGTCTGCTGCCGAGTCCAAGGCAGGGGGCGCACCCGGAGCAGGACCGGGTCAAGCAGGGCCGCAAGTCGAGCAGAAGAACGAGATCATCTGCTCTTCCCCGACCAACTGCAAGACCAGCTTCGTTCCGCTCTTTACCACGAGTGGCGGGAGCGCTCAGGTGAGCGATTCGATCATCAGCCAGGGCGGCTCGGGCATTAATGTTCAGGGCAACGAAATTGTGACCAGCAATATCAACGGGCCAGCGATACTTGCTACCAGCACCGGCACCTCCGGTACCTCAAACGGAGTTCAGGGTGTGACCTCCAGCGCAACGGCTTCGGGCGTGGCAGGCATTAACACCTCGAATGCGAGCGGTGCTATTGGAGTCTATGGCTCAGGCGCCGGATATGGAGTCGTTGGCACAGGGCTGGTCGGAGTCCTTGGAAGCAGTACGGCCTCGCACGGTGTCTACGGAGAGACCACCAGTCCTGGAGCTTATGGCGTTGTGGGTCTTAACAATGCAACGGGAGGTATCGGCGTGCTGGGATCGGCTCCTAACGGCGATGGGTTTTACACCGTCAATAACGTGTACCAGGATCGATCAGCCGGGGGCTGGGTCAAAGCCATGGCGTACGTCAGCGGATTCGATCCTGGGCGGATCGTGAGCTGCTTTAATTCCACGCTCATCGGGGCACCGGCGACGATACCGCCTTGCGGGTTCAGTATCAGCAAGCTGGGTACCGGCGACTATATCCTCGACTTCGGCTTTCAGATCGACGACCGGTTTTACTCGGTCTCTACGACGAATTGGTTCACAACTACAGGTCTGTGCACCGACTGGAACGGGGCTTGCAACGGAGGCCCGACCTTAACTCCCAACCAGGCACAAGTATTCAGCTTTCAGCCTTCGTCGAACAGTTATACCGACGTTAAGTTTTACGTGGCCATTTACTGAGCGGTGAGCTTTCTCGGAACCGAAAACGCGCGGGTAAACCGTCCTGGCCGCTCCGCTTTTTGGAGCGACAGGGCGGTCCCCCAGCAAGCTTGATTGGCTAGATGGGTGGAGGGCGGGTGCTAATCCTCGGGAAAGGAAAATTAAATGAGCAACCATAAGATTCTCGTCATGCTGTTTCTCATCTTGTTCGTGGGCTGCACTTTGGCGGAGGCCCAATCCGCACCTGTGCCGCGTCTCGTCAACTTTTCTGGCACTGCGACGGACGCGCTGGGCAAGCCGATCGCAGGGATTAGCGGTGCAACCTTTTCCATCTACAAAGACCAGTCCGGCGGCTCACCTTTGTGGCTCGAAACCCAGAATGTGCAAGCAGACGCCAAAGGCAAATTCACAGTTCAGCTCGGTTCGACTAAGCCAGACGGTTTGCCGCTGGATCTGTTTACTTCCGGCGAGGCCCGCTGGCTGGGTGTCCGGATTAATAGCGGTGAAGAGCAGCCGCGCGTGCTGTTGCTGAGCGTCCCCTATGCTCTGAAGGCCGCCGACGCCGAGACCCTCGGCGGCAAGCCTGCATCTGCCTTCTTGCAGGCGCTGCAACCCGGCGAAGCCGGAGGCTCCGGCATGGCGCAGCCGCTGGCGCTTCCTCCGCTCGTCCACGGCAGCGGCGCGCCCACATACATTCCACTCTGGACCGCCAAGAACGTCATTGGCAGCTCGGCGCTGTTTCAATCGGGCAGCAACGTCGGCATTGGCACGACTGCGCCCGCCGCAAACCTCGACGTCAATGGTTTTGCCATTGTTCGTAACAATTTCCTCGCCTACTCCACGAATGGTTATGCCGGGGCCATGGGCCAGAGCGTTAGTTCCGGAGATGGCGTCTATGGCTGGAACACCTCGTCCGGGCTTGGCGTCCACGGTGTCAGCAATGGCGGCATCGCCATGTGGGGCGAAAGCTTCGGCTCGACCGCCGGTGCGGATGGAATCCACGGAGTCGCGCACTCACCCGCTTCTGGCGTTGCAGGAATTAATGACAACGCAGCGGGCGTTGGCGTCTGGGGACAGTCTCCAGGGTGGGGCTTTTACAGCGCTGGCCATGCTTCGCAGGACCGCGCCAGCGGCGGCTGGGTCAAGGCTCTGCTGTTCGTAAACACAGCGCAAGCCCCGTACACCGTTGTGCGTTGCTATAACTCGACCCTGCAAGGTGTCGCTGCCACCTCACCACCCTGTGGCTTCAACCTGGTCGAGATCGGGCCCGGCAACTTTACCATCGACATCGGCTTTGAGATTGACGACCGCTTCATCTCGGCGACCCCATTCGGCGCTTGGGCCGTGCCAGGAATTCTAATCGCACCGGACAACCACACTTTGAATATCGTTTGGAACGATCTCAATCAGCAGGTCACGGGGGTGTACTACTGGGTAGCTATCTTCTGACGTGGAAGCCGGGCGCCCCACTCATTCGCGCACTTTGAATGAGTGGGATTCTCGAACTTCGATAGTCAGCCCTCCCCAACTAACTCGCCCGCCGTCCCGCGTTGCAACAGGTAGGCCCCCGGCCCCTGCTGCCCGCGCACCGACCGGCAAAACTCGGCTACCAGAAATCCCGCCTTCAGACTTTCCCGGAACGCCCAGCGCGTCGTCTCCCGCCACTCCCGCGCCAGGCCCATGTCCGCCCGCTCCACCGCCAGGATGTCTCCCGGAATTTCAATACTCACCCGCTCGCGCCCCAGCGCCTCTCCCAACTCTGCCCGCGCCGGCTTTCCCTTCCCGTCAAACCGCACCAGCGGAGCCAGCAGCCGCAAGGCATCCAGGGTTTCCACCCGCCCGCTCTTCCCCGCGATCCGGTCGCGCACCCGCCGCGAATTCAGCAGCCACCGCACCCACAGACGGTCCGTCCCATTCCGATGCAGCACGCTCGAAGTCTCCGGACCATAGAAATCCACCTTATACGTTTCTGACACCACGCCCAGCTTCGCAAAGTTGAAATGCGCGTTGCGGCTCTGCAACGGGTCGAATGTCCACGTCATCTCGTGGACACCCATTGCCAGCGCTCGCTCCCGCTGCGCCTGCTTCAGCTTCGCGCCCAGGTCGAGATGCCGGTAGGCCTCGAGCACCGCCAGCATGTGCGAGTGGATCGTCGTCACCCCGTGCTCACGGCCCAGAAATCCGAAGGCGAACCCGACCATCTTCTCCCTCTCGGACTTCGCCTTGTCGAATGCCCCCACAAAGATATTGCCTGACGCCTTCAACGCGATGGCGAGCGTCAGCGGAATGGCGTCGTCGTCCGCCATTCCCCAAACTTCTTTTTCCACCGTCTTCAATTGAGCGAGCTCGTCGATCGTCCTGAGGTCGCGAATCGTAACCTGTAGTCCTGCACCCGGAGACATCATCGCGGCTCTTCTTACAGGAGAGGTTGCATACTTGTCAACATCGGCAATTTGAATGTGTAGCGACGGACACTCTTGTCCGCGCGCCGGATTCCGTGAAGATTGCGGCTTGGCCGGTAGAATCTCGTGCGTTGAGCGTGGATACGCAGCCACCGGGCCTGCGCGATAACTGGCCCCCTCGCGTTATTTTCCTGTCGGAAAATTCAGCCGCAGCCCCACCCGAAACAGAACGGGCGGCCCGAGGTTGACTACCGGAGTCTTCGCGACCTGATAGCGCTGGTCGAGGATATTTTCAGCCGCTCCAAAAATTTCCAGGTGCCGCGTCAGCGTGCGGCCAACCTGCAAATCCATCGTATAAAAGCCGTCAAGCGGAAACTGATTCTGGTCGTCGTCGAATTGGCGGCTGACATAGCGTCCCTGAACGCTCAAAAGGATCCGCGAGGGATTCCAGTAGCGCGCTTGCCAGGTAAAAACATTGCGCGGCACCTGCGCGACATCGAGCCCAACCAGGTCGACTCCGCCGGGATTGCCGGGATAACTCACGACCGTCGCCGCCGTGTAAGCATAGCCCCCGGTGATCTGAAAGTCGCGGTTCACATGCACGATCCCATCCAGCTCGACACCGCGCGAGCGCGTTCGCCCAAGGTTTTCTTTCTGGCGCGTGATCAGCGTGGGCGTGCTTGAGATCGTCACGTTATCGATGGGATCTACGATGTCGCTCCAGAAAAATGTTCCCCGGAGATCCAGCTTGCGGTCCCAGCCTGTGATGTTCACGCCCGCTTCCGCTCCCGTGAGGCGCTCGGCCTTGAGCGCGGCATTGTTCGAGGTGACGACGTTTCCCACCCGGAACGTGCGGTACAACTCATTGAGCGTCGGCGCCCGAAAAGCGCGATACACCGAGGCCGTCACCGACACGTGGTCGTTCAACGAACGCAAGACCGAAAGTCGCGGGCTGAAGGCTAGATCGCTTCGGCTGGGATAGAAGGCTGCGGACAGAGCACCCGAGACCGGAACGGTAATCAGGCGGCCATCGAAGTTGTTCCAGTAGTCCGTTCTGGCAGCAAAGATGACTGTCCATTTCCCACGGCGAAAAATATCTTCTCCGAACCATCCCAGTGTGCGTTGCCGTCCTCCGCCCATCCTGCTCTTTGTCTTTCCGCCAAAGAGCACTTCGTCGCTCGATCCCAGCACTTCATTCAGATCCATACCGCCGATCAGCGTCTGGCTCTTGCCGAAGACATGCGTCCACTGCGCGCCCCCTCCCACAACCTGTTCGGGAACGTGCTGAAGATCGGTGAGCGTCTCGCTATTCCGATTCGCCGCAACCGCAGAAAATTTCTGGTGGTAAGTCTCAACGTCCCCGTAGACGCGCACCGTCAGCGAATCATTCGTGCCGAACTGCTTGTCGAGTCCGCCTGCGCCTTCCCCAATCTGCGTGTCATTCGTCTGAATGGAAGTGCCGTTGTTGCGGAACTCGGTATAGAAGTTTCCGCGCCCGAAGATTCTTCCGTTCGCTCCCAGTTCGTGCCCGATGCGCGCATAGACGGTCGCGTCCTTGGAGTTCGCCGGCGTATCCACGCTTCCGCGCACCGAGTCCGGCACGAGGACGAAGCCGTCCGTTCGAAACATTTCGGTCGCCAGCGAGTAGTCCCACCGGCCCACGCGGCTTCCCGTCCAGAAGGAGATGTCGGGCGTGCGTTCGTTTCCATACGAACCCTCTAGAGTGAATGCCGGAGCCTCGGGCTGGCGCATGAGAAACTGCACCACTCCGCCGAGCGCATCGCTGCCATAAAGATTGGAAGCGCCCCCGCGAAACACTTCGACCGTCGAAATGGCAGCCCTGGGCAAACGATCCCAATAGACCCACCCTCCAAATGGATCGACCAGCGGAATGCCGTCTGCCAGCACCAGCGCCCGGCTCGCCGCGGTCCCGCCGAGCCCGCGCAGCGAAACCCCCTGCACCGAGGCGTTCGCGGTCCGGCTGCCCGAGCGCCGGAACAGCGAGAAGCCCGGCACTTGGCGCAACATGTCGTCCACCCGCAACGCGGGAATCGCCATCACGTCATCCGTGGAAAGCAAAATGGTGCTTCCCGGCGTATCCGTCAGCCGCACCTCTGTGCGCGCGGCCGACACCACGACTTGCTCAGTTGGTGAAGAAGGCTTGAGTTCTATCTCCAGGTGAAGCACGCGATCCGCGCCCCCGCTCCACGACTTTCGAACCGCCTCGAAGCCCTTCGCCGCTACGGTGAGCGTCCCCGGTCCCTTCGGAACATCGGCAAAAGAAAACTCCCCGCGTTCGTCCGTTGTACTCGATGCTCGAAATGACCCGCTCTCCAGATTGACGGCGGCGCCTTTGATCACTGCTCCGGAGGAGTCGCGCACCACGCCTTCCACTCTGACGGCGCTGACCGCCTGAGCGCTGCAGATCTGCTCCGCATAATAAGGAGCAGTGACAACCAGCAACCACACTAGGGAAACTCTGATTAAGTGTGTGGCGCGGACCTGCCCTGAGCGGGAGTCGAAGGGGCCCCCGCCCGCGAAAAGCCCGATAATTTCCAACGCTTCCATCGATAGACGGGCCTTAGTCAAAGCTCACTAAGGAAAAAATCTGCGTTGACGTCGGTTCACCCTGATTCGCGGGAGACCACCGGTTCCCGGCTGCTCCACAAAACATAGCAGACTTACCCGCCCTGCTTAGTACCCACCCGATGACTTTAGTTTGTGACCGTGAGCGACCCTGTGGGACACTATGCCGAGCAGGAGCGATCATGACCGCCAACGACTTCCGCCGCATTGCCCTTAGTCTTGATGGCGCCGAAGAAAGTTCGCACATGGGGCAGCCCGACTTCCGCGTGGGCGGGCGAATCTTCGCCACGCTCGCCTCGATAAAGCAAGGTTACGGCAACCTGATGCTCACCCCCGACCAGCAAGCGGCGTTCGTAGAGGAACTTCCCGAAATCTTTCTTCCCATCCATGGCGGATGGGGGCGAATGGGGGCGACGCACATCCGGCTGGCTACCGCGAGCGAAGACGTTTTGACCGGCGCCTTGCACACCGCTTGGAAACTGCGCATAGAGAAGAACGCCAAGTCGCATCCAAAGACCCGCGGCAAAAAGCTCGCTACGTCCATAAGCCAATCCCGAGCAGCAAAGTCCCCGCGCAAGCCTCCATCCAAATCTCGCCGCACGAATCGCTAGACGCGCCGCAACACGGCTGTCCATGCGACCCCGTTCCCCGCATCTAAACCTGCATGCTACCCTCGACACCAGAGATCAGAATTAACGTGAAGCCCTTTGCCAAGCTCCCGTTGTTAGCGGCGCTGCTTCTGCCCGCACTCCTCATTCTTGCGAATGCGCCCCTCGCCGCCGCCGATCGTGGCACCATCGTGCGCGAAGCCGTCATCTACATCTCGCCCGATTCGAGTTCCCACAAGCTCGCCCAGGCCGAACGCGGACGAGAAGTTATTCTCCTCGAGAAGAGCCGCAACTGGATCCATGTGGAAGCATTGCTGGGTTACGCGAACGTTCCTGACCCAAGTTTTGTCGAAGACGAAGGAGCCGATCGCAAAACCGTCAGTGGATGGATCCTCGATCTCGGCATCGTCTGGCCCTCCACTCCCAATGGCGATCGCATCCTGTTCGGCGCTGCGGTCGATTCCGAAGACGAAGGCAGCCGACGGCATGGACGACGCGGCGCAGCACAGGACGCACTCCGCCTCTATCATCGCGTCTACGATATTTTCCCCACTTCCCCGCTCGCCGGTGAGGCCCTGTACCGCGCTGCCGACATCAAGTGGCAGATCGACAAGGCCGACTTCCTCTCACGTCCCTCCGCTCACGAAAAGGAATCCTATTACCGCCAGGCCATCCCCGAAGAGATGATGAAGCTTGTCATGAAGAAATTTTCCGGGACCAGGTGGGCGGACCTTGCCATGTTCCACCTCATCGACAACAAACTGTGCGGAGACTGGCAAGGCTCTTCTAAGTGTCCCGACAAGGAAGCCGACGTCTACGAAAAATACTGGAAGGAGCATCCGCAATCGCCGGCCGCGCCCGAGGCACTCTTTCAAGCCGCTTCACGCCGTGCCGCCCTCATCGAGATTTATAAAACTGAAGAACAGCCGAAAAAATCCGAGCAGTCAAAAGGGTCGGCGATCGCGCTCGCCCAGCAGCTCGTCACCCAATATCCGCAGAGCGACTGGTCTTCGCGCGGCCAAACCCTGCTCTACTTAGTGCAACAGGGTGTGCCCACCTACGGCAACGCGGTGCAGTAGTTGCGCCCGCCGGATTGCGGTCGCCGCCGGGTCAGTCGTTATCCGGTGGGAGCACCGGCGAGTGGTCATTCTGAAAATAGTTGGCGTCAAACTTTGCCGGGACCGGCGTGAACGTCAGCGGCGTCTGGTTGAAATCAAAACAGTCGGAGAGATCGTCTGCCCTGGAGTCGGCATATCCATCTCCCGGCCCCACCGTGCTTAAGCCAAACATCGTTTCGATAAATTTCAGAATGCTTCCAAAATCGTGGACCACGTGCGAGATGTTGGCCGGCTTGGCGTAGGGCGAGACTACGATCAGCGGCACCCGAAACCCATACTCGTAAGAGTTCCGGATACTCGGCGGCGCCACGTGATCGAACCAGCCTCCCCAGTCGTCCCAGGTGATGAGGATTGCCGTGTCGCTCCAATACTGGCTCGTGCCGATAGCATTCACGATGCTCGCCACCCATGATGGTCCAGTCCCTGTGTTACTCCCGGCATGATCGGAGGCGCCGCCATTGGGAATGACCCAACTCACCGTCGCCAGTTGCCCGGCGGAGATGTCGTTGAGAATTTGGTTCTGCTGCCCTTCGATCACCACATGATTCGTCCATTCCGCTCCCACGCAGGCGGTCGCGTTGGGCGGCGGGACGTCGGGCCCGCACATGTGATTGATCGCATTCGGTCCGGTCCACCACGAACTGTTCGCCGGACTGTAGTATTTCCAGCTCAGCTGGCTCGCATCGAGCAAATCGGTCAGGGTGGGGTGCTCAAAGCACATCTGGTCCGTCGGAACTTCCTTGGTGTGGGGATCGGGTTGGCTGGTATCAATCGTCTCGAGGCTTGCTCCAGTCTTTGCCAGGCAACCCGTCCCTTGTCCATTGCCGTTCGGATTCTCCGCCGCAAAGATGGGACTCTTTTCTGAAATGGCGGCCGTCCCGGAAATGATGTACTGGTGCGCGGGGAAACTCGGTCCCTGGTTGGTCTGGAACATCCGGTCTCCGAAGGTGTAGGTCTCGGCCAAGGCCAAATAAGGCTGGATGTCCGTGGCCTGCACATATTGATAGGCCGGATATTGGGGCGCGCAGTTGGGATTTCCCGGAGGGCATAGAGCGCCTAACCGGTCGGCGCCGTTCATACTCCCATTATTCCAGGCAACGACAAATGCCCCATGTTCATGGGGCATGTCGTAGTCCGTAATCAGCGAGGTCGGAGCCAGCGTAACCATCTGTCCGCTGGAAATCTGCCCTTGCGTTGCGATGTCAGCGCCCCTGCTTATCAGCACTGGATCTTGGAAGAGGTTATCGGGCGTGCGGTTCTCCTGGAAAATGATCACCACGTGCTTGAT
>Ga0209698_10004796_pt1 | contig 14737 bp, 12 predicted proteins | sample LitLauG_LLR_2012_FD_187203 | JGI IMG/M metagenome (GOLD analysis project Ga0209698, IMG submission 187203) | Freshwater sediment microbial communities from Pennsylvania, USA - Little Laurel Run_MetaG_LLR_2012 (SPAdes) (version 2) | ecosystem: Environmental > Aquatic > Freshwater > Creek >...
TGCGAGGCCCCTCTCACTTCCGCCTCCCTCTCCTTTCGGATCGGTCTGCGTCGGCAGGTACTGCGTGGACTACGAGAAATACAATGCCACCAGCGAAAGCCCCCGTGAAGCCCTGATGACGAAATCGAGAGGTTTTGCCCAGATATTGTCGACTTTTGCACCACATTCCTCACGTTCAGCACACTTTTGCACGAGTAATTCTCAAGTTGTGCACATCATGCAACGATGTAATTACGCGGATGCGCGAAGAAACGGTGAGTTCACGATGCGTGCGGCGCGGAGGCGACGGAGGCCGCGAGGGCCGAGCGAGCCTCGCAGTAGGTCAGCCAATGACCTTCGTCGAAGTCGTAGAGCTTGCAGGCCTTGGTGTTATGCCGGAAATCCTTGAAGCGCAGCGGGGCGTCGTGCACGACGTCGGGATAGACCTCTTCGATCGCCAACGCCGCCATCTCGAGGTTGTACATCGGGATGCGCATGTCCACGTGATGCGGCGAATGGATCATGATCCAGTGGAAGAAGAAATTGACACCCTTGGGCACCCGCAGCACCGTGGTGCCCTCCATCTGGCCCTTGAACTTGTTCCACTCATTGCGCTTCCACCAGCGGATGTCGGGCGCGACGTGGTGCACGTGCACGACCGATCCGATCATCGCCGTGAAGCCGAGGAAGGGGATGATCTCGGCGCGCAGGATCAACCACGCGACCCCACCGACCGAATGCGTACGAGCCACGGCGACGAGACCCAGACCGATGGCCATCAACGACGCGAAACCGAGGGTCACGATGCGGTCACGGCGAATCGCCTTCACCCACCGCGCCGGCGGCGTGAAGGCGATCATCTTGTGCCACCAGACCTCTTTGAGGTAGTACAGGCCCGTGCCCCACCACGACCACTCGATGCGGTGCAACACCTTGCCCGCGCGCGACTTGTCCGCGTACTCCCGCGGGGTCACGGGGTGCCAGACGAAGTCGTAACCCTGTCGCACGGTGAAGGCGTGATGGATGCGATTGTGCCCGAGGACCCAGGCCTCGAAGACGTGCCACGACGGCAACATGGCGATGCGTCCGATGATCGAGTTCTTGCGCTTGGTGTTGAACAGCGCACCGTGCGCGCTGTCGTGGGCCACCACGAAGAGAGCGGTGACGGCCAGGACCGCGAGCACGTCAAGGGCAGCGTCGGCGAAGGGGTTCGCGACGAAGACCAGGGCGAGTACCGTCCCGAGATAGATCACCGCATCGCGTGCGAAGTACGCCATGCCCTTCCACGTCGGATTCTCGTAGGCGGCGGCCGGGATGACGTCGATGACCGGCTTCAAGGAGCCGGCGCGTTCATCGCGTTCTTCTCGTTCGAGGGTCTCTTCGCTCACGCGAACACTGACGGGGGGGCGTCGTACTCGAGCACCGCATACTGACGAACGTACCGAAGAATCATCACCGACAATGCTACTGAACCCTCAGATCTCGCTTTGAGGACCAAAGTCCCAGAACCTGGTCACGGAGCGAGAACGGCCTGCGTAACGTCGACGCCGACCTCAACCACGCGACCCCCAATGAGCCGCCAGTGGCGAGCGTCCTTGAGCCGCTTCGCGTCCTGGTGCGAGATGACGACCACGACGCCGTCGCGGTAGTGCTCGCGTAGCGCAGCGAGTATCTGACAGGCCGCCGGGTCGTCGAGTCCCTCAGTGGGTTCGTCGAAGATCGCGAACGGTCGGCCACTGAGGAGTTCGCGCGCCACGCCCAAGCGTCGTTGCTCTCCCCCCGACATGCCGGTACCAATGCCGCCTAGTTCGCTGTCAAGCCCATCGGGCAGGTCGCGGAGGAAGCACCCGAGACCCGCCGCCTCGCACGCCGCGACGAGCTCCTGATCGCTGGCGCCGGGACGGGCGACGCGCAGGTTCTGGGCCAAGGTCGTGGCGAAGACGTAGGGTGCATCATCGACCAGACCCACGACGCCGCGCACCGCCTCGCCACGTAACGTCGAGTAGTCCACCGCACCCAGTGACATTTCGCCTCCGCTGGGATCGAGGAACTTCGCCATCAGACGCGCCAGAGTCGTCTTGCCTCCCCCGCTCGGTCCCGACAGCACGACGACGTCTCTCCTACGAACGTCGCACGTGACGTTCGCGAGCACGTCGGCGCCGTCGTAGTCGTGCCTCACGCCACGGATCTCGACGCTCGCTTCGAGAAGTGGACGGTCGTTGGCGACGGCGGGTTCGCGCACCGGCCAGGTCGTCGCGTGCAACGCGTTGAGACGTCGTGACGCTGCGCGGTCACGCGAGGCGCCGACGACGCCGGTGAGCACCCCGCTGACCAACTCCAGCGCCGCGATACCCACCAAGGCCGGCACGGCCACCAGCGCCGCACCCAGGTGGTGACTGCGAACGGCCTCCGTGCTCGCCATGACGATCACGATGCAGGTCACGCCATTGACCAGGACCGCCAGCCCCGACACCAGGCCCATGGCGGCGCGGCGGCGACGTTGCGCGGCGTCGCCGCGTTCTTCCAGGGACGCGAGCCGGCGCTCGAGGTGACGGGCTGCGCCGACCATGACGAACTCGTCGCCGCCCTGGGCGACCTGATCGAAGAGCGCTCGCAGGTCGGCGCCGACGTCGTCGATCTCCTCGCCACTTCGCCGTCCCAGTCGCAACGCCACCGCGGGCAGGATCGCGGCGTCGAGCACAATCGCCCCGAGCAACGCGGCGCCCGACAGTGGCGAGAGGAGGCCCACGCCCACCACGCTCACCAGTCCCGCGGCGACACTCGTTATCAAGGGACCAGCCACCGCGGTGAGGAGGTCCTGGACCCGCTCAACGTCGCCGATCACCGCGTCGACGACGTCAGCACTGCGCGGTCCGAGGCCCGCCGGCAGCAAGGGTTCGAGGTCGCGCGCCACGCGGGCGCGCACGTGACCCATGGCGCTCAGGGCGGCTCGGTGGGTCTGGGTCCGTTCGAGGTAGCGTCCGCCCGCCTTGGCGAGAGCGAAGAGTTGCACGAGTCCCATCGGAACGGTCAGGGACAGGACGCTCGGCCGCTCGGCGGCGCGCACGATGAGCCAGGCGGACGTCCCGGCGAGTCCGACCGTGCACAGCGTCACCAGGAGTCCGGCCGCCAACGCCGCGCGCACCGCACGGCGCTCACGGGTCAGCGCCTCGCGCACGACGCCCGGGTGCTCACGCACGCCGCGACCCCACGCTCGCCACGTCGATGACGTGGTGCGCCTCGAAAGCGCGATGGGTGGCCACGATCCGGGTCATCGTCAGTGAATGGATCGCGCGAGCGACGAGCTGCTCGCTGACGTCGTCGAGATGGGCGGTGGGCTCATCGAGGACCAGGAGCAGCGGACGTCGCAGCAGGCAACGAGCCAGGGCGAGTCGTCGACGTTGTCCCGCCGACAGGGCGTTCGCATTCTCGCCGAGGTCGGCGTCGAGGTCGACGCGAAGGTCCAGTGATGTCAAGACCTCGCGCATGTCATGGTCGCTGATCGACTCGTCACCCATCGCCAGCACGTCGCGCGCCGTGGCCCCGGGCAGGCGAGGGTCCTGGGGAAGATACGCGATACTCGACTGCCAGAGCGTGACGTCAAGTTCGTTGAGATCGACGCCGTCGATCACGATCGCTCCCGCGGGGACGGGTCGAAGACCGATGATCGAGCGCAGCAGCGTCGTCTTGCCCGAGCCCGACGCGCCGCGGATCACCGTGAGCTCACCAGCGACGATCACGCCGGTCACGGGCGGCGTCGCGAGGCGACCCTCACCCGCCACGTCGACGTCGCGCAGGAAGATCGTCGGCGGCGTGGATGGGGGCGAGCGCCGTCGCGCGACCGACGTGGTCCCCACCAGGTCCAGGACCGCGCTGGCCGCCGCGATGCCGTCGGCGGAGCCGTGGTATTGGGCCGCCGAGCGACGAAGCGGCAAGAACACTTCGGGCGTCACGAGTAGCACCGCCAGGGCCACGCTCAGATGCAGCGAGCCGTCCAAGAGGCGGATTCCCAGGACCAGCGCGACGAGCGCCGTCGCGAGCGACGACAACAACTCCAGCGCGAAACTCGAGAGGAAGGCCACCTTCAACGTGGACATGGTGGTGCGCCCGAGCGCCTGTCCGATGTCGTCGAGTTGGGCCACGTCCTGGGACGAGCGGTTGTGCGCCTTCAACACACCCATCCCGCGCACCACGTCGCCGAAATAGCCGGCGAGGCGCTGCTGGTCGCGCCAACGTTCCTCCATCTTCGACTTGGCCTCGAGACCGAGCAGGATCATGAACACCGGCAAGAGGATCACACTGATCGCCACGATCAGGCCGCTCAAGGGATCACGAGCCGCCAGGTAGGCGAGCAACACTGCGGGGGCGAGCGTCGCGAGTACCAGCGACGGCACGTAGTTGGCGACGTAGGCTTCGATCGCGTCGACACCCTTGGTGGCCAGCTGCACGGTCGCGTCAACGCTCTCGACCCCTCCTGAGGTCAGCACGTGGCGCAGTAGTCGCGCTCGCAGATCCCGGCGCACCGGAGCGGCGATGCGCGCGGTCACCGGTTCGCTCAACGCGACGCAGAGTGCGCGTAGGCCGGTGGCGACGACGAACCACGTGACGTCGACGCCGATGCGCGCGTCGTGATGGTAGAAGACCGCGCCCAGCGCAGTGGCCACCGTGGCGGCCTGCACGAGGATGGCCGCGGTCGTCATGAGACCCAGGACCAGTGAAACGCCGAGCGCGCGTCGCACCAGGGGCGACGCGCGCATCAGGCGCTTGAGGAGGGCCGAGGGTCGTTCGGCGGTCACACTAGACGTTCGAGGACACGGATTCGGGCGTCGCGATCGGGCGACTCACGCGCTTCTTGAAGATCCAGTACGTCCAGCTCTGGTACGCCAAGACGATCGGCGTGAAGATGAGGGCCACCCAACTCATGACCTCGAGCGTGTAACGGTGCGAGGCACTTCCCGCAATGCTCAGACTGTCGCTCGGCGACACCGAGGAGACGAGAACGTGCGGGTACAGGTTGAGCATCATGGTCGTGAAGAAGGCGACGATGACCAGCCCGGTGCCGATGAACGCCCATCCCTCGAGGCGCTCGCGCACGAGCCAGCTCACTCCCGCCAACACCGCGACGCCCACGATGGGCAGCAGCGGCGGGACGAGTCCGACCTCGTGACGCGCGTGGGCGGTGATGTACGTCCAGCCCAGGAAGGCGGTGACGACCACGAAGGTCACGGGCGCCAGCCACGTCGCGATCCGCTGGGCGCGCTCGCGAACGTCGCCCTCGGACTTGAGACCCAGGTACGTCGCTCCGTGCAGGGTGAACAGCGCCAGGGTGCTCAGCCCTCCCACGAGGGCGTAGGGCTTGACGAGGTCGAAGAAGTTCCCCGTCCACGTCGCGTTCGCACCCAGGGGGACCCCGTGCACGAAGTCGGCGAACGCCACGCCCCAGAGCAGGGCCGGCAGGGCCGATCCCCAGAAGATCGCGCGGTCCCACCACGCGGCCCACTTGGCGTCACCACGGTGGCGCATCTCGAAGGCCATCCCGCGGAAGATCAGAGCCGCGAGCACGAGGAACAGAGCGAGGTAGAAGCCACTGAACACCGTGGCGTACCAGAGCGGGAAGGCCGCGAAGGTCGCACCGCCGGCGGTGAGCAGCCACACCTCGTTGCCGTCCCATACGGGACCGATGGTGTTGATGGTGACGCGACGATCCGTGTCGTCCTTGCTGACGAAGGGCATGAGCACCCCGACGCCGAAGTCGAAGCCCTCGAGGAAGAAGTACCCGAGCCACAGAACGGTGATGAGGGCGAACCACAGCTGCTCGAGGCCGCTGGGCGATGTTGAGAGAAGTCCTAGCATGGTCAGTCTCCTAGTAGACGAGTTCGGGGATGGCCGGGGCTTCGCTCTCGCTCAGCACGGGCTCGGGCACCTTGGCGAGACGAACGAGCAGTCCGATCTCGACCACGGCCAGCAGTGAGTACACCGCGGTGAAACCGATCAGCGACGTCGCGACGTAGCCCGGGGCGATGAGCGTCACCGCCGCCGAGGTCTTCAAGAGGCCGAACACCACCCACGGCTGACGTCCGATCTCGGTGAAGATCCAGCCCGCCGAGTTGGCGATGAACGGGGCCAACGCCATCCACGAGGCGAAGCGAAGGAACCGCGGGGAAACCTCGAGGCGTCGTCGCTTCATCAACCACAGACCCACGCCGCCCAGCACGAAGAGCAAGATGCCCAGCCCCACCATGATGCGAAAGGTCCAGTACAGGACCCAGATCACCGGAACGTAGCTTCCCGCTCCGTACTTGGCGGTCGCCTCCTTCTGGAGTTGGTTGATGCCCTTGACGTTGCCGTTCCAGGTGTTGGTGGCGAGCACGCTCAAGATGTGAGGTACGCGCACCTGGAACACCGGGTTGCCCGAGAGGTCCCCGATCGTGAGTAGCGAGAAGCTCGCTCCGTTGGTGGAGTTGTAGAGGGCTTCGGCGGCGGCCATCTTCATGGGCTGCTGTTGTTCCATCTGCTTGGCCTGCGAGTCGCCCAGGAACATGGTGCCCACGGCGGTGATCAGTGTCGCGACGATGGCAATCTTGGCGGCCTTGGCGAAGCCGGCGAGATCGTGACCCTTACGCAGGTGCCACGCCGAAATCGCCAACATGAACACCGCACCGGTCAAGAATGCGCTGAACAGCACGTGCCCGTAGGCGAGGAGGAAGGTGGAGTTCGTGACCACGGCCCAGAAATTGGTCATCACCGCCTGGTGCGTGACGGGGTCGATGACGTAGCCCACCGGGTGCTGCATCCACGAGTTGGCCGCGACGATGAACGCCGCGGAGAGGATGGTGCCCAGGCTCGCGAGCCAGATCGACAGCAGGTGAACACGGTCGCTCACCCGTCCCCGGCCGAAGATCCAGATACCAAGGAATGTCGACTCCATGAAGAACGCGAGTAACCCTTCGATGGCGAGGGGCGCACCGAAGATGTTGCCCACGAAGGTCGAATAGCGTGACCAGTCCATACCGAACTGGAACTCCTGCACGATGCCGGTGACGACGCCGATGGCGAAGTTGACCAAGAACAGTTTTCCAAAGAACCTGGTCATCCGGTCGTAGCTCGGGTCCTTGGTCGTGTAGAAGGCCGTTTGCAGGATCGCCACCAGGAGGCCGAGTCCGATGGTGAGTGGCACGAACAGGAAGTGAAAGACGGTCGTGATTCCGAACTGCCAACGTGCCAAGGACAGGGTGGAAATGCCGCCGATGATTGCGCTCATAAGAAGAACCTAAGATTTACGGATTGACAATTTTGACGATTCATTGGGGCACTTCGTCCTTTCTTGCGAGGTGGATCCGCCGACTCAGTGATCGCCTTTGGTGATCATCGTGAGGAAGCGAAGGTTGAGCGCCGCGAAGCGCCACGTCTGGAAGAACAGGTTCTGACGCCGCCGCAGGGTGCTGGCCGTGGGCAGAGGTGCCTTGTCGATATCGGAGTTCGTGTGGTCCATGGGATGAGTCCGTTCTGGTCGTCGTTATTCGGGGATGAGGAACCACAGAGGTCGCGCTTTGGCCTTGTAGATGAAGACCACGTGGAGCATGAACTTGATCCAGTGCCCGGCCAAGCCGATCTCACCGAAGGTGTCCTTCATGCTTCGTCCAGTCTCGGGATACGTCGCGAAGTCGGGAACCACCGGATACATGGTCATCGAGGCCGCGGTCCCCTTTCGCAGACCCACACCCGACGAGGCGACGCAGGCCGCACCCATCGTGGCCATGGAGGCCCGACGCGCGGGGACGGCGTGGGCGCGAAGGATGCGGTCGCTGATGGTCAGGGCCACGGTCTTGCCCATGACGCCTGAGGGCATGCCCGTGCGCGGTGGCGCGGGGGTGATGACCGTGCCGTTGGTGCTGGTGCGCGGACGCGAGATCTGATGAGGCGGCGCGAACGCGATGCCCACACCGAACACATTGGGGAGCGTCGCGCTCTCGTAGGTGCGGGGCCAGTCCGCCGCGCTCCACTCCTCGTAGGGCTTCGCCTCGTAGTTGGCGTCCACCTTCATGAAGCCGCTGGGCGCGAAGACGTCGGAGGTGATGTCGGCCCCGGACGCGTCGAACGCCTTCATGTCCGCACCACGAAATGGCGGCAACAACATCGCGAAGTCGAAGTCGAGAGTGTTCTTGGAGCCGTCGAGTTGTTCGTAGTGGATGACCCCCGGTTCGACCTTCTCGACGTGAGCTTGGGTCACCGCGGTCACACCGCGCTCGCGGAACAATGATTCGGTCCACAACTTGCTCGTCGTCTCGAATCCGTTCTGGGAGAAGGTCATCCCGCCGACACCGAAATCGCCCAGTTCATTCTCGTTGGTCAGATAGGTGACGTCGGCCAGCTCACGCACTCCGGCCATCCGCAATTCGTGTTCGACGTTAAAGCAGTACTCGAACGCGGCTCCTTCACAGGTGCAGGTGCCGTGACCCACTCCCACGACCAGCCTCTGGCGCTGGCCCGATTTGAGTCTGTCGATGATGCCGGCGAGCTGCGCCGACGCGACGACCGCGTGCGCGGCGGTGCACACTGAGACGGTATTGGCATCGGGCCCCAGTCCGGGCGTCGCGGCGAAATTGAGCTTCGGCCCGGTGGCGTTGACCAAGTAGTCGTACGCGATCGTCGCCTCCTCGCCGGCGCGGTCCGGGTGGGTGTAGCGGACGCTCACGTGCGGCTGCGCCTCCCCGGGGGAGCCCATCGGATGCAACTCGGTGGCCAGGGCCTGGTGGAATTCGATGTGTTTGCGGTGATAGATGGGAGCCAGAGGGAAGGTGACCTGCTCGGCGGTCATCTTGCCCACTCCGACCCAGATGTTGGAGGGGATCCAATTCCACTTGGCATTGGGCGAGACGACCACGACGTCGTGGGCGCTCCCCAGACGTCGCTTCAAGTGCAATGCGGCGGTGTGACCCGAAATTCCCGCGCCTAGTACCACCACTCTCGCCATCACGTCCTCTTTCTTGTCGGTGGTGCGTCGACGTCGTCGCCACGGGCCAACCGGGTTGCCCCGGGTATCCCTCGCCAGACTCTCATACCCCATGGGGTATAAGAAGGGCCCCGGGCGTGACCAAGGTCACATGTTGACGTCGAGCGAGATGGCGCGGCGATCGAACGTGGCGACGAACAAAGGGTCCTACGCCCCTACGAGCCTCGTTCCCCATTGCCCAAGACTGGGGCGATGAACGTGACCGTCCAGGCTGAGAACGTCGAGATCCACTCGGGCGACCACCGGCGCGAGGTGATGCAGCGTCGATTCAACGACCGACCCCTCCTGGTGTTCTGGGAGATGACCAAGGCCTGCGACCTCGCGTGCTTCCACTGCCGCGCCGATGCTCAGCACGAGCCGAGCCCCTGCGAACTCTCCACCGAGGAGGGTCGGCGCATGATCGATGAACTCGCCCAGCTGGCCAGTCCTCGCCCGATCCTCATTCTCACCGGCGGCGACTGCCTCAAGCGGCCGGATCTGCTCGAGTTGATCGACCACGCCAGGTCCGCATCGGTCCCGGTCGCGTTGGCGCCATCGGTCACCCCGCTGTTGACGCCCGATCGAATGCGCCAACTTCGAGAGCACGGCATCAAGACCGTCTCGATCTCCCTCGACGGGATGGACGCCGCGACCCACGACGCCGTTCGGGGCGTGGCGGGCCACTTCGACGCCACGATGCTCACCCTGGCTCAGCTCAAGGACGCTGGTTTCACCGTCCAGATCAACACCACCGTCATGGCGCGCAACGTCGAGCAGATGGCCGACATCGCCCGATTGCTGCACGACCTCCATGTCGACATCTGGGAGGTCTTCTTCCTGATCTCGACCGGACGCGGGACTGACGTGAACGCCTCGACCCCCCAGCAGAACGAGGACATCTGCCACTTCCTCGTCGACGCATCCCAGTATGGCTTCACCGTACGCTCAGTGGAGGGTCCGTTCCTGCGACGCGTCACTCAGCAGCGACACGACGGTGTCGTCGGACCGGCCACCGCTGAGCTCTACGACCGACTGCACGCGCGACTGGTCGAACTCCTGGGAGAGGCGACTCACGCCGTGTGCGCCCCGAGCGCCGCCACGCGCGACGGCAACGGCATCGTCTTCGTCGGGGCGACGGGCGACGTCTATCCGTCGGGCTTCTTGCCCGTAGCGCTGGGCAACCTGCGCGACGAGTCGCTCATCTCTCTCTATCGTGACACCTCATTGATGACCTCGATTCGCGACGCCCGGTTCCGCGGCGTGTGCGGGTCCTGCTCGTATCGCCAGCTCTGCGGCGGATCGCGCTCGCGCGCCTACGCGACCGATGGCGATGCGCTGGGTTCGGACCCGGCGTGCCTCCTGGTCAGTGCAGCTGCAACACCTCATTGACCGAGGGACCGACGGCGATGCTGATCACGGGGTGGTCGACCGGGACGAGCCAGCGCATGATCTGGTTGAGGGCACGAGCGTTCAGCGCCACACAACCCGCGGTGGGGAACCCGGTGCTGACGTGCAAGAAGAAACCCGAACCCGCGCCCTTCACCACGGGATTCGAGTTGTAGTTGATGACGACCGCGTGTGAGTAGGCGACGCCAGCGTCGTAGAGGTTCTCGGAGTCGCCCCCGGGTGAGTAGGGACTGACCACGAGACGGTTGTACTCCGCCGAGGCGGGGTTCTCGTCCCACCAATCGTCGGGTCCGGTTCGAAAGTACGGCAATCTCGTCCCATCGGTCGCCTCATTGCCGAAGGCCCAGGTCAATGTGTACACCCCGACGGGCGTGCGACCCAGTCCCTCGCGAGTCGGCCCGACTCCGTGCACGCCGACATTGGCGATCGTCGGAGGGAACTTGGCGAGGTAGCGATTGCCCGCCCAGACCCACGTGCGAACCAGCGCCACCGTCGAACTCGGGCTCGCCGCTTCGACCGTGATGACCTGACGGGCCCGCGGCACGGCGGCGCCCGCGGCTCTTGGGTTGGGAGCGATGAGCAGGCCGAGGCCAACACACACCGCGCCCACGAGGAGTCGAGGGTTCTCGATGCGCCCCCGCGGGAGGGTCAGAAGCGAACGGGTGGGAACTATCCCTCTAAGCCTACGGGTGTGTCGCGACAGCGCACCGCGGCGCGATCGTCGACGACGACGATCACTGGCAACGTTGCGCCAGCCACAACGTCACGACGCGAGCCGGTGCGAATTTGCTCAACACCGCCTTGACGCAGTTCGGCCACCCCACGCCGATCTGGAGCACGTGCCACGACGGTGACGCCGCGAAGATCGCGATGTTGCCCCCGTCTTGCATCGCTACCTGGTCGCGCAGCGTGGTATGGGCCACCACCGGGATGAACGCGGCGTAGGCCCACGACGAGTTCGCGGGTCCGTGAACGATCACCGGATTTCGGTAGCCCGCCGGCGCGCGCGTCGCGGGCGCGTAGATCCCGTCGTCGAGCTTCACCTGGGCGTGCGCCGAGAGAGTGTGGGTGCGCTTCTCGCTCGATAGGAAGAGGTTCGTCAACAACGCCTTGAGGCCGGGAGTGGCGCTCGCGAGGCGATAGCTCGCGGAGTTGGTCGACGCCTGCCCGGGTCCGACGCCGCCGCAGGCGACGAGGCCCACGACCAACGCGGTCCCACCGAGGGCGCGTCGCACACGTCCTCGAGAACGACGGCGACGTGCTGATGTGGTCAATGTGGTCATGACCAACCTCCTTGGTGCCAAGATACCAATCGGACCGGTCCACGCGGGTACCGGCGCCGCGAGCGCCGTCTCGCCCGGATGGGGCGCGTCCGTCCTCTGGCGTGCTTCCTTACTTCGACGTGACGCGCCGCCAGATCAGCAGGCGCGAATCACTCGTCACGGGTCGATATCCCAATGAGGCGGCCAACACCTCGAACGAATGCACCGAGGTCGCGTACTGGTACGCGAGGGGCGACGCCGGATCGATCAGGACGTACGTGGGCTCCTTCGTCGGACTTCCCCCTCGGTCAGGGACGACGAGTGGGGACCCCGCCGTGGCGAAGATGACGCCAGGTCCGCCGGGTCGGGCCACCTTGTCCTCACCACTGACGTAGTTGTCGAAGATGCCCTTGAAGCCGACGTAGTACACCGTGCAGCCGCGATCACAGGCCATGACCCGTGCGGCGCGTTGGTACGGTCCTTCGCCGGCCGTGGCGACGCCACCGAGGAGCGTGACACCGGCGACGCCGGCGAGGATCGCGATCGCCGCGGACGACGCGACCCGCGTGGGCCGGTGATCCCAGGCGCGGGCCAGTCCGATCGCGGCCGCCGCGACCAGTCCAGGTTCGAAATCGATCCAGTAGAACGGGAAGGCGAGGTGCGACTGGGCGATCACCACGTAGACCACCACCGAGGGGATGATGAGGAAGAATCCGACGACCTCGCGTCGCATCAGCGCGCCGAGTAGACCGAGGGCGACGAGCGCGCTGAAGAACCAGCCCATGCCGGTCACCGCGTACCAGAGATTCGCCCACCACGGCACAGTGACGTAGTAGTGCCCCGCCAGGATGCCGGGCGAACCACCTCCCACGTGGTGCAACTGGAAGTTGAGGAGGTAGTGCACCTCGTTGAGTGCGTGCCCCCAGCCGAAGGGCGCGTAGGTGAGGACGGTGATGCCCGCCCCCCCGACCAGGACTCCGCCCAGGGAGCGCAGCGCTCGTGCGGCACCGTCGAGGCGCCAACGATGCGCGACAGCCAGTCCGATGATGCTTGGTGCCAGCACGACACCGATCTCCTTGGAGAGAGCGGCTCCCGCGCAGGCGACACCCGTGAGGACGGGCCACCACGTCCCCCCACGTTGGCGATAGCGCCAACCCGCCCAGAGGGCGACGGCGAAGAAGAAGCACACGTAGGGGTCCAGCAGGGCGAAGCGCGAGATGCGCAGCGCGTGGGTGGCGACGCCGTTCTCCACGCCCGCTTGGGGACTCACGCCCCACAGCGCCGCAGCGACGAGGCCCCAGCGCCAGTCGCACACGTCGCGGACCAGCAGGTAGAGGAACACCGCGGTGCCCACACCGACCAGCGAGGTCGTGACGCGTCCGACCGTCAACGTGTCGCCGAACAGGTGCAGCCCGACTCCCAGGATCTCCTTGGCCAGGGGCGGATGCTCGAAGTTGCAACGCGCGACGCGACCAGCGACGTAGTTGTAGCCACACTTGAGGTAGGTCCTCTCGTCGCCGGCGGCGTCGGGCGCACCGATGCGCCAGAACGCCACGAACGTCACGGCGAAGGCGACGACGGTGTGCCAGAGCGCCTGACGCCCGCGTGTCGTGGCGTACCAGGTCGACACACCACTCCTGCCGGAACGAACGACAGGCTTCGACATGTCCCGATAGTACTTTGTCGGTTCTCGCACCCAGGTCGAGGAACGTCACGCGCGATCAAACGATTCGATCACCGTGGTGACCGCGCCACGGCCCGCGTCCCGCGCTCGCCGCGGTGGTCGTTCGAGTCGCCCCAGCTTGGTCGCGACGTCGGCTAGCGCCGCCAGAAGAAGTGGTGTGTGACGCCACTAGGGCTCGGTATCTTCTCGAGGAAGAAGCGATCGGCGAGATCGTCGGGGCTCTCCCAGAGCTTCTCCCCGCGACCCAATTCGACTGGCACCACCGCGACGTGCATCTGGTCGATGAGGTCGGCGTCGAGGAACTCACGCACCGTGGCGACACCACCTCCGATGCGCACGTCCTTGCCCTGGGCCGCCTCGAAGGCCCTCGCCAGTGCCTCCTGCGGTGAGGCGTCGATGAAATGGAACGTGGTGTCGCCGAGAGTGATCGAGGGTCGCAGGTGATGCGTGAGAACGAACACCGGCGTGTGGAACGGCGTGTCCTCACCCCACCACCCACGCCAGTCATGGTCCTGCCACGGACCGCGCTGGGGCCCGAACTTATTGCGCCCCATGATCTCGGCCCCGATGTTGCGAGGGAAATCGCGAGTGCAGTAGTCGTCAAGTCCGTAGGTCCCTCCCGGCTCGGTGCGGTTGACCCAGTTGGCGGTTGCTCCCGCCCACGAGAACAGTTCGCCAGGGTTCGCATGACCGAACGGGTGCTCGAGACTCTGTCCTTCGCCCGAGCCGAAGCCGTCGCTCGACACGATGAAGTTATGGACGCGGACCGCTGGTGACATTGGATGCCTTCCTCTCTACTGACGACGAGTGAGAGCCGACCGGGCGCCCGAATGAATCGCCGGACCGTTGGCGTCACTACTTACGGGTGGAGGTGATGGGATTCGAACCCACTGCCTCTACATTGCGAACGTAGCGCTCTACCAATTGAGCTACACCCCCGAAGGAGTACCACTTTAGCCCAGGGCGTAACGTCGTGACTCACGGCGCCACTCATCGACGTCCGCGGCCGTGTCGTAGGCGTCGTCGTAGGCCTCATCGGCGTAGTACGCCTCGTCCAGCGGGGCCATGGCCGGGTCCTCGTAGCCGGACGCGTCGACGTGACGACGCCGGCCGGCCACGAGCGACGACGCCTCGAGGTAGCCCTGGGAGACGGCGAAGAGCGCCGCCGCGACGTAGAACACCAGGCCCACCCACGAGAGGATCGCCAGGTATTGCAGCAGCGAGAGTCCGATCAGGAAGTTCAAACCCGTGGTGACGAGGGCGCTCAGTGCCAGACTGGCGAAGATTCGATTGCGGCGCACTCTCATGGACGAGCCGAGACGAGCGTCGATCTCGTCATTCACGGTGACGAACTCGGTCGAGGTGGCGTAGGGGCCGCGCGGCGCGGGGGCGCTGGCGTAGGCCGCGTAGCGG
>Ga0209698_10004798_pt1 | contig 14735 bp, 19 predicted proteins | sample LitLauG_LLR_2012_FD_187203 | JGI IMG/M metagenome (GOLD analysis project Ga0209698, IMG submission 187203) | Freshwater sediment microbial communities from Pennsylvania, USA - Little Laurel Run_MetaG_LLR_2012 (SPAdes) (version 2) | ecosystem: Environmental > Aquatic > Freshwater > Creek >...
AGTACTCGGTACTCAGTACTCGGTACTCAGAAAAAGCCTCTTGCCCCCACTGAGTACTGGGTACTGAGTACTGAGTACTGGTACTTCAAATCGCGGCCTTTGTGGCGGCGATCAGGCCGTTCAGGATTCGGCCCAGTTCGGACGCTTTGAGGAGAAGAGCGTTTAGATCTTTCTGGCAGAGATAACCTAGATCGTTGGCTAGCATGATTTGGGTTTCGACTTCGGCCAGCGAGCCGCGGGCATTGTTTAGGAAATGATGAAACTCGCGACGGGAGTAGCGCGCTTGTCCTTCGGCGATGTTGCTGGGGACCGAGATTGCCGCTCGGCGTAGCTGGCTGGTTAGGCCATAGAGTTCGTTGTTCGGGAAGGCTTGGGTGGCGCCATAGACTTCTCGGACGAGCAGCATTGCCATTCGCCAGGCGACGAGATCGCGGTAGGAGCCGGGCATGAGTCATGATCTCATCGTGAATGTCCGTTTATGCGAGCGTGCGAAATAGAATTTCGTGGGAATGCCGATTTGGGAATGGGATAGTACGTACTCAGTACTCGGTGCTCAGTACTCAGTACTCAGTACTCGGTACTCGGTTTCGGTCCGTGGCTTCTGATCAGTTAGGAATGGAGACGCGGAGGGCAGTCGGTTCGGGTGAATTAGCAATCGTGAGGCTTGAGTGGCGACGAAATATCGGGTGGTACAGGTGAAGGGGGCGAAGCCGGAGACGTTCATAGTGGTGGGCATCGATTTTGCGGCAAGCGCCATCACCAGTACGTCGGAATCGATGCAGGAAGCCGAGATGCGGGGCTACCTGCAGAAACAGGGCGCATCGAAGCAGGAGATTGACTCCTGGATTGAGCAGGCGCGGAAATATCCGGGATGAAATGGCCCACCCCGCGGACGTTTGTTTATTTTTGCAAGTGGGGGTGAAACCCTAAGCACGATTTGGAGGACATCCAATGAAGTCTGATTGGAAGACAACCGAGTTTTTGCGTATGTGGCCGCGTGCGTTGTTTCATACGAAAGCCGGGCGGCCCATGTTGGAGAGGCACCTGGGCGCGCCCGGCGTCTACGTGCTCTACCGAAATGACGTACCGCACTACATCGGCAAGACCAGCACGACCCTGCTCAAACGACTTCGGAACCACGCGTTAAAGCCGAACGCTCGCCGGTACAATTTCTGGAACTACTTTTCTGCTTTTACGATCAAAGACGCGGCTCATCGGGATGAAGTGGAGGCGATCCTGATCTCAGCCATGCCTACGGCGAACAGCTCACAGCCGAAGATTCCGCGGGTGCGATTGAAACGGGACGCAGCGAAGCTGCTCAACGATATCCAGGCCCTGATGCTGACGGGGAAGAGGGATTCCAGCGGAATCAGTTATCCCGAAGATATTGAGGATGAGGAAGCCTGAGGGGGCGGCGGCGAGTTACGCTGAGCTCGGACGGTCTGGTGAGAAACAGGGAGTCAAAATCCTCAGGCACTCAACGGTGGAGAGTACCAAACGTCTCTCAATAGCCCGACAGGATTGGGCACTCTCCATGGCCCCGCCAGTGCCTTATTATTGCGCGTTCAATTGGCTCTGATAGTTCGTAATGCCAATCGTGTAATTGTAATTGCACCAACTAGGCGGACCGGAAATGTTTCCGGGTGGCACTCCTGCTGTGACGGAAGAGGATGAAAGAATTCCCGATGGACCAGAAACATATCCGCCACAGTGGACATTATTCGGATATCCCGTATCGGGGGTGCAGGCTTCGGTGCTGGTACTGAGGTATGTCGGATAGTTGCTGCAAGAGATGCTCAACTGGCTCAGGATGACACTCTGATATTTGTGACATGCGAGTGTAGCCGTGCAACCGGGCCCATCCGACAGCGGACCAAAAACCGTGAGCCTGCCGTTCCCTCCGATGTAGACCCTTCCGTTGGCAATCGTCGGAGTGGTGAATTTCACCGCACCGGCGGCCGTGGTTCCGTTGAACAATTCGTGAGATAAGTTGGTGGCATCGTACGCGTGCAACACGGAACAACAGCTGCTGTTCCAACTTCCATTGTCAACGACCCACAGGATGCCGTTTGTGTTTCCGTTTGACGAGACAGTCGGACTGGGCGCCGGCCAGCTGAATTTCTCTGGAGTATGCGAAGTAGGTACGGACGAGAGGACTCCACTGCCACCGGCATTAAACGAGTAAGCTTTCAAATAGTCAGAGACGTTGCCGCCCAGTCCCGTTTCCTTATTTGAACTAGGGAAATAGACATAGCCGTTCCAATACGCCGGAGATCCCCAAACGCCGGCGAGGTTACTCGACAAACCACCAATCTTGCTCGCACTGCCCAAAATTTCTTGTACATCGAGATCGGTGCAGGTGGCACTTCCGCACCAGTGTCCCATGTTTGTGCGATCGATGAGATAGATCGTGCCGGTCTTTCCGGCCTGCACCAGCAAGTGGGGATGAGTTCCGGAAGAAAGGTCAGGCAGGATGAGAACACCACCAGAACCCAGGTCCCAGTCGTCATTGTCGTCCTCGTTCTGAACGTTCGGAGTAAAGTAATCGAGAAGTGGAAATGCATTATTGGCGGGCAATCCCAATTTCATGATGCTGTCGCCGAATTCGTCCAGAGCATCAAAGGGGCCATTTCCGGTCGCGAAGTAGAGATCTCCGCTGGGATCGGCGGCAACGCCGTCTCCACTCATCCAGACCGTGCCGGCCTTGGATCCCGGGTTTACGCAGAAGACGGCTTCCTGTTGTAGCGTGCTCGCATTGTAGGAGAAGACCCATCCGTAGGTACACGCATCACACGGCTGTCCAAAGGCGATGATGACGTGTCCATTCTGCAGCAGAAGGGCCGGACGACTGAATTGGTAATCTGCGTTAAATATCTGCCCCTGATTCGAACCGCCGATGATTTGGGGGCCAACAGTCTCGGCATCCGTCCCAAGGTCAAGCGCATGCAGGCGGTGATATGCGAAACCTGACTCGACCGTAGAGGCTACGACATAAATCTTGTTCGTCGTCGTGTCGATGACTGGAGTTCCAGTAATGCCGTACGTGGGTGTGATGTTGTTATCCCACATTCCTCCGTTGAAACCCTGCGGAATCGGCCCACCCCCATTCAGGAGAAGGCTCTTCTGCCAATAGATTTTTCCAGTATTGGCGTCGATTGCGTAAACAGTATCGTTCTCGGTGGCGACGTAGACGACATTGTGAGTTCCTCCGCCGATGCTCACGTTACTGAGCACAAGAGGCTGCGCGTAGACTTGACCGTCCACGGGGACGTAAAAAATTTCGCCGAACGTCGAGCTCGCGACGTTCGACGTGGTCAAAACAGTCTCTTGTACATTCTGGCCGGTGCGTGAATTGTCGTTGTGATATGTAGTGACGTTCACTTGAGCAGCTGCGCCGAAACCTGTAATGACAACTAGTAAGCATCCAAAGGCGACTCGCTGGCACGTCCGGTCCTTGTTCATGAGGGTCCCCCCGATTTCCGCGAATGCTACGGCCCGCGGACTCTCCGCCAAGGACAATTTGCTTCTTGTTACGAAATGCGGAAGGTTGTGTTCAGGAAATTGAACAGCGCACGCGTGTGACTTCTATTCCGACTGATGCGCATGCACGGGGGCGCAAAGGATGGGCGGGTGGCCCTGGCTTTTGATTTCGCCCCGAATCACCAACACTCGGGGTGCTCCATCCTTCGCGTGCTTTTCGTGAAGAGTGGGCGGCGGTGGGATCGCGTCATGGCGGGCCGGGCTTTCGAAGGCGAGGGTTAGGACGAGGAACCTTCAGCGTTTCTGCAGTCCCTCCGGGACTTGTGGCCCTTCTTCCCGGCTACCCAGGGCTTACGCCCTAGGCTGAGTTCTGCCGGCGCTTCGCGGCGGGGATCGTGACGCGTTCGAGTGCGGAGCGAGAGTTGAGAGCGTGAACCTCAGCGGCTGAAGCCGCGACTCTTTTGGCATCTTTACGGCACGGCTAAAGCCGTGCCCTTCCACAAAAACCGGAGCGGGTGGCTCGCCATTTGTTTTCGTTTGGATCGCCGCGAGTGAGGGTGCCGCAGCCTTGCGTTGTTTGCAAGGGTGGAAACCACGAACCGGTAATTGGAAACATGAAGAGTGGGGAGAGCGAAGAGTTTGCGGGTCTTATCCGGATATTGAGAGCAGGAATGCGAAGTAGAAGCAGTGGCGGGATCGGTAGGATGTGCTGGGGTGAAGGTGAGAGTGATCCTCGGCGGCTGAAGCCGCGATTCTTCAGCGTCCGACGGCACGACTGAAGTCGTGCCCTTTTACGGACCCTGCCTTAGGGCACCGCTGAAGCCGTGCGCTTTTACGAAGACCCGGACTGGCGGCGTTCTTACGGCAGCCTTTCGTGATCGTGAAACGGACTCCACTTATCGAACACTATCCGGCATGTCCCGGGTCCGTGGGTAAGTGCGCGGGCAGGAATATCAAAGGTGGGGCAAAGGTACGAATTTCGAGTTGCCTTTGCGGCCAGCGGGAGCCGGCTGGGACTGCGAATTAGACCATCGCTCGAAAGTTGTTCCCACCAGGCCTGATCAGGGGTATGATCCTCGGCAATCCTGGGGCGTTTGACGCGGCGATGTGACCTTGCGCCGCGAGTGGGGTGTGCACATGAGCGAACTTATTAAGGCTGCCGTAAGCGTTAAGGATCCCTTCACCCTTTTCGCCTTTCTCGCCCTTCTCGTGCTCGTTGCGTTTCGGACGAAGAGCGTGCCGCAAGCGTTCTTCCGGCTGCTGGGGAAGACTCCCGAACAATTCCCGCAATTGATGCGCCGTACGTTGATGTATGTGTTCCTCGCCTTCCTTGCCTTGTGCGGCATCGCCGTGACTGGCCAGGTACTCGGTTACATGACGAACGTCAGGGCCGCCTCGGTCGAAGAGATGAAACAGGAACTCGCCTTGCAAGGCACCGACCAAAGCGCGGCTCGTCAAGCCATGGAAGAATACCAGCGAGGTCTGGCGCAGGCTGAAGATCAGAAGCTGAGTGAGGCGATCGCTTCGCTGGAAGCTTCGATCAAATCGGTTCCTACCGCCGCGGCGCAAGAGACTCTCGCGCTCCTGTATCAGAAAGCGGGGGACAGCAAGCGGGCGACCCAGATTGCGAGCCAGGCGGTCGCAACGGCGCGTGAAGCCGGGGACGCTGTCAGAACGGCAAAGGCCGAGCGCGTCTTGAGCTCAGTATCTACATCCCCGCAGAGCCCGGGCGGGAATGCACCCAAGTCTTGCCCGTCGGACGTTGGCATGGTCGGCCCCAAAGTCGATTTGCCCGCAGGAGGCGATTCCTTCGAAACCGCGATATCGCTCATCCCCTGCGTTTACAAGGGCATGTTCGACACACAGGACAAGCAGTTCCTGTATTACAAAATCTCCGTGCCGCGCGGGCAAACCCTGCAGGTCGTCATGCGAACGCGCGATACAAATTCGGCGACGGCAGAAATTCGACTGCACGGACCGAACGGCGGCATGCTGGGCGGATATACCGTCTATGGCGATAGCAATGTCACAAACCCCTTGACGTACAAAGCCGATGACTCAAGCTTCGCATTTCTCAGTCTTAGCGGCGGACTGCGCGGCTCTGCCTTTGAGATTTCTGTTCGCTAGGGCCACCCGCGGTGGCAGGCTTGCTTAGTCAGTGGCCAGGGAATGAGACCAAAGTAACGCCGGATGTGATTCAAATCACCGCTCCGGGACTGTTCCCAAAATGAAATAGGAACATGGGAAAGGTCCCGGTGGGGCGGCTCTTGATTGCGGCTATTCTGTTGCTGGGTTTGGCAATTCCTGGCTTAGCTGGGCCGTTTGCCTTGTTTCCGAAAACGGGGCACCTGGTTTCGCCGGACGGGCGATTCGAGATTCGCGATGTGGAGCAGGCGGGTGCGGCGGGCCAATTCCTAGGGACGTTCCGTTCGCTCTGGCTCACTGAGTTGGCCACCGGACGCTCGCGCAAGCTGTGTGACTATCTCGGAGTGGCAGCCGTTGGCTGGTCGAACAAGAACTCCATTTTGATGACGCAGTATGTGGGAAAGAAGGCGTCGCGAGCCGTGATCTTCCCGGCGGATCGAGGCGATGCGATCATGCTCGACAGCGGCACTTTGATCCAGTTGCTCGACGCGGAGTGGCGTCCGTCGCTGCGGGAGAATGATCACTTATTTGTAGAGGCTGCGAGCCTCGAGGGAGAGCGCTTTCAGTTTCGCGTGTGGGGCTACGGGAAGCACGATCCGAACGGCTTCCGCTGGAACTGTGAGTATGCGATGAGTGACGGCAAGACCTCGTGTGCGACGGCGAAGTAAGACAGCGTGTCACACACTTCGCCTTTTCTTTGCGAATCGGGCCCTTGTTCCACTCTTACTCTCGTCGAATATAACCAGTTCGTTAATCCATCCGAGCCTCGGGGATTCACCCGGTAGCACGGTGCCTGCTAGCGGCGGTGCGCGGCGTTGGCGGCTTCGGCGGCCAGTTTGAGTTCGCGGCTGGCTTGGGCCATGAACTGGCGGGCACGCTCGGCGTGTCCGCGCATGTCTTCGTGGTTGTCTCTCTGCGCTTCGATGACGCGGTTGTTGGCCTCGACCAGAAGCCGCTGCGCTTCGGCCAGGTTGGGATGGATCTTGGCGTCGATGTTGACGACTGGCTCTTGCGCCAGGGTGACTACGCTGAACAGCACTGCGGCCAGAAACACGCGCGATACGAGAGTTTTTTTATTCATGAATCCTCCGTGGAGTTCGAGAGAGTCTATCACTTCGGCAGTTTGAGGCAGAGTCCCTTCTCGATTGCGATCCGCGTGAGTGAATCCAACAGAAAAATTGATGCGACCGAATCAAGAAAACGGACGCTCGCGGATTCGACATCTGATAGCGTTGGGCTGCTGGAGTTGCGATTATGAAGATCTGTCCGAATGCGAAGTGCTCTGTGTTTGGGAAGATTGTGTATGCGCTGGCGACGCGGTGTCCGGTGTGCCGGTGGGACTTGCGGGTGACGCTGCCTACGAGCGAGGTGGCGCATCCGGTGGCGCGGTCAGCTTCGTCGGGGCATTAGGCGTTTCGATTGCTGCAACCTCCTGCCGACGCAGCGAGCGCCGCCTTCGCCGCCGAATTTGCGGCGCGGTAGGGGCGCTGCGGAAGAAGTACCGCCGGCATTCAAGAGCACACCTCAGCGGCTAAAGCCGCGTTGATTTTGCTGTTCTTTCGGCACGACTGGAAGTCGTGCCCTTCCCAAACCCCGCGCACATCGATTTTATTGGAGCCCGTTACGGCTTGCGCCATTTGCGAAGCTGCTTCCAGGCCTGGACAAGTTCCTGCACGGCGCGAGGCGTGGGGAATGTGCTGCTGTTGATGATGCGGCAACTGCGATAGGCCTGCTGATAAAAATCCAGCACAGAATGCATGCTAAGGTGGGCGAGACTCTCGTTGAGGGCCTTAAGGTCTTCGGCGGTAAGGATGTCTTCGCGCTTGGAGAAATCCGGGCGGCGGGCCATGGCGAGAGAAGGATATCATTTTCGCTTTTTGTTCGCCATGAGACAATGCTCAGCTCTCGTCCGCGGCGTGGCTTACGCGGAAACTGATGAACGTCCCGTCTGTCCGTGCAGGCCGCGGCGAACCCGCCGATTCCACCCCCTATGATTACGGCGTACGCGTGATCAAACCTGTTTGTTCCGAAGTTATACTACCGGCGTCTCTGGTATGCGCCTGGAAAGGCAAGATAAGGTGGGGAACTATGCAAATCGACCGGCGTGATTTTCTCAAGACTACGGGGGCGGCAGTGACAATAGGCGCGGCAACTCTAGCGCTGGGCGGCAAGATTCTTGGCGCGAATGATCGCGTTCGCGTGGCCGTTTGCGGCGTGCGCGGGCGCGGCAACGATCACATCAAGGGATTCGCGAAGGTTCCGCACGCGGAGATCGCGGCGCTGTGCGATGTGGACGAGAGTGTTCTGAATAAGCGGACGAATGATGTTGAGAAGATGGGATTGGCGAAGCCTAAGGCTTATACGGATGTGCGGGAACTGCTCAAGGACAAAGACATCGACGCCATCTCCATCGCTACGCCCAACCACTGGCACTCGTTGATGGCGATCTGGGCATGCCAGGCGGGGAAAGATGTCTACGTAGAAAAGCCGTGTTCACACAACTGGTTTGAAGGGCGGCAACTGGTCGCTGCGGTGAAAAAATACAATCGCATTTGCCAGCACGGCAGCCAGTCGCGGTCGAATCCTGGCATGCTCGAGGCCATCCACCATGTTCAGGGTGGGACAATCGGGGATGTCTATTTGGCGCGCGCGATCTGCTACAAATGGCGCGGCACGATCGGGCGCGCGCAGCCGGAGCCTGTGCCAGCGGGAGTGAACTACGATCTGTGGACGGGACCGGCGCCGCTGAAGCCATTCACGCGCAACCGCTTTCACTACAACTGGCATTGGATCTGGGACACAGGCAACGGTGAAGCCGGCAATCAGGCGATCCACGAGGTGGACATTGCGCGATGGGGACTCGGCGTGCGTTTTCCGTCGATGGTGTCGGCCATGGGCGGGCACGTGATGTTCGACGACGACCAGGAGACGCCGAACATGCTGAACGCGACTTACTACTTCGAGAATCCCGGTGGAAAGCCGAAAGTGATGGAACTCGCCATCCGGCACTGGATCACGAATCACGAAGCGGAAATCGGCACTGGAGCCTATCAAGGCGGGGCAGTGCCGGCTGCTGGTCTCAACCCTCCAACCGCATCAGCGAGCAAACCATCGCTGGGCCCGGTGGACGCCAGCACGAATACTATCGGCAACATCTTCTATGGCTCGAAGGGATATCTCGCCATTGATGGATACGACGCTTATAAATCCTGGCTCACAGAACGGTGTGAGCCGGGCCCGTCGGGCAAGGGATCAGGAGATCACTTTGCGAACTTCATTGAGTGCGTGCGCAGCCGGCGCGCTGAGGACCTCCATTCGCCCATTGAGGAAGGGCACATTTCTACGACCCTGGTGCACCTGGCGAACGCGTCGTACCGGCTCGGCCGCGCGTTGCGGTTCGATGCGGCGAAGGAACAGGTGATCGATGACGATGAGGCGAATCGCCTGTTGCGCGGGACGTACCGCGAGCCCTATGTGGTAAGAGACGAGGTTTAGCAAGGCGTTTTGAATGATCACTCGGCGCGCATTCCTCACGGGCATCGCCGCGTCCGCGTTGTGTTCTGAGGCTTGGGGCAACGGGACGAAGGTTTCCGTCGGGGTCTGCACGGGCGATATCGACGGCGCTCACAAGTGCGGCTTTGACTATATCGAGCCGGCTGCGGCGGAGATCGCCGCCATGAGCGACGGGGAGTTTCGAGAATTCACCGATAAGGTTCTAGCTTCGCCGCTTCGCTGCCGGGTGCTCAATAGCTTGATTCGTCGCCCTGATTTGAAAGTCGTGGGCGATGAGGTTTCGCTTACCGCAGTCGGCGACTATCTGGAGCACTGCCTCGCGCGCTGCCGGCTGCTGGGGGCTTCCATTGTGGTGTGGGGCAGCGCCGGATCGCGCAACGTTCCTGCGGGATTTTCGCGCCAACACGCGGAGCAGCAGATCACCGAGTTTCTCCGCATGGCCGGCGACATCGGCCGCAAGCACGATTGTGTGGTCGCGATTGAGCCGCTGCGGCATCAGGAGAGCAATATCCTGAACACGGGCGCCGAGACTCTGGAGATGGTGCGTCGTGTAAGGCATCGGCAGGTGCGCATGATTATCGACTACTATCACCTGCGCGAGGAGAATGAAGATGCAAGGATCGTCGAAACGGCACGGAAGGAGATTGTGCATTTTCATTTCGCCAATCCTCACGGGCGGGTCTGGCCGCGCGACTTCAGCGAGGACGATCACTACGCGGCATTCTTCCGGTCCGTGAAGAAGATTGGCTATACTGGCGGGATCTCCATCGAAGGTAAGGGCTCGTTCGAAAGCGATGGTACGGCGAGTCGGGAGTTCTTCCGGCAGGCACTAAAGTGAGACAGGTTTTGGTTGATACTCGCTATCTACACTCCGCGGAAAATGATTACCCCAAAAATGTCAGACCACGCGTGCGCGATCATCCCCGGCCTCAAGCTTCTTCGCCAGAGCGCGAGCAGACCGAACAGGACGCCGAACAACATGATTCTTACGGCCTGGCCGACCCCTTCGTACACATGGCCAATACCGAAGACAACCGCCTGGATAGAAACCGCCCACGCAGCGTTCCCAGTGATCGCCTGAAATTGCTTCTGAAGATAGCCGCGAAATGCGAGTTCCTCACAAAACCCTGCTGACAGCGCAAGCGGTAGCCACGCGAGGCTTTCAAGAATTCCTTGAGGAAGTAGTCCCTGCGCGGCATTTGTTCCGCCGCCCAGAACATGAGCATTCATCAAGCCCATCCATACTGCCCAGATCCCTGCGCCCAGAGCAATGTCTTTCATCACCGCTTGCGGCGTAGCCCATCGGCCACCGATAAGATCGCGCAAGCGCCCGCCGCGCTTGTGCACCCCCATGCGCACATAAAGCACCAGAAGCCATTCAAAGACGAGCACAGAAATGTAACCTGATACGGCGTTGCCGCTGGGCGCTGCTGCCTGCGGGTGCTGCTTTGCTGCGTGCTGAAAGAAACCGCCAGCGACAGAAATTCCTACGAACATCGCAATAAATACGATGGTATGCCACGCCGGGGCAATCAGCGGGCGGAGGGAGGGATGAGAATCAAGGGTCGCGCCGGGCGTTGTCGCTTCGGGAACTGCACTCTGGGAGATCACGCGTCGTCACCATGCTGCGCTGTAGATGATACGGGGGCACGGAGAAAAGGAATGGTCAATTCTGCACAGGGAAGGCGGATAGCAGGTGGTGGTCGTATGGTCCGCCGCAGAACTGCAAGAGGTTTGATGCGACGGGGCAGTCCGCGTAAGTGTATCCGGCCTTTTCGCCAGGATTTTATTCAGGGGTGCGTCAAATCACTTGCGGTCGAGGTCATTGGCATCCTGTTGTTTTACATTCTGCTCCAAGGTCCTCTCCAGCTTTTTTAATGTCGCCAGCGAGTATGCCGCGGATTCGCGCTCGTGAAATTCATTTCTCACGCTGAGCAATTCACTCAGCCGGCCCATGACGACATCTTTGGCTTCTTTAATGCGATCTCGGACTTCATCGGGAGCGATGTCGATGAAACCCGCATCGGAAAGCAGCTTCCAAACTCGCGCTTTCTCGGATTCGTCAGTTGGTCGGCCCACGTCTCTACTCTCCTATGTTGTGTGCTGACTGCGGCTACACCTAAAGCTCAACTCGTGACTCCAGGTCAGGTGGTTTACGCCCAGCTTCCTTGAACCGGAGATAGGTGTACGCCAGATACTGGTTCAACTCAGCCCAGAAGGACTGCTCTCGCTCGCGGGGGTCAAATCCCGCTTCTGCCAAGGAAACCAGGTGCCTTTCCCAGGATTCACGTTCGTCCTGGGCGACCTCTTCGGGCTTGCGCCAAACTGGCGGCTCGGGATGGCCGTCAATTTTGTGCTCGGGGATCACGCGCCCATCGTCGAGGATGAAATCGCGCCACACCAGTCCCCATCGCACCTCTTCGACAACGCCGGTGGACAAACCATTGGTGGATTGGAAGGTGATGACCTCGCCTTCTTCCGGAGGCCAGTTCGCACCGATGCCTGCTCGCGCTGCCGTGGATCTCATCCGTTACACCTGGTCGAGCAACTATTTAGTTGCGTTCTTCTCGTTCGGGTTGGCGGCCGATGATTTGCGATCCCTGGACAGACGGTCTCGGCCACGTGCTACGAGACAAAACGCGATCCACGGCTTGCTCCACCATCGTTAGGAAACTGTCGCCTGCGTCCGGCGACGCCAGCAATGCTACATTCAGTCCGCTCAGTTGCGGTGCCACTTCAATCTCCGCCACGGACTCGCTCTCACGTTTCAGCCAAAAGATCCAAAGAAGGGTGACGCTGTTGTAGGCTGCACTCTTGACCAGGCTGACGATCGCGGCCGGGCCGTCCCCGAACTGCATCAAGATGCTCACCAGTATCAGTTCGATGCTGGCAAAGACTCCGAACCCAAGCGCGATTCCAAACACGTGTTGGCGCCAGCAATTTCTCATGAACCGGCAAAGAACCAGCAACAGGAAGCAGAGCCCGCATTCCATCACCCGCACGCTGCGATCAAAAGACAGCACTGCCGATACCACGCGGTCCACTCCGGTCTGCTGGCTGGAAAAAGCATTCACAATCGAAAGCAGCAACAACAAGCCACAAGCCCAGCGGAATATGAGGGATGCCAAGCTCTGGATACCACCATATTGTTTGAGCAGATGGTGCAGGATTTCATCCAACACCGTCACCGACAGCAGAACGCTGAGGGCGTTGCCGGTCCAGTAGGCGTCGAAGTAGTTCTCGGGACGGTCGCGATAAATCAGGAAAAGAACTCCGGACTTCGCGATCTGAAAAACGATATACGAGAAAAACCGTGGGAAAACCGTGTGCGTCTTGCGCCGGATCATGAAGGCCAGCAGGGCAGTCTGCAACACCGGGCCCAACAGCCAACTCACGTACGTCATTTTGTCCATTTGCTTCTGACCCCCAGAGTCCAGAAGCATACTTCTCCCACGGCGTCGCCGCAAGCTTTTTGTGGCCGCCTGTTTCGTCTGCTATCGATTTCAATCTTTATTTACAGGTTCTTCCGCGGCACACGGGCATTGGGTCGCTGCCATCGGCAACGAGTACGACTTGTTGGGTTCCGATCACGGCATTGTCGACCAGGGCCTTACTGCTTGGGATCGAAGAATACAGCCCGGCCAGTGCCAAGCCGGCGAGCAACACTTCGAGTGTCCTTTTCATGGGGGAGGGTCTCCTGAGCGTAGATTTCACGCTCGCGCGGAAGTATATGCCTCGGCTTGCCGATACGGGGCCTTAATCTGTGGATAACTACGAATTTTTCGAATCAGGAGGCTGAGAACCAACGGCGAGTCCGCGGGCAGGTTTAAAACGGCGTGGTGGAGTTCAGCGGTCTTTCGGGATTCTTAGAACTTCGGCCCCAACGTCTCGCGCCGCTGAGCTACACGGTCAATGTGCGGGGCGCTCGGCTGCGGGCGGTGGTCCATCGGCCCTTCACCAGCGGCCGGGAAGGTCAGCGGGGCGAGGCTGGGGATCGTCCTCTGGACCTCGGCGACGGGTGGAGACCCGGTTCATCTCGCGGCAACGCTCGCAGTGGCACTTCACATAAGGATCCTCGGGCGCCGCTATGTGGCTGCATTTGGGGCAGACGAAATCGTTCGTCTCGCGTCTCTGCATCGGCCGGAATTCGTTGCCCTGCACACAATAAGGACAACGCACGATTTCTTCGTACATTTCTGTCTGACTCCTCCCCTTCATCCGGCACGGGTGACAGCCTTGGCCATCAGCCCGACGGGGTGGACGCGGGGATTGGCGCGAATTCCTGAAATCCGCGCACAGCAGTGGCAACTTAGACGAGGGCGTTAACAAAAGACTATAGAGAAAGGGTGGCGCATCGGTAATGGCCCGAAAGTTTTGGAAGAGTGGCCCGATAGTGACAGTTTTAGGGAACCAATTCGAACACCGTTCCTTCCTGAGCGGCGCCGCCGGAACTGGAGGTGCCGTAGAAGTTTCCGGACTTGTCGCGAATCAGACCGCCCCAAGGGGCCGCGCCGTCGGCTCCATCGGTGAAGCTGTAGAGAACAGTCTCGACGCCCCCGGGAGTGAGTTTGAAGATGGTGCCGAAGGCGGCGGCACCTCCACCAACGGTGGTACCGTAGAGGGCGCCTGCGCCATCGCGGGTGACGCCGCCCATTGGGAAGGCGCCGTCGAGGCCGCCAGTGAAGGCGTAGAGAATCGTTTCCGATCCATCGGGAGCGACTTTGTAGACGACACCGCTGTCGGCGGTTCCTCCTCCGTTTGACGTAGTGCCGTAGAGATTGCCGCTGGAGTCGCGGATCAAGCCGGATTCGGGCCTGGTGCCGTCATTGCCGCCGAGAAAACTGTGGAGCGTGTTGAGCGTGCCGTTGGGCATCAACTGAAAAACGGTGCCCTGGTTCGCGGCGCCGCCCGTGGACGTTGTGCCGTAGAGATTGCCCGCCGCGTCGCGGATGAGAGCGCCCGCGAGAGGATGTCCGCCGTCTTCCTGATTTCTGAAGTGATGCCACACCGATTCCTGGCCATTGGGCGTGACGCGAAAGACAACGCCATTGCCGAAGGCGCCACCGTAGTAGGTGGTTCCGTAGAGATTGCCTTTTGCATCGGCCACTAGTCCGGCCTGCGGCCACTTGCCGTCGATGCCTCCGGTGAAGTTGTAGAGGATCCGCATGGTGCCGTCGGGAGAGATTTCAAAAACTTCGCCGTTACCGGTTCTGCCGCCTCCCGAGGTCGTGCCGTACAGATTGCCGCGCGCGGCGCGCACCAGGCTGGGCGTGGGACTCGCCCCATCTTTCTTGCCCGAAAAATTGTGGAGGATGATTTCTTTGCCCGTCGCAGTCACCTCGAAGACGCTGCCCCACAATACAGAAGCTCCGCCTGCCAATGTAGTGCCGTAAAAATTGCCCTGTGCGTCGCGGACGAGCGTCGAGTAGGGGAACGCGCCGTCGTGCGCTCCGGAGAAGGTGTAGAGGACGGTCTCAGATTGCGCGGAGGCGATGGCGGAGGACAGGAACAATGATGCGAAGAACGCCGTGAAAGACAACAGATAGATTCGGGGCGTGGCCGGAGAGCGAAGTGGCGTGGTGGCGATCCGTGGCACG
>Ga0209698_10004799_pt1 | contig 14734 bp, 15 predicted proteins | sample LitLauG_LLR_2012_FD_187203 | JGI IMG/M metagenome (GOLD analysis project Ga0209698, IMG submission 187203) | Freshwater sediment microbial communities from Pennsylvania, USA - Little Laurel Run_MetaG_LLR_2012 (SPAdes) (version 2) | ecosystem: Environmental > Aquatic > Freshwater > Creek >...
GGTTGGCGTCATCGCCGACCTGCTCGGCGTGCCTCGCGCGGACGAACCGCAGTTCCACGCTTGGGCCGAAGCGATCCTCCAGGCGCCCGAGAGGCAAGTCTCGGGGCGGCGGTCGCCGACTGCGGAGGCCGCGTTCCAGGCCCTGGCCGCGTACATGTTCAGCCTGATCGAGGCGCGGCGGGACGATCCGCGCGAGGACATGCTCTCCCGCCTGGTGCACGATGATGCGCCGGACGGAAAAATGACCACCCCGCAGATCATCGCGGTGGCGGTGCTGCTGCTGCTGGCTGGGCATGAAACCACCGTCAACCTGATTGCCAACGGGATGCTCACGCTGCTGCGCCATCCGGCGGCCCTAGCGCGTCTGGCTCGCGAGCCGCGCTGGGCGACCATGGTCGTGGAGGAAACGCTACGGTACGAGCCGCCGGTCCATTTTACGTTCCGCACCACGCTTGAGACAGTGGAGATCGGTGGGGCGAGCCTGCCGCCACGCGCCGATGTGCAGTTGATGCTGGCGGCGGCGAACCGTGATCCAACTCGGTTCGAACGTCCCGACGTCTTCGATCCCGATAGAACGAACAACCAGCATCTGGGTTTCGGCACGGGCATCCATACCTGCTTCGGCGCCCCCCTGGCCCGGTTGGAGGGTCAGATCGCGCTAAGCGAATTGGCGCGCCGGCTGATCGCTCCGCGCCTGTTACAGGATCCGCCGCCCTACCGTTACAACCCGACCCTCCGTGGACCTCGCGAGTTGAAACTCGCCATCGCGGGCGTCAGGGACTGACGCGTGTCGCGCCGGCCCGGTCGAGCTTCATTGAGGTCGCTCAGGTCGGAGTTTGCAACGGGAGTCGGCGAACGATTTCGATGAAAGGTCAGGCCTTCGTCGCTTTGCGGGCAAGCTCATTCACGAAGATCACTTGCGACGACAATCCACGCGTTGCCGGGCGGCGGTCGTCGCGACATAGGAGTCGCCATTGGCCGCCCGCGCCCGGCGCGCGAGGCCGAGCGGGCAGACGCTTCCTCGCGAAGCCACTGGCCGAACTCGCCGCGCGATACGAACGATAGGCGGGATCAGGCGGGAATCCGCGCCAGCGAATCCTTGAGCCGGCTGCCGGCGAAGTCGAGGAAGGCGCGCAGTTTGAGCGGCAGCAGCGATTGCCCCGCATGGATCATATGGACTGGCAAGCGCTCAGGTTCGTCGTCGCGCAGGATCAGAACCAGATCGCCGGCGGCGACGGGATCGGCCACCTGATAGGAGAGGACTCGGGCGACGCCGGCGCAGGCTTTCGCCGCGGCGATGGCGGCGTCGGCCGAATTCACGGCGAACCGCGGGCGAATGGGTATGGCGCGTTCCTGGCGGCCGCGGCCGAATGTCCAGATCGGCGTTGAATAGAGGCCCTCGAACATCAGGCAATCGTGGTCGGCCAGGGCGTCGGGAGTCGTTGGTTCGCCCCGCTTGGCGAGATAGCGCGGACTGGCGCAGGTGACCCATCCAACCGAACCCAGGCGTGTCGCGACCAGGCTGCTGTCGGGCAGGCGCCCCACCCGGACCGCCACATCCACCTGGTCGTCGACCAGATTGACCACCTGGTCGGAGAGGACAAGGCGGGCGTTGATGTCTGGAAAGGCCTCGAGAAACGCAAGCAGCACCGGTTCGACATGCAGCCGGCCGAACATGATCGGGGCGGCGATCGTCAGGTGGCCGCGGGGGGCCCGATACTCGCCGGACGCCGCCCGTTCGGCTTCGTCGATGTCGTCAAGGATGCGCCGACTTGCCGCGACATAGGCCCGCCCCGCCTCGGTGAGTCCCAGGCGGCGGCTCGTACGCACCACCAGTTGGGTGCGCAAATGCGCCTCCAGGTCAGAGACCTTTCGGCTCACGGTCGCCAGCGGCATGCCCAGGCTGCGCGACGCCGCCGACAGGCTGCCGCCATCCACGGCGGCGATCAGGGTGGTCATGGCGTCGAAACGATCCATTGCTACCTCTCAAATTATGGAAACATGGTTACCGATCATGACGGATATCGAATGAAAATGGAAAGGTCTAAATCCTCGCCATCGGCCGCTCAGGCCCGCAACCCGAACGTCAGGAAAACCGACCATGTCCCGTATCGCCATCCCCGCCACCATCGCCGACGCCCCCGAAAAGTCCCGCGACCTGCTGACCGCCGTGGGCAAGCAGCTGGGCTCCGTGCCGAACCTCTTCCGTCTGGTGTCCGTCAGCCCCGCCGCTCTGGAGGGCTACCTCGGCCTCTCCGGCGCGCTCGGTAAGGGCGCGCTACCCGCCGCGACCCGCGAACGTATCGCCTTGGCCGTCGCCGAAGTGAACGGCTGCGGCTATTGCCTTTCAGCGCATACATACCTCGGCAAGACCTTCGCCAAACTCGATGACGCCGAGATCGCCGCGAACCGCGGCGGCGCATCCAATGACCCCAAGGCCGACGCGGCGGTCCGCTTCGCCGCCAAGGTCGCGCGCGAGCGCGGCCATGTGAGCGAAGGCGATCTCGCGGCGGTCCGCCTGGCCGGCTACACCGACGCCCAGGTCATCGAGATCGTGCAACACGTCGCGCTCAACACCTGGACCAACTACGTCAACGAGGTCTTCAAGACCGATATTGACTTCCCCGTTGTCGAGGCCCGCCGGGCCGCCTGAATAACCGCGATCCGACCCTTGCGGAGCGGGCGCCGATCTTCCCTCGGTGTCCGCGTCCCGCTCACACAGAAAGGATGTCTCCATGACCAAGCTGCTTTACGTCCAGGCCTCTCCGCGCCACGCGGCCTCGCGATCGATCGCGGTCGCTGACGCTTATCTCGCGGCGCTCAAGGCCAAGATTCCCGACCTCGAGGTCGATGTCATCGAGCTATGGGAGGCTGGTCTGCCCGAGTTCGATGGCGATCGCGTGAGCGCCAAACTCACCGTCTTCGGCGGCGGAACCAATGAAGGGCGCCAGGCGACCCTGTGGGACGAAATCGTCGGCATCGCGGGCCGCTTCACCCAAGCCGACCGCTATCTTTTCGCGATTCCGATGTGGAATGGTGGCATTCCCTACAAGCTCAAACAGTTCATCGATGTCATTCACCAACCGGGCCTGACCTTCGGCTTCGACCCGGCCAAGGGCTATAGCGGTCTGCTGACCGGTAAAAGGGCGACCCTAGTCTATACCAGCGGAGCCTTTGCCAGGGAGCTTCCGAGCCCGGCCTTCGGCGTCGATCACCAATCGACCTATATGACCACCTGGCTCAATCAGGCTGGGATCACCGACATCGAGGAGATCCGGTATCAGCCGACGATTCTCACAGCCGACAGCGAGGGCGACTTCGCCCGCGCCAAGGCCGACGCCGCCGAACGAGCGCGTTAGGCTCCCGTTCGCGCGAACCGCGCGCCGCTTGCGGGAACGCGCCCCCGCAAGCGGGCCCAATCTGAACCGATTTCGGAGGTGATGATGGCTCATCCTTCAAGCGATATCGCCTTCACGGCGTCGGTGAAGGCGCTGCAGACCGCCCGCGGCTCGCGGAGCGCCTACGCCAAGATGGAGGGCCGCGGCGGCTTCCGCACCTCTATCGACGAGGATCTGGCCGCCTTTCTCGCGGAAGTCGACACGGCCTATCTTGCGACCGCCAGCGCCGAAGGACGTCCCTATGCGCAACATCGCGGCGGTCCAAAAGGCTTCATCCGCGTCGTCGACGCCCACACCCTTGGCTTCGTCGATTTCACCGGCAACCGGCAGTATATTTCGACGGGAAATCTGGCCGAAAATGATCGGGCGTTCCTCTTCCTGATGGACTACGCCCACCGTCGGCGCATCAAGGTCTGGGGGCGTGCGCGCGTGATCGACGCCGATGAGGCGCTGGTTGGACTTCTGACGCCAGAGGGCTATCGCGCCCGGCCCGAACAGATTGTCCTGTTCACGGTCGAGGCGTGGGATTCCAACTGTCCGCAGCATATTCCCCAGAAGCTCGACGCCGTCGATGTGGCCGGCGCCGTGACGCACCTTCAGGACCGCATTGCCGCCCTTGAGGCCGAGAACGCGCAGCTCAGGCGGCGCATGGAAAACAACGGAGCGCCCTCATGACACGCCCGCCCTTGCCCCCTTTCGACGACGTCGGCGCCGCTCAAAAGGCCCGCCTGGCGGAGGACGCCTGGAACAGCCGCGACCCCGGCCGCGTGGCGCTGGCCTATACCGCCGACAGCCGGTGGCGGAATCGCGCGGAGTTCATCCGCGGGCGCGCCGAAATCGAAGCGTTCCTCGCGCGCAAGTGGGCCCGGGAGTTGGACTATCGCCTGATCAAGGAGGTGTGGACCCACGCCGGCAATCGCATCGCCGTGCGCTTCGCCTACGAATACCGCGACGACAGCGGTCACTGGTTTCGCGCCCATGGCAATGAGAACTGGCAGTTCGCCCCCGACGGCCTGATGGAGCGCCGCATCGCCAGCATCAACGAACACCCCATAGCCGAGGCCGAACGAGTGTTTCACTGGCCGCTGGGTCCACGGCCCGAGGCTCACCCGGGCCTGAGCGATCTGGGGCTCTGACGGCGGGATTCGGATATTTGCATGGGCGTTAGAGCTCCGATCACCGCCGCCGCACGATCAGCGTCGCCCAGGCGTCACGGCCGATGCGCCGCTCAAGGGCGAAGCCCTTGGCCAGATAGGCCGCCAGCACGTAGCGCGACTGATGGCGTAGCAGTCCCGAGAGGATGGCGACGCCGCCGGGCTTCAGCGCATCGTGTATGTCGCGGCTGAGGCTTACCAATGGCCGGGCCAGGATATTGGCGAAGACCAGGTCGTAAGGCGCGCGCTGGCGCACCGCGTCGTGACCCAGGCCGTTGGCCCAGACAAACCGGCTGGCCGCATGATTGACCTTGGCGTTCTCGCGCGCGATCCGAACCGAGACCCGATCGATATCGGTGCCGACGCTGATCGGGGCGCCCGTGCGCGCGGCGGCGATCGCCAGCACCCCGGTGCCGCAGCCCACGTCCAGCACGCGGCCAAACCGACGGCGTTTCAGCAGGGAGTCAAAGGCGATCAGACACCCCACAGTGGTGCCGTGATGGCCGGTGCCGAAGGCCGCGCCGGCTTCGATGCGCAGATTGACAGCGTTGGGCGGCGTGCGCCCGCGATCGTGCATGCCATAGATGAAGAACCGTCCGGCCCGCACCGGCGGCAGACCCGAGAGCGCCATCGCCAGCCAGTCCGCGTCGGCCAGCTTATCGATGGTGACCTTCAGCCCCGGCGCGGCGCCCAGATGCGCGCTCAGCGCCTCGCTTTCCGCCTGTGTGGTCGGAAAGGCGTCGATCCGCCAGACCGCCTTGGCTTCGTCCTCCTCGATGATCGAATAGGTGACGCCCTCCAGCACAGGATGGACGTCCATGGCCGCGGCGGCGGCCTCGGCGATGTCGCGGGGGCCGCGCGCGATGATCTGAACCGGATCGAATGTCATCGTCAGCGTCTAGCGCGGGACGGTCACGGGCGCGAGAGGCGGTGAGGGCCGACCCAACCAAGCTGGCGGTCTGATCCCTGCCTAAGCCGCCACGAGGTGCGCCGGCCGCCGCAAGTCGGCCGCGAGGCCTTCGCCCATCAGGTCGATGAAGTTACCGGCATAGAAGGCGTCGACCGCGTCCGCGGGCGTATGGGCCAGGGAATCGCCGAAGCGCTTCAGCGGGTTGCGGCCGCCCTCGACGTGCGGGAAGTCGGACGAAAAAAGGCACATCTCCGGTCCGGCCTGACTGACCAGCCAGCCGGTGTCCTCGTGGGGGTAGGGCGTCACGCGCAGTTGCCGGCGGGCGATCTGGCTGGGCGTCGCCGAGAGGCGATGCAGCCGTTCTTCGTTCTTGTAGAAAGCCTGGTGGGCCGAATCCATGTTCTTCATCCAGCCCGGCAACCATGAGGCGCCCAGCTCGATGACGCCGAATTTCAGGCGTGGAAAGCGGTCGAACACCCCGTCGAAAAGCAGGGCCGACAGGGTCTGCATCACCGAAATTGGAATGGCCATGTAGCTGACCGACGTGAAGTTTTCTTCCCCGCCGTGAAAGTCCTTCACCCGCGGCATGCCGTTGTCGAAGTAATCCGGATTGATCTTTTCCTCGCCGCCGACGTGGAAAAGGATCGGGATGCCGGCCTCCTCGGCCTGGCGCCAGACCGCGTCGAAGGCGACATGGCTGGGCGAATGGCCCCTGGGACAGCGAGACGGGATCATCAGCGCCTTGGCGCCCAGCGCGATCGCTTCGCCGGCGATCCTCGCGCTGGCTGCGAAATCCACTAGGGGCACATAGGCGGTGGCGAGGAACCGTCGGTCGACAGAACAGAAATCGACCATCATGCGATTGTGCGCGCTCGCCGCCGCATAGCAGAGATCGACCGGGCCAGTCTCATCCAACCCGAAATTGCTGAGGCAGAAGGTCGTGAACACCAGTTGGCTGGCGAATCCCATCAGGTTGAGGGCCTTGGGCCGGTCGGCGCGAATGAAGGCGCCCAGGCCCTCGTAGTTCTTGCGCAGCATGATGTTTTCGTCTTCGCCGGCGCGGAACGCCGGGTCGTCGTGCCGGGCCCGCGCGGTCTGGCTCCATCGCCGGTCGCCGACCTTGCGCTGGTAGATCGGCAGGTCGTGATAGGCCGCCAGCATCCTGCGGTCGAAATAGGGATCCAGACAGTCCTCCAACTCCATCAGGTGAGAGTCGGCGTCGTGGATGATGCGGTCTTGCACATAGGGCATGGCGGTTTCCCCTTTTTGCCGATTGTGCGCGCGAACCCGCGCTCCGCGCAAGATGATCTCGCTCGGCATAATTGCGACGGCTACGACATTCCTGGCCAGCGACTCGCGTCCAGTGTCCGTGGTTTGAACCTTTGGCCTCAACGGTTGGCCCAAGGCCACCCGGTGTGCGACTTGAGGACCCTATGAGACGAGCCAGCCTGATCGCCCTCGCCGCCCTGCTGGCGACCGCAAGCAGGGCCTACGCCTTTCCCGCCACGCCCGATGGCCGCCAGGCGGCGCACGACGAGCTCGCGCGCTTCGAGGCGGGCCTGGATGCCGTCGACAGCGCCACGCTGGCGCTCGGCAGGTGGTGCGCCACGCGCCGTCTGGCCGATCCGCCGGTGATCCGCGCGATCAATGCGGTGGCGGCGCCCCCGACGACGCCCGCCTGGGTGCGCCAGGCGCTTCGGCCCGACCCTGGCGAGCCGATCGCCTATCGCCATGTGCGGCTGGTCTGCGGCGACCGTGTGCTGTCCAATGCCGAGAACTGGTACCGGCCGCGCCGGCTCACCGCGGCAATGAACGATGCGCTGGAGCACACCCAAGCCCCCTTTGGGGCGGTCGTGAAGCCTCTGGGATTCACGCGCCGAACCCTGAGTGTGACGTGGCTTTTCGATCCCCTGAAGGCGGCCGCCACAGCGGGACATGCCGATCTCGCGGTCCCGGAGGCGGTCCTCAATCACCGCGCGGTCCTGCGCGCCGCCGACGGCGCGGCTTTCAGCGCGGTTTCGGAAACCTACACCCGTGAGATCCTGGGGGCGGGGCCCGCCCCTACAGGTCCGTGAAGACCGGGGCGCGCTTCTGCATATTGGCCATGATCGCCTCGACCTGATTGGGCGTGCCGATCAAAGCCACCTGCTCGTCGGTTTCCTGCTCCAGACCGGTGCGCGGATCGACGAGGACGGCGTTGTTGAGGATGCGCTTCGACGCCCGCACGGCGTGCGGGTTCTTGCCGGCGATTTCATGGGCGGTGGCCAGGGCCTCGGCGCGCGGGTCGGCGCAAACCCGGGTGGCGAAGCCCATTTCAACCGCCTCGGTTCCGGAAAAGATGCGTCCGGTATAGGTCAGCTCGCGCACCAGATCCTCGCGCACCAGGTGGCGCATCAGCTGAGTGCCGGCCATGTCGGGCACCAGGCCCCATTTGATTTCCAGGATAGCCAGGCGGACGTCGGGTGTCACATAGCGCATGTCGGCGCCCAGCATCAGCTGGAAGCCGCCGCCGAAGGCGACCCCATGCACCGCGGCGATCACCGGCACGGGCAGCTCGCGCCACACCCATACGGCGTATTGCGCCGCGTTGGCCGGGCCATAGGCGCGCTGCGCCAGCCGATCGTTGCTCGCCACCTCGCCGCCAGCCGGCTTGCGCGTGCCGTCGGCCATCTGGCCGAAGTTGCCCATGTCGAGACCGGCGCAGAACGCGCGGCCCTCGCCCGAAAGCACCACCGCCCGCAGGCCCGGCTCTTTCTTCAGTCGCTCGCCCGTGGCGACCAGGGCTTCGAACATGGCGCTGTCGAGCGCGTTCATCTTGTCGGTGCGAACCAGGCGAACATCGGCGACGCCGCGGTCCATGGTCACTGTGATGCGATCGGTCATCTCTTGGGGCTCCGGAATTGATTTGCGCGCATCTGCCGGGTGATCGAGGCTTGTGGCAAGTCTGACCTTGGGTGAAGGACTCTGCCCATCCTGGCCCTGGTCGCCGCGGCGGCGACGTTATAGTCCTGAAACAGTGGCGCGCGATAAGGGCGCCTCGCCTCCCTCAGACGCTATTGGTGGACCCCACAATGCTCAAAATTCTCGGCGCCGTCCTCATTCTCGGCGCCTCGGCCGCGCTCGGTGGCTCGGCGGTCGCTCAGGAAGCCTCCGGCCTGAAGGTGCTTTCGCGTCTGGCCGGCCCCGATGGCCACTGGGACTACGCCCGCTTCGACCCTGAACACCGCCGCGTGCTTATCGCTCATGGCATGGATGTGCTGACGGTCGACGCCGACACGGGCGCGGTCACGCCGAATTTCGCGACCGGCAATCATCTCCACGCCGTGGTCGCTATCCCCGGCGGAAAGCTGCTGGTGACCACCAACAGCGGCGACAACACCGCCAAGGTCATCGACGCCAAGGATGGCCACCTCATCGCCTCTCTGCCGACCGCGGACGACGCCGATGACGCGGTTTGGGATCCCAACACCAATCTGCTGGCGGTGATGGGCGGCGACAGCGGCGTGATCACGCTGATCGATCCCAGGTCGCGCACCGTGGCCGGGTCGATCAGCATCGGCCAGAAGCTCGAGGCCGCCGACGTTGAGGAAGGCGGCTGGGTCTATGCCGATCTGGTGGCGGCGAACGAGATTGTCGCGGTGGATATCGCTGGGCGCAAACCGCTGGGCACGATCCCATTGCCCGGCTGCGTCGGACCAACTGGGCTGGCGGCCGTCGAGGGGCACAGGCTGATCGCCGCCTGCGCCAACGGCGTCACCGACATCGTCGATCCGACCACGACGAACCTCGTCGCCACGCTCCACACCGGCGCGCGGCCGGACGCGGTGATCTACGACGCCAGCCGTCACGTCGCCTATGTGCCCTCGGGCCTGGCCGGCACGCTTTCGGTGATCGCTCTGGCCGGACCGCACAACAACACCGTCATCGAGACGGTTCCCACCCAGCGTGGCGCGCGCACCGGCGCCGTCGATCCCAAGACGGGCCGCGTCTATCTGCCCGTGGCCGAATACCTGCCCCCCGAAAAACCCGGCGATCGCCCCACGGTCAAACCGGGCACATTCCAGATTCTGGTGGTCGGCAAGGAGTAACGGCCGCTTTTTCCGCGCCCTGGTCCGCGCGGCGCAGGCCGGGATGAGCGGATTGGGGGGCAAGTCGCGCCTCCCCCCCTCAAATCAACCCCAACGCCTTCAGGCTCGCCACCCCGTCGCGCGCCACGACGATATGGTCGTGGATGAGAATCCCCAGCGGTCGGCCGGCGTCGATCACCTGGCGCGTCATGGCGACGTCGGCGTTTGAGGGGGTCGGGTCGCCCGAGGGGTGATTGTGGGCCAGGATCACCGCGCTCGCGGACAGCTCCAGCGCCCGGCGCATCACCTCGCGCGGGTAAACGGGGGCGTGGTCGACGGTGCCCTCGTTCATGACCTCGTCGGCGATCAGCTGGTTTTTCTTGTCCAGGAACAGTACGCGGAACTGCTCGCGCGGCGAGCCGGCCATGGCCGTCCGGGCATAGGCCAGCAAGGCGCTCCACGAACTGATCACCGTGCGCTTTTTCACTTCGCCCCGGCTCATGCGCACGGTCGCCTCGTGCACCAGCTTCAGGTCCAGCGCCACGGCGCGACCCACGCCCGGCATGCGCTTGAGGTCCGCCGCCGTCGCGCCCAGCACACCGGCGAGGCCGCCAAACCGCGCCAGCAGCGCCTTGGCCAGCGGCTTCACATCCCCGCGCGGCAGGCTGCGGGTCAGGATCAGCTCCAGCAACTCATAGTCGGGCAGGGCCTCGAACGAGATCGCCGCGCGCTCGCGCAGCCGCGCGCGGTGGCCGGCATGGTGCGAAGCGCGTGGGGCGCTGGCCGGCGGCTTGATGGCGACCTTGACCGGCCGATCGGTTGCAAAAACGAACGCACCCTGTTCGGCCAGCATGGCCAGGCTCCCGCCGTTGACGTGAGCGAACAAAGACAGAACTTTGCGATTTGCGCTAGCGCTTTTTTCGCGCCGGCCTCGGTTTCAGTTGGGCCGGAACAACCCGGCCGGCGAAAGCGTGAACACCTCGACCCCGTCCTCGGTCACGCCCACGGAATGCTCGCACTGGGCCGAGAGCGATTTGTCGCGCGTCACCGCCGTCCAGCCGTCGGCCAGCAGCTTCACCTGCGGGCGGCCGAGATTGATCATCGGCTCGATGGTGAAGATCATGCCGGGCTTCAGCACCGCGCCGGTGCCCGGCCGACCGAAGTGCACGACATTGGGCGCATCGTGAAACACCCGGCCGATGCCGTGGCCGCAGAAATCCCTCACCACACTGCACCGCTGCGCCTCGGCATAGGACTGGATCGCATAGCCGATGTCGCCCAGCCGCGCGCCTGGCCGCACCGCGGCGACGCCGCGCTCCAGGCATTCATAGGTGACATCGATCAGCCGCCGCGCGCGGGGAGCCACCTCGCCCACCGCGTACATGCGCGAGCTGTCGCCGTACCAGCCGTTGAGCCACACCGTGGCGTCGACATTGGCGATATCGCCCTCGCGCAGGGTGCGCTCGCCGGGCATGCCATGACAGACCACATGGTTGGGCGAGATGCACAGCGTGTGCTGATAGCCGCGATAATAGAGGCAGGCGTTGAAGCCGCCGTTATCGAGCGTGAATTCGCGGGCCAGACGATCGAGATAACCAGTGCTCACCCCCGGCTGGACGTGCGGTGTCAGCATATCCAGGCATTGCGCCACCAGCCTGCCGGCTGCGCGCATACCCTCGAACCCCTCGGCGCCATGCACCTTGATGGTTTCCGATCGGGCGGCGGTATCGAGAAAATCTTCGGCCAGCGACATGTCGCCGAGTCTCTCAGCCTAAGGGTCCCACGTCAATCATATCGTGGGGCGCCTATGGCTCCTCAATCCCCCACCCACGGAATCCGCCGCGTGATCCTGATCGCCTTGACGCTCAGATCGCAGGCGTAGCAAAGCACCTCAACCCCTGCCGCCGCCGCGGCGTCGAGCGCAGCCGCATAGGCCGGATCCAGCTCCGCGCAGGCGGAAAACACATCGCAGTCGGCCCGCTGCACGATAAACAACTGGACCGCGCGATCACCCTCGCTCACCCGCGCGCTCAGTTCGCGCAGATGCCTGGTCGAACGGGCCGCGACGCAATCGGGAAACTCCGCCAGGCGCCCGGACCGCCGCAGGTGCACGTTCTTCACCTCCAGCCAGCACCGCGTCCGCGCCGGATCCTCCAGAACGAAGTCGACCCGGCTGGCCTCGCCCATCTTCACCTCGCGCCTGTGGACCGCGTAACCGCTCAGCTCGCCGATTGCGTCTTCCGCCAAGGCCTCGGCCACCAGACGGTTGGGGTGCATGGTGTTGATCCCCACCAGGGTCCCGTCCGCCTCCACCAGCTCCAATGTGTGGCCCAGCTTGCGTTTTGGATTGTCGGACACCGAGAGCCAGCACGTGAGGCCGGGCGCATTCAGGCCCAGCATCGCGCCCGGATTTGGGCAATGGGCGGTGATCTCGCGGCCATCGTCGGCCAGCACATCGGCGAAGAAGCGCTTGTAGCGTCGAACCAAACGTCCGCGAACCAGGGGTTGAGGCAAGCGCATCGGGGGCCTATGCCCCAAGGGGATACAAACGGTCCACGGAGAAACGGCCGCCATGGTCAGCAGCAGCGATCGCGTCACGGCCGCCGTGATGATCATCGGCGACGAGATCCTCTCGGGCCGCACGCAGGATATCAACCTCAACTTCATCGCCAAATACCTGGCCACGTTCGGCATCGATCTGGCCGAGGCCCGCGTGGTGGGCGACATCAAGGCCGAGATCATCGACGCCTTGAACGCTCTGCGCGCCCGCTACGACTATGTGATCACCACCGGCGGCATCGGCCCGACCCATGACGACATCACCGCCGATTGCGTGGCCGAGGCCTTCGGCGTCACGCTCTACGAACACCCCGATATCATCGCCATGATGACGTCCCGATGGCAGGGCGAGCTCACCCCCGCGCGTCGCCGCATGGCCCGCGTGCCCGTCGGCGGCGGCCTCGTCAAAAACCCGGTTCAGGGCCCGCCGGGCTTTTCCATCGGCAACGTCTTCGTGCTCGCGGGCGTGCCCTCGATCATGCGCGGCATGATGCAGGATGTCGGCCCGCGCATGCGGCCGGGCGTCGTCGTCACCGCCGCGACGGTGCGCGTGGAAGGCATCGGCGAGAGCGCGATGGCTGACCCGCTCGAAGGCGTCGCCAAGGCCCACCCCGATCTCTCACTGGGCAGTTACCCCTTCTTCGGCCCCGATGGCGTGGGCTCGAACCTGGTGGTGCGCGGCCGCGACGCGGCCGAAGTTGCCGCCACCGTTGAGGAACTGATCGGCGCGCTCTCGGGCGTGGGGGCCAAGAGCATCACGCGGGTGGAGGCGTAACGCCGCGCCGGGCGTGACACGGCGCCGCCGTTCGCCTTAGACCAGCCAACACGCGGGGACGTGGCGGAATCGGTAGACGCAGCGGACTTAAAATCCGTTGGCCATTGGCCGTGAGGGTTCGAGTCCCTCCGTCCCCACCAAGACCCCGATCCTGGGGTATCGGGCGAATGCCGAATTCCGGTTTCGCCAATGCCCGGAGGCGTTTGCGTCCGCAAAGCGCCTCCCAGTGGACGATCAGTTGGGCGTTGTCTTGGTGGTTGTCGTGGTCGTGGTGCTGTTCATCGGCGCCGTGGCCGCGGCCGCGTCGTTCGCGCTGGTCGCCGCGGCGCTGGCGCCGCCCGCCGCCGCGCTGGCGCCGCCAGCGGCGGCGTTGGCGTTTGCGGAGGCCGCGCTGGCCACCGCGGCTGCATCATTGGCGGCGGCCGTGGCGTTCGCGGCGTCCGTCGAGCTTTGGCTCGGCTGACAAGCCGCCAGGCCAAGCGCGGCAACCGCGGCGCTGATGAGCATTGTGTTGCGAAGGGTGGTGGAGGGCATGTGTCGACTTTCTTTGTTGCGATTTGAGGAATGATCGGTCGGGAGTTTCGTCCCTGGGAATTGAAGTCTGAATTTCGGGCGCTTAGGCGTTCGGAATGCTCGCCCATTGGCCGTGTGCTGAGAGTTGAACGTCGTGAACTACGGGTTTGGTGAAGCGTAGTGGCCTTTTCGATGAAGTCTTTGGCCCGGTCCGCACCAGCAATTCGTCCTTTCAGCTTCGCCCATTTTTTGAGAACAGCGGCGTGGCCGCTGGGAAGGCGTCGCTGTGGAGGCGAGGCTTTCGACGGTCGCGGCGGATTGGTTACGTCCGCAACGTCACGCTAGGCGGTCCGGGATTTGGCGAGCAGGGCCGGAAAATACTCACGTTGTGAGGGCGTCGCTCTAAGCCTGTGGCGGTTTTGACCGAACGGTCGATCGTCGGGAACTGGATGTCCCCCGGCAGGTTAGACTGGTGAGGCCGCGGTTTCCTTTCGACGCTCGGCGCCTGGCGGTGCGTCTGTCACCACCCCCCGCAACGCCATTCCACCTGGGAACTGACCATGCGCATCCGAAACGGTTTCCATATCGCCCACGACTGCCCGGCCCCCGTGCCGATGCTGTTCACGCTCAGCGTGCACCCCTCGCGTCGCGACGATCTGGAGACGCCCGATTGGCTGCGCACCGATCCCTTCGTCGATGTGCGCCAGTACATCGACGGTTTCGGCAATATCTGCAGCCGCGTGGTGGCCCCTCCGGGCCGCTTCGAGGTCTCCGCCGATTTCGTCATTCGCGACACCGGCCAGGTCGACGAATACGCGCCGGGGGCCCCGCAGCTTGCCGTTAAGGATCTCCCTGACGAGGTGTTCGTCTATCTCCTGGGGAGCCGATACTGCGAAACCGACCGGCTGATGAATCTGGCCTGGTCTCTCTTCGGCCAGACCCGCGAGGGCTGGAGCCGGGTGCAGGCCATTGTCGACTACGTGCACCGCCACATCGTCTTCGACTACCTCCAAGCCCGCTCGACCCGGGGCGCTTTCGAGGCCCACGCCGAGGCCCAGGGCGTTTGCCGCGACTACGCCCATCTGGCCATCGCCTTCTGCCGGTGCATGAACGTTCCCGCCCGCTACTGCACCGGCTACATGGGCGACATCGGCGTGCCGATCGAAGGGGTGATGGACTTCAGCGCCTGGTTCGAGGTCTATCTGGGCGGTCGCTGGTACGTCTTCGACGCGCGCAACAATCGCCCTCGCACCGGGCGGGTCCTGATCGCCCGGGGCCGCGACGCCAACGATGTCGCCATCGCCTACACCTTTGGGCAGGCGACCCTGACCCGGTTCGAGGTGATCAGCGACGAGCTC
>Ga0209698_10004800_pt1 | contig 14734 bp, 7 predicted proteins | sample LitLauG_LLR_2012_FD_187203 | JGI IMG/M metagenome (GOLD analysis project Ga0209698, IMG submission 187203) | Freshwater sediment microbial communities from Pennsylvania, USA - Little Laurel Run_MetaG_LLR_2012 (SPAdes) (version 2) | ecosystem: Environmental > Aquatic > Freshwater > Creek >...
CTACGACCCCTCGTTCGCTCCCCCCGAGAAGCCGGGGAAGGACCGGGTCGGGATCTCGCGACGCAACTTCATCGAGCTGTGCCACCGCCTCACCGCGGAGGACGAGGTCGCCTTCAAGTCGCTGTGGCAGCGGCTCGGGCTCTCGGTCGACTGGTCGCTCGAGTACGCGACGATCTCCGAGCTCGCACAGCGCCAGAGCCAGCGCGGCTTCCTGCGCATGCTGGGCCGCGGCGAGGTCTACTCCACCGAGGCGCCCACGCTGTGGGACGTCGACTTCAAGACCGCGGTGTCCCAGGCCGAGCAGGAGGACCGCGAGCGGCCCGGCGCCTATCACCGCGTCGCGTTCCGAAGGGCCGACGGCGAGGGCACCGTCGAGATCGAGACGACGCGACCCGAGCTGCTGCCGAGCTGCGTGGCCCTCGTCGCGCACCCCGACGACGAGCGCTACGCGCCGCTGTTCGGCACCGAGGTCGTCACGCCGATCTTCGGCGTGCGCGTGCCGGTGCTCGCCCACGAGCTCGCCGACCCCGAGAAGGGCTCGGGCATCGCGATGATCTGCACCTTCGGGGACCAGACCGATGTCGTCTGGTGGCGCGAGCTGTCGCTGCCGCTGCGCGCGCTCATCGGCCGCGACGGGCGGTTCCTCCCGGTGACGTTCGGCGAACCCGGGTACCTCTCCGAGGACCCCGGCGCCGCGAACGACGCCTACGCCCACGTGGCCGGCACCACGGTCAACAAGGCACGCGCGGCGATCGTCGAGCTGCTCGGCGACGCCGGCGCGCTGCTCGGCGAGCCGCGCCCGATCACGCACGCGGTCAAGTTCTACGAGAAGGGCGACCGCCCCTTGGAGGTCGTCACCTCGCGCCAGTGGTTCGTCTCGACGCTGCAGCACCGCGAGCGGTTCCTCGAGCTCGGCGAGCAGATCGAATGGCACCCGCCGCACATGTCGCACCGCTACCGCGCCTGGGTCGAGGGGCTCAACGCGGACTGGTGCATCAGCCGGCAGCGCTACTTCGGCGTGCCCTTCCCCGTGTGGTACCCCGTCCGCGACGACGGGACCGTCGACTACGACCGTCCCCTCCTCGCGCGAGAGGACCAGCTCCCCGTCGACCCGTCCTCGGACGCGCCCGAGGGCTTCGACCCATCGACGCGCGGTGAACCAGGGGGCTTCATCGGCGACCCCGACGTGATGGACACGTGGGCGACCAGCTCGCTCACCCCGCAGATCGCCGGACGATGGGAGGACGACGACGACCTCTTCTCGCGCGTGTTCCCGATGGACCTGCGCCCGCAGGGGCCCGAGATCATCAGGACCTGGCTGTTCTCCACGGTCGTGCGCAGCGAGCTCGAGCACCATGTGCTGCCCTGGCGTCACGCGACGATCAATGGCTGGGTGCTGGACCCGGACCGAAAGAAGATGTCAAAGTCCTCGGGCCACGCCTCGACGCCGACGGACCTGCTCGAGTCCGTCGGCTCCGACGGCGTCCGCTACTGGGCGGCCTCTGGGCGTCCGGGGACCGACACCGCCGAGGACCCCGCCCAGATGAAGGTGGGGCGGCGCCTCGCCATCAAGGTGCTGAACGCGACGAAGTTCGCACTCGGTCGGCTCGACGCCGACGGCATCGAGGGGATCGAGGCCGTCACCGAGCCGATCGACCTCGACCTGCTCGCCGGACTGCGCGATCTGGTCGCCGAGGCCACCCGCGCCTTCGACGGCTTCGACTACGCGAGGGCCCTCGAGCGGACGGAGTCGTTCTTCTGGGGCTTCTGCGACGACTACCTCGAGCTCGTCAAGACCCGGGCCTACGGCGCGCCCCAGGACGCTGCCGCGCGATCCGCGCGCGCGGCGCTCGCCGCTGCGCTCTCCGTCCAGCTCCGCCTACTCGCGCCGTTCCTGTGCTTCTCCTCGGAGGAGGCGTGGCGGTGGTGGCACGACGAGTCGGTGCACCGCGCAGCGTGGCCCACCGTCGACGAGCTCGCCGCGCCGATGCCCGCGACCCCCGGCGTGCTCGCCGCGGCCGCCGGCGTGCTCGGCGACGTGCGGCGGGTGAAGACCTCCCTCAAGCGCTCCATGCGCGCCGAGGTCACCTCGCTCGTCGTGCGCGGCGACGCCGCGCGGCTCGCGGCGGTCGACGCGGCGCGACGCGACCTGTGCGACGCGGGCTCGGTCCTGTCCCTCGCGCTCTCCGAGGGAGACGAGGCGACCGAGGTCGTGCTCGCGGCGACCGAGGAGCCCGCGGGGACCGACGGGGCGGCCGGCTAGGGCAGCGGGTTCGACGTCCTCGAGGCCACCAGCGCCTCGAGGTACGCCGCGATGCCGAGCGTCGTCGCGGTGGACCGCGGCGAGCACAGGACGTCGAAGGCGTGCTGTGCGCCGGGAAGCTCGACATAGCCGATGGGCGCGGTCGCCGAAGTGCGAAACGCCGCGACGAACGCCCGCGCGACGCCCACGGGCACCAGCGTGTCCTTCGTCCCGTGGAGCACGAGGAACGCGGGGGCGTCAGGGGTGATCCGGTGCAGCGGCGATGCCTGCTCGTAGTCCTCGCGCGCACCCTCGATCGGCGCCTTGAACACGAGGCGCCGCAGCAGCGAGACGATCGCGCGCCCCTGGCGACCGGCGAGCTCGGGGTCGCCGGTCATCTCGAGCACGCCGTAGAGGGCGACGCACGCGTCGACGGACGTGTCGTCGGCCTCGAATCCCGGCTGGAACGTGGGGTCGGCGGGCGTGAGCGCGATCATCGCGGCGAGGTGCCCTCCCGCGGAGGCGCCCGATATCGCGAGGAACCGGTCGGGGTCGCCGCCGAACTCGGCGACGTGGCGGCGGGTCCATGCGACCGCGCGCTTCACGTCGACGAGGTGGTCGGGCCAGGTGGCTCGCGGGCTCAACCGGTAGTTGATCGTCACGCAGACCCAGCCGCGCGCGGCGAGCTCGTAGAGCATGGGGAGCCCTTGTTCTTGCTTGGAGCCGAACGTCCACGCGCCACCGTGGACGAAGACCATCACCGGTGCCCCCTCGACGCCGCCGGTGGGCGCGAGGATGTCGAGGCGGTGCGCCCGCCGGTTGTCGTCGACGTAGGCGATGCCGCGCACCACGCGCACGCGGCGCCCCCGGACCGGCACCGCCAGGCACGTGCGCCACGCCGCGAGCCAGCGCCGCTGCGAGCCCGACGGCGACGAAACGGCGACGCCGCGCGCGTCGGCGAGCGCGCGGTCGACCACGCCCCGGGCGCCGAGTCCCTGGACGAGCAGCACGACGAAGCACGCCGCGCCCGCGAGCGCCAGGAGCGCCGCGATCGCGCCCAGCGTGCCGTCGAAGCCCCCGAGGGGCGCGAGGATCGCCGCAAGCGCCGCGCTGAGCACGAGCAGCTGGCCCGCGAGCTCGCTCGCAGGGAACCCGATGGTGAACGCGAAGCCCGACAGCGGCGGCCGCTGGACCGGCAGGAGCGCGGTGAGCGCACCGAGCACCAACACGGCGTAGACGATCAGCGCTGCGACTCCCACGGTGCCAGTCTTGCGGACCCGCACACCGGCGGGCCACGTAGCCTCGGGGCGTGCACGCCACCTTGACTCCGCTTCGCGGAACCATCGGGATCTGGACCGCCTCGTTCGAGTTCGTCGCCCCCTCGGCGGTCGGCGCTCACGCACGTCGCCTCGAGGCCGCGGGGTTCACCGCGCTGTGGCTCCCCGAGTCCTGGGGCAGAGAGGCGCTCACCGGCGCCCTGCTGGTGCTCGAGGAGACCACAGAGCTGGTGGTCGCCACGGGCATCGCCTCGATCTACGCCCGCGACGCGATGGCGACCGCCTCCGCCTCGCGAACCCTCGACGAACGCTCCGGCGGGCGATTCGTGCTCGGCCTCGGCGTCAGCCACCGTCCGCTCGTCGAGCGCGGGCGCAAGGGGACCTATGAGCCCCCGCTCGCCACGATGTCGTCGTACCTCGATCAGCTCGACGACGCCCCGCTGCTCAGCGCCGAGCACGAGCACCGCCCCCCGGTCGTGCTCGCCGCGCTCGGTCCCAGGATGCTCGGGCTCGCGGCGACCAGGACGAGCGGCGCGCACACGTACCTCGTAACCACCGAGCACACCGAGCGCGCCCGCGCCTCGCTCGGAGAGGACCGATTCCTCGCGGTGGAGCTGAGCTGCGTGCTCGACGAGGACCGCGAGGAGTACCTGCGCCGTGCGCACGCGCACCTCAACGACTACACCGGCCTCGAGAACTACCGCGCCAGCTGGCGCCGCCTGGGCTTCGAGGACGCCGACTTCGTCCGCGGCGGCTCCGAGTCGCTCTGCGACCGCCTCGTCGTGCACGGCGACGCCGCGGCGATCGTCGCGGCGGCCCGCGCGCACCTCGACGCCGGAGCGGACCATGTGTGCCTGCAGCTGCTCGGCTCGTCGCTCGTCGACATGCCTTTCGACGCATGGGAGCGCGTCGGCGCGGCCATCGGCGGGGCCTGAGCATGCGCGGCGGTGCGAGGATCGGCGTCGTCACCGCGGGCGGTGACGCGCCCGGGCTCAACGCGGCGATCCGCGCCGTCGGACGCGGCGCGCTCGACGCCGGCGACGAGGTCATCGGCATCCTCAACGGGTGGACCGGGCTGCTCGAAGACGGCGGGCACAAGGTGCTCGACGAAGACGACTTCTCCGGGATCGTCGCTCGCGGCGGGACGATCCTGGGCAGCTCGAGGACCGCGCCGCTCAACGACGACGAGGGGATGTCTCGGCTGCTCGCCGGCGTCCAGCGGCTCGGACTCGACGCGCTGATCGCGATCGGCGGCGACGGCACGCTCGGACTCGCCCGCCGTCTCTCCGAGCGCGGGGTCCGCGTCGTCGGGATACCCAAGACGATCGACCTCGACGTCGGGAACACCGAGGTGTGCATCGGCTTCGACTCCGCGCTGTCGATCGTGGTCGACGCGCTCGACCGGCTGCACACGACCGCTGCCTCGCACCATCGCGTGATGGTCCTCGAGACGATGGGGCGCGACACGGGGTGGCTCGCCACCCTCGGCGGACTCGCCGGCGGTGCCGACGTCGTGTGCATCCCGGAGTTCCCGATCTCGATCGAGGAGGTTGCCCAGCGGCTCGACGCGCGGCGTCACGCGGGCAAGCTCTCCTCGATCGTCGTGGTCGCCGAGGGTGCGCACATCGACGGGCTCGCAGAGCACCTCGTCCCCATCGACGAGGCAGGGCACCCGCAACTCGCCCGTCGCGCGATCGGCGAGGCCGTCGCGACTGCCGTGGAGCGTCGGATCGGCGCGGAGACCCGCGCCACCGTCCTGGGCTACCTCCAGCGCGGCGGCGCGCCTGTGGCGACGGATCGTGTGTGGGCGTCGAGGTTGGGCGCGACGGCCGCGAAGATGGCGCGAACCGCGGGCCCCGACGCCGTCGCGGTCCGCGAGGGTCACGTCGTCCCCTCGTCGCTGGCTGCCCTCACCGAGCACCGTCGGCTCGTCCACGAGCGCCTCTACGACCTGTGCAGGGTGGTCGGCTAGCGACTTGGGGGGGCGACCTAAATCTCGGGAAACCCGGTGGTACCTTGCCGCCGATGGTCGACTCGCTGCGGATGGACCGGACGCACATCGCCAAGGACACGGTGCTCACCCGTGACCGGATCCTCGATGCCGTCTCCGAGCAGCTCGAGCTCTCCGGCATCGCCGGGCTGCGCCTGCGCGACGTCGCCGAGCGGCTCCACGTCTCGGTCCCCTCGCTGTACCGGTTCTTCGCGGACAGAGAGGCGATGATCGACGCCGCGTACATCAGGGACTTCTCCACTCAGACGTTCCGCGACCTCGACGAGATGCGCGCCGCCTTCGACGGCGCTGCGGGCGTCGAGGACTACGTCGACGCGCTGCGCAAGGTGATGGTGGACCTGTTCGCGGACCAGGCTCGACGCTCGCGGTGGCGCAAGATCGCCGCCATGGCGGCGACGAGGCACAACCCCGCGCTGCTGGCCCAGATCGCCTCCGTGCAGGCGGAGTTCACCAGCCGGGTCGCCGAGCTGTACACGCTCGCGAGCGACCGGGGCTGGGTCCAGGTGCACGTGAACCCCAGCGCGCTCGCCTATGCGATGCAGGGGCTCGCGCTCGCGCCGGTGTTCGCCGAGATCTCCCCGGACGCGGGCGTCACTGCCGAGGACTTCACCGAGATCTTCATGCTCTTCCACCAGGTGGTCACCTCCTAGGCACTCGTCACTGCGCTCGGGTACCGTCGCGCGAGATGGCACCCATGGGAGACAGCGGGCTGACGGTCCGAATCGGTGCCGACCTCGGCGCGCTGGCCGATGACCTCGCGCAGCGCCTGGCGGTCCCGGTGCTGCCCGCTCTCGAGACCGAGCTCGTCGTCGTGCCCACGCCGGGGATCGCGAGGTGGCTGGAGGCGCGCCTGAGCTTCGTCCTCGGGGCGAGCCTGGTCGGCGACGGCATCGTCGCGAACGTCGAGTTCGCGCTCTCCTCGGCGCTGGTTCGCCGCGTGACGGAGGTCGCAGGCTCGCCTGCGGAGCCGTGGACCATCGGCCCCATGACCATGGCGGCGATGGCCGCGATCCTCGACGGGGACACGGCGGGACCGCTCGGGAGTGACGTCGCGCCGCTGGGCGTCTTCGCGGCGGCGCGCGAGGCGGCCGACCTCTTCGACCGGCTCTTCAGGTGGCGTCCCGACGTCGCCGACGAGTGGCTTGGCGGCGGCGGCGCGGATCCGAGGGCACCGCTGCTGCGCGCCGTGGCCGAGCGAGTCGGCTCGCCGCCCCCACACCTCGCGCTCGCCACGGCGATCGAGCGCCTGTCGTCTGGGGACGACCAGGGCCTCGACCTCCCGCAGCGGCTCCACGTCTTCGGCGGCGAGACCCTGCCCGGCGGACCCGCGATGCCTGCGATGCTCGACGCGATCGGGAGCGTCCGTGACGTCTGCGTGCACCTCGTGGTGCCGTCGGTCGAGCGCTTCGAGGCACAGCGTCTGTCGACCCCTCGGTGGGTCGGCCGCGCGCCGGAGCCCGACCGAGCATTCGAGGACGTCCATCCCCTGCTCGCCTCGTGGGGAACGTCGAGCGCCGACGCCGCGGCGCTCGTCGCGCAGCTGCCCGACCGGCCGACGACGACGTTCGGGCGCGTCGGGGCCTCACGCGAGGCCCCCTCGACGGTCCTCGGGTCCCTGCAGCGCGCGCTGCGCGGCGACCCGTCGCCCGCGCAGCCCCCGGACCGCTCCGTGTGGCTGCACGGCTGCGTGGGCGAGCACCGCCAGGTCGAGGTGCTTCGCGACGCGATCCTGCACTTGCTCGACGACGACCGCACCCTCGGTCCTGGCGACGTCGTCGTCCTGTGCACCGACCTCCCCCGCTTCGCGCCGCACCTCGAGTCAGTCCTGGGCGACCCCCAGGGCGCGCCCGCGCTCCCCTACGTGCTGCGCGACCGGGCGATCTCCGCGGTCGTGCCCCTCATCGCCGGCGTCGGCGCGGCGCTTCGTCTCCTGGGCGGCCGGTTCCCGCGCAGCGCGGTCCTCGACCTGCTTCGAGACGAGCTCGTGGGCCGCAAGTTCGACCTCGAAGAAGAGGACCTGGACCGGATCGCCCAGTGGACCGCCACCGCCGGCGTCCGCTGGGGCCTCGACGCCGAGGCGCGGAACTCAGTCGGGCTCCCCGCGTCCTTCGAGGCCGGGACCTGGCGGCGCGCGCTGGACCGGCTGCTGGGCGGCGTGGCGCTGCCCGACGGTCAGGACTCCGACGTCGTCGCGCTGCGGGCCGTGGACCCCGGCCACAACCTCGACCGCATGGGCGCGCTGTGCGATGCGGTGGCGACGCTTGCGACGCTCGAGCGCAGCTGCGCGGTCCCGCGCGCACTCTCGCAGTGGTGCGAGTTCACGAGGGAGGTGCTCGGCGCGCTCTTTGCAACCGACCGCGACGACGCGGCGGGACGTGAGCAGCTCTTCGGTCTGCTGGCGGGGATCGAGCACGACGCCCAGGGCGCCGACGTCGAGGTGGGTTTCGCGGAGTACCGCGCGCTCTTCGACGATCGCGCATCCCAGGTGCGCGACCTCGTCGTCAGCGGTCCGGGCGGCGTGACGATCACGTCGCTCGCGCCGCTGCGCAACGTCCCGCACCGGGTCGTCGCGATCCTCGGACTCGACGAGGCCGCCGTCGAGCGCACGCAAACGGGTGACCCCTCCTTCGGCAGCCGACGCGTCGCGGACCCCGACCCTCGCGCCGACCTGCGCGCCGCGCTGCTCGGCGCGGTGCTCGCCGCGCGCCAGCACCTCGTCGTCACCTTCGCCGCCCACGACGTGGTCACCAACGAGCCCGTCCCGGCGACCTCGGTGCTCGACGAGCTGCGCGAGTCGCTCGACGCCGCGTGCAGCGAGGGCCACGCTCCGCTCGAGCTCACCCACCCGCGCCACGCCTACGGCGACACGGACCTCGCGTCGAATCCCGACCTGGCTGGTCGGCCCTTCAGCTTCGACCGCTTCGCGCTCGAGCGTGCCGCAGAGCTGCGCGGCGGTGAGGACCGCCTCGCGGCGGCGGCCCGCAGGATCGAACCCACGGCGCCCCGCGCGGTCAGACAGCTCGACCGGGACCGGCTGGTCTCGTTCCTCAAGGATCCCCAAAAGGAGTTCCTCTCGTCCACGCTGCGGGTCCGGCTCCCGCGGGCCGGCGCAAGCCCCGACGACGAGCTGCGCACCGAGCTGGACGACCTCGAGAAGTGGGTCGCGGTCAAGGACCTTGTCGGCGAGGCGCTGTCGACGGCCCCGGGTTTCGGCGACGACGAGTGGTTCGCCGAGGTGCTCGAGCGATGGTGGGGACACCACGACGCGATGCTCGCCGACGTGCCCGGGCGCCTCGGCGAGCGCGTCGTGCTCGGCGAGGGAGGGATCGCCGAACGGGCGCGCTCGATGATCGCGAAGCTCGCCGTGGTCCACGGCGAGGGGCCTCCGAGGCTCGCGCGGGTCCGCGTGGCGGGCCCTGAGGGCGTCGAGCTGGTCGCCGAGATCCCGGTGTGGGGCGCTAACAGGATCGTGTCGTGGACGCCCTCGAGCCACGACGACGACGTGAGGATCGAGTCCGGCGTGGACCTGCTGCTGCTCAGCGTGGCCGAGCCGGACGTCCCCTGGGAGGCCACTCGCCTGTTCCGCAGCGGCCAGCGGGTCACCATGCGGCACCTGCACGTCGAGGCCCATTCGAGCGACGAACGCCGCGACCTCGCGACGCGCTCGCTTCGGATCCTCTTCGACCTTCATCGTCGCGGCATGGCCGAGCCGGTCCCGCTGCTGACGAAGGCGTCACTGCGCATGGCGGGTGCGCTCAACGACGACCGCCCGCCACTGGTCTCGGAGCTGTTCGCCAAGGGCTGGGACGGCTACAAGGGCGGTGACGACCAGAGCCGCGAGCTCGCGTACTGCTTCGACATGGGCTACGAGGAGCTCTGCGAGCTCGAGGCGACCGACGCGGACCCCGACGTCGCCTTCGACGTCGGGAGGTCGCGGATGCTCACCTACTCGCTCGCGATGCTCGAGGGTCTCTTGTTCTTCGACCGGGACGCGTACCGATGAGCCGCGCGGACCTCCTCGACGGGCCGCTCCCGGGCAACGGGCTCCTGTGCATCGAGGCGAGCGCCGGGACGGGCAAGACCTACGCGCTCAGCACGCTCGCTGCGCGCTGGCTCGTCGAGAGCGACGAGCTGCGCATCCGTGAGCTGCTCGTGGTGACCTACACGGTGGCCGCCGCGCGCGAGCTGCGCAACCGCATCCGCGGACGGCTCGTCGATGTGCGGGACCGCATGGGCGCGGCGAGTCAAGAGCCCGACGAGATGCTCGCCGCGCTCGCTGCGCGCGATGACGTCGCCGAGGTCCGTCGTCGCGCCGCGAGGGCGCTCGCGGAGTTCGACACGGCGTCGATCAGCACGATCCACGCCTTCGCATCGACGGTGCTCGGCGCCTCGGCTGGCACCGTGGGCCCGGGCGATGAGCGTCGCCGCCAAGCCGTCGGCGACGTGCTGGCGGCCGCGGCGTTCAAGGACACGGCCCTGTGGGATGCCGTCGACGGCAAGGACGCGAGGACGTCGTGGCTCAACGATGTGGTCCGCAGGCGCCTCGAGCACCCCGACCTGCGGTTCGCCCCGCTCGACGGTGCCGCGGCCTCGGACGCCGCGTTCGAGGTCCGCCAGTGCGCCGAGCGGGCAGTCGAGCTGTTCGGCGAGCGCCAGCGCCGCGACGGCGCGCTCAGCTTCGCCGACCTGCTCACGCGGCTCGACGACGCCCTCGGCGACGGCCGCTCCGCGCTGCTGGGCTCGCTGCGCGACCGATTCAAGGTCGGCCTGATCGACGAGTTCCAGGACACCGACGCCACGCAGTGGCGCGTGTTCCGCCGACTGTTCCTCGATGCGCCGGGGCGCACGCTGATTGTGGTGGGCGACCCCAAGCAGGCCATCTACGGATTCCGCGGCGCGGACATCGAGACCTACCTCGAGGCACGCTCGATCGCCGAGGACACCGCGGGAGGACCCGGGCTGGGCGTCGTCGAGCTCGACACGAACTACCGCAGCGACGGGGCCCTCCTCGAGGCGCTCGACGGCCTCTTTCGGGGCGCGACGTTCGACGAGGCCGCGAGGATCGGGTTCCGCTCGGTGCGCGCCTCCCCCGCGGCGCAGCAGCGCCGGCTCGTCGATGACGAGAGCCGGCTCGTCCCCCCCCTCTCGGTGCGGATCCCCTCGGGGACCAAGTTCCTCGGACTGCTCCGGCGCCAGATCGCCGAGGAGTGCGCGGCGGAGGCTGCGCGGGCGCTGTCGAGCGAGGTGCGCGGCGACGACGGCGCGTCGCGACCGGTCACCGAGTCCGACATCGTCGTGATCTGCGCGCGCCGAACGGAGTTCCCCATGCTCAAGGAGGCGTTCCTGCGCCGGGGCATCCGCACGACCGAGTCCAAGTCCGACGACGTCCTCGACTCGGCGGCGACCCAGCACGTCGAAGTCGTGCTGCGCGCGCTCGGCAACCCCGAGGACCACCGGGCGGTGGCCGCGGTGGCGCACTCGATCTTCGTCAGGGCGGCCGGGGACGTCGATCTCATCGCCGTGACGCGCGGGTACCTCGGGGCGTGGCGCCGGACCCTCGAGGAGCGCGGGGTGCTCGCCCTGGGTCGCGCGGTGGCGCACCCAGAGCACCTCCGCGGGCTGCTCGCACGACCCCGGGGGGAGCGGCTGCTCACCGACATCGAGCACCTCTTCGAGCTGCTCGCCGAGACCGGCGGCGAGCGCCGCGGTCCCGCAGCGCTGCTCGAGACCCTCGAGGTGCTGCGGGCGTCGTCGCACTACGACCCCGAGACGGCCACCCGTGCACGGCGGGTCGACTCGGACGCGCCCGCGGTGCGGTTCATGACCGCGCACAGCTCCAAGGGACTCGAGTTCGGCGTGGTCCTGTGCCCCTTCCTCTCCCAGACCGGGCTGCACAGGGACAACCCCACGATCTGGCGCGACGGGGGCGCCGAGCCCGGGGCGGGCCGGCTGATCGACGTGGCGCCCACCGAGGCGTGGACCGACGACCGGCTCGGCGCGGCGACGCCCGCGGCGCGCGCCGCGCTTGCTGCGAGCGCCGCGGGCGGCGAGTCCCGGCGGCTCCACTACGTCGCGCTGACCCGCGCGCGGCACCGCTGCGTCATCTGGTGGCTCCGCTCCCACACGGCGGCCGAGCAGGAGCGCGACGAGCTCGCCGGGCTGTTGATGGACCGCGACGGGCTGCACGAGCCCGTCCAGCACCCCCGCGCGCAGCGTGCGGGGGTCGCGTGCTACGCGCTGAGTGGCCAGGCCGCGCTCGACCACGTCGCGGCGAGCCTCGCAGGGCTCCGCGAGCGCGGTCTGCTCGAGGTCGCGGCGGTCGCACCGGCGCCCGGCTTCGCCGAGGCCGTGCGCACCCACGACCCGGGCGAGCGGGCGCCGCTCGCGTCGCTCGGCGTCGCCGAGCTGTCCCGACCGCTGCTGACGCGCGTGCAGCGCAGCTCGTTCTCCTCGCTGGTCTCGGGCGCCGCGCACGCGACCCCGTCGGTCGACGCGACCGTCGGGGACCGCGGCGCGGACGACGAGGCGAGCGACGGCGCGGTCGTCGAGCCCGACGACGACCCCTTCGACGGGCTGCGAGGGACGACCTTCGGCACCGCGGTGCACGAGGCGCTCGAGGTCGGCCTGCGAAGGGCGCAGGGCGACTCGTTCGACGACGTCACCGCGGCGGCGCTGCGCGACGCGCTCCGACGTCACGCGATCGAGCCGTCGCAGCGGGCCGTCGAGGGGCTGCTTCGCGCGGCCGCCGCCCCGATCGGCGGCGGACCGCCGCTTCGAGCGCTGGCGCGCGACGACGTCGCCACCGAGCTGCGGTTCACCCTGCCGGTCGCCGAGGGCGTCGACCTCGCGTCGATCGCCGCGACGCTCGCGCGGCTCGATCCGGAGGGTCCGTTCCGAGGCTGGGCCCAGCGGATCCTCGACGACGGTGGCGCGCAGCGCCTGGGCGCGTCGCTCGTCGGCTCCATCGACCTCGTGACCTCGCTCGGAACGCGCACGCGCTACTGGGTCATCGACCACAAGACGAACCTGCGCGACGCGCGGTCGGGTGGCTACGCGGCGGCGGGCCTCGTCGCGGCGATGGACCAGGCCGACTACCCGCTGCAGGCCGCGCTGTACCTCGTCGCGCTGCACCGCTACCTGCGCTGGCGGGTCGTGGGCTACGACCCCGCGACGCACCTGGGCGGCGCGCACTACCTGTTCCTGCGCGGCATGCGCCCCGACGGCACCGAGGGCGTCATGAGCTGGGACCCGGGGCACCGCTTCGTAGTCGCGCTGTCGGACCTCCTCGCGGGCGTGCGATGACCGGGCATCTCGACGTGCTGCTCGCACCGGTGCTCGCCGACGCGGCACGAAGCGCGGTGTTCGCGCCGGTGGACCTGCACCTCACGGACATGCTCGCGCGGCGCGCGGGACTCGATGACCCCCTCGCGGCCCTCGCGATCGCCCTGTCGGTCAAGGCGGTGCGGCTCGACCACGTCTGCTTCATGCTCGACGACGAGGGGGTCTCACTGCTGTGGCGCGCCGAGGACAACCCGGCGCCGGGCGCACCGGACCCCTCCGCGCTGCGCGCGGCGCTGCTCGGCGCGGGGCACGCGGTCGAGGTCACCGACGAGGGGGCCGACGTCGATGCCGCGGGCGGGGCACCCCTCGTGCTCAGCGGGCCACGCTGCTACCTGCGCCGCTACGCCCTGCTCGAGCAGCTCGTCGCGAGCCGCCTGCGCGAGGGGTCGTCCCTCGGCGCACCGCCGGGGGCCGCGCAGGCCCTGCGCGCGGGGCTCGGCGACGCCGACGAGTCCCAGCGCGAGGCGGTCGCGCGCGCGCTCTCGAGCGCCGTGTCGATCATCGCGGGCGGGCCGGGAACGGGCAAGACGACGACCGTCGCGCACCTCCTCGCGGTCGCGCGCTCGCTGCCCGCGCCGCTGCGCGTGGCGCTCGCGGCGCCCACCGGCAAGGCGGCCTCGCGACTGGACGACGCCGTCCGCCGTATCTCGGGGGGCGCCGTCGAGGACGTCGCCGCGGTCACGGTGCACAGACTCCTCGGCATCGGGCGCGACGGGATCTCGCGCACCCGCCGGCCACTCGACGCCGACGTCGTGGTGATCGACGAGGCGTCGATGGTCTCGCTCCCCCTGCTCGCCGCCGTCCTGTCGCGGACGCGGCCCGACGCGCACGTGGTCCTCGTCGGCGACCCCGACCAGCTCGCGAGCATCGAGGTCGGCGCGGTGCTCGCCGACGTGGTCGATGCCGCCTCGGACCCCGACAGCGGCGTGGTCGTCGCGCGCCTCGCCACCTCGCACCGCTTCTCGTCCTCCGGGGAGGTGGCGTCGCTTGCCGAGGCGGTGCGCGAAGGCAGCCCCGCGGCGTTCGACGAGGCCGTGGCCGCCTCGCGCGGCCGCCTCCGCAGGATCGAGCCCGTCGGGCGCGACGAGGTCGTCGAGTCGGTCGTCGACCACGCGGCGTCGGTGGTCGCCGCGGGCCGCCGCGGTGACGCCGGGGAGGCCCTCCGCCTCGTCGGCGCGCTCGGCGTGCTGTGCGCGACGAAGCGCGGCGACGGGTCGACGTCGTGGTGGGGCGCGGAGATCGAGCGGCGCCTGCTCGAGCGCGGCGTGCTGCGCGCGCGCGAGGCCGACTACGCGGGCCGTCCCCTGCTCGTGACGCGCAACGACCCGCTGACGGGGCTGAACAACGGGTCGCTGGGCGTCGTGGTGGCGCGCGACGGCGCGCACGTGGGCGCCTTCGACACCGGCGAGTTCCAGCTGGCCGCGCTCAGCGCCACCGAGACGGCGTGGGCGCTGACCATCCACAAGTCCCAGGGCTCCGAGTACGACGACGTGGTGGTCTCACTGCCGGGACCCGAGAGCCCGATCCTGACCCGCGAGCTCGTCTACACCGCCGTCACCCGCTCGAAGGGCGCCGTGACGCTGATCGCCCCGCCCGGGTCGCTCGAGGCGGCCCTGGCGCGCCGTGTCGCGCGCGCGAGCGGCCTGGCCGCACGCCTGCGCCGCGGGTCCTAGGCCGCCGCGGCGGGGGCACTGAGGGCACCGGGGAGCTGCGCGGGGCCCGGGACCCGAAGATCGGCGCGGCCGTCCGCGCCGAGGCGCATCGCCGCGGGCATCGAGGGGTCGACGTAGTCGCCGAGCAGGTCCCAGCGCGCGATGAGCAGCGCCTCGTCCGCAGGCGGGCGCAGGTCGCCGCGCGACGCGC
>Ga0209698_10004801_pt1 | contig 14733 bp, 15 predicted proteins | sample LitLauG_LLR_2012_FD_187203 | JGI IMG/M metagenome (GOLD analysis project Ga0209698, IMG submission 187203) | Freshwater sediment microbial communities from Pennsylvania, USA - Little Laurel Run_MetaG_LLR_2012 (SPAdes) (version 2) | ecosystem: Environmental > Aquatic > Freshwater > Creek >...
CGGCACTGCTGATCCTGGCCATCGGCACCACCCTGGGCGTCGTGGTCCAGGCCCTGCTGCTCATCCCCTCGCTCCTGCGCGCCGACCTCCGGGTCCGCTTCCGGTGGCAGCCGGGCCACGAGGCCATGCGTCGGATCACCCGCCTGGCCGGGTGGACCTTCGGGATCGTCCTGTCCAACCAGGTGGCGCTGGTGGTGGTCCTGGCGCTGGCCGACGGGGCCCGGGTACCGGGTGCGGTGTCGGCGTGGACCTACGCGTACACGTTCTTCCAGCTCCCCTACGGCGTGATCGCCGTGTCGGTCATGAGCGCCGTCACGCCGTCGCTGTCGGCGCGGTGGGCCGAGGGCGACCTGGCCGCCTTCCGGCACCGGGTGGCGTTCGGTCTGCGCAGCATCCTGGCCCTGATCATCCCCTCCGCGGTGGGCATGATCATCCTCGCCCACCCCTTGATCGACCTGGTCCTGGCCCACGGGGCGGAAACCTCCGCCCAGGCCTCGGTGACCGCGGCCACGCTGGCGATGTTCGCGCTCGGCCTGCCCGGCTTCTGCACCTTCCTCTACCTGGTGCGGGTCCTGCAGTCGATGCAGGACACCCGGACCGCCTTCCGCATCTACCTGGTGGAGAACGCCATCAACATCGTCCTGGCCGTCGCCCTGGTCGGCCCTCTGGGGGTCCGTGGCCTGGCCCTGTCGCTGTCCATCGCCTACACCGTCGCCGCCGGGATCGGCCTGCGGGTCGTGGCGTCCAAGGAGGGCGGCCTGGCCACCGACGACCTGGTCACCCCGCTCACCCGCGTGCTGGTGGCCACCGCGGTGATGGCCGTCGCCACGGTGCTGGCCGTCAACGTGTCCGCGGCGACCTCGGGGTTCGCGCTGCTGGCGCGGGTGGTGACCGCCGTGGCGGTCGGCGTGGTCGCGTTCGTGGGCACCACCGTGGTGCTGGGGGCGCGGGAGGACCGCCGCACGATCGACGAGCGGGCACGTCGCGCCGCCGCACGGTCCCATGCCGCCGCCGAGCCCCCGGAGGACCAGTCCGACGCCGGTGACGACACCGACCGGTCCGTGCCCGACGAGTGGGCGGGCCCCGACACCCCGCGTCTGCGGGCCGCGCGGTCGTCGATCCGGCTGGTGCGCCCGGACGGCACCGGTGAGCCAACCACCGACGACCCGCCCGACCCGGGCGACGACGAGGGAGCCTCGCCAGGAGCGTTCCGTGGCAGACTCGACCCGGGGACGGACGTCGCCCCGGTGCGCCACCTGCGCCCGGTGCCCGACGCCCACGGGGCCGCGCCGCCCACGGGGCCGGCGGACGGACGGACCATCGCCGCACCACCGGTGCGGGACCCGGGGCCGGACGCGCCCCACGAGTACGAGGAGTAGTCCCATGGCCACCATCAGGATCGTGACCGACAGCGCCTGTGACCTGAGCCGGGAGCTCGCCGGGGCCAACGGGATCGACGTCGTCCCGCTGACCATCCGGTTCGGCGACGAGGAGTTCGTCGACGGACGCGACCTGTCCGACCGGGAGTTCTGGGCACGGTGCAAGGCCAGCTCGGTGCTCCCCGAGACGGCGGCACCGTCACCGGGTGCCTTCCAGGCCGCGTTCGAGGCCGCGGCGGCCGACGGCTGCGACGGTGTCCTGTGCCTCAGTCTGTCGGGCGGAGTGTCCGCCACCTTCCAGTCGGCGACGGCCGCAGCCCGGGCGGTGGCCGGAACCATCGACGTCCGCACGGTCGACACCCGGTCGTTGACGCTGGGGCTCGGGCTGATCTGCCTCGACGTGGCCGAGAGCGCCGCCGGCGGCGCCGACCTCGACACGCTCGAGGCCAGGGCCCGGGCACTGATCGGGCGGACCTCGGTCTACGGGGTGGTGGACACCCTGGAGCACCTGGAGAAGGGCGGGCGGATCGGCGGGGCGCGGGCACTGCTCGGCTCGCTCCTGTCCATCAAGCCGGTCGTGGTCCTGGTCGACGGCGAGGTGGCCGAGGAGTCCAAGCAGCGCACCCGGGCCCGCTCGCTGCAGTACCTGGCCGACAAGGCGCTGCAGTCGCCCCCGCTCAGCCGCATCGGCGTGGCCGACGGCGCGGCCGCGGACATCGACACGTTCCTCGGACTCCTGGCCGGGGTGACATCCGAGCACCCGATCGTGGTCACGCCACTGGGTCCGGTGGTCGGGACGCACACCGGTCCCGGCACCATCGGGCTCTGCCTGATCACCGCTGACTGAGCCACCGGGGCGGAGGCCACCGGTGGTGCCCCGGTGTCCCCGGGGTATCCTCGCGGCATGAGCCCGCAGCCCGAGCACCACGCGTCGTCGATCCCCGGCCTCGCCGAATTGGACGACCTCCCCACCAAGGGCGCCGACGCCGTCGACGCGGTCGTCGACTTCATCCAGAACAAGGCCGTCCGACCGCTGACCCTGGCGACCCGGGCCATCGTGTTCGGGATCATCGTCGCGGCCGCCGCCATCGTCACGCTGACCCTCCTGGCCATCACCCTGGTCCGGGTACTGACCGTCTACATCCCGGGCAACCGGGTGTGGGTCTCGGACCTCATCGTCGGCACGATCTTCGTCGTCGGTGGTGCCCTGGCCTGGACCCAGCGGATCGACCGCACGGTCGCCCCGGAGATCGGGGCATGACCGAGGCACGCGAGGTCGTCATCGTCGGTTCCGGACCGGCAGGGCTCACCGCCGCCATCTACACCGCCCGGGCCCAGCTGTCCCCCCTGGTCGTCGAGGGCGAGCCGTCGTCGACCAGCGACCAGCCCGGTGGCCAACTCATGCTCACCACCGAGGTGGAGAACTTCCCCGGCTTCGTCCAGGGTGTGATGGGACCCGAGCTGATGGGCGCCTTCCGCGAGCAGGCCGCCCGGTTCGGCACCGAGTACGTGACGGCCAAGGTGTCCCGGGTGGACCTGTCCACCCGGCCGTTCGGGCTGTGGGTGGGCGACCCGGACGCCGTCGAGCCGACCTACACGGCCAAGGCCCTGATCGTGGCCACCGGGGCGAAGTCCCTGATGCTCGGCCTGCCCGACGAGGAACGCCTGCTCGGGTACGGCGTCTCCACCTGCGCCACCTGTGACGGGTTCTTCTTCCGGGGGCACGAGATCGCCGTGGTCGGCGGAGGGGACTCGGCACTCGAGGAGGCCCTGTTCCTCACCCGGTTCGCCGACAAGGTCACCCTCATCGTCCGGCGGGGCGAGCTGCGGGCCTCCAAGGTGATGCAGCAACGGGCCGTCGACAATCCGAAGATCGAGTTCCTGTGGCACAGCTCGGTGGTGGCGGTCATGGGCGACACCAAGGTGTCCGGGGTCCGGGTGCGCAACAACGAGACCGGCGAGGAGCACGACCTGGCGCTGACCGGCCTGTTCGTGGCCATCGGGCACCAGCCCAACACCGACCTGTTCAAGGGGCAGCTCGACATGGAGGAGAACGGGTACCTCCGCACCGTCGGGGCCACCACCTACACGAACGTGGAGGGGGTGTTCGCCTGCGGCGACGTCCAGGACCACCGCTACCGCCAGGCCATCACCGCGGCCGGCTCGGGCTGCATGGCGGCCATCGACGCCGAACGGTGGCTCGAGGACCAGGCGGCCTCCGGCCACTGACCGTCGGTGCGGGCCGGGAATGGGACCACACCCCTCGGCGTTGACCTAGCGTGTCGGTTCGGACACACCGTTCAGGCCCCGAGCGGGCCCAGGAGGAACACGCACCATGAGTGAGAAGATCGTCAACCTGAGCGACGCTAGCTTTGACGAGCATGTCAAGTCCTCGGACGTTCCCGTGCTCGTGGACTTCTGGGCGGAGTGGTGTGGCCCGTGCAAGATGATCGCCCCGGTGCTCGAGGAGATCGCCGACGAGCAGGACGGCAAGCTCGAGGTGGTCAAGCTGAACATCGACGACAACCTCGACGTCACCCGTCGGTTCGAGGTCATGAGCATCCCCACCCTGATCCTGTTCAAGGACGGCGAGCCGGCCATGCGGATCGTGGGTGCCAAGGGCAAGGGCCAGCTGCTCCAGGAGCTGTCGGCCCACCTTTGATCCCGCCGATGGCTCCGCGCGGGCCGTCGGCGGCACCGGTCGCCCGATGCGGGGCCGGAGGAGGGCGGTGAGCCCCGACCAGGAGATCCACCTGGAGCTCGGTGACTCCGGTGACGCGGTGGCCGACATCCAGACTCGACTCGCCGACCTGGGGTTCTCCCCCGGAGTGGATGCCATCGGCACCTTCCGCGAGGGCACCCGGGCCGCCGTCGAAGCCTTCCAGTACCGTCGGGGTCTCCGGGTGGACGGCGTCTGCGGCCGCCAGACCTGGTCCGCCCTGGTCGAGGCCGGACGCCAGCTGGGCGACCGCTTCCTCTACCGCCGCTCCCCCATGCTGCGAGGGGACGACGTGGCCGAGCTCCAGCAGCGCCTGAGCGCCCTGGGCTTCGACACCGGGCGGGTCGACGGGATCTTCGGCGACCTCACGTCGGCCGCGCTGGGTGAGTTCCAGCGCAATGCCGGGATCCCGGTCGACGGGATCGCCGGCGCCACCACGGTGTCGGCACTCCTGCGGTTCGGGTCCCGCCACGACGGGTCCGAACTCGTGTCGGCCGTCCGTGACCGCGAACGGCTGCGCCAGGCCCCGCGGACCCTGGCCGGTCGGCGGATCTCCCTCGGTGAGGAAGGCGGACTCGGGTCCACGGTCGGCGCCGTGCGGCGGCTCCTGGTCCAACAGGGTGCCCTGGTGACCACCCACCACCACCCGGACGGCTCGATCCAGGCGGCGGAGGCCAACGCCGCCGATGCCGAGGTCTACGTGGGGATCCGCCTGGCCGACGCCCCGGGGTGCTCGGCCTCCTACTACTCGGGGTACCGCTACTCCTCACCCGGAGGGCGCCGCCTGGCCGACCTGCTGCACCTCGCCCTGGCCAACACCCTCGCCCTGCCCGATGCCGGCAGCCGGGGCATGTCGCTCCCGCTCCTCCGCGAGACCCGGATGCCGGCGGTCATCTGTGAGGTCGGTCCGGCGACGGTCCTGGTCGAGCGGTCGCCGGTCCTGGCACGGGCGGTCGTGGACTCGCTGGCCGAGTGGGTCGACACCGCCTGGGACTGACCGGTCGCACCGGGTGCGACCACCGTCCACCTCTACCTCAGGTCGGTTCCCAACAGTAATCCACAACCTCATGCACAGGTTGTGGACGAAGCTCAACGTACACTTCAGGGATGTGACAGAACGCTCTGCGTAGTCATCTGAACAGGTGTTTTACTGATTATGTCAGTTAACCTTACTCAGAGTGACCCAGTGGAGTACCGGTTACTCGGTGCCTCCGACCATCAGCTTGTAGATCCGCTCGAGATCCTCGAGCGTGGCGAACTCGACAACAACCCGGCCCCGCTTGGCCGACATCTCCACCTTCACCCGTGTGTTGAGATGGCTGGCCAACAGCTCCTCGAGCTCCAGTATCCCAGGAGGCGGCAACTGCCGTGTCCCCGTAGGGGGTACGAGCGGCATCTCGGTCGACGGGACCGGGGCCGGCGGCGGAGTGGTGTCCACTCCCCCGTCGCGCACCACCGTCAGGTCGGCCGGACCCCCGCTCGGCCGCGTGATCCCCTCCGCCTCGTCGTTGTGCCTCCGGACCAGATCCTCGATGGCCCGGACCGTCAGACCTTCGGCCACGGCCGTCCTGGCCAACGACTCCTGGTACCCGCGGTCGGGAGTGCCCAACAGGGCCCGGGCGTGGCCCGGGCTGATCTGCCCGTCGGCCAACAGGCGCTGGACGGCCGAGGGCAGCTGGAGCAGCCGGAGGATGTTGGTGACGGCGGTGCGGCTCTTGCCGACCCGGGTGGCCACCTGGTCGTGGGTGAACCCGAACTCCTCGATCAGCTGCTGGTAGGCCGCCGCCTCCTCCAGCACGTTGAGGTCCTGGCGGTGCAGGTTCTCGACGAGGGCCTGCTCGAGGCTGTGGGTGTCGTCCGACGTCTGGATCAGGACGGGAATGGTGTGGAGTCCGGCCCGTCGCGAGGCGCGCCACCGCCGTTCGCCGGCGATCAGCTCGAACTCGTCCGACGACTCGGGCCCGACCCGACGTACCAGGACCGGCTGGAGCACGCCGAGCTCCTTGATCGACGCGGCCAGTGACGACATCGCCTCCTCGTCGAAGGTGGTGCGGGGCTGGCGTGGATTCGGCCTGATGTTCCCGATCGGCACCTCACGCAGTGCCGACGTCCGGTCACCGGTCACCTCGGTAGGAATGAGGGCGCTGAGCCCCTTGCCCAGTCCGCTACGACGCGCCACCGCTGACCTCCTTGGCTAGTTCCCTGTAGGCGATCGCCCCACGCGAGGCGGGGTCGAACGCGGTGATCGGCTGACCGAAGGACGGGGCCTCCGAGAGTCGGACGGTCCGTGGGATCACGATCCGACAGACCTTGGAGCCGAAGTGGTCACGAACCTCGGTGGCCACCTGGTCGGCCAGTTTGGTCCTGGCGTCGTACATGGTGAGGACGATGGTAGAGATGTCCAGCCTCGGGTTGAGGTTGGACGCCACCAGGTGCACGTTGCGCATCAGCTGGCTGAGACCCTCCAGGGCGTAGTACTCGCACTGGATCGGGACCAGCACCTCGCTGGCCGCCGCCAGGGCGTTGACCGTGATCAGGCCCAGAGACGGCGGGCAGTCGATCAGCACGTAGTCGAAGTCGTCGATGACCGACTCGATTGCCCGCTTCAGCTTCAGCTCCCGACTGAACGCCGGCACCAGCTCGATCTCGGCTCCGGCCAGTGCGATGGTGGCCGGGGCCACGAACAGGTTCTTCATGCTCGTCGGTTCGACGCAATCCTCCAGCGAGCAGTCCCGCATCAGGACGTCGTACATCGACAGTTCGAAGTTGCGGGCGTCGATGCCGAGTCCGGTGGTGGCATTGCCCTGAGGGTCGAGGTCGATGACGAGGACCCGGAACCCGAGTTCGGCCAGTGCCGCGCCCAGGTTGACGGACGTGGTCGTCTTTCCCACCCCGCCCTTCTGATTGGCGACCGCCAGCACCCGGGGCAGCGGGTTGCCGGATGCCGCCTGCGCCACCCGGCCGGGTGTCGCCGGGGCCGGCTCGTCGGCGGCCGCCTCCGACGGGGCATCTGACACGCCCGTGGACGACGTCGGGCCCGACCCGGCGGCCGTATCCTCGTCGGCCGGTCCGACGGCTTCCACAGTGGGAGCCGTGCTGTCCGCCGACATGGTCACTCCGGCTTCCGCCAGCCCGTCGGTCGGACCTACCTCATCGGTCGCACCTTCGGCGGACGACTCCTCGGAAGGTGCGGGAGCATCGACAGGAGCGGGGGAGTGGGCCTCATCGCCCGCATGGTCCGACGAAGCCACTTCCGGGGGCTCGTCCCGGGGCTGCTCGTCGACCGGGGAATCCTCGGCCAGCGCGACGGACCCCTGGGACCCGGCCGAGCCGGAGGACTCCTGGGTGGAGGGACTCGGAGGGGATGGCCTGTTCCGACCACGACGTCGGCCGCGCATTATCGTCTCCTCGAGTAGTCAGGGTGCAAGGGCTTCATACTCCCCCGGCCGAACCCTCAGGTCAAGCATTCAACCGCGATGTTCCACGTGGAACATCCCACCCCCGTGAACATCCTGCTGACAGCGCTACGGCCCGCTGTACCGACGACGCCTCATGGCAGCAGAACGGGCCCGGACGGTCCGACCGGACCGTTCCACCGCGCCGTTTCACCGAGCCGCTCCACCGAGCCGCTCCCGATGGTCACCACCAAGCCAGGGTCAGGCTTTCCGGGCGAACCCGGGGGACAACGCTCCGACGGTGTCCCGGTCACGCGGCCGGATCCGCCTACCGTCAACCGATCGCGGGTACGGCGGGGACCTCCGCCCGGGCCCACCCCGGGACTCCGGTCATCACTGATTTGACCGGACATCAGTCGCTGAAACATGGACGCACGAGGCCGCTGCACCACGAGACCGAACATCCGACATGGCGAAGTTGGCGGCAGTCGCCTCCTCGTCCGCCTACCCCTGGGAACGCTTCGCACGGATCGGTGGGACCACTCCCACGATCGCATCGCCGGTGGGAATGTCTCCTGGCCGTGGTGGGGTCGGGGGTCCTCGATGTGGTCCGACAGGAACTGTCGACCGCCACGTCCTGGACGGTTCGAGACCTGGCGGTTGGCGCCCACATCACCGGCCACCGGACGACCGGGTCCTCCGTGGATCCTCGGTACCCCGCCCGGAGATCCATTGATCCGACCGGATTGACCGGCGGTGGCGGCGGAGCTCCGACCCGTCGGGACGATCACTTCCTGTACGGACCATGGGGCGGGCTGTCACCCTGGAATCGGCGGAACGGGCCGGGTGGACGGCCCCGCCTCAGATCGTGGTTCCCACCACCGACACACCAGAACGGGCCCATGTCGACATCCCGATGCCCTCGACCGGTTGACCGGACGACCGGTCGGAGGAGGGACGTCGTTCTCCGGTGCTCGGTCTGGTTCCGGGGTGCAGTGGGAAGGACCGGGCGCCGAGCAGTCGACACGGGGCGTCACCGGATACAGCGGGACGGCAGACGGGGCGGGGGAGTCCGCACCCGATCTGACCGGCGGGCGGACCTCCGGATGGCCCGGCGGCCTGCCGGCAGATGACCGGTGCGTCGAAGCTCCTGATGTTTCACGTGGAACAATTCGAACAGCCGGTCGGACCACGGACATCCGGACCGGCCGGTTCCCGGGCGACTGTTCAGAACAGCGGCCGTTTGGCCGGAATCCCCACCCGTCTCGGGTGCCGTTCGTCGAGGACTCCGGTCTTGTGGAGTACCTGGTACCCGAATCGGTCGGCCACCCTCGAGGTCCCCATGGGTTCCAGGGCCACCGTCGCCAGGCCGTCGACCGGCCAGCGGAGTCCCTCAGCCAGATCCGGCGGCTCGGACACCACCATCCAGCCCGAGGGGGAGAGGAACGCCGAACCGCACTCCGCGGTCAGGGCCGGGATACCGAAGGACCGCGATGTCACCGCCTCGAACCGCTCCCGCAGCTCATCACGTCGGCCGAGCTCCTCCGCCCGCCCCCGCACCACTTCGACCGATCCGGCACCCGACCACTCGGCCAGCGTGTCGGCCAGGAACTGCGTCCGTCGTTCGCTCGCATCCATGAGCACCACCCGCGAGGTGGGCCAGCAGGCGGCCAGGACAAGGCCTGGGACGCCGCCTCCCGTTCCGAGGTCGATCACCGAGCCAGGGGCTCTTCCGAGGCGCTGCTCCAGGACGATCACGAATCCCAGCGCATGGTCGATCTGGGCTTCGATGGGCATCGAACCCAGGAACCCCAGCTCGAACGATCGGGACAAGGCACCGCGGAGCTCAGGACCGACCCGGGGTCTGAGGGTCTCCACCACGTCGGCACTCTCAACCGGATCGACCATGGCCAACTCTCCCACGTCCGGATCGTTCCGTCACGGAATAGTGGACGGGACTCCATCCCCCTCGTGCCTTCGGACGAGGTTCTCCGTGGCTCGGTCCGTCAGAAGTCCGTGCCCGGACGCGACCGTGGCACCGGGCGGACCCGGTGCCACGACGTCACCTCACACGAGGAGCGCGCCGTCAGGCCGGGGCGATCACCACGTAGCGACTGGGCTCGACACCATCGGAGCGGGTCTCCACGCCGTCGATCTCGTTGACCGTGTCGTGGATCACCTTGCGGTCGGCGGGCGACATGGGCTCGAGCGCCCGCTCGGTCCCGCTGCTCCTGACCTCCTCGACGATCCCCTCGGCGAACCGCTTGAGGGCTGCGTTGCGCTTCTCGCGGTACCCACCTACGTCGACGAGGATCCGGTCCGTCCGGTTCTCGGACTGCCGCTGGACGAACGTCCGCGTCAGGTCCTGCACCGCGGCCAGTGTCGCGCCGCGCGGCCCGACCAGCAGGCCGAGGTCGTCGCCCGAGGCCGACACCTGCACGGTGTCCTCGTCCACCTCGTTGAACGACACCGTGGCATCGAGTCCGAACTCCCGGACCAGGCCGGCGAGGAACTCCTGAGCCGCCTCACCCTGCTGCTCCAACGTCAATGACTCTTCCATGCTGTCCTCACTATCTCCGGCCGGACGGCCGGATGCTCGTTTGTCGTTCGTTGCGGACTGGCCGCCACCGGACCCCCGACCCCTGCCCGACCGGTTCCGTCGATTGCCGTTTCCGCCCGGCCCGTTCGCGGACGGGGCTGCTGCACCGCCCTCACCGGTGACCTCGGAGCTGTCGGCGTCGGCTGCTTCCGTCTCCGGCTTGTCGCCACCGCTGCGTTGACCGGACCCCTTGGACCGGGAACGGTCACCGCCTTCACGCTTCTTGTCGGGACGCTGCCTGCGCCCGCGCTTGGGGGGAGGGGCGACCGGTCGCACCCTCGCCTTCACCCTGGCCTCACCCCGCAGACGACCGAAGAGTCCGGCCTTGGGCTCACTCAGGATCTCGAACTCTGCGTCGTCCTCCGCCACACCCAGCATGTCGAGTGCGGACTCCTTCGCCTCGACGAGGGACTTGCCGCTAGCTTCCACCCACTCCACGTGTCAGCGCGCCTTTCTCTCTTTTTTGGCTTTCGAACGGGGGTGCTTCTTCACCGCACCCGCCCCGTTGGTGCCGTTGCTCGATCCGTTGTCGTTCCCCCCACCGGACGCCTTTGCACTCCCGTTGGTCGAGCTGCCCTTCGGCTCTGCGTCGGCGACCTTGCCGTTGCCGTTTCCCTTCGCCTTGGGGATGGCGCGTTCGGTCGTCTCCACCCCACCGTCCTTCGACGCCGACAGGGTCCGGGCCTTGCCGGCCGCCGCCCCGGTGGGCGCGCCTGGTCCGGGCACGATGCCGCGTCGGAACAGGACTTCCTGTGTCCCGATCCTGATCGCGCTGGAAACGATGAAATAGACGTTGAGAATTGCGGCCACATTTAGATAAATGAAACCGAAGATGAGTGGCATGTACTTCTGCAGCATGGCTGCCTGCGGATTGGCCTGATTGGCCTGCGGGTTACGGGCATTGAGCCGGGCCATCTGCAGGTACTGGAGCCCTACCGCGCCGATCACCAGGATGGCGTAGGGCACGTACATCCACGGACTGGCGTGGTGCGACAGGAGCTTGGCCGCGAAGTTGATGCCGCCCGACAGGAGCTGGCCGTGCGAGGCCACGATGTCGTGGTACATCTTGGTGCTGGGGGAGATGTAGCGGGGGTCGGCGCACACGGTGGCGTGGCAGATGCTGGTGGCGTTGGCGTCGATGCCGGTGGGCGTGACCGTGTAGGGGAGGGTCGCACCCTTGCCCACCGTGTTGGTGATCCCTCGGATCACGCTGTACAACATGAAGAAGAACGGCATCTGCAACAGCATGGGAAGACACCCCGAAGCGGGGTTGACATTGTGCTCTTTGTAGAGCTTCATCATTTCTTCGTTGAGCTGGGTGCGGTTCTCCGGCCCCTTGTACTTCTGCTGGAGCTTCTTCATCTCCGGCCCGAGGGCCTGCATGGCCGCCATGTTCTTGGTGCTCTTGACGGTGAGCGGGGTCAGTGCGGCCATCACCACGATGGTCAGCAGCGTGACGGCCACCGGGTAGCTGGGGATCACGGCGTAGAAGAACGCCATGATCTCGGCGATGAACTTCAGGATCGGCTGGAAGATGCTGCCGATCGCATGGGTGAGTGAGCTCACGGAGCCCTCCGATCAGGGACGGGGTCGATGCCGTGCCCACCCCACGGCGTGCAACGGGCGATGCGTCGGGCCGCCAGGTACGAGCCCCGGGCGGCACCGTGGACCTCCACGGCCTCCACCGCGTACTCCGAGCACGACGGGACGAAGCGGCAGCCGGTGGGGCGGCCGGACCGTGCCGCCTGGTAGGTCCGGATCGCACCGATCAGGGTCCGCACGGCGGGCGTCCGGCGGGTGACCGTCGGACCGGGCGACTCCACAGCGTCATCCTCCCTGGTCACAGGCGAAATTGTCTCCGGATTCACGTCGGTGCTCCGGCACGGGTCCGCCGGCCCGCGTCCGTGCCACGGGACGCCTGGTCCGTCGCCTTCTCGATTGCTCGGTTCATGGCCACCTTCAGTTCGTGGAACCCCAGTGCCGGCCCGTCGGGGCCACATCGCACCAGGTAGGCGCCGGTGGGCAGCTCGGCGCCCAGCTCGGCCACGATCGCCCGCATCCTGCGACGCAACAGGTTCCGCCCCACCGCATTGGCCACCTTCCGGCTGACCGCGTAGGCCACTTCCAGCCTGTCCCCGTCGGGGTGGGCCACGAAGCTGACCGACAGCGGGCCGTGGCGCCCTCGGCCCGAGGGCCGGCGCAGTTCGGCGAACGTGGTGCGGGACCGTACCGGGGAGACCCGCACCCGTCCTGTGCGGGCGTGGGTCACACCGACAGGCGCTGGCGTCCCTTCGCCCGACGGGAGCGGATCACCGCACGTCCGGCCTTGGTCGACATCCGCTTGCGGAAACCGTGTGTCTTGGCGCGCTTGCGCACGTTGGGCTGGTATGTCCGTTTCATCCATCCACTTCCTTCCTCGCCCTGGACCGCGGACATCGGCGTCCGTGCGGCAGGGGGCCCCGTCGCTCGGGACTGGGCATTCGACGTACATGCTACGCCGAAACGCGCCTCGGGCTCTAGTCGGAGCCCACGGGCGCCGTCCGCAGTCACGGTGTACCGTTCCGACCCCGGGTCCGCGGACAGGCAGGCCGACGGGGGGCCCGGTCGCAACCGGGCACGACACCGGGCGTTGTCGGACCGGAGATGACGGCGTCCACCCCCTGACCAGGGGAGGGTCACCGTCGGGTGGTGCTCGTCCACAGCTGTGGATATCTTTGTGGACCAATTGCGCAGTCAGAGGGCGGAGACCCAAGTGAAGGACACCGAAGAGCTGTGGACATCATGTGCGGAGGCGCTCCGTGAACAGGTGTCCGACGCCATCTGGCAGGCCTACCTGTCCGGGATCACCCCGCTGTCCGTCGACGAGGACGAGATCCTCCTCGGTGTACCGAACAAGTTGATCCGGGACCGTGTCGAGTCGCGGTTCCTCGCCCTGATCCAGGACACCGTCACGGTCACCCTCGGTCGGGACGTCACCGTCCGCCTCGAGGTGCTCGCCCCGTTGGAGCAGACCGGCCAGGACGACGTCGACGAGGTGGAGCGCGGCCCGGCCCCCAACCCACGCACCCCGGCGGCGCCCGCCGGCGGAGGGCGGGACACGTCGAGCTCGGCGCTCCTCGACCCCCGCTACACGTTCGAGACCTTCGTCATCGCCTCGTCCAACCGCTTCGCGCACGCCGCCGCCCAGTCGGTGGCCGAGTCGCCGGCCCGTTCCTACAACCCGCTGTTCATCTACGGGGACGCCGGCCTGGGCAAGACCCATCTCCTGCACGCCATCGGCAACTACGTCCTCGAGAACTTCAGTGGGCGCAACGTGCGCTACGTCACCACCGAGACGTACATGAACGAGTTCGTCGACGCCATCCGCCACAGCTCCACCACCGCGTTCAAGCGGCGCTACCGCGAGTGCGACGTCCTCCTCATCGACGACGTCCAGTTCATGGAACGCAAGGAATCACTCCAGGAGGAGTTCTTCCACACCTTCAACTCCCTCTATGGCGCTTCCAAGCAGATCGTCCTGACGTCGGACCGCCCCCCCAAGTCCATCGCCACCCTCGAGGACCGCCTCCGCAGCCGGTTCCTCTCCGGCCTGATCACCGAGGTCCAACCGCCCGAGCTCGAGACCCGCCTGGCCATCCTCCAGACCAAGGCGGAACACGAGCAGGTGGCCGTGCCCGACGACGTGCTCGAGTTCATCGCCACCCACGTCAAGGAGAACATCCGCGAGCTCGAGGGCGCCCTCATCCGGGTCACCGCGTTCGCCAGCCTCAACCACCAACCCATGAGCCGGGCCCTGGCCGAGGAGGTCCTGTCCGACATCGTCTCGGCCGACCAGCCCCGGAGGATCACCCCACAGGTGATCCTCGAGGCCACCTCGGAGACCTTCGGCTTCTCCGTCGAGGAGCTGACCGGCCCCAACCGCCGGCGCCCGCTGGTCACCGCCCGACAGGTCAGCATGTACGTGTTCCGGGAGCTCACCGACTTCAGCTACCCGGCGATCGGACGCGAGTTCGGGGGTCGCGACCACTCCACCGTCATGCACGCGGTCGAGAAGATCGCCGGCCTGATGAAGGAACGCCACCAGATCTACAACCAGGTCACCGACCTGATCGTGCGCATCAAGAGCGGGTCATGACCGGGCGACCGCTATCCAGAGCTTGTGCTCATCCTGTGGATAACGTACCCGTGCGCTGGGGTAATTCTGTGAACTCCGATGAACTTGTCCATAACAGGACACCTCACGGACACCCTGGGCCGCACCATCCCCACGGACGGGGGACGGACGGTGGACAATCACACCCCTCCTGGACTGGGAGAACAGTGGTTCGTCCACAATCCACATGCCTTACTACCACCACTAGATTTTCTAATTAGACAACGAAGAAGCAATGCGAGAAAGGACTTCCTCGTGAAGTTTCGATGCGAGCGTGACTCATTGGTCGAGGTACTGGCCACCGCCGGCCGTGCCGTGGGCACGCGCTCGTCCGCGCAGATGGTCCTGAGCGGTGTGCGGATCGAGTCGGTGGGCAACCAGCTGTCCGTGGTCGGGACCGACCTCGACCTGACCGTCCACGTGACCACCGAGGCCATCGGGATCACCGACGGGGTGTGTGTCGCCCCGGCCAAGCTCCTGGCCGACAT
>Ga0209698_10004802_pt1 | contig 14733 bp, 11 predicted proteins | sample LitLauG_LLR_2012_FD_187203 | JGI IMG/M metagenome (GOLD analysis project Ga0209698, IMG submission 187203) | Freshwater sediment microbial communities from Pennsylvania, USA - Little Laurel Run_MetaG_LLR_2012 (SPAdes) (version 2) | ecosystem: Environmental > Aquatic > Freshwater > Creek >...
GGATTTACGCGTTGCGCATCGGGGTCTCGCCCGGCTACGTCCCGCTGTTCACCTCCTCGATCGTGCTGGGCTCGGCGGTCGGCGTGCTGCCGGTCGGACTGCTGTCCGACCGTTTCGACCGGCGGCTGGTGATGATCGTGATGATGGCGGCGGGGGCTTTGTGCGAATTCGCGCTGGCCGCTTTCGCGCCGTCGGGATGGACGCTCGAAGGGCTCGGCTTCGCCGTGGGGCTGACGACCTACACGCTCTATACGCTGTCGACGTCGCATGCGAGCGACCGCGCGGGCGCGGCGGACATGGTGCTGGTCGCGGCCGGGCTGCTGTTCGCCTATTGCATCGGCGCGGTGCTGGCGCCGTTCATCGCGTCGGAACTGATGACAGTCTTCGGCCCGCGCGCGTTGTTCGTGCAGAACGGATTGCTGCACGCCGCCATGGCGGGTTTCGCCGCCGTCGGATTGTTTCGCGTCAATCCTTGGCGACGCTGATGTCCGGCGCGGCCGGGTTTTTCATGCCCACGACATGATAGCCCGCGTCGACATGCATGATTTCGCCGGTGACGCCGCGCGACATCGGCGAAAGCAGATAGACCGCGCTGTCGCCTACCTCCTCGATCGTCACGGTGCGGCGCAACGGCGAATTGTATTCGTTCCAGCGCAAGATATAGCGGAAGTCGCCGATGCCCGACGCCGCCAGCGTCTTGATCGGCCCGGCGGAGATCGCGTTGACCCGGATCGCCTTTTCGCCGAGGTCGGCCGCGAGATAGCGGACGCTGGCCTCGAGCGCCGCCTTGGCGACGCCCATCACGTTGTAATGAGGCATCCATTTTTCCGCGCCGTAATAGGTGAGCGTCAATAACGAGCCGCCCTCCGGCATCATTTTCTCCGCGCGTTGGGCCAGCGCGGTGAAGGAATAGCAGGAAATCGCCAGCGATTTGTTGAAATTGCCTTCGGTGGTGTCGACATAGCGGCCAGTCAATTCGTCCTTGTCGGCGAAGGCGACGCAATGGACGACGAAATCGATCTTACCCCACAGCTTTTTCGCTTCCTCGAACGCCGCGTCGATCGTCGCGCCGTCGGTCACGTCGCAATGGCCGAGCACCGCCGCGCCGAGTTCCGCCGCTAGTGGGCGAACCCGCTTCTCCAACGCTTCGCCTTGATAGGTGAAAGCGAGCGCGCCGCCCGCGTCATGGATCGCTTTGGCGATGCCCCAAGCGATAGAGCGATTGTTGGCGACCCCAAACACAATTCCCTTCAACCCAGTCATCACGCCGCCAGTCATGGCGGTGTTGGGCTCTTCCTGCCTGTCCATTCACTAAGATCCTTTTGAGGCATCCTTAGCCGTTGCGACCCTCGGCCTCAAGACCGCGGGGGAAAGCACCGCAGAGGGGCTTCCGCATCCGCAACAACCCGTATAGAAACGTTAAGGATAACGAAATGGTTCGGGCAAACCATGGACGCAAGCAGCGACTGGTCCGACGATCTGGGAGAATTACGCGGTTTCGCGATGGCTTTGGTGGATGACCACCATGGTGTCACACGGGACGCGTTGGTCGAGCGTCTTATCAAGCAAGCGGGTTTCGCCCGCATCGCCTTGACGGAGGTCGGCTCGTGTGACGCAAAGACGCGCATCTTTCGTGAATTCATCGCGCTCTATCGCCGCTATGTGCGCAAGAATGCTTTTGCGACGGAGGCTCTGCGCGCCGATGCGGCGCAGGATCCTACGCTAGCCGCCGTGCGTGGGTTACCGCTCGAAATGCGAGAGCCACTACTGCTGACCGCCCTTTCCGGCTTCACACATTCCGAGGTGGCGCAAACCTTGGATTTGCCGTTGCCGCGCCTAATCGATCGGTTGCGCGAAGCGCGTCAGCGCCTGGCCGACGCACTCGATCCAGCGGCGAAAAATTCTGTCGCGCGTGCCCCGCATCTGCGGCTGGTCAAGTGAAACGCCCCGAAGATGTCGCCATGGCGCTGTCTTACGTCGACAATTGCCTGGCTCCTTCGGCCATCGCCGAATTCGAGCGTCGGCTCACTGCCGAACCCGAACTAAGCGCGCTCGTTGCGGTGTGGCGTCAACAAAATGACGCGATCCGCCGTTCATTCGCAGGACGGCGCAAAGTCGGTGGCAATCCGGTCGTCGTTGCCGCTTTCGCAAACCTCGACCGCACCCCGTCTAAGCTCGGTTCAGGGCGGATGGGCTCGAACGTGACGCCCTTTCGCGCACGTAAACGCGAGTTGGAGTCGCGGCACGCGCAGGACAAACGCTCTCCGCCGCATTTTCTGCGCGCTATCGCAGTCGCTTCGGCGGCCTTCTTTCTCGTCCTTTTCACCGCCAATGCGCCGCAGCCGCGCGGCTCCGAATTCCGCGCCGAAGCGGCGGCAGCGTGGCAAGTTTATCGTGACGACGCCATTCATGGGCCTGCGCACAGGTCTTTGCTGCACGGCCCGACGTCGTCGCTCGACACTTTGCTCGCCGACTCCTTCGCGATCCCGGGCGCGCACGGTCCAGTCCGCATCGCTCTCGACAATGACGATTTGGGGCGACATTACCTATTGGCGGTCTCGCCAGTCGACGCCCCGGCGCTGGAGGATGCGGTGATCGAGGATGAGCCGCAGTCAGGCGGCGCTTCGGTCCTGTGGAGCGACGGGCGCCACTGGATCGCCCTCTTTGGTCCGAGCGATTCAGTATCGACTCTTGCGGAAGCCAAACGGCTTCGTAGATCACAATAATATTTTGGAAAAACCCGCCGAACGCCCGCGCGATGGCGCCGCGTTCGGCGGAGTGCGGCGCATGGGCAGGGGGAAGGGGCCCGCGACGCCGAACCTGCGAATTTCACCTACTGAGACGCCGACGGAAGCCGATTGCGGAACCCCAAACTTTTGTGGCCCTTTCAAAAGGCGACGTCGGTCAACCCCAAACCATTGGCGTTGCGACGGCAGAGCCGACGTGAGCGCCTATTACCTTGGGGCGTTTGCCGTCCGCTTCACCCGTTCGGGTGATATTCGCTTCGATAGCGCGATCTATTTTATGGCGAGAGAATCGAATTTATGGCGAGAGAATCGAATGTCATGCACATTTGAGCGATAAATCTGATTTAAGCCAACCCATCACCTTCGTGTGGAACTCTTGAGCGCTTCAATCATCGCCAAATCGGCGCCTGGCAGCCCATTCATCAGCGCCGCGGCCAGGACTTTCTCGAAATAATCCCGGCGCATGACGCCGGGACCGGCGTTGGCGCCAAAATAGACCAGCGCCCGCCGCGCGCCCGTCAGGCCGATCACCATCTGCTGGACCTTTCGATAGAGCCCGCTGCCGACGCCCTCGTATCGGTCGAGCGCCGCGATGTCAGCGAGCGGCACGTCCCAGAGCACGCCCGTCACCTCCCGGGCCGGATCGCGCACCAACGTCAAATAACCCTCGCGCATGACGGCGCGTGCGTGGCGCGGAAGGCGCGCCAGGCCAAGCGCCTCCGCTCCGGGGCAGCGCGCCGCCATCGCCCCCTGGTCCATATTGGACCCATAGGCGAAACAATGCGGCATCAGAAACGCACTTCAGCGCACCAACACGTTGCGAAATTGCCAGGGATCGCTGGTGTCGATGTCTTCAGGGAAGAACCCGGGGCGGTCTGTGAGCGGCGTCCAGTCGGTGTAGACGCCTTCGACCGGCCCAAGATACGGCATTTGCACTTCGAGGCAACGACGGTAATCCATTTCATCGGCTTCGACGATGCCAGCCTCGGGGTTTTCCAGCGCCCAGACCATGCCGGCCAGCACCGCCGACGTCACCTGCATGCCGGTCGCGTTTTGGTAGGGTGCAAGGCGGCGGGTCTCTTCGACCGAAAGCCGCGAGCCGAACCAATAGGCGTTGCGCTTGTGGCCGTAGAGCAATACCCCGAGCTCATCGACGCCGTCGACGATCTCCGCTTCGCCCAAAATGTGATGCTCGTCCTGCATCTTGCCGGACCGTCCGAACAACTCATGCAGGCTCAGCACCGCGTCGTCCGCCGGATGATAGGCATAGTGGCAAGTCGGGCGGTAGACCGCGACGCCCGCTTCGTCGCGCACGGTGAAATAATCCGCGATCGAAATCGACTCGTTATGCGTGACGAGGAAGCCGAACTGCGGCCCCGGGGTCGGCGTCCACGAGCGCACGCGGGTGTTCGCGCCTGGCTGGAGCAGATAGATCGCCGCGCCGCACCCTTTTTCGTGAAAGCCCGCATTGGCGGGAGCCCATTTCTCATGCGTACCCCAGCCCAATTCCGCAGGCTGCATGCCTTCGGACAAGAACCCTTCGACCGACCAAGTGTTGACGAAGACGCCGCGCGGTTTGGGAGTCTTCGCGCGCTGCGTGTCGCGCTCGGCGATGTGGACGCCTTTGACGCCCAGGCGCTTGGCGAAGAGGGCCCACTCGCCGCGAGTTTTCGGCTCGTCGTGTTCTTTTTCGCCCATGTCGGCGGCGAGATTGACCAAAGCCTGTTTGACGAACCACGATACCATGCCCGGATTGGCGCCGCAGCACGATACGGCGGTGACGCCGCCCGGATGTTTGCGCTTGGCCTCCAGCACCGTCTCGCGCAACGCGTAATTGGTGCGCGAAGCCGCCCCGCGCGATTTGTCGAAATAAAAGCCCGGCCACGGCTCCACCACCGTGTCGATGTAGAGCGCGCCCAATTCTCGGCAGGCGAGCAGAATGTCGAGCGAGGAGGTGTCGACCGAGAGATTGACGCAGAATGATCGCCCCGGCCCCGAAAGATATTTCTTGAGGACCGCGCGGTAATTCTCGCGCGTCAGCGCGATCTGTTCATAGGCGATGCCGCGCTCGTCGAGCAAGGCGCGGTCGGAATCGTCGGGGTCGATCACCGTGAAGCGCTTTTTGTCGAACGTGAAATGGCGCTCGATCAACGGCATCGTGCCGCGTCCGATCGAGCCGAAGCCGATCATCAAGATCGCGCCGTCGATGGCGGCGTGGATCGGATCTTTGTTCATTCGGCTCTCCCTGAGATGGCGCGGGTTAAAAGCAAGGGCGGGCGGTCAGGTCAATAGCGCGCCTTGCCTCGCGCCGCCGCATCCTATAGTCGGCGCTCTGTGTCGTCTGAGTAACGGAGCTTCGCTTTTGGCCGCGCCCGCGCCGATCAATTGGACCAACGCCTTAACGCTCTCCAGCGTCGCGGTGCTCGTGGGCACGGAATTCGTCGGCGCCGGCATGGCGGCCGGATGGGCGATCGGCGGCCTGGTGCAATGGGGCGACCTGTTCACCCACGGCCTGGAGGCCGCGCTGGTCGCGCTTGCGCTGCTGGCGCTATACCGTTTCCTGCGCGCCGCTTTGGCGCACGAGCCGATCCGAGGCTGAGATGCCGATTACTGAGAAAGCCGCGCGAGCCGCTGGCCGGCTTCGGTGACTCCGCCTTCGACGGCTTTGGAATAATAATCCTTCGCTTTGCCCGCGTCGCCTTTGACGCCGAGCGCGCCCAGGCGGGTCAACACGGCGGGATCGTAGCTGTCGCCCAACGCCAAAAGCGCACGCGGCTCGCCGGCGGCCGCCGCCTGTTCCAACATCAACCGCGCGGGAGCGATTTCGCCCTGAGCCAGCATCGTCAAACCCTCCCCGAACAAGTCTCGGGCATGGTCGCCGGCCTTGGGCACTAGAGCGGTGGTCGCGACGGGCGGAGTCTCCAGTGCGTTGAGCGCCGCACCGGGGATGGCGGTGCTCACCGGTGCGGACGCCGCCGCGACGGCGGCGGTGCTCTGCGGCGCCTCGGCGACCGGAGCCGCGGCATGCGTTGGGACGGCGGCGATCACAATGGTTGCCTGCGCTGGTTTGCTCGGCTCGGCGAAAACGGGTTGCGCCACTGGCGCGCGCAACGCCAAAGCGAGTTTGGCCGGTTGCGGCCAAAACACATAAATCAGCAGCCCGACCAAGGCGCCGGCCACCCCGCCAGACGCCAACGTGATCGCCCGCAATTGTTGGGCGGGTGTCACGGCTGGCCGCCCTGCAACCGCAACAATGACGCATAGAGTCTATCGGGATCTCCCCCTGCGGCGCCTGCGTCATTCTGGAATGAGGCGAGCGCGCCATCGGGCGGGCCGCCGTGCGCGGTTACCCAATCGTCCAACGCCCTGGCGCGCGGCCAATTCGGCGAATGGCAGGCGAAATTCACCGACGTCCAAGGCGCGCCGTCCCATGGAGCCTTTTGGATGGCGATGCCGTCATAAAGCGCCGTCACGGCTTTAGCCGCTTCGTCCGAGGCGCCGGCCTCGCCCAACCCCACCAGCGCCACCGGCGCTCCGACAGTGATCGCGTTCGTACCGGCGGCGATCAAGTGCGGACGCTCGCGGTCGGCGCGGGTGGCCGGAGTGAAAAGGCCGCGTAGTGTCGTGCTCCAGGCGACGGAGATCTCATGGAAGTCGCCTTTGACGCCGAAATCGGACAGCGATGACGGCGTCGGCACCCCCATCGCCGCCACCGCATCGAGTTTCCCCGCTTGCAGCAACTGAAGGGCCGCATCGAGCGGATGATGCTGCAGCTGCGGATGGAGGCCGAGCCTTTCGAACAACAAAGCCAACGTCGCCGCCTGCGGCGAACCTTCAGGCCCGACGTCGACCTTGGCGCGGTCGAGCTCGGCGATCGACGCGACAGATTTACCGGCGACAACGTCAATCGTCTCGGCGCCGAGCCGCGCGATGATCGGCGCCTTGGCGCGCAATGGCGCCGTGTCGTCTTGCGCCAATAAAGGCGCCAAGGCGACCACGGCGAAATCGGAATCCCCGTCGGCGATGGCCTTGCCCAGGCCCGCCGCGTTGACCGGGCCTTGCGTAATTTCGGCTTTGATATGCGCGCCGCCGAGCGCCGCCGCGACGTCATTGGCCAGCCGTCGTTCGGCGGGATCGCTGCCGTCGGCGACGATGACGATTCCTGTGCCCGTCGTCGTCGCGCCATCGACCCGCTTGGCCGCTGGCGCGACACCGCCGTGGCCTGGCCCATGCCAGAGCACACGGTGGCCGTTTCTGAAAACCGGGTGATCATAAGGAATCATGCCCGCTGGCACTTGCGACTGGGCCAGCGCCGCCGGAATGGATAGGATTGCAAGCAAACCAAGGCCGATGACGCGCAAAGCCCGCACAGACGCTGCCCTGCGCGACGCGCGCGTCCGCATTCCTCCATGCGACGCAAATTCTACATTCATAAAACTACGTTGTCGGCAAAATGCGACCACTTCAAGGCGACGCCCCAAGCCCGATCCGCAGCGCCGCCACCTCAAGCTCCCCTCTCGCAATCTCGTGAGGGGCGTCAGCGTCCGACCACAGGAGAAACGCGCGGATCATTTTGCCGGGATGAAGTCGGGCTAGCGCGGCGCGATAATGGGCGAGTTGCTCGACATAAGCCGCAGGGACACTCGACGGCGGCGCGCCGAGTTTGAAATCGGCGATCCAGATCTCGTCGCCCACGCGAGTCAGCCGATCAACCCGCACGTCCATTGCGCCGGCCCCGCGTGAAAGGATCGCGACTTCGCCCATTGACCCCGGAGCGAAAAATGGCGCGAGGGAGGAACTGGCGAGCATCGCCAGCGCCTTGTCGCGCAGTGGCGCCACTTCCGCCTCGTCGAGGCCAAACGGTCGCCCGAGGACGTGTTGGGCGGAGACCAAGCGCATGGAAGCGGGCGACTTCGCCAACCGCTCCAAAAGGAAGTGAAAATAGCGGCCCCGCGCTCGCGCGCCCTCGCCTCGCCCAAAAGCCTCGGACGACGCGCGTTTAGCGCGCGGCATGATTTCTTGGGAAGGCGGAATCCTCATCCAATCCGGCAATGCCGCGGCAGACGGGGAGGATTGGATCGCGGGCGTGTCACTGCGCGAAACCGCGCCGAGCGCCCGAATTTTTTCCTCGGGGTTCCATGGCGCCGGCTCGTCCGTCAGTATGTCGCGCAGGCCCATTTCGACGAACGCGTGCCATGTGCCGTTGGGCGCGGTTTGAGCGCCTGCGAAGCCGCAGACAATCAGGCGTTCGGCGGCCCGGGTCATCGCCACGTAGAGCAAGCGGCGATGCTCGCCGAGCGCCACCTGCGCGCAGCGGCGCTCGATGTCGCCCAGACGCGGGGAATTGGCCTCCTTTTTTCCCGGCCACAGCGCGATGTGCGGCGCTTGCTCGTGCGCGGGCGCGGGAAACAGGATTTTTGGCGCATTGCCCGGCCCGGCCGGCGCGCCCTCGCCGCCTGTCGTGTCTGGGAGGATGACGATGGGCGCCTCGAGTCCTTTGGCGGCGTGCACCGTCATCACACGCAACAGGTCGCCGGCCGCTTCGAGATCGCGTTTGATGGAGCCGCCGGACGATTGAACCGCGTCGAGGAAGTTTTGCAAGGCAGGCGCGCCGCGCGCCTCCATCTCGATCGCCAGCGCGAGAAACTCGTCGATCGCGTCATTGGCCTCCGGACCGAGGCGAGCAAGAAAATCGCGCCGCGCCCCCTCCTCGCCGAGCACCCAGGCGTAGAACTCGAACGGCGCGCTCATCGCCGCGCGCGCGGTCCAGCGTTCAAGCGTTTGCGCCGCCGCGCGGTGGCGTGGGTTGATCGAAGTCGAGAGCGCATCGAGCAACGTTCCAGAACGCGCCGGCGCCAACGCGATCAAGTCATCGTCGTCGAATCCAAAAAGCGGGGATTTCAGCGCGATCGCGAGGTTGAGGTCGTCGTCGGGAGTCAGCAGCGCGCGCCCCAAGGCGGCGAGATCGTTGGGCGCGACGGAGTTTTGCAGTTCGATGCGGTCGGCGCCGGCGGTCGCCACGCCCGCGAGCTTCATCGCGCGGTTGATCGCTTCGAACAAAGCGCCGCGCTTGCGCACCAAGATCAGGATGTCGCCGGGCCGGATCGGCCGCGGCGGCGCGCCGATTCGTTCTTTCGAGCCCGGTGACAGCCAGCCTGCGACGACCTTGGCGATCCGGCGCGCCAACGCCACCGGGCCGGACTCGCCTGCCCCGCCCTCGCGCTCCAGCCAATCGAGGGGCGCCTTAGCCTTGGCGTGCGTCAACACCGGCCACAACTCGACGCGACCCGCCGGATCGCGCTTGGCCGGCGTGTGAACGGGCGCCGGAAACGCCTCGGCATTGTCACCCGCGTCAATTAAATTGAGCCATACCGGCAATTGGCCGATCACTCGATCGACGGCTTCCAGCACGATCGGCGCCGAACGAAACGAGATGTCGAGCGAGACAGGTTTGAAAGGGCGCTCCGCGCCTTCGTGCCTGCGCTCATAGAATCGCCGGTTGGCGTCGAGCAATTCGGGGCGCGCGCCGTTGAAGCTGAAGATCGACTGCTTCTCGTCGCCCACCGCGAACAGCGTGCGGTGGCCTCCGCGCCCAGCCCCCGAAAGCCAATCTTTCGACAGGGCCTCGACGATCTTCCATTGGTCGGCCGACGTGTCCTGCGCCTCGTCGACGAGAATGTGGTCGATGCCGGAATCGAGCTTGTAGAGCACCCAGGCGGCGCTTTCGCGCTCCAGAAGTTTTCGCGCAAAGGAGGTCAAATCGGCGAAGTCCAGCGCGCCATCGCGCTCCTTGGTGCGCCGATAGCTTTCCGCCACCGCCTTGGCGAGGCGAAACAAAGCGACGCTGCGCGCGATGGTGGCGACGTCGGACAACTCGTCGCGCAGAATCTTCACGCGCTCGGCTTCGTCTTGCAGCGCTAGCGCGACGACGGCGTCAATCTTCGAGGTCGCCACTTTCTTGCGCGGCCTGCCCTCCGACAAAAAGACCGCGAACAGCTTTTCCGCCGCCGCCGAAAGATCCGCCATGGCGGCTTCGGCATCGCCAAGCTTCGCGGCGGCCTTTTGATCGTTGGCGCCCCCTTCGCCGAGCGCCGCGCGCCAGGCGCGCCGCCGCGCCGCGCCCTCGGGCCCGCCAAAGAGATCGGCGAAGATCGCCGCTTTGTCGCGCGAAGCGCCCAAGCCGAATTGCGCGCGCGCTTCTTGCTCAAACGAGCGGACGTCTGGATGCGAGGCCAACACGGCGCGCTCCGACACCAGCGCGCGGGCCGCCGTCGCGATGCGGGCGCCGGACGTCTCGGCCGACAGCCGCGCGATCGCCTCGCCAAGCTCAGGATCGCGCCACGCCCCGCCGAGCGCGCGCTCGAGCGACTCCTCCAGCAGCAGCGAGGCGTCCGCCTCTTCGAGAACCGTGAAATTCGCGGGAACTTCGGCCTCGAACGGGAAGGCGTGCAAGAGGCGTTCGCAGAAGGCATGCAGCGTCTGGATCTTTAGGCCCCCTGGCGTGTCGATGGCGGCCGCGAACAGCCGTCGCGCGGCGCGCAAATGACCCGCGTCGATCGGCGCGGCATCGCCGTCGCCTTCCAGCGTCCGCAGTTCCGCCGCGAGCCGAGCGTCGTCGAGCCGCGTCCAGGCGGACATTTGGTCGAGCGCCTTTTGCGCCATGTTTGCGGCTGCGACCCGCGTGTAGGTGAGGCACAAAATGCGTCCCGGCGGCACGCCGCGCAGCAGCAGCCGGATGACGCGCTGCGCCAGCACAGTCGTCTTGCCCGAGCCTGCGTGAGCGGAAACCCAGGACGAACGGGTGGGATCGGACGCGGCGATCTGGCTCGGGGTGCCGCGGGCGCTCATGCGTCCTCGCCCTGGGCGCCGTCGTCCTCGTCGTCCTGCCCGCCGGTGGCCGACCATTCCGCCACCCGCGCCAATGCGTCAAAATCACCGATCCGTCGCTTCACCGGATGAAGATGCGACAAATAGGGCGTCTCGGGATCGGCATAATGGTCGATCAAATCTTTGAGCGCGGAAAGATGTTCGGCCGCGAGCCGTGCAAGCTCGTCGCGCCTCTTGCCGAGCGCGTCGCGCAGCATGCCGCCTCCCGAACCGCCGATCTTGAGGTAGACGGCGCTGATTTCGCCTCTTGCATCGAGCCCCGCATAACCGCCCGCCAGCGCGATCGCCGCCTCGAGCGTCATCTGAGGCGCATATCCGTCGACGACTTCGGCGACCGAGGGTGGCGCCCCAGTCTTATAGTCGATCAAGCGCAGCCCGCCGTCCCTAAGCCGATCAATCCGGTCGGCGCGCGCGTTCAGCGTGAACTCGCGCCCCTGGCGGGTGAGGAAAACTCGCTCGCCGCCGCGTTCGGTCAAGCGTTCGAGCGCGTCCGCCCGCCAAACGGCGTCCGTCGCCAGAAAAAACTCCGCCGCGCGCTCGATGTCTGGCCAGCTCAGCCACGCGAATTCGTGTTCGGGCGTGAAAGGCGCGAAGTCCGCGCGAAGGCGATCCAGCAGAAACGCCCGCGCCGCCTCGTTCGACGCGCCGGAATTGACGACCGCTTGGAGCGCGTCGTGCCACGCTATTCCCAACTCGCGCGGGCCTGGTGTCACGCCGATCGGATCGAGCGGGTTGAGCTTCAGGATTTGCGAGGCGAATAGAGCATAGGGATCGCGCCGCAGCGTTTCGACGCGCGTGACGCTGAAGCGCGTCGGCCGCAGCGCAACCGGCGGTTTGGGCCGTGGCGGGTCGATGAAGGCGGGCTTCTCCGGCTTGTCGAGCGCGCGCGCGATGCCGAGATAGCGCGCGCCGCGCGCCTTGGCCTCCTCCATCGCGTCGCCCGCGACCGCCTTGAGGCGCAACAGAAAGCGCGATGGCAGCGTCGGCGCGCGCCCGCGTTTGGCCGAGCGGGTGAGGATCGCCTCTTGAGCGCCCAACGCCGAGGTGAAATCATGCGCGGTCTGGCCGATGCGTCGCTCGGGCGAAGATAGCCCAAGCTCCGCGCGCATCGCTCGGTTGAGGAATGGATCGAGGCTGGCGGCCGGGGGCCAATTCGCTTCGTCCAACCCGCCCAGCACGACGCGGTCGAAGCTCAGTAGGCGCGCCTCCAACAATCCCAGCACGGCGACGCGCGGATGGGCCGCGCGCTCGGGGGACCAACGTATGGCGCGCATCGCCTGGCCAAAGAGCGCGGCATAGTCCTCGGGAGCGCAGGCGAATGAATCCCGCGCCGCCTCCGCCCATGAGTCGAACAATTGGGCGAGAGGCTCCTGCGCTTCGATCGCGCCCGCGTCGTCCAGCCCGGCGAGCGACCAAACGAGGGCGCGATGAAGCCGTAAATAGTCGTGCAGCGCGCCTGAGCGCCCGAGTCCGTCAAGGCCGGCGAACGATTCGCGCAGGCCCGCCGCCAGCGCCGCCGCTTCGTCCCAACTCGGCCCGTCCAGCGCGGCGACGGCAGGATGCGCGTATTTTTCTCCTGCCGCCAACCGCGCGGCCGCGATCGTCTCCGCCTTGAGCGCGCCTTGCACCGTCGCCTCTGGCCGGCGGAAAACGCCGAGGTCGAGCGCGCGCCGTGCGCGGGCGACGTCGATTCCCGCAGGGCGAAAGAGCGGATGGGCGATGAGCGCCGCCAGGGCGCTCGGCTTCTGGCCGAACGCCGCCTCCAAAGCGAGGCCGGCGAAAGCCCCCAGGCCCGATCTGGCGAGCGAGGCGCCGGCAAAATCGTCGACGATGACGCCGAAGCGCTCGAGGTCGGCGACGACCCGGCGCGAGAGATTGGCGTCGGGCGTCACCAGAGCCACCCGTTTGCCCGGCGTCTCCAGCGTCTCGCGCATCACCAGCGCGATGGCGAGCGATTCCTCCACTTCGGCTTCGGCTTCGATCAAGGTCACGCCCGCCAGGGCATCGCGCGTTTCGGCGTCGCTCAACACATCGCCCCGCAGCGCCCATAAATCCGAAGTCTGCGACGGGCGCATCGCCTCGCTCAACAGCCGCGCGCGGGCAGGCGGCGCACCGGGGCCGGCCGGCGCCAACGCGCGCACCGCGGCGCGTTCGACGTTCATCGCCTTCATCAGCCGCAGCAGCGCCGCTTGCGGATGGCCGGCGGCGGCGGAGGGGGTTTCTTCGTCCGCAAGGATTTGAGCGACGCTCGCCTCGTCAATGTGCGGATCGAGTTCTGGCAACACGACCGCGCCCAGTGGAGCGCGCGCGACGGCGGCCATCAGATGGGCGGTGGCGCGGTTGGTGCCGGTCGATCCGGCGACGATCATCGGTCCGGAATCCGCCGCGCCGAGCTTGGCGATCTCGGCTTCGATCAACCGCGCGCCGCGCGCCACTTGGTCGATCAAGCCGTGCGCGGCCAACCAGTCGGGCCAAGCTTCGGCGGCGATGCGCAAAAAACGGAGCGTGATCTCCCAATAGCGGTCGAACCGATCCGGCACGATCTTGTCGAGCGCGCGCCAATCAACTCCTTCGATGGTCATTTCGTCGATCAGCGCGCCCAACTCGCCCGCCAGCGCGAAGGCGGCGGCCGGCGACGAGGCGACGATCGGCGCGGCGGCGGGTTGGCCGTCTTCGCCCTCCACCGCGTCGACCAACGCCGACGACCAAGCCCGGATGAGCCGGGTCAGCGCAATTCGTCGCCCCAGTTCGCTTACCGCCTCCGGTGGCCCAACGTCCGGGCCTTCGCTCAGCAGCGGCGATTCGGCGTTCTCGAAATCGCCGAGCGCCATGATCGTCGGAAGCGCGACGGCGGCGCGCCCGGTCGCCGCCAGCAACTCGGCGCGCAAGGCCTGCGCCGCACGTCGCGTCGGCACGAGGATCGTCGCGCGGGCCAAATCGAGCGGGTCCGCCGGATTGGGAAAACCTGGGACGATCTCGCCCGCCAGCAGCCGCACGGCCAAAGTGGCTAAGAACGGCGCGTAGGCGGGAATGGTGAAGACGTTTGGCGCGCGATCCGTCACGGCGTCGGGGTCTTAGGACGGCGTTTAGGCGGCGCGGGGGGCGCCGCGCGTCGCTCGGCCACGCCGACCGCCAAGGTCATGGCGAGACACATCGTCGCGGCTTGGGTGCGGAAAGCGCCGAAATCTTTTTCCACCACTTCAAAATACGCCGCCGCGCCTTTCGCAATCGGGCTCAACGGGCTGTCTGTGATCGCCACGACCGAGGCGCCCGCCCGTCGGGCGGCTTCGGCAGCCTGCACCGAAAGCGCCGCATAGGGCGCGAAGCTGACGACGATCAGCGCGTCCTTCGCGCCAATGCCTGCCGCCTGCTCGGGCCCCAACCCGCCCAAATTATCGATCAGCGCCACGTTGACCCGCATTTGGCGCAGCGAATACGCTAGGTAATGCACGACGCCGAAGGAGCGGCGTTGGCCGGCAAGATGGATGGTCTGTGCCGCGCTCAGCGCCTCTATGGCGACATCTAACGCGTCACGCGAAACGCTCCCGACCAGCCCGCGCAGCGAATCCATCGCCGCGTTGGTGAAGCCGGCCAGCAGATGCGCCGCGCCGTCGCTCGCCTGGGTCTCGGCGTGAAGGGCGCGCAGACGCTCGGGATAATCAGGTAGACGGTTGCGCAAATGGTCGCGGAACACCGATTGCAAATCGGTGAAGCCGGCAAAACCCAGCGCCTGGGCGAAGCGCACCAACGTCGAGGCCTGCACGTCGGCGCTCTGGGCGACGCTCGCCGCCGTGCCCAACGCCACTTCGTCCGGGTGGCGGATCATGTAGTCGGCGGCTTGACGCAATCGCCGCGCCAATTGCGGACCGGAGGCCAGGAGCCTGGCCTGCAACGCCTGAAAATCCTGCGGCGCGTCCATGCGCGTGTCGATTCCTACAGGGCGCCGACGAATCGTGGGCGGGTCCTCAGCTTTCTTGACCCTTGCGGGCGCGTCGGGCAAGGCGTGCGGCCATGACCGACGCCCCGTCTTCGCCCAAAACCCTCGCCCGCCTGCCGCGCGGTTTCGCCGACCGCTCCGGGGCCGACATCGCCGCGGCCG